>Ga0209810_1000047_pt1 | contig 352106 bp, 369 predicted proteins | sample Coa_R1_7_FD_187159 | JGI IMG/M metagenome (GOLD analysis project Ga0209810, IMG submission 187159) | Surface soil microbial communities from Centralia Pennsylvania, which are recovering from an underground coalmine fire - Coalmine... | ecosystem: Environmental > Terrestrial > Soil >...
ACCAACGCCTGGCTACGCCGCTTCAAACGACTCACGATCCGAACCGAACCCAACAGCCGCGTCTACCTCGCCTACCTGACCCTCGCCCTCATCCTCATCCTCGCCCGCGCATTATGAGTTCAGTTCCAGACACCCCTACCAGCCGCGGCGCTCGAGCAGCTCGCTCGGGTCGAGCGACTGCGCGGAGATGCCGACCATCGCCTCGCCGAGCCCGGCGGAGACGCGGGCGATCACGTCGGCGTCCATGTAGTGCGTGGTCGCCTCGACGATCGCGCGTGCGCGCTGCGAGGGGTTGCCGGACTTGAAGATCCCCGAGCCGACGAAGACGCCGTCGGCCCCGAGCTGCATGCAGAGCGCGGCGTCGGCCGGCGTCGCGATCCCGCCGGCGGTGAACGTGACGACGGGCAGCCGCCCGTTCTCCGCCACCCACCGCACGAGCTCGTACGGCGCCTGCAGGTTCTTCGCCTCCGCGTACAGCTCGTCCGCGCGCAGCGACTGCAGGCGACGGATGCCGCCGAACACGGCGCGCATGTGCGTCACGGCGTTGACGATGTCACCGGTGCCCGCCTCTCCCTTCGTCCGGATCATCGCGGCGCCCTCGGCGATCCGCCGCAGGGCCTCGCCGAGGTTCGTGCACCCACAGACGAACGGCACCGTGAACTGCCACTTGTCGACGTGGTGCTCGAGGTCGGCCGGCGTCAGCACCTCCGACTCGTCGATGTAGTCGATCTCGAGCGCCTGCAGGACCTGCGCCTCGACGAAGTGGCCGATGCGGCACTTCGCCATCACGGGGATCGTCACGGCCTCCTGAATTGCGCGGATCACGTCGGGGTCGGACATCCGGGCGACGCCTCCGTCACGGCGGATGTCGGCGGGCACGCGCTCGAGCGCCATCACCGAGCAGGCGCCTGCGTCCTCCGCGATCTTCGCCTGCTCGGCGTCGACCACGTCCATGATCACGCCGCCCTTCAGCATCTCGGCGAGGCCGCTCTTGACGCGCATCGTCCCGATGTCGCTCACGCGACCACTCTAGCGCGAGAGGCGCGGGATCACGCGAGCTCGCGCCGCAGAACCGCGGCGACCGCGCGCAGCGCGACCTGCGTCTCGTCGAGGCGCGGCTCCCGCGTCGTCAGACGCTGGAGGGCGAGCCCTGGAAGCAGGAAGAGGCGCAGCGCGCGCCGCGACGACTGCTGCACGAGCCGCCACAGCTCCATCGTGAACGCGAGCGCGAAGACGAGCGCGACGGCCGGCGTCCAGAACGCGGGCGCGAGCGGGAGCACACGGTCGGCGGCGAACGTCACCGGCAGCGCGAGCGCGGCGAAGTTCGTGCCGCAGCGGAGCGAGAACCGGGACGGCCGCGCGTGCCCGGCCCACGTCGCCGCGAGCCTGCGCTCCTCGGCGGCTGCGATCGCGCGGTGCTCGGCGCCGTGCAGGTGCAGCGCGCGGCCGCGGAGGATCGTGACCAGCAGGAGGAGCGAGAGCACGGCTCCGGCCGTGCCCGACCACGGGCCCCCGAACACGCCGAGCGCGACCGGCGCGAAGATCGCCGAAAGGAGCAGCCACCGCTCGCGCCGTTTCGCCACGCCCTTCCGCCGGAACACCGGCGCGAGCGACGCCCAGAGCCGGACGAGCCCGCGCGCGAGCGGGATGTGCTGCAGCACCTCGGGCGGCGTCGGCATCCGCCCTTCACGGAGCGAGCCGTCGACACAGGCGAACGCCCAGTAGCGCTCGCTGACGATCACCACCCCGTCCGGCCGCGCCATCCCGCCGAGCCGCGGCAGCGCCGGCGCGCTGTCCGCCCGCCGGAGGAGGTCGACGGTGTCGGGCACATGCTTCTTGTAGCGCACGAAGGGCCGCCCCGCACGGGCGGGGCGGCCCAATACTTCGTACGGTCGGACCTAGCGCGTTACCAGACGCCGCGCGAGAAGAAGCCGAGCAGCGCGAGCACGAGGATGACGATCAGGATGATCCAGAGGATGCTCATACGGGCGATTCCCCCTTTCGGTGGTCATCGCTAGAACGGCGACGCGGCTCCGGCGGTTACGGGGAGCGCCAGCAGCCGCTCGATCGTCGGAGCGACTCCGAAGCGGTCGCGAAGCTCGACGTACTCGGCCGCTGCGCGACGAGCACGTGCGGCGGACGGCGCCCGCACGGCGCGCAGCATGACGTTCTTCGCGGTGTGCTCGGCCGCGACGAACTCGATCACGTCGACGCGGAAGCCGCACATCTCGAGCGCCGCGGCCCGCAGCGCGTCGGTCACGAGGTCGGCCTGCCGGCCGCGCAGCAGGCCGTGCCGAAGCAGCGCGTCCTTCGCGCGCGACGAGAGCTGGTCCGCGAGCTCGTGGTGGCAGCACGGCGCGACGACGATCGCCTCCGCGCCGAGGCGGACGCCGGCCGCGATCGCCTCGTCGGTGGCCGTGTCGCATGCGTGGAGCGAGACGAGGAGGTCGACGGGCGTCTCCGTCTCGACGTCGGCGATCGTCGACACCGCGAACGACGCCTCGTCGTAGCCGAGGCGAGAGGCGATTCCGCGCACCGTCTCGACCACAGCCGGGTTGACGTCGACGCCGAGCAGCTCGACCCGAGTCTCCACCTCTCGCGCGTACGCGACGAGCGCGAGGCTCATGTACGCCTTGCCGCACCCGGCGTCGACGACGCGGATCCGGTCGCGCTCCCACAGCGGCAGCGGCCGCAGCAGCTCGACGTAGTGCTGGACCTGCCGCTGCTTGTCGCGCGAGATCCGCGTCGCGCGGAAGAGCGGATGGCCGTCGGCGAGCGGGTGCTGCCGCGCGCGGTCGTGCGCGGGCGCCGGCGGCACGGCCGACGACGGCCGCCCGCGGGAGAGGAGCCAGCGCCCCTTCTTCGTCCGCCGCGCGTGGAGGTCGCCGTCCGGCGACAGCAGGTGCACGTGCGTCGCGTGCCGGAGCAGCTCGTCCAGCCGCGCGGGCCATGCCGCACGATCGATCGTCTCGGTGCGCGGCCCGTCGACGAGCTTGACGGCGCTGCCGCGCCGGAGCTCGACCGGCGCCGCCGTCACGCCGTTCACCACGAGCTTGCGCCACCCGCCGCCGCGTGCCCGCTCGCGAAGCTCGTCCACGCGGCTGAGTGTGCCAGCGGCACGACGGCCAGCTCCGGCGGCGGCCGGCGGAGGAACGGCGCGAGCGCGCGCAGGTCGTCGGCGGCCTCCGGCGCCAGCGTCGGCTCGGCCCGCGCGACGGCGGCGAGGCCCGCCTGCCATTCGAGGCCGCTCGTCCCACCCCACGGCCGCACGCACACGACCTGCCCCTTCGCGACCCAGACCGCGCGTTCGCCCGCGACGAGGCAGACCTGCAGCCGCCGGAGCTCCTCCATCCGGCGCACCTCGCCTGCGGCCTGCTCCAGCGCGGCGATGCGGTCGCGCAGCCGTGCGGCGTCCTCGAAGCGCAGATCGCGTGCGAGCCGCTTCAGCTTCACGCGCAGCTTCGGCAGCGCGTCGTCGAGCGTCTCCCACTCGACGCTCTGCAGCGCCCGCGCCGCGAGCTGAGCCCGGCGGCGGCTCGTCAGCGGGCCGAGCTCCGTCGGCTGCGTCGAGCAGACGACCGAGTCGCCGCGGCGGCGAAGGTAGACGTAGCGGTCGGGCCGCACGGCTCTGCTGTTCGCCGGAGGGCGTAGCGCACGGATGAGCCGCAGCTCCTCGAGCGCCGCCTCCACCTCGGACGCGGTGATCCGCCACTCGACCCGCTCGAGCGCGCCCAGCGCTGCCTCGACGGCCGGCCGCTGCCGCTCCGACCGGAAGTACGAGCGAAGGCGGACCCGGAGGTCGCGCGCCCGCCCGACGTACAGCACCTGGTCGTGCGCGTCGCGGAAGAGGTAGACCCCCGGCGCCTGCGGCGCGCCGAAGGCGAGGCTGCGCTTGCGGTGCACGCGGCGCGGGCGCGTGGCCGCCAGATCGACGAGGTCGGCGACCGTCCGCGCGCCGCGCTCCTGCGCCATCCCGATCAGGCAGAGCAGGATCTCGGCCGTCGCCTCGGCGTCGGGCAACGCACGGTGGCACGGCCGCGCCTCGGTCGCGAACCGGTAGGAGAGCGCCGCCAGGTTCGCCGGCTGCCGCCCGAGCAGGCGGCGGGCGAGCCCCACGGTGTCGACGACCGTCGCCGAGACGCGCCGTCCGGTGACGCGCATCGTCTCGTTGTCCAGGAACGCCATGTCGAAGCGCGCGTTGTGCGCGACGAGGACCGCGTCGCCGGCGAACCCGAGGAAGCGGCGCACGGCCGCCGGCACGGGCGCTGCCCGCCGCAGCTCCTCGTCGCGCAGGCCCGTCAGCGCCGCGATCGCCGGGCTGAGGCGCGCGCCGGGGTTCGCGAGCGTCTGGAACCGCTCCTCGAGCCGGAGGCCGCGGACGCGCACCGCGCCGATCTCGCACGGCCGCGCCGACCCCGGCCGCAACCCGGTGGTCTCGAGGTCGAACACCACGTACGTCGCGTCCTCGACGGCCAGCGCTTCGCTCGGCGGCCCGGTGAGGGCGACGAGGTCGCCGGCCCAGCGAAGTCGTGCGTCTGCGCCGACCGCCTCGTCGAGGAGCGACCGCGCGAGCCCGACCGATACCGGCGAGCCGAGCTTCAGGACGGAACGAGCCGCCTCGTCCGCCGGGACCGGCCCGCGCCGCTCCTCCACGAGCTCGACGAGGCGGTCGGCGGCGTCCAGGCGGAGCTGCACGCATCCGACGCTACTACGAACGTATGTTCGTGTCCAGTCGCCGGAGCGCGATCCCTGTCAGGACCTCGCGCACGATCCGCTCCGCGGCGAGCGCGGTGACGTCGGCCGAGCCCACACCGGTCGGGATCACCTCGACGACGTCGGCGCCGGCGAGCTCGACGCGCGCCGTCACCTCGCGCACCGCCCAGAGCAGGTCGACGGACGTCATCCCGCCCGGCTCGGGCGTGCCCGTCCCGGGGGCGAACGCCGGGTCGAGCACGTCCACGTCGACGGTGAGGTAGACGGGGCCGCCGCCCCACGTGCGCGAGCGCGCGCTCGACCACCTCGCGGATGCCGAGGTCGCGGACGTCGTGCATGAAGAAGGCGGCGATGCCGCAGGAGCGCTGCCACTGAACTCGGCCGGCCCCGGCCAGTAGCCGCGCAGCCCGATCTGCGCGTAGCGCGCACCCTCGACGGAGCCCGCTTCGACGAGGCGGTACATCGGCGTTCCGTGCGAGCGCTCGACGCCGAAGACCTCGCGGCCCGTGTCCGTGTGCGTGTCGAAGTGGACGAGCCCGAGCGGGCCGCGGCGCCCCGCGACGGCGGTGGCGCACGGCCCCGTGATCGAGTGGTCGCCTCCGAGCGTGATCGGGACGGCGCCCGCGTCGACGACCTCGCCGACGATCCGCTCGATCGCCTCGTGCGTCCGGGCGGGGTCGGCGGGCACGACGGGCGCGTCGCCGTAGTCGACGATCCGCAGCGCCGCGAACGCGTCGACGCGCGCCTCGAGGTGGGGCCCAGGGGGCAGGACGCGGCGCGGATCGCCCGCGGCGCGAAGCGCGTGCCGGGCCGGTCCGAGACGAGGTCGTCCGTCGGCGCTCCGACGATCGCGACGTCGACGCCGGCCAGGTGTGCCGGATCCTGCACGAGCGGCGCGCCGCCGAACGAGAGGAACCCGGCGTAGTCCGGCTTGTCGGGGAGCGGCCGCCAGCGCTCTTGCGGGTCGAGCATCAGGCCCGGAGCCCCCCGACGAGCGTCGCGATCACCTCGCGCTCCGCGGCCGCGACCGCGTCCGCGTCGTCGGGAAGCTGCGCGAGCACCCACCCCGTCAGCACCTCCTCCAGCGCTCCGTAGAGCATCCACGCGGCGATCTGCGCATCGGCCTCCGAGCGGAGGGTGCCCTCCTCCTGCCCCCGGCGCACGATCCGCTCGAGGCTCGCAAACGCCTGGCCGATCTCGTCGAGCTCGTCCTGGATGTGCGGGTTCCGCGTGATCTCGCGGACGAGCAGCCGCACCAGGTCGGGGTCGTCGCGCCAGGCGCGCAGGACGATCTTGACGACGAGCGCGAGCTGGTCCGGCGCGTTCTCCCCCGTCTCCTCCGCGAGCGCCACGGCCGCGAGCAGCCGGCCCCACGCCTCGCGGAAGACCGCCTCCAGCACCGCCTCCTTCGAGCCGAAGTAGTGGTAGACCAGGCCGTAGGCGACGCCCGCCTCCTTCGCGATGTCGCCGACGCGCGACGCCTCGTAGCCCTGCGCGGCGAACACGCGGACGGCCGCCTCGAGGATCTGCCGCCGCCGGTCCGCGGCCATCAGCCGCTTCCGAAGGCTGCGGCCGCCTTCTCCAGGATGTACGCGCGTGACTCGGCGTCGGCCGGGTTGTGGAAGAAGACGAGCGACTGGCGCCTGCTTCCTGCCGCTGCGTCCGGCGGCGGGGCGGCGACGCGGTGGAGCGTGGACGCCCAGCCGGTCCACTCGGCGAGCAGGTCGCCGATGTTGCAGACGTACGCGTCCCGAGGAGGCCGGACGGGGAGCCACTCGCCGCTCGGCGCCTGGATCTCGAGGCCCCCGGGGGCGTCGTCGCTGCGCAGTAGCGTCAGGAACCCGTAGTCGCGGTGCGCGCCGGCGCGCAGGGGCGCGCCCGCGGTCGCGGCTCGGGGCTCCGGATAGTTGATGACGCGCAGGGACGACGACTCCTCGTCGAACCGGTCCTCGAACCAGTCGTCGTCGTGGCCGAGCGCGCGGGCGATCAGCCCGCGCAGGGAGCGCGCGAGCCGGTGCATCTCCGCGAGGTAGCGCCGGTAGGGCACCTCGAGCCCCGGCGGCCACGCCACCCCGTCGAGGCTCGGCCCCCAGTCGAGCGACTCCTTCGGTTCGGCGGCGGCCTCGCCGTGACCGGTCGCGCCGAGCCTCTCCGAGCGGAGCGGCCTGTACACCGGCACCCCCGGCGTGGTCGCCGGCTCGGCGAACCGCCGCTTCTCGGCCTCCGTCAGGTCGAAGAACGCGCGCGATCTCGCGGCCACCTCTCCGACGAGCGCGGGGTCGACGCCGTGGCCGGCGACGGCGAAGAACCCGAGCTCGGAACACGCCTCGCGCAGCGCCGCCGCCGCATCCGCGCGGCGCAGGTCGACCACCGGGATCACGCGCGAAACCTACTCCTGTGCGGTTTCTCCCGCTCGAAGCGGAAGTTTGACCGCGCGCGGCGCTCGTGCCGGCCGACGGCCCCGGTAGATTCGGCGCGCGGCGATGGTGCGGGTCGAGGTCCGGGGTCAGGTGGTTCAGCTTCCGCGTGCGGCGGTCGAGCGGGCGCACAGGCTCGCGGCCGCGCGGGCGGGGAGCTCCTCGCGGTCGCGCGACCTCGCGCTGGTGCTCGACTGGGCGCTCAACACCGACGCGGCTGTCGCGCTCCGCCGCAGCGAGGTGCGGGAGCTCGAGCGCCTGGCGGCGACGCATCCGGAGCTGGAGGGCCTGCTGGTGGCCCTCGCCTCCGCGCCCAAGCGGCGCGCCGCCTGAGGAAACCGGCGGCGCCCGCCGCCCGTATTCCCTTGCATGCTGAGCTTGCGCACATCCGTGCTGCTCGCGCTGCTCGCCGTGCTGCCGCTTCTCCTGACGGCCTGCGGCAAGGGCGGCGGCGGGTACTGAGAGGCCGTCGGCTCACCCTCCCCCGAGCTCGAGGCGGGTGTCTGCGGCAACCCCGCCGAGCAAGTTCGGGCTCGCCGACGGCCTATGGGGTACGACGGCTGCGCGGCGAACGGGTTCGTGGCGGCCGCGGTATTTCGCGCTATTTGCGCGCTTCCTGCGGACGCAGCGAATCGACGACCGCCCAGATCTCGGCGATCGACGGACGCGCTGCGGGCAACGGCTCGAGGCAGCCGTCGATGACGGCCTCGAGGTCGGGCGGCACCTCGCGGTACCATCCGACGGGCTCCGCGCGCCGCTGCAGCTGCTCGTAGGCGGACGGATCCTCCGGCCGCTCGAACGGGCGCCGCCCGGCCGCCGCCTCCCACAGCACGGCGCCGATCCCCCACGCGTCGGTGGCCGCCGTGACCATCTCCCCCAGCGCCTGCTCGGGCGCGAGGTAGACGTGCGTCCCGGCGCCACGGTGCCCGCGACCGGGCGGGCGCGCGAGGCTGAGGTCGATCGTCCGGACGACGCCGTACGAGCAGAGGAGGTTGCCGGGCTTCAGGTCGAGGTGGAGGACGCCGTGCTCGTGGAGGTACGCGATCGCCGAGCACACCTGCTCGCCGAGCAGGACGAGATCCCCGAGCTCGAGCTGCTCCAGCTCCGAGAGCCAGTACTCGAGCGTCATCCCGGGAAGCGCCTCCAGGATCAGGACGGTCTCCGGCTCCTCGTGAAGCTCGTACGCCCGCACGATGTGCGGATGCGCCAGGCGCAGGAGGAGCTCTCCCTCCGCGACGAGCCTGCGTCTCGTCTTCCCATCGTGGCGGCGCTCGGGCGCGACGACCTTGGCGACGCAGCGGCAGTGGCGCTCCTCGCTCCAGACCTCGTACACGACGAAGGTCCCGCTGTCCGCGACCTTGCGCAGGACCGTGTAGCCGGGCGCGACCTCGGTGCCCGTCGCGGGCGGCGCCGCAGTCGTGCTCACGCGGCCGCTCCAGCGGTGTCATGGAGGCGGTGGAGCCGTTCGTAGACGTCGTGCGTGTCGCCGATGGCCTCCGGGGACGGCAGCTCGACCACGCGCCCTTCGTCGACGAGGAGCACGCGCGAGGCGAGCCGCGCGAGCGCGAGGTCGTGCGAGATGATGATCGTCGTCCGGCCCGCCGTGAGCCGCCGGAGCGGTTCGATCACGCGGTTCGCGGCCTCGACGTCGAGCCCCGTCGTCGGCTCGTCCAGCAGGAGGATCGGCGCATCGCGCAGGAACGCGCGCGCGATCGCGATTCGCTGGCGCTCGCCGCCCGAGAGCTTCCGCCCCTTCTGGCCGACGAGCGTGTCGAGGCCCTCCGGCTGCGACTCGACGTAGGGCGTCAGCGCAGCGGCGTCGGCGGCCGCGAGCAGCTCCTCGGGCGAGGCGTCGGGCTTGCCGTACGCGATGTTGTCCGCGATCGTCGCGTCGAAGACGAACGTCTCCTGGAAGACGACGGCGATCTGCTCGCGCAGCGACCGGAGCGTGAGGTCGCGCAGGTCGACGCCGTCGACCGCGATGCGACCGCGCTCCGGGTCGTAGAAGCGCAGGAGCAGCTTCGCCAGCGTCGACTTGCCGGCCCCGCTCCGCCCGATCACCGCGACGACCTCGCCCGGCGCGAGCCGGAAGGAGACGTCGCCGAGGACGTGTGCACTGGTGCCCGGGTAACGGAACGACACGCCCTCGAACGCGATGTCGCCGCGCGCCCGCTGCAGCACCCGTGCATCGGGCCGCTCGACCACGGTCGGCCGCTCGTCGAGCAGCTCGATGATCCGCTCGGCGCTCGCCGTCGCGTTGGAGAGGCTGTTGCCCAGCCGGCCGAGCCCGCGGATCGGCGAGTACAGCTGGCTGAGGAGCGCGAGGAAGGCGAGCAGGCTGCCGAGCGACATCCAGCCGCGCGAGAGCTCCCACGTGCCGAGGCCGACGATCAGGAGCACGCCGCCCAGCTCGATCAGCTCGACGAGGGGGCCGTAGACGGCGCGGAGACGCGTCGCCGCGAGCTGCGCGACGAGGCTGCCCTGCGACTCGCTCCGGAAGCGCGCGACCTCGGCGTCCTCGCGGTGGAACGCCTGCACGAGCTGCACGTTCGCGAGGCTCTCCTCGGCGACCGCGCTCATCGCGCCGTTCCGGCGCCGGGCTTCGCGGGCAGCGGCCTTGCGGCGGCGCGCGAACCGGCGCGCGGTGACGAGGAAGAGCGGCGCGGCCGCGAGCGACACCACGGCCAGGTCCCAGCGCAGGTAGAAGAGCGCGGCCGAGAAGAACGCGATGCGCAGCAGGTAGCCGAGCATCGACGCGACCCCGCTCAGGACGAGGGTCTCGATCGCGCCGATGTCGCCGGTCAGCCGGGACACGACGTCGCCGAGCCGGCGACGCTCGAAGAAGTCGAGCGACAGCCCCTGGAGGTGGCGGAAGACGCCCGTGCGCAGGTCGAGCAGGAACCGCTCGCCCGCGAGCGTCGAGAAGTAGTCGTCCACGAACGAGGCGACCGCGCCTGCGAGCGCGAGCACGACGTACGCGGCGGCGATCAGCGGGAACGGCCCGAAGTCGTGCGGCACCAGCACGTTGTCGACGAGCCGCCGGAAGAGCAGCGCGCCGACCGTCTGGCACAGCGGAGCCACCGGGATGAGCGCGATCGCGAGGATCAGCCACTTGCGGTGTGACTTCGTGTACGGCCAGAAGCGCCGGAAGAGCCTGCGCAGCGGAACCGGCGGCGTGGAGGCGAGGATGGCGTCCCGCTCCGCGATCGGCACGAAGCGCGCGAGCAGCCGCCGACGCGCACGCGACGGCGCGAGGGCCGCTACGAGCGCGGCGATCGTGAACCCGATCAGCAGGTAGAGGATCGGGCGCAGCCACGCGGGGGCGTTGAGGGGGTTCAGCGCCTGGATGCCCGGGATGCCCGGGGCGTCCGGAGGCGTGGCGACGTGGCCGTTGCTCGCCGGCCCGTCCGACTGCACGGTCGGCGCCAACGCCAGCACGCTCGCTCCCCCGCCGGGCGACGACACGTTCGTGCGCGTCGTCCGCTCGGTCGCGGTGGGACGAGCGACGTGCGACGGCGAACGGACCGCCGGCACGGACGAGCTCGCGGGGATGCTCGGGCGCTGCGGCGCGGGAGCCGGCGCGCTGCCGCCGCGCGCCGAAGGCGGAGCCGGAGCCGGCGCGGACGGCGCGGGCGGAGCCGGCGACGCGGACACGGGTGCGCTTGCGCCTGCCGCGGACGAAGCGGACGGCTTCGGTGCGGGCGCCGCCGCGGAGACGGAGGGAGCGGCGCCGGCGCCGACGGGCGTCGAGACCGCGACGCTCGGCGCAGCCACCGTCACCGCCGGCGTCGAGACGACCGGCGCGGCCGGAGCCGTCACGGACGCGGTCGCCGGCCCGACCGCCGTCGTGGCGACCGGGGTCGCGACGCTCAACGGCGGCGTCGACACGGCCGCGGGGCGGCTGGGCGGCACGCTCACCGTCGCGGTTCCTGCGGAGATAGTCGCGACCGGCGTCGAGGCGGTGAGCTTCGGCGTCGTGATGCTCGGGCTTCGATTGCTCGTCGATGCCGTCGCGCCGCCCGCGGAAAGGGTGGCGACGGGCGTCGCGACCGTCGCGGACGGCGTCGACGCGGTTGTCGCGCCGTGCTTCGACGAGACGGTGGCGGGCGAAGCCGAGACGGTGGCGACCGGCGTCGCGATCGTCGCCGAAGGCGTCGACACCGCCGTCGAGCCGCGAGGCTTCGACGTCACGGTCGCGGTGCCGGCAGAGACGGTCGCCACCGGCGTCGCCACCGTCGTCGGAGGCGTCGTCACCGACGCCGAGCCGGGAGTGGCCGCGGTGATCGTCTTCGCCGCGGTGGTGGTGACCGCCGAAGCGGTGGTGAGCGGAGGCGAGACGGCGGTCGTGACGTGGGCTGCCGTCGTGACCTGTGCGGTGACGGACGGTGACGTCGTCACCGTCGGCGTCGAGGCTGTCGTCGTCAGCGGCACCGAGACCGACTGTGTCGAGACCGACGGCGTGGACGCCGTGGTCGAGACCGTCGGCGTCGAGACCGAGACGCTCGTGCCGAGCGCCGAGCCCGTACCGCTGCCCAGTGCGAGCGCGATCAGCACGCCCGCGACGAAGACCCCTGCAAGACCTAGCCGCATCGTTCCGCTCCTCGGGTGAACAAAAGGAAGTCGGTGCCCCGACCGTGTGCGGGGCACCGACCACGGCGGCCGTTCGGCCGCCGTCAGACCACGATCAGTGGCAGGACGTCGTGTGGCAGCTCGACGTGCTCCTGCTCGAGGTCGACCTCGAGCCGCCGCAGATCGCCGCGGTGACCGGCTTGAGCAGCCCGCCTGACATGCTGACCTCCCTTGTGGAGAGTTGACCAGTTGGCCAACGGCCTACCCTCGCCCCGCGGATTACAAACTCAAAACCATAAAGACATGCGTTCTAAAGAGTATGAATCGCTCGTCGACCGCGAGCGGCGAGATCAGAGGGCCCGGCTGGATTCGAACCAGCGACCAAGGAATTATGAGTTCCCTGCTCTGACCGCTGAGCTACGGGCCCCGCCGTCGGCGAGCGTAGCGCGGGTCGCGGCACACTCGTTACACTCGCCGCCGACATGAAGGTGTTCCAGGCGGAGCGGCACTTCCAGACGATCGGAGGCCTTCACGTCACGGACATCACCGACGACGTCGCGGAGATCGTGCGCGAGTCCGGCGTGCAGGACGGCATCTGCCTCGTCTACTCGCCGCACACGACCTGCTGCGTCCGCGTCAACGAGTACGAGCGCGGCATGTTCGAGGATTTCGGCGCGCTCCTGCGGCGCCTCATCCCCCACGAGACGTACTACGCGCACGACGACTGGGGGCGCCGCACCGAGAACATCTGCGAGGAGGACATGGAGCAGCCGAACGGCCACGCGCACTGCATGTCGATGGTCCTCGGCTCGGCGGGCGAGTCCATCCCGGTCGGCGACGGCGAGCTCTGCCTCGGCACGTGGCAGCGCGTGCTCTTCATCGAGCTCGACCGCTCGCGCCCGCGCCGTTGGCTCTGCAAGGTCGTCGGCTCGTAACTCGGTTGCCGGCCGAAGGCCGGAACCGAGTTGTATGTCTTCACGTCTCGTCGACCACGACCGGCGACGCGGGCCCGCGCGTCTCGGCATCGAGCTCGAACACCCAGAAGTCGCGGCCCATGACGTGGACCGCGACGTTGTAGACCGGGACGCCTTCGATCTCCCCCTGGAACGAGCCGTTGTGCGCGTGGCCGTGCACGACGAGGTCGGGCCGGTGCTGCCGGATCGGGCCCGCGAGCCGGTCGGCGCCGAGCACGAGCCACAACGGCTCCGGCTCGCCGACGAGCGTGTCCGCGACCGGCGAGTAGTGCAGGAGCGCGATCCGGACCGCGCAGGGGTCGATCGCCGCGAGGCTTTGCTCGAGCCCTTCGACGTCGCGCGTCGTCTCGGCGTACGCGTCGCGGAAGATCGGCTCGCCGAAGTTCGCCCACTGCTGGACGAAACCGCCGACGAATCCCTTCACGCCGGCGATGCCGACGCTGACGCCGCACACCCGCAAGATCGTGTGCGTACGGTCGAGCACGACCACTCCCGCCTCGGCGAGCTCGCGACGCAGGTCGGCCGGCCGGTCCGAGTGCCAGTCGTGGTTCCCGAGCACCGCTGCGACCGGGACCTCGAGCTCGCGGCAGGCGTCGGCGACCACGCCGATCTCGTCGACCTGCCCGTGTTGCGTGAGGTCGCCCGCGAGGAGGATGAGGTCGGCCTGGTCCGCTGCGCGCTCGAACGCCTCCCGCACGCGTTCACGCTCGCCGGCGCTCGCGTGGATGTCCCCGGCCGCGGCCACCCTGATGCAGGTGCTCATCGCACCGGTCATACCCGTGGATTGGATGGGACACGCGCGGGTACGCCTCGTGCTCGATGGCCGGCCCCGACCCGTTCGACGAGCTCCTGAGCGCAATGCGGCGCGCGGGGGCTGCCCTGCGCGACGCGGAGGTTCCGTTCGCGCTGGCAGGCGGGCTCGCGGTGTACGCGCGCGGCGGTCCGCCGACGGAGCACGACGTCGACTTCCTCGTCGGGCCGGCCGACGCGGATCGCGCGGCCGAGGTGCTCGAGAGCGCCGGCTTCGGGGTCGAGCGGCCGCCGGAGGGCTGGCTGTACAAGGCGTACGACGAGTCCGGCTCGATGATCGACCTGATCTTCGCGCCGAACAACAAGCCCGAGGTCGTTCCCGAGATGCTCGAGCGCGCGAGCGAGATCGAGGTCTACGCGATCACGCTGCCGGTGATGACCGTGACCGACGTGCTGAGGACGAAGCTCCTCGCGCTCAAGGAGCACGAGGTCGACTACGACAGCTCGCTCGAGATCGCGCGCACGTGCCGGGAGCAGATCGAGTGGGAGCTCCTGCGCGAGCGGACGGCGGAGTCGCCGTACGCAAAGGCCTTCTTCACGCTCGTCGACGAGCTGGAGCTCACGCGGTGAAGGTCGTCGTCACCGGCGCCACGGGAAACGTCGGAACGGCGCTCCTGCGTGCTCTTGCGGACGAGGAGGCGGTGACGTCGATCGTCGGGATCGCGCGGCGGGTTCCGGACACGGCGTTCCCGAAGACGCAGTGGGCGCGCGCCGACGTCGCGGAGGACGACCTCGCCTCCGTGTTCGAGGGGGCGGCCTGCGTCGTGCACCTCGCGTGGCTGATCCAGCCCTCGCACGACCGGACCGCGACGTGGCGGACGAACGTCCTCGGGTCGCGCCGCGTCTTCGAGGCGGCCGCCGCGGCCGGCGTGCCGGCGCTCGTGCACGCATCGTCCGTCGGCACGTACTCGCCGGGGCCGAAGGACCGCCTCGTCGACGAGGCGTGGCCTACCGGCGGGATCGAGACGAGCTTCTACTCGCGCGACAAGTCGGACGCCGAGCGGCTCCTCGACCGGGTCGAGGAGCGCAACCCCGAGATCCGGGTCGTCCGCCTGCGGCCGTCGCTGATCTTCCAGCGGGCGATGGGGACCGAGGTGAAGCGGCTCTTCACGGGCCGCTGGGTGCCGCACCGGCTGATCGTGCCGCGGAGGATCCCGGTCGTCCCCGACGTGCCGCGACTCCGCTTCCAGGTGACGCACACCGACGACGTGGCCGACGCCTACCGGCGCGCAATCGTCTCCGACGCGCGCGGCGCGTTCAACGTCGCCGCCGAACCGGTGCTCGACCCGGACGCGCTCGCCGAGCTCCTCGGCGCGCGCACGATGCCGCTGCCGGTGGGGGTCGCGCGCGCAGCCGTCGCCGCGACCTGGCGGCTGCGCATCCAGCCGACACCGGAGGGGTGGCTCGACATGGCGCTGCAGACGCCGCTGATGGACGCGTCCCGCATCCGGCGGGAGCTCGGCTGGGAGCCGCGCGTCTCCGCAGGCGACGCGCTGCTCGAGCTCCTGCACGGCTTCCACGCCGGCGCCGGCGCGCCGACGCCGCCACTCCGACCGCGCTAAGCCGCCTTGAGCGCCCTGATCTCGCGCCGCTCGGCGAGGCGCCGGAGCGCCTCCGCCTCGAGCTGGCGCACGCGCTCGCGCGTGATCCCCATGATGCGCCCGATCTCCTCCAGCGACTTCGGCTCGAAGCCGCCCGAGAGCCCGTAGCGGAGGTTGAGGATCTCCTGCTCGCGCTCGGACAGCTCCGCGATCGCGTCGTGCAGCGCCTTCTCGGTCAGCTCGACCTCGACCTGCTCGTCCGGCGTCCGCTCCTCGCTCGCGAAGAGGTCGCCGTACGAGGCCGACTCGTCCTCGCCGACGGGCTTGTCGAGTGACGCGACGGCGCGCGCGGCCGCGCGCACCTCGCGGACCTGCTTCAGCGGGAGCTTCGACTTCTCCGCAACCTCCTCGTCGGTCGGGGCGCGCTCGAGCGTCGCCATCAGCTCGCGCTCGGCGCGCGAGATCTTCTGCTCCCGCTCGACGATGTGAACGGGGATGCGGATCACCCGCGACTTGTTCGCGACCCCCCGCTGCACCGCCTGGCGGATCCACCACGTCGCGTAGGTCGAGAACTTGAAGCCTTTGCGCCAGTCGAACTTCTCCGCGGCGCGGATCAGCCCGATGATCCCCTCCTGGATGAGGTCGAGGAGCGTCAGGCCGTGACCCTGGTAGCGCTTCGCGATCGAGACGACGAGGCGGAGGTTCGAGTTGACGAGCAGGTCCTTCGCCTCCTTGTCGCCCGCCTCGATGCGCTTCGCGAGCTCGACCTCCTGCGCCGCCGTGAGCAGCGGGTACCGGCCGGCCTCGTTCAGGAAGAGCTGCAGCGAGTCCGTCGTCGCCGACGCGACCTGCTGGTTCGTGTACGTGACGTCCTCCTCGATCGCGCGCGAGCAGTCGTCGGTCAGCTCGATGCCGGCGTGCTCCAGCCGTTCGAGCAGGCTTTCGATGTCCTCTTCCTCGAGCTCGAGCCGGGTGGCGATCTCGTACAGCTCCGTCATGTGGACGCAGCCGTGCTCCTCGCCGTGCTCGATCAGCACTGCGATCGGATCATGGGCCATGGGACTCGCGTACCCGGGTCGGTTTCGGCCCTAACCCGGGTAATCTGAGCGCATGTGGTGGCTCTGGGTGCCGCTGGCCGTCCTCGGCGTCGTCGCCCTCTTCTTCCTGCTGCTCGTGTTCCTCGGGCGGTTCCGGAACGGCGCGCTGCTGCGGCCGATCGTGGCGCGCCTCTCGCGCATCGGCTTCATGCGCCGGTTCTTCACGAAGGTCTCGACGGCCGCGATCGAGCGCCAGAACCCGGAGCTCGCGAGCGCGCTGAAGAAGATCAACACGGTCGCGGCGAACCCCAATCCGCAGGCGATCCAGAAGGCGATGAGCCGCCTCACCCCCGCCGAGCGCCGCGCCTACCTCGAGGCGGCGCAGGAGCAGGGCGCCGTGCCGGACACCGCAAACCGCCAGATGCGACGGCAGGCCGAACGGCTCCAGCAGCAGACTCGCGGCGGCCGCCCCGGCGGCGGGCCGCGGAAGCGCAAGCGGCGCTGAACCGCTACGGCGTCGCGGGCCTCGTCCCGTAGGACGAGAACTGCAGCTGCCCGTGCTCGCAGACGGGCGTCGGCGGTGACAGCTTCACCTTCACGGTTCCGCCGCCCTGCGCCGTGACGCGGAGGTACGACGCCGTCGGCTCGCACTTCGTGCCCGCGCGGGGCTCTCCGGGCCCCGGCACGTCCGGCGAGAATCGCGCCGTCGCGTACGCCTTGCGGCCGGGAGCGAGGCGAACGAGCACCGCGGTGAGGGCGCCGGGGAACGCCGCGCGGACGTGTGTCGGGAGCGCCTTCCCCTTCTTCCCGAGCAGCCGCCCCTGCGGCAGCCCCGTCAGCTCGCACGTCGTTCGGGAGACGTTCTTGAGCACGAGCTGGTAGCTGATGTTGCCCGCGCCGGCGCTGCCCTTGACGACGGCGAACGAGCCGCTGAGCTGCGGGCCCTTGCACAGGCGGAGCGAGACGGCCGACGAGGCGCTGGCCGCCGCCGCGACGGCGGCCAGCGCGACGACGCCGAAGGCGACGAGGAGCTTCATGCGGGTCCTACGCCACGGTAGCGGCCCTGCGTCACAGGCGCTTGTAGAAGAACGCGGCGTCGCGGGGCACGCCTGAGGGATCGAGGGCGTAGCCGGGGACGATCCCGAACCGCGTCCACCCCAGACGCTCGTACAGCGCATCCGCGAGGCCCCCGCTGACGGCGTCCAGGACGAGCAGCGTCTTCCCGTCCGCCCGCGCCTCCTCCTCGAGCCGCTCCATCAGCGCGTGCCCCACGCCGCGTCCGCGGGCGCTCCGGTGGACGACGAGCTTCACCACCTCCGCCCGGTGCTGCGAGTTCGGCGGCCACGCGTGCACGAGCTGCGCGCTGCCGACGAGCTCGCCGTCCTCGAAGGCGGCGACGAGCACGCGCGTGCCGCGCTCGAGCTCCGGCAGGAGCGACTCGTAGAAGGAACGTGCGTCCTCCAGCGTGAAGCCGGCGAGGAAGCTGACCGACTCGCCCGCCTCGACGCAGTCGTGGAGCACCGCGGCGAGCTCGGGGAGCGCGGCGCGCGCGGCGTCGGCGTCGAGCCGCCGGACGGTGATCACGACGACGAGGCTAAAGCACGCAGCGGCGCCTGCCGATGTCCACCGCATGAAGCCTGCCGCACTCGCCGTGCTCGTGGCGCTCGTCCTCGCTCTCGCCGCCGCCGCCGCCTCGTTCGTGCTCGTCCGGGGCAGCAGCACGTCGACGCAGGGGTGCATCGCGCTCCACCGCAGCCACACGCTCGTCTGCAAGTAGCCTCGGCCGCGCATTTCGACGCCGGTACGGTCGCCGGTTGACGAAATGCGCAGCGATTCGGTAAAACCGCGCGCGTGTCGAGACCTGCCCCGGCCCGCGGCCCGGTCACGCGCCCCCGCTCGCTCGACCGCATCGACCGCGGGATCATCGAGGCGCTCCAGGCGAACGGGCGCGCGTCGTTCCGCGGCGTCGCGTCGCAGATCGGGGTCGCCGAGGCCACGGTCCGCTCGCGCTACGGCCGCCTCGTCGACGACGGGATCCTCCAGGTCACTGCGGTCACGAACCCGCTCGGCCTCGGGTTCGACGCGATGGCGGTGATCGGCGTGCGCACAGCCGGCAGCCCCGAGACGGTCGCCGACGAGATCAGCGGCTGGGACGAGTCGAGCTACGTCGTCGTCACGGCCGGGCGCTTCGACCTCCTCGTCGAGGTCGTCTGCACCGACCGGCGGCACCTGCTGGAGGTGACGAGCCGAGCGCGCGCGCTCGAGGGCGTCGTGATGACGGAGACGTTCCTCTACCTGCAGATGGCCAAGCAGGTCTACGCGTGGGGCACCCACGCCGGCGACGAGGTGCCTGTGTGACCTCGGACATCCGGCTCGACCACGTCACGAAGCGGTTCCAGGAGGTCGTCGCGGTCGACGACGTCACGCTCGACGTCGAGAGCGGCAAGTTCTACGCGCTGCTCGGCCCGTCGGGGTGCGGGAAGACGACCACGTTGCGCATGATCGGCGGATTCGAGGAGCCGACGGAGGGGACGATCTACCTCGGCGACCGAACCGTGACCGGCCTGCCGCCGTACAAGAGGGACGTCAACACCGTGTTCCAGAGCTACGCGCTCTTCCCGCACCTGACGATCTACGAGAACGTCGCGTTCGGGCTGCGGCGGAAGCGCGTCAAGGGCGGCGAGCTCCGCTCGCGCGTCGAGGAGATGCTGCGCGTCGTCGGGCTCGAGGGCTACGGCGGGCGCCGTCCGCGCCAGCTCTCCGGCGGGCAGCAGCAGCGCGTCGCGCTCGCGCGCGCGCTCGTCAACCGTCCCCGCGTGCTCCTGCTCGACGAGCCGCTCGGAGCGCTCGACCTGAAGCTGCGCAAGGAGATGCAGCTCGAGCTGAAGCGGATCCAGCACGAGATGAAGATTACGTTCGTCCACGTGACGCACGACCAGGAGGAGGCCATGACGATGGCCGACGTCATCGTCGTGATGAACGGAGGCAGGATCGAGCAGGCGGGCGAGCCGGCGGAGCTGTACGAGCGCCCGCGGACGGAGTTCGTCGCGAGCTTCCTCGGCGTCTCCAACCTGCTTCCCGGGACGGTCGACGGCAGCGACGCCGTCCGCCTCGACGGGGGCGCGGTGCTGCGCGTCGCGCCGGAGGCGATCGACGGCCGGCGCGGCCCCGTGGCCGTGGGCATCCGCCCGGAGAAGCTGCGCGTCGGCGCGGGCGAGGCGAACACGCTGGCCGGGGAGGTCGTCGAGAGCGCGTACGTCGGCGTCTCGACCCAGTACCTCGTGAGGACGCCGGTGGGCGAGCTCACCGTCTACGTGCAGGGAGCCGGCTCGCACGCTCCGGGCGAGCGGCTCGAGTTGTCGTTCGCTCCGCAGGCAGCGTTCGTCGTTTCCAGATCGGAGGAGGGTCGCAATGACTGAGACGTTCACGCGCGCGGAGCTCCTGCGCCGCGCCGGTGCGGGGGGAGCGCTGCTCACCGTCCCCGGCCTGCTCGCCGCCTGCGGCGGCAGCTCGACGAAGGCGTCGACGACGTCGGCCGGGAGCACGCAGGCGCTGCCGAAGACGATCACGTTCTCGAACTGGCCGCTCTACATCGACGTGAACCAGAAGACGCAGTCGCACCCGTCGCTCGTCGCGTTCGAGAAGCACTACGGGGTCCACGTCAAGTACCTCGAGGACATCAACGACAACGACAGCTTCTTCGGGAAGATCGAGGGCCCGCTCTCCCAGGGCCAGTCGATCGGCCGCGACCTGATCGTCCTCACCGACTCGTCGGGGCTGCCCGGCCGCATGATCGAGCTCGGCTGGCTGGAGAAGCTCGACAAATCGGCGATCCCGAACATCAAGAACCTGCAGCCGACGCTCCGGCACCCGGGCTGGGACCCGAACCGGGACTACAGCCTTCCCTGGCAGTCGGGCATGACCGGGATCGGGTACGACCCGAAGCTGACCGGCGGCCCCGTCACGTCGCTCCACCAGCTCCTGACCGACCCGAAGCTGAAGGGGAAGGTCACGCTGCTGACCGAGATGGGCGACTCGATCGGCATCGCGATGCTCGAGAACGGCGACGACCCGGCGCACGTCACCGACGCGACCTTCAAGAAGGCGCTCGACATGCTGCAGAAGGCGGTGAACTCGGGGCAGGTGCGGCAGTTCACCGGCAACGACTACGCGCCGCTCCTCGCGAAGGGCGACATCTACGCGTGCCTCGCCTGGTCGGGCGACATGGTGCAGCTCCAGGCAGACCACCCGGGCCTGAAGTGGGTGCTCCCGGACAAGGGCGGGATGATCTGGACCGACAACATGCTGATCCCGAAGGGCGGGAACGCGTACGCGGCGTCGGTGCTGATGAACTGGTACTACCGCCCCGAGATCGCGGCGGAGGTCGAGGACTACGTCAACTACATCTGCCCCGTCGTCGGCGCCGACAAGGTGCTCGAGAAGTCGGATCCCGCGGTCGCGAAGAACCCGCTCATCTTCCCGACGAAGCAGATGCTCGCGAACGCGCACGAGTTCGATGTCAAGGCGGTGAACAACCCAAAGTACAAGAAGCAGTTCCAGGCGCTGATCGGCGGCTAGTGCGGCCCTCGAACACGTTTGGCGGTCCAGCGGGCGAGGAGGTGTCTGACACCGCCGGTGTCGGACACCAAGAGCGCGTGCGCACGCTGATCCACCGCCGCAAGGGCGCGATCCCGTACCTGCTGCTCACGCCCGGGATGGCGTGGCTGCTCGTCTTCTTCGTGGTCCCGATGTGGTACCTCGCGAAGATGTCCCTCTCGCAGGGGCTGTTCCCGCTGTTCTCGTTCGGGTGGGCGTGGGGCAACTTCCGGGACGCGATCACCGCGTACCAGACGCAGTTCATCCGGTCCGGCGAGTACGCGGCGGTCGCCACGGCCGCCGCGCTCCTCGTCAGCTACCCGCTCGCGTACTGGATCGCGTTCCGCGGCGGCCGCTGGAAGAACCTGTTCCTGCTGCTCGTGATCGCCCCGTTCTTCGTCACGTACCTCATCCGCACGCTCGCGTGGGAGACGATCCTGTCCGACAACGGCGTCGTCGTCCACGTCCTCCAGCACATCGGCATCCTCGGCCCCAACGACCGCCTGCTCGCGACGTCGGCCGCCGTGATCGCCGGCATCACCTACAACTTCCTGCCCTTCATGGTGCTGCCGCTGTACGTGAGCCTGGAGCAGATCGACCAGCGCCTGATCGAGGCGGCCGAGGACCTCTACGCCTCCCGCGCGCAGGCGTTCGCGCGGGTCACGCTGCCGCTCTCGCTGCCGGGCGTGTTCGCGGGCGTGCTCCTGACGTTCATCCCGGCCGCGGGCGACTTCATCAACGCGCAGCTGCTCGGGACGCCGCGGCAGTACATGATCGGGAACGTCATACAGTCGGAGTTCCTGTCGGTGCGCGACTACCCGACCGCGGCCGCGCTCTCGTTCGTGCTGATGGCGGCGATCCTGGTGCTCGTGCTCGTCTTCGCGCGGATCCTCGGGACCGAGCGGCTGACGGTGGCGGCGTGACGGCGGCCGTCAGGGCCGTCCGCCGGCACGTGCTGACCGGCTACGCCGTCCTCGCGCTGGCCTACCTGTTCCTGCCGATCGGCGTCGTGGTCGCGTTCTCGTTCAACAACCCCAAGGGGCGCTTCAACTTCACGTGGCAGGGCTTCACGTTCAAGAACTGGACGAACCCGTTCGGCTACCCGGGCGTGAGCTCGGCGCTGAAGGTGAGCATCGAGATCGCGCTCGCGTCGAGCTTCTTCGCCACCGTCCTCGGGACGCTCGCCGCGCTCGCGCTCGTCCGCTACCGCTTCCGCGGCAGCGGGGCGACGAACCTCCTGATCTTCGTGCCGATGACGACGCCGGAGGTCGTGATGGGCGCGTCGCTGCTCACGCTCTTCGTCAACTGGCGCGTCCCGCAGGGGTTCGGGACGATCCTGATCGCGCACATCCTCTTCAACATCAGCTACGTCGTCGTCACCGTCCGCGCGCGCCTCGTCGGCTTCGACCGGCACCTCGAGGAGGCGGCGATGGACCTCGGCGCCAACGAGTGGGTCACGTTCCTGAAGGTGACGCTGCCGCTGATCATGCCGGGCATCCTCGCCGCGGGCCTGCTCGCGTTCGCGCTCTCGATCGACGACTTCGTGATCACGTACTTCAACGCCGGCGCGACGATCACGTTCCCGCTGTTCGTCTGGGGTGCGGCCCGCGTCGCGACGCCGCCTCAGATCAACGTGATCGGCACGGCGATCTTCCTCGTCGCGACGGCCGGCATGCTCGCGAACATCGTCTTCCAGAACGTGCGCGCCCGGCGCGCAGCGGCCGTCGGCGTCTGAGAACCGGAGGGGCCGCCGCCGGCCCCTCCGGTTGCGTGCCGTCTCAGTGCCCGATCGAGCCGGTTCCCGTCGCGGCCTTGCCGCTCGGGAGCGGGATCGCGTCGCTGAAGACGTCTTCGTCGTGGGCGACCCCGTTGGCGGGATACGGGTCGGCGTTGCGCGTGTCCGACCAGATCGGGTGCGCCTCCGTGCCCGTGTTGATCGTGAGCCCGCTGTAGTCGCCGTTGAAGCCGCTCTGGATCCCGTCCGGCGGCGGGAACACGGGCGAGATCACCTGGTACGCGAACGGCGTCGGGAGGGCCTCCGAGCCGATCCGCTTGTCGTGCCGCTTCTTGTCGCCGGGCTTCTTGTCGCCCGGCTTCTTGTCGCCGGGGCCGCCGGTGTTGTCGCCGGACGCGGTGATCGAGGCGAGCCCGGTCCCGCCGGCGAGGACGTAGTCCGAGCTCTCCGCTCCCACGCCAGGCTGGCAGGTCGTCGACGCGCCCATGTTCACGACGCCGTTCTCGCCGCACGGCGCGAAACCGGCTTCCGGCGTCGTGTTCTCGTCCGGCACGCGTGCGGTCCGGTAGTAGCTGACGCCGACCGCGTCGCCCTGCGACGGGCTCTGGTCGGTCGCGGGGAAGTAGTGGTCGAGCCCGGTGTCGGGGTTGACCTGCCCGAGCTGGCCCCACGTCTTGCCGCCGTCGGTGGACTCCGCGAGCTGGATGTCGTACTCGCCGTTCCGGTAGTCCTGCCACGTCACGTACACGTGGTTGTTCTGCGTGTTCTCGGTCGTGATCCGCGGGAAGTCGTTCGTGCGGATGTACGCGCCGGGGACGCACTCCTCCGGGCCGCGGCCGAAGTCGCAGAGCGGCTCGCCGACGAGGATGTCGTCGCCGACCTTGACCGGCCGCTCGCAGCTCAGCTTCGCGGTCCCGGCGCTCGAGTCGCCCGAAGGCGTGCAGCGCACGGCGAGCTGCTGCGCGTTCGCGTCGCCCGCGGGCGTGTTGCCGTTGTTGAAGACGACGAGGAGCGTCCCGTCGGGCATCACGACCGGGTTCGAGCCCTGGTCGAAGTCGCACGCGCTCTCCGGCGCGGACGGATCGAACCCGTTCCCGAAGAAGCACAGTCCCGGAGCCGTCCCGCTGATCACCTGCGGCGCCGACCAGGTGTGGCCGTGATCGGTCGAGACGGAGCCGTAGATCGGCGAGTTGCAGAAGGCGGGCGCCTCGTCCGTGCCGCCCGCACACGACGGGCTGAACCTGAAGACGGTCCACGTGACGTAGACGTCGTCGCGGTTCGGGCTGGACGCGTAGCGGTCGGCCGCGATCCACTCCTTGTCCGTGAGCGCGTTCGGGCTGTTCTCCTCGTCGACCACGAAATGGCGCTCGCTGATCGGGACGTTGTAGTAGAACGACCCCTTCGCACCCTCCGGCGACTCGGTCGCGAGCACGCCGTTCGCGTTCGACGCGATGTCGAAGACGACGCACGTGAAGTAGGCGTGCCCCGACGAGTCCACTGCGTTCGCCGGGTCGCTCGCCGCGTCGTACGTGTGGAACGTGCCGGGCGAGCCGGTGAGGGTGTTCGGCCCGTCGAGCTCCGGCGAGTTCAGGTGCTGCCAGAACGGCGGGAGCATGTCGCCCCAGTTCTTGCCGTCGTTCACCGAGAAGTCGATCCCGCAGTGGTTGAAGCCGATCCGCGAGTCGTTCTGGCCGGCGACGATGTTCGACGGATCCGTCGGGTTGTAGGTGATGTCCTCTTCCGCCTGGCGGCGATACGTGCAGTCCTGGTTCACACGGACGTTCACGTGCGCGTCGTTGCGCTCGCCGCACCCCAGCGTGTGCGGTCCACCGGTCGACCCGCTGCCGTCGAGCGTCAGGTTCCCGCTCGACGTCGCGTCGCCGGCGGCGAGGCGGTCGTCGCAGCTCGTGACGCCGCGCTTCTCGCAGAGCGCGAGGAGCTGAGCGTTGATCAGGCTGCCGGAGACGAACGGCAGCCGCCGCGTAACCGAGTTCCCCTTCGAGTCCTTCGTGACGAGCGTCGGCGCCTTCAGCTCGCCGTTCGCCACACGCTCGAGCGTGTTGTTGTCACCGCCTCCGACGGCGACGGTCGAGCCTCGCAGCAGCGCGAGCGACGCGGCGGCGAGAACACAACCGGCGACGAGGGCGATCCAGAGGAATCGCTTCACAGAACTCCCCCTTTTCGTCGACTGAGCGCCCGCCACTCCCGCGAGCGCCGCGGGATCGTAAACGACGCCTCGCGGCGGTGCGTTTGGCATCGTTCGGGGCGATGAAGGCCCTGGCCGCCCTCGCCGTGGCGTCGTTCCTCCTGGGCGTGCCCGCCTGGGCAGCGGCCGCGCCGCGCCTCTCGCTCGAGCGCACGGCGCCGCTTACGATCAGGGGTCGAGCGTTCCCGCCGCACGAGCACCTGGTGCTGAAGATGCGGTCCGGGCTCCTCGTCCGCACGCGCCGCGTCACGACGACGGCCGCGGGAAGATTCGTCCTGATCGTGCGTGGCGCGCCCGTCGCCCGCTGCGCCTCGCTCGTGATCCGCGCGTTCCAGCCGAGCGGCGCCGTGACGACCCTGAAGCGGCCACCGCTTCCGGCGTGCCTGCCGGCGAGCACCTCGTAACGCGGTCATCGCCGCACCCACCCGGGTAGGACCCGGGGGATGCTCATCGCGCTCGGTGTCGCCGCCGCGGCGGCCGCGTCGATCCTGTTCAACCTCGGGATCGTCCTGCAGGCGCTCGAAGCGCGGCGCGAGCCGCCCGAGCTCCAGCTCACGGTTCGACTCGTGCTCGTGCTGCTGCGGCGCTGGCGGTGGACACTCGGGCTGCTGCTAGGCCTCGCCGGCGTGGGGCCGCAGGTCCTCGCGCTGCAGGCGGCGCCGTTCGTGGTCGTGCAACCCGTCCTCAGCGTCGGACTGCTGCTCGTGCTCGCCGCCGGCGTGCGTGCGTTCGACGAGCGCGTCGGAGCCCGGGAGTGGCTGAGCGTGATCGCGATCGTCGGGGGCGTCGCCCTCGTCGCGTTCGGTGCGCCCCCGCACACCGAGACGCACCGGGGCGGGATCGACGTCCTGGCGGTCGTCGCGCTGCCGACCGCCGTCGCCCTGGTGCCCTTCGCCTGCCGCGGCACGCGCCTCGACACCGGGACGCTCACGATGGTCGCGTCCGGAGCCGGGTTCGCCGCGACGAACATCGCGACGAAGCTGCTCAGCGACGACGCCGGCCTCGGCCACTACTGGAACGCGCTCGCATGGGCCGTCGTCGCGTTCCTGCTCGGCGTCGCCGCCACGATCACCGGCATGACGGCTTTCCAGCGCTCGCGCGCGACGGTCGTGGTGCCCGTCACGACGGCCGTGCAGACGTTCCTGCCGATCGTCCTCGAGCCGTTCTTCCTGCGCGAGCACTGGTCGTCGGCGCCCCTCCACGGGGGCGTGCTCGGGATCGGGCTCGCCGTCGCGTGCGTGGGGACGATCGTCGTGGCGCGCACCCCCGGCGTCAGCCGGATGGTCGCCGCCGCCCAGCGGTGAGTCAGCCCGGCGTGCCGGCCGTCACGACGCCGTGCTCGTAGGCGTAGATCACGGCCTGCACCCGGTCGCGGAGCCCGAGCTTCTGGAGGATCCGGGCCACGTGCGTCTTCGTCGTCGCCTCGCTGACCACGAGCTTCGCGCAGATCTCGGCGTTCGAGAGCCCGCGCGCGAGCAGCTCCAGCACCTCGTACTCGCGCGGCGTGAGCTCGGCGAGCGCCGGCGGCCGCTGAAGCGCCGGCTCCTCCGCCGGGAGCCGCGCGAACTCCTCGATCACCGCGCGCGTCACCGACGGAGCGAGAAGCGCCTCGCCGTTCGCGACCAGGCGAACGGCGGCGACGAGCTCCTCCGGGGGCGCGTCCTTGAGCATGAAGCCGCTCGCGCCGGCGCGAAGCGCCTCGAACACGTAGGTGTCGAGGCCGAACGTCGTCAGGACGAGGATGCGGGTCCCGGGCTGGCTCGAGACGATCCGCCGCGTCGCCTCGATCCCGTCGAGCACGGGCATCCGGATGTCCATCAGGACGACGTCGGGGCGCTGGAAGCGCGCCTCGGTGACGGCGTCCTCCCCGTCGGCCGCCTCGCCGACGACCTCGAAGTCCGACTCGGCCTCGAGGATCTTCCGGAGCCCGACGCGCACGAGCGCCTGGTCGTCCGCGACGACGACGCGCGTCATCGGATCGGAAGGAGGACGCGCACCGTGAACCCGCCGGCCGGCCGGCGTCCGGCCTCGAACCGGCCGCCGTACATGGCGACGCGCTCGCGCATGCCGACCAGCCCGTGCCCGCCGCCGACCGTGCGCGCCTGAGCGCCCGCGCCGTCGTCGACGACCTCCAGCTCGAGCGAGTCGTCGCGGAAGCGGACGCAGACCCTGGCGCGCGCGTCGCCCGCATGCTTGAGCGCGTTCGTCAGCGCCTCCTGCACGATCCGGTATGCGGACAGCTCCAGGCCGACCGGCAGGCGACGCCGGTCCCCCTCGACGCTGAGCTCGACGGGAAGCCCCGCCTCGCGCACCTGCACGACGAGCCGCTCGAGGTCGTCCAGTCCGGGCTGGGGCGCCAGCGGGTCGTCCTCGTCGCTCCGCAGCATCCCGACGAGCCGCCTCATCTCGGTCAGGGCGCCGCGCCCGATCTGCTCGACCGTCTCGAGCACCTCGCGCGTCGAACGGTGGCCGTCGTCGAGGACGCGACGCTCCGCCCCTGCCTGTACCACCATCATCGAGACGTTGTGCGCGATCGCGTCGTGCAGCTCGCGCGCGATTCGCGCGCGCTCCTCGACGACGGCCTCTCGCGCGGCGAGCTCGCGCTCGCGCTCCACGATGCGGGCACGCCGCTCGCGGTCGCGCACGAGCACGAGCCGCACGAGCGCCATCACGATCGCCGAGACGACGACGAAGGTTGCGCCGCCGCTGACGTTCGGCCCGAGGGCGACCGCCACGCTGCTCCCCCCGACGTAAGCGACGAGCCCGGCCCAGAACGTACGGGGCCCGGTCCAGACCGTGAACGCGTACAGGTCGCACATCCAGGCGACGGCTCCCGAGATGAGCGACGACGGGTAGATGTTCTGGGCCGTCGCCGCGAGCGTCCCCGCCACGAGCCCCGCCACGAGCGGGTGCCGCCGCCGGACCGCGACCACGATCCCGACCGGCAGCCACAAGAGGAGGTTCACGACCTGGTGGTGGTCGACCGTCGCCGGGGCCAGCCACGTCTCGAGGCAGATGCCGGCCGTCGCCGCCGCCGCGACGGCCACGTCCAGCTTCTGCAGCCCGATTCGCATGGTCGTCACGCTAGAGCGAAGCGGCGGCGTTGTCATCGGCCGAGCGGCTGACGCCAAGATCGGCCGAGCGGGCGACGACACCCCCGCGGCCGCTTTCTACGTTCGGCGCGTCAACAACCGAGGAGGAACCGATGGACGACCGCACGAACGACCGCTTCTTCGCCGGGGCAGGAATCGCCTCGGTCGTGCTCACGCTCGCGGGGGCGATCGTGGCCATGGTGGGCGGGAAGACGCACGAGCTCACCGTCGGCACGTCGACCGCGAAGCTCGCCCAGGATCTCGCCAAGCCTGCGACCACCGCGACCTGGATCGGCGCGTACACCGAGCTTCTCGGCACCGTGATCTTCCTGTGCTTCGCCGTGTGGGCGTGCGTGCGCCTCGCCCGCGGGGTCTGGAGCGCGATCGGCATCGCCGCTGCAACGGCATACACGGCCGTCACCGTCACGTCGCTCGCGTTGATGAACGCGATCTCGTATCGCGCCGGGCACGGGATCGGCACGGGCCTCGCGCGCACGCTCGTCACGGTCAACGAGTCGATGTACGTGACGACGTGGTTCCTGTTCGCCCTGTTCCTCGTCGCGGCAGGCGTGCCCGCGCTCGCGGCGGGCCGCCGCGTGATCGGCGGGGCGGCAGTCGCGATCGCCGCGTTTACCTTCGTCGTCGCTCCGATCTCGTTCGACGGCGTCGGGCAGGCGTCGGCCCTCCTCTTCTTCGCGTGGATCGCCGGCGCGAGCATCGCGCTGCTGCGTCGCGAGCCGGCGAGAGCTGCGGTGCCGGTTCCCGCGTAAGCCGGCATCGAGCTGGTGTCTGACACCTTTGGTGTCAGACACCAGCTCGCCAGTGTCCGATCGAGAGGATGGTTTCAGGCGGGTTAGTGGAGGCGGCGGGAATCGAACCCGCGTCCGCAGCCGCCCCGCGTGAGCGTCTACAAGCTTAGGTCGCGCTTGCGGTTCGCCCGGCGGCCGGTGCGCGACCGACCAACCGACGGGCTAGCCCTCCTGCGGTGTCGCGCCTCCGGCGAGTGGCTCTCCTTCGGCGCCGAGCCCGCTCGTTGATGCCGCCTCCGGGTCGCGGGCCCTCCCGGGGCGACACGCTGGCTAGTCGCTCAGACTAGGCAGCGAGTGCGAGGTTGTTCTCCGCACTTGCGTTTGGTTCCGGTTGTTTTAGGAGGCCGACCGGAGACCTCCGCTTGCAGCTCACCCGGAGAATCGACCACGTCGAAACCGTGGCGCCCCCGTATGTCCGTTCGACTCCAATTGTAGCTCCGGTCACGCGCGCCGGCTCTTCAGCGCCCGTTCCATCTGGCGCTTCGCGTCCCGCTCGGCCACATCCCGCCGCTTGTCGCGGAGCTCCTTCCCACGCGCGACCGCCAGCTCCACCTTGACGCGTCCGTCCTTGAAGTACAGGCGCGTCGGCACGATCGTCAGCCCCTTCTCACGCACCTTCCCGTACAGCGAGTCGATCTCGCGGCGGTGCAGGAGGAGCTTCCGCGCCCGCACCGGCTCGTGGTTCGCGCGGTTCCCCTGCTCGTACGCCGCGATCTCGAGCCCGTGCAGCCACGCCTCCCCGTCGCGGACGTCGGCGTACGCGTGGGCCATCGTCGTCCGCCCCGCCCGCAGCGACTTCACCTCGGTCCCGGTCAGGACGAGGCCCGCCTCGAGCCGCTCGAGGAGCTGATAGTCGTGCCGCGCACGGCGGTTCTCGGCGATCGTCTTCTCTGCCATTTCCGGCCACGAGAGTAGCGTTGAGGGTCGGACCAGGGTGATTCCGGATGGCTCCGCGCGCGGCATCCGGGCAGGCTCGCGGCATGAGCGAACACATTCTCCAACCACCTGCAGTGAAGCGGCTCGAACGCAGCCGCTCGAGCCGCGTCGTCGCCGGCGTGTGCGCCGGCCTCGGCCGCTACTTCGACCTCACCCCCGCCGTCTTCCGGCTCGGGTTCGTCGTCCTGACGATCCTCGGCGGCGCCGGGATCCTCGTCTACATCGCCGCGGTGCTCGTCATGCCGAAGGAAGGCGACGAGAGCTCGATCGCCGAGGAGATCCTCCGGAACCGCCGCGACCACCCGGTGCAGCTCGTCGCGCTGGGGCTCGTCGCGATCGCGATCCTCTCGCTGCTCGCCCGCGCGAGCACCTGGCCGACCGCGGGCGCTGCGTGGGCCCTGATCACGATCGCAGGCGTCGTTCTCCTCTGGACGGGAACGAGAGGCCGCCGCCGCGGCCTCTTCGTCGCCCTCGTCAGCCTCGTCGCATTGATCGTCGTGATCGGCGTCGCCGCCGTCACCGCGGCCTTCGCCTGGTTCGACGTGAGCCTCGGCGACGGCGTCGGGAACCACGCGTACGCGCCCGCGAGCGCGTCCGCCCTCCCCCACCGCTACACGCTGGGAATCGGGAGGCTCCGGCTCGACCTGACGCGGCTGCCGGCCACCGCGCCCGCGCACGTGTCGGCGAAGGTCGGGATCGGCAACCTGCGGATCGTCCTCGCCCCGGACGCGCGGGCACGGGTCGTCGTGCACGTGAAGGCCGGCGCGGTCGACGTGCTCGGGCACCACGAGGACGGAACCAACGTCCGCTTCACCACCGGGAGCGGCAACGTGCTCACCATCGACGCGAACGTGGGCGCCGGCCACATCGAGGTGGTCCGCGCGCGGTGACGCAGATCCCCGTCCTGCGGTTCGAGCGGACCGAGGAGGACCGCGTGATCGCCGGCGTGTGCGGCGGCATCGCGGCGACGCTGCGCGTCGACGCGACGCTCGTGCGCCTCGTCTTCGCGCTCCTGTCGCTCGCCGGAGGGGCCGGGATCCTGCTCTACCTCTCGCTGTGGGCGTGGACCGGCGGCCGGCGCCCGATCCTCGCCGTGCTGATCCTGGCGCTCGCGACGATGGCCCTGCTGGGCGCGTTCGGGATCTCGGCCGCGGTCGTGATCGGCGCCGGGCTCGTGGTCGGCGGCGTCGTGCTGCTCGCTCGCCGAGGCGCGACGCTGCGACCGGGCGGCGGGTCGCTGTTCGTGCCCGGCGTCGCCCTCACGATCGCGGGAGCGGTCGTGATGCTGAGCCACATCGGCTCGTCGCGCGCGTTCGTCGCACCCGGCGCGCTCACCGGCGCGCTGGCGCTCGTCCTCGTCCCGTGGGCCCGCCAGCTCGTCAAGGAGCGCGGCGAGCGGATCCGGCTGGAGGAGCGCAGCGCCGTCGCCGCGCGCATCCACGACTCCGTCCTCCAGACGCTCGCCCTCGTGCAGCGCGACGCCGACGATCCCGTGCGAGTGCGGACGCTCGCGCGCCGCCAGGAGCGCGAGCTGCGCCGCTGGCTCTACGGCAGCGGCTACGGCGACGCGCAAGGTTTTGCCGATGCGCTGGCCGAGGCGGCCGCAGACGTCGAGGAGGCGCACCGCGCCCGCGTCGAGCTCGCGACGTCCGGCGACGCGCCGCTCGACCCCGCCCTGGCGGAGCTCGTGCTGGCAGCGCGCGAGGCGATGGCGAACGCGGCGAAGCACGCGCGAACCGACGACATCTCCGTCTACGCCGAGGTCGAGCCGGCGCTCGTGTCCGTCTTCGTCCGCGACCGCGGCATCGGCTTCGACAGGTCGTCCGTCGCCGCCCACCGGCGCGGCATCGCCGACTCGATCGAGCTGCGGATGCAGCGGGCAGGCGGATCGGCGACCATCACGTCGTCGCCCGGAGCGGGGACGGAGGTCGAGCTGACGATGCCGAGAGGAGCCCAGCCGTGATCCGCGTGGTGCTCGTCGACGACCACGAGCTCTTCCGCGCCGGCGTCAGGAACGAGCTCGCCGGCCTGGTCGACGTCGTCGGCGAGGCGGGCTCGGTCGCCGACGCGGCGCCGCTGATCCGCGAGCTCGATCCCGACGTCGTGCTGCTCGACGTGCATCTGCCGGACGGCGGCGGCGAAGGCGTGATCGCGACGGTGGCGCCCGAGCGGCCGGCGGTGAAGTTCCTCGCGCTCTCTGTGTCCGATGCTGCCGAGGACGTGATCGGAGTCATCCGCGCCGGCGCACGCGGCTACGTCACGAAGACGATCTCGCGCGACGAGCTCGCCGATGCGATTCGCCGGGTCGCGGAGGGCGACGCCGTGTTCTCGCCGAGGCTCGCCGGCTTCGTCCTCGACGCGTTCCGGTCGGGGGAGCCGCTCGCTGGCGACGAGGAGCTCGAGACGCTCACGCCGCGCGAGCGAGAGGTCCTGCAGCTGATCGCGCGCGGGTACCTGTACAAGGAGATCGCGGCGCGGCTCCACCTCTCGGTGAAGACGGTCGAGGCTCACGTCTCGAGCGTCCTGCGCAAGCTCCAGCTCTCGACGCGGCACGAGCTGACGCGCTGGGCGCAGGAGCGGCGGCTCGTCTAAGGCCCGAGCGCGAGCTCGACCTTGCCCTCGTTGCGCGCGATCGACTCGACGCGCACCTCGATCGCGTCGCCGAGCCGGTAGGTGCGGCCGGTCGCGCGGCCGGCGAGCGCGGTGCCGAGGTCGTTGAGCTCGAAGAACTCGTCACCGAGCCTGCGCGCCGGCAGGAAGCCTTCGAACACGGCGCCGAAGCGGACGAAGACGCCGCCGCCGACGAGACCGACGACCTCGCCCTCCCACGTCTCGTCCCAGCCCAGCTCGAAGAGGCGGCGCTCGAGCAGCCACGCGAGGCAGATCTCGTCGGCGAGGTACTCGAGCCGCGCCGCCTCGCGCTCCCGCTCCGAGGCGTGCTCGGCCAGGCGGTCCAGGTCCTCCGGGAGCGGGTCGTCGGCGAGGCCGAGCTCGCGTACGAGCGCGCGGTGCACGACGAGGTCCGGGTAGCGCCGGATCGGCGAGGTGAAGTGGCAGTACGCGGGGCTGGCGAGGCCGGCGTGGCCGAGATTCCTCGCGTCGTAGCGCGCCTGCTTGAGCGCGCGCAGCACGAGCGCCGGGAACGCCTCGCGGCCGCGGCCGGACTGCGCGACGTACGTCGCGACCAGCTTGGACGCCTCGCCGGCGACGGCCGCGGCCGCCTGCGGCGACAGGGTGTCCGGCACCGGCGGCGTCGGCACGCCGAGGTCGGCGAGCTTCGCGACGAGCTGGTCGACCGCCTGCGGATCCGGCCGCTCGTGCACCCGGTAGAGGGCGGCACGGTTGCGGGCCGCGAGGAACGCCGCGACGTGCTCGTTCGCGAGGATCATCAGCTCCTCGACGAGCACGTGCGCGTGAGGCTCGCCCTCGAGCCACGCGTCGGCGACGCCGCCGCGGCCGTCGAACCCGAAGACGACCTCGGGCGTCTCCACCTGGAGCGCCCCGCGGCGAAAGCGCGCCGCGCGCAGATCGCGCGCCAGCTCGTCGTTGAGCGCAAGCGCGTCGAGGAGCTCGCGGGGGACGTCGCGCCGCTCCGCCTGGCCGTACGTCAGCCGCGCATCGGACCGGATCACCGACCGGTAGAACACCGGGGCTCCGGCCGGCGGGATCTCGACCGTGACGCAGAGCCGGTCCTGAAAGGGCCGCAGCGAGCAGAGGTCGTCGGCCAGCTCGTGCGGAAGCATCGGCGCCACCGTCCCCGGCACGTACGTCGAGAAGGCGCGTCGCGCCGCACCGTGGTCGAGCGGCGTGCCGGCTCCGACGAAGAAGGCGACGTCGGCGATGTGCACCCAGGCGCGGATCCCGTCGGGCTCGCGCCGGAAGGAGAGCGCGTCGTCGAAATCCTTCGCCGTCTCCGGGTCGATCGTGTACGTCGGCAGGCCGCGCAGGTCGACCCGGCCCGTCGGGTCGACGGCGGTGAAGGCGTGCGGCTCGAACGGCTGCCGCGCGCCGTGCTCGACGAGGAGCGCCTCGAGCACGTTCTCGATCCGGTCGGCGGGTCCGAGCGCCTGCTCGACGCGGGCACGGCCTCGCCCCGGCCTGACGAGCGCGAGGTCGCCGGGGCCGAGGTCGCCGATCCCCTTCGACTCGAGCACGAGCGGGACGCCGGGAGTGAAGTACGGATCGCCGACGACGAGCTTCCCGCGCCGGCCGACCTCTACGACGAGCCGTGTCTGTGGGCCCTGCGTCAGACCCTGAGGAAGCGGCGGATCGTGAGGCCGGAGCCGACCGCGCCGAGGCCGAGACCGGCCGCGAGCAGCACGAGCGCGACGAGCGGGAACGCCATCGCGTGCACGTCGGTGTCGCCGGAGAGGTGCGGCAGGATCGCCGGGAGCGCGACCGCCTTGCCGATCACGAGGAAGAAGATCGCGAGCAGCGCGCCGGCGATGCCGCAGATCAGGCCCTCCAGCATGAACGGCCCGCGCACGAACCAGTTGGTCGCGCCGACGAGCTTCATCACCTCGATCTCCCGTCGCCGCGAGAAGATCGAGAGCCGGATCGTGTTCGAGATCAGCAGCACCGACGCCACGACGAGGACGAGCGTGGCGATCGTGAAGACGACCTCGATCACGTGGGCGACCTCGAGGATCCGGTGCGAGATCCGCTTCCCGTCGTTGATCCGGTCGACGTACGGCGGCTGGTGCGCCGTCAGCGAGTTGAACAGGAGGTCGACGTCCTCCGCCCTCGCGGGCGCGACGTTGAGCGAGTCGGGAAGCGGGTTGTAGACGAGGTTCTTGACCAGCTCCGGGTCGCGCTTCGCCATCTCGCGGAGCGCCTCCTGCTTGGAGATGTACGTGATGCCGCCCGGCTTCACGTACTGGTTCTGCTGCAGCAGCGCGGCGTAGTCGTTCTTCTGCCGGCTCGTGGCGGAGTCCTTGAAGTACACCTTGACGACGAGCTCGTTCTTCACGTGGTTCGACCACGACACGGTCCAGGTCCCGAGCGCTATGAACAGGCCGAGGAGGAACATCCCGATCAGCACCGTCATCGTCGCCGCGACGGTGGTCGAGAGGTTGGCCCCCAGTGAGCGCCACGCCTCGGAGACCAGGAGCCGTACGCGTCCGCCCACGTCTTACTCGCCCACGTAGCCGCCGCGGCGCTCGTCGCGCGTGAGGCGGCCGGCTTCCAGCTGGATGACGCGCTTCCGCATCTTGTCGACCATCTCGCGGTCGTGCGTCACCATCAGGATCGTGGTGCCGCTGCGGTTGATGCGGTAGAGGAGCTGCATGATCCCGACCGACGTGTCGGGGTCGAGGTTCCCGGTCGGCTCGTCGCAGACGAGGAGCGGCGGGTGGTTCACGAACGCGCGCGCGATCGACACGCGCTGTTGCTCGCCGCCGGAGAGCTCGTCGGGAAGCGAGTGCATCTTGTGGCCGAGCCCCACCATCGCGAGCACCTCGGGGACCTTCTTGCGGATCGCCGCCCGCGACTCGCCCTGCACCTTGAGCGCGTACGCCACGTTCTCGGCCGCGGTGCGGCGCGGGAGCAGCTTGAAGTCCTGGAACACGCAGCCGATGTTCCGCCGCAGCATCGGGATCTTCGACCGCTTCAGCCGGCCGAGCTCGCGGCCGCCGACGACGATCTTCCCGCTCGTCGGCTCGAGCTCCTTGAGAAGGAGCCGCACCAGCGTCGACTTTCCCGACCCGGAGGCGCCGACGACGAAGACGAACTCGCCCTTGTCGATGTGGAAGGTGACGTCGTTGAGCGCGACCACGTCGGGCTCGTAGACCTTCGTCACGGAGTCGAACACGATCATCGACGCGGCCGACGGGCGCGTCGCGACGACCGGCTCGTCGAGAACGGCCGTGGCGTGCGTGGTTGTCAGCTCGGAGTCCTGCACGGTCGTCGTGGGCGTCCCCTACCGTGGCGCCCGGGTGCGAAGGTCGGCCAAGTGTAACCCAACGGCTAGACGACCTTCCCGGCGGCCCGCGCGAGCAGGTACTCCCGGATGAACGGGTCGAGGTCGCCGTCGAGCACCGCCTGGGCGTTTCCCGTCTCGTAGCCGGTGCGGCTGTCCTTGACCATCTGGTACGGGTGGAGCACGTAGGACCGGACCGACTCGCCCCCGAAGCCCGTGTCGGCCGAACCGCCACGCTCCTTCGCCAGGAGCGCCTCCCTCTCCTCCTCCTGGCGCTCGAGCAGGCGCGCCTTCAGGACGCGGAGCGCCGTCTGCTTGTTCGCAGCCTGGGAGCGCTCGTTCTGGATCGCGACCACGATCCCCGTCGGCAGGTGCGTGATCCGCACCGCGCTGTCCGTCTTGTTCACGTGCTGACCGCCGGCGCCCTGCGCGCGGTAGGTGTCGATCTTCAGGTCGGCCTCGTCGACCTCGACGTCGCCGCCGTCCGGCAGGAGCGGCGCGACGATCACGGTCGAGAACGCCGTGTGGCGGCGGTGTGCCTGGTCGAACGGCGACAGCCGGACGAGCCGGTGCTTGCCGCGCTCGGCCTTCAGCACCCCGTAGGCGTTCTCGCCCGACACGGCGAACGTCGCCGACTTCAGCCCCGCCTCCTCGCCCGGGCTCGCCTCCAGCAGCTCGACGCCGAACCCGCGGTTCGCGGCCCAGCGCTCGTACATGCGCAGCATCATCTCGGCCCAGTCCTGGGCGTCCGTCCCTCCGGTCCCGGACTGCAGCGTCACGACCGCGTCGCCGGCGTCGTACTCGCCGTCGAAGAGCGCCGCCTCCTGCAGCTCCTCGAGCTCGCGCCGCAGCGGCGCGAGCGACGCGGCGATCTCGTCCTCCATCTCGCCGCCGTCGATCGCCGCGAGCTCCCGCGCGTCCTCGTACTCCTGCAGCAGCCGGCGGTAGCCGTCGAGGCGGCGCGAGACGCGCGCGTGGTCGGCGGCAACGGTCGCGGCCCGGCTCTGGTCGTCCCAGAAGCCGGGCGCGTTCATCTCCTGCTCGAGCTCTACGAGGCGCTTCTCGAGTGACGCCGGGTCAAAGGTACTCACGGACCCAGGAGAGCTGGGCCCCGAGCTCTTCGAGCTGTTCCGTCAGTGGTCTTGCGTCTTCGAGCACGCGGGGATCGTACCGGCCAGCGTCTGCAGACCACGCGTCACGCTCACGTCGAAGCTCAGCTCCTCGAGGCCCGCGTTCGGGACGGTCACCTTGGTCATGCCGTCGCGCGCCTCCGTCGCGCAGCCGGAGGACGCCTGCCAGTACGGCGACCACCGCACCCGGACGAGGTACGTGCCGGCCCGGTCGGCGACGAAGACGAGCCGCGACGACCAAAGGTAGAGGACGGTCGCAGGCGACGGGCCGGTGACGATCGGCGTCGCGTTCGGGAGCTCGTAGATCGTCGTGTGCTGCGTGAACGCCACCGGCACGAGGTCGGTCGCGCCGGACTTGACGAGCGCCGCCTCGTTGCGCGAGCTGTAGTCGACCGGCGCGTCCGCGACGACGACGTACCGGACCCCCATCCGGCGCAACCACGCCTCGTACTTCGCGGCGCCGAGCTTCGGCGCATACAGCACCTCGTTCTGCGGGAAGTCGCTCTGCCGGTACCACCCGCGCACGATCGGGATCCCGGCGTCCGGCAGGTACGCCGCCGACCAGTGCTCTGCGGTGTCGACGACCTCGACGCGGTACGACGGGCTCAGGTGGTCCTGCAGGTACGCGATCGTCGGCTGCCAGTACGACAGCGACGCCTCGGGATCCGTCCCCGCCCGTGCGAACGACATGAAGATCGGCGTCACGTTCCACGCTGCTGCGAGCGCGACCGCCGGCACGACGAGCCACAACGGCTGCCAGCGCCGGAGGCCGACCGCGATCAGCGCGAGCGGCAGCGCGACGTAGCGCAGCCGCTCGAGGTTCGAGCCCACCGCGCTCGGCACGAGGTAGGCCGCGATGCAGACGCCGAGGTAGATCCAGAAGACGCCCCGGAGGAGGCGCGCCTGCGGCACGCCGCGCGTCACGACGAGGCCGAGGCCGCCGAAGACGAGCGACGGAGCGAGCTGGAGCAGCCCGTACGGGAACCGGCCGCCGTCGCCGAAGAGCCGGTTCAGCACGATCTCGGCGATCACGCACAGCGTGACGACGACGATCGGGAGGCGCGCGTCGCGCAGGCTGCGTCGCGCGAGAACGACACCGCCGAGGACGACGACGAGGAAGGCGAATGCAAGCGGACTCGCGGCGAGCGTGAGCGCGGCGCAGATCGCGAAGCGCCCGCGGCGCCGCTCCTGCAACGCCCACAGCGCGAGCAGCGCGAAGGACGTGGCGAGCGCGAACGGGAACGCGGCAGCGCCGATGATGCCGACCCAGAGGACGGCGAACGTGCGGCTCGACAGGCGCGAGACGGGCCCCCACTGCCGGAGCACGACCATCGTGAACGCGTACGCAGCGGCTGCGACGGAGGCGAGCGCGAGAACGCGGATCCCGAGCAGCGCCGCGAGCGGGTAGTAGAGGACGCTGTACGTGACGAACGAGTAGCGCCCGGCGTACCAGAAGTTGTTCCAGATCTGGAACCCGTGCTCGAGCAGGAAGGTGCGCTGGTACGCGTGTGCCGCCCAGTCGATGCCGGGAGGCGTCGCCCAGAGGAGCAAGGCGGCCAGCGTCGCGGCGAGCGTCGTGGAGATCGTCGCCTCGCGCGCGAACAGCTTGCGCTCGGCAAGGCTCATCGACGGGAAGCGTACGAAATCACTCGTGAGAGAGGCGTGACCAAACGGCCAGGTCGGTTCGGAGCCCTTCCTTGAACGCCACGCTGCGCAGGATCCCCTCCTGCCTGTAGCCCGCCAGCTCTGCGACGCGCAGCGACCCGGCGTTGCGCGGGTCGATCCGCAGCTCGATGCGGCGGAGGTCGAGGCCGTCGAAGCCCCAGCGCGTGAGCAGCCGCACGGCGCGCGTGGCGATGCCCCGCCCCCGCGCCTGCGGGGCGACCACGTAGCCGATCTCCCCCTCCTGGGCCTCCAGGCCGAGGCGCACGAACGCGGCGAATCCGACCGCCGCGCCCGTCGCGTCGCGGACGGCGAAACCGGCACGGTCACCCGCCTCCCAGCCGTCCTCGTACCGGCCGAGCCACTGCTCGAGGAAGCCCGGCTCGGGGCGCGTCGGCAGGAACGTGAACCGGGCGATGTCGGGGTCGCCGTCGACGACCCAGCGCATGTCGCCGGCGAGCGACCGCGCCAACGGGTCGAGGCGGATCAGGTCGTCGCTGAGCGGCGGGGCCGGGACCGTCAGGCCCCGTGGCACTTCTTGAACTTCTTGCCCGAGCCGCACGGGCACGGATCGTTGCGGCCGACGTTCTCGAACTCGGTGTTGACCTTCGGCCGCTGCGCAACCGGCGTGGCGACCCCGCCCGCCGTCGCGAAGCCTGCGGCGGCCGTCGACGTGCCGCCGGCCGCCAGGATCGCGTCGGAGCCCGCGAGCGACTGGTGCTCGTAGCTGAGCGCGCCGTTGCCGCTGCCGTTGGGGCTCGCCGGCTGCGGCAGCGCCTCCGCGCCTCCCTCGTCCGCCGTGACCTCGGCGTGGAAGAGCAGCGCCACGACCTCCTCGCGGATGGCGCGGTTCAGGTCCTGGAACATGATCGCGCCCTCGTTGCGGTACTCGACGAGCGGGTCCTTCTGCGCGAGCCCGCGCAGGCCGATCCCTTCGCGCATGTAGTCCATCGCCTCGAGGTGCTCGCGCCAGCGCGTGTCGACGACCTGGAGGACGATGAAGCGCTCGAGGTCGCGCATGAGCCCTTCCTGGAGCTCGCCCATCGCCTTCTCGCGCTCGGCGTACGCGTCGAGCGCGTCGTCCAGGAACTCCTGGACGATCTGGTCCCGCTCGAGCCCCTGGAGCTCGTCGGCCGCGACGCCCGTTCCGTAGAGGGCGTCCATCGCGGTGATCAGCTCGTCGAGCTCCCAGTCCTCCTGCCCCTCGGCCGCGGTGTAGTCGGAGACGAGGTTCGAGATCACCTCGGGCAGCCACTCCTCGCGGATCTCCTCCGAGAGGTCGGCGCCGTGGAGCACCCGGTTCCGCTGCTCGTAGATCACCTGGCGCTGGACGTTCATCACGTCGTCGTACTTGAGGACGTTCTTCCGCGCGACGAAGTTCTGCTCCTCGACCTTCTTCTGCGCGTTCTCGATCTGGCGCGAGAGGATTCCGGCCTCCATCGGCTGGTCGTCGGGCAGCTTGAAGCGCTCCATGATGTTGTGGATGCGGTCGCCGGCGAAGAGGCGCACCAGGTCGTCCTGGCCGGAGAGGTAGAAGCGGGTCTCGCCCGGGTCGCCCTGACGGCCCGAGCGGCCGCGCAGCTGGTTGTCGATGCGCCGCGCTTCGTGCCGCTCGGTGCCGAGCACGTACAGGCCGCCGACCTCCCGGACGCCGTCGCCGAGCTTGATGTCGACGCCGCGGCCGGCCATGTTGGTCGCGATCGTGACGGCGCCGGTGACGCCCGCGTCCTTGATGATCTCGGCCTCCCGCGCGTGCTCCTTCGCGTTCAGGACGTTGTGCGGCACGCCCTGGCGCTTGAGGAGCTCGCTCAGATACTCGGACGTCTCGACGGCGATCGTGCCGACGAGCACCGGCTGGCCCTTCTCGTGACGCTCTTTGATGTCCTTGACGACTGCGCCGAACTTCGCCTCCGCCGTCTTGAAGATCAGGTCGTTCCGGTCGTCGCGAACGACGGGGACGTTGGTCGGGATCTCGACGACCTCGAGCCCGTAGATCTCGACGAACTCCTTCTCCTCGGTCTTCGCGGTGCCGGTCATGCCGGCGAGCTTCTCGTAGAGGCGGAAGTAGTTCTGGAGCGTGATCGTCGCGAGCGTCTGGTGCTCCTCCTGGATCGAGACGCCCTCCTTCGCCTCGATCGCCTGGTGGAGGCCCTCGCTCCAGCGGCGGCCCTCCATGATCCGGCCGGTGAACTCGTCGACGATCTTCACCTCGCCGTCCTGCACGACGTAGTCGACGTCGCGCTTGTAGAGCGCCTGCGCCTTCAGCGCCTGAATCAAGTGGTTGACGAGCTGGACGTTGCCTGGGCTGTAGAGGTTGTCGATCCGGAGCGCGCGCTCGACCGTCTCGATCCCGGACTCGGTCGGCGAGACCGTCTTGTGCTTCTCGTCGTAGAGGAAGTCGTACTCGCGCGCGAGCTGCTCGTCCTCCAGCTTCGTCCCCTTCGACTGCGCGCCCGACAGACCCTTCACGACCCGCGCGAAGTCGTAGTAGGTCTTCGCCGCGGTGGTCGGCTCGCCGGAGATGATCAGCGGCGTGCGGGCCTCGTCGATCAGGATCGAGTCGACCTCGTCGACGATCGCGTACGGGTGGCCGCGCTGCACGACGCCGTCGAGGGTGATCGCCATGTTGTCGCGCAGGTAGTCGAAGCCGAACTCCGAGTTCGTGCCGTACGTGATGTCGGCGTCGTACGCCGCCTTCCGCGCGTCGAACGGCATGTTGTTCTCGATCGCGCCGACGGTGACTCCGAGCCGCTCGTACACCGGTCGGTTCCACTCGGCGTCGCGGCTCGCCAGGTAGTCGTTGACGGTGACGAGGTGGACGCCGCGCCCTTCGAGCGCGTTCAGGTACAGCGGCAGGCTCGCGACGAAGGTCTTCCCCTCGCCGGTCTTCATCTCGGCGATGTCGCCCTCGTGCAGGACGATGCCGCCCATCATCTGCACGTCGAAGATCCGCTGGTCGGACTCGCGCAGCCGTGCCTCGCGTGCCGCGGCGAACGCCTCGTAGAGAAGGCTGCCGAGCTCCTCGCCGTTCTCGAGCCGCTGCTTGAGCTCCCCCGTCTTCGCGCGCAGCTCGTCGTCCGACAGCTTCCGGAACTCGGGCTCGAGCGACGCGATGTACGCCGCCTGCTCCTGCAGGCGCTTCATGCGGCGGCCCTCGCCGAAGCGGAGCGCCTTCTCGAGGGTGCCGATGGCCGGCATCCGCGACAGGGTACCCAGGGCGGTCGGCCGTCAGAGGGCCGACGCCTCGACCTCCCACAGGTCGTCGTCGACGCGGGATGCGCGCACGACGTACTCCGGCCCCTCGGCGGCGCCCGCCGCCTCGAACGCCGGCGCGCGCCCGGCGAGCGGGCGCCCGTCCACCGTCAGCGTCCGGTCCGAGGCGGTGACCACGAGCTCCGCCTCCTCCCCCTCGAAGCCGATCTCGTGGACGAGCCGGATCCTCCTGGCGGCGACGGCCCACGTCGTGCCGCCGCGACGGACGGCCTCGGCCCGGTACGGCGGCCGCAGGCGTTCCTCGACCGCGTCGGCGAGCGGTGCGAGCGCTCCGTCGGGCTCGTCCTCGTCGACCACGAGCGAGCCGTCGGGCAGCGCGACGAAGTGGACGGCGTCGCCGCGAAGGCCGGGCGCGTCCAGCGCCACGACGGCGTCCCAGGTGCGTGCGCGCGGGACGCCGTGGATCCCGGGCTCGCCCCGGCGCTCGCCGTCCCACCCCGGCGGTGCGGCCGCAGGCCCGGGCGCCGGTGCCGGCGGCGCCGCGACGTCCAGCGAGAGCCCTCCGGCGTCGGCGAGGCGGCGATGCAACGGCTGCCTGCGTCCGAAGAGGCGCACCCGCGCCGTCAGGAGGCGGGGCCCTCGCCGCTTCGGTCCGCGTGACGGCGCGGCTCGACGATCCGGCGCTCCCGGTAGCGCTTCACCTGCCGCTCGAGCTTCTCGGCGAGCTGGTCGATCGATGCCTTCATGTCGGGCGACGCCTCCCGCGCCCGCAGGGTCGGCCCCTTCGTGAAGATCGTCGCCTCGGCGACGTGGCTCGCCGCGATCGACGGGTTCCGCTGCTCCGAGAGCTCCACCTCGACCTGTGTCTGGTCGGCGAGCTGCTTCGCGACCTTCGCGAGCTTCCGCTCGGTGTAGTCGCGGATCGCCGGCGTGACCTCCACGTTCTTCCCCTTCACCTGAAGCCTCATCCGGGACCTCCTTCGGTGGCGGCGGGTCGACCATCTGAGCGTAACTCACCGTTCCCGGCCCGGAGCCGCGTCACGCCCGCACGGTGCGGGCGAACGTGACGACGTCCACGCGCTCGGCGCCCGCCCGCCGGAGGGCACGCGACGCCGCAGCTGCCGTCGCGCCGGTGGTGTAGACGTCGTCGACGAGCACCACCCGGCTCGGCGGCCTGGCCGCAGCCACGAAGGCGTCGTCGACGTTGCGCACCCGCTCGGCACGCGGCAGGGCCGCCTGCCGCGCAGGTTGCCCGCGCGAGCCCCGCTGCCGCACGAGCAGCTGCACGACGTCGAGGCGCCAGCGTCCGGCGAGCTCCCGCGCGAGCCGCTCCGCCGGATGGTGGCCGCGGCGAAGCAGCCGGTCGGGGTCGGCCGGGACGTACGTGACGACATCGGCGTCCGGCGCAGCGAGCGCCTCGGCGACGAGGTCTGCTGCCAGGGTCGCCACGCGGCGGAGCCCGTGCTCCTTCCACGCGGCGACGAGCGGGCGCGCGGGCCCGGCGTAGACGACCGCCGCACGCGCCGACGCGAAGCCGAGGCGGCGCCCGGAGCACTCGCGGCACCGCTCGACCGGCCAGACCGTCGGCGCGCCGCAGCGCGAGCAGTTCGGCGGACCTGGACGCCGCAACGCACGCAGACAGGCGCCGCACAGCACCGCGGCGGAGGCGCCGCAGCAGGCGCACCGCGAAGGCAGGAAGAGGTCGACGAGCCACGCCGGTCACGGTACGCGCCGATCTGCGGAGAGATCGTCACGGCTTCGTGCCGGATCTGTGACTTCTCAGTCCGGGGAGTACGCGTCGCGCTGCGGCAGGCCCGCCGCGGCCCGCAGGCGGTTGTCGGCCTCGAGCAACTGGGCCTGGTTCCCGATGTCGAACCACGCCTCGTGGAAGACCCAGCCGTAGACGGGCTCGTGCCGGTGCAGCCACCCGACGAAGCGGCCAGGCTGGTCCGAGCCGTGCTCTCCCTCCAGGTAGGTGCGGATCAGGCCCGCGTGCTCCCGATGGAACACGTACGTCGCGGTCGCGGCGAGCGACGACTGCGGGTCCGACGGCTTCTCGACGAAGGAGCGGATGCGGCCGTCGTCGTCGAGCTCGACGACGCCGTACTGCGTCGCGAGCTCGAGCGAGCCGACGTCCCGCACGGCGACCGCGCTCGCCACGCCCTTCGTTCGCCAGAACGCGACGAGGTCGGCGAGCTCGAACTCGAACAGGTTGTCGCCCGCGATGACGACGAGGTCGTCGTCGAGCTCCGCGTGGTCGATCACGAACAGCATGTCGCCGATCGCGCCGAGCCGGTCGTCGTTCGAGGTCGTCCCGTCGTCGTGGATCGTGACGCTGCGCCCGCGCGCCCACTCGAGGAACGCGGGCGCCTTGCGGGCGTTGGTGACGACGTGGACCTCGTCGACCTCCGGAACCCCCGCGAGCTTGTCGACGATGCGGTCGATGATCGGCCGTCTGCCCACCGGAAGGAGCTCCTTCGCCCAGGTGTCGGTGAGCGGGCGCAGCCGCGTCGCGTAGCCGGCCGCGAGGATGATCGCCTTCATGCCGCGACAACGCCCGCGAGCGACTCGGCGTACGGCGCGCGGTGGACTCCGTGCTCGGTCACGACCGCGGAGATCAGCGCCGCCGGCGTCACGTCGAACGCGGGGTTGCGCGCAGGGAAGCGGGCTGTGATCTCGGCCGGGTCGCGCTCCTCGATCGGGATCGCGCTGCCGTCGCTCGCGGACAGGTCGACGGTGGTGCTCGGAGCGACCACGTAGAGCGGGAGGTCGTGGTGGTGCGCGAGCACGGCGAGCGAGTACGTGCCGATCTTGTTCGCCGTGTCGCCGTTCGCCGCGATCCTGTCGGCTCCCGTGATCACGCAGTCGACCTCGCCCGCGGCCATCAATGAGGCCGCGGCCGAGTCGGCGATGACCGCGTGCGGGATCGCAGCGGCGTCGAGCTCCCACGCGGTCAGCCGGGCGCCCTGCAGCAGCGGCCGCGTCTCGTCGACCCACACGTGCGCGAGGAGGCCGCGCTCGAACGCCGTCACCAGCGCGCCGACGGCGCTGCCGTAGCCGCCCGTTGCGAGGCCGCCCGCGTTGCAGTGGGTGAGCGCACGCGTGCCGGGGGCGAGCAGGTCGGCTGCGTGGGCAGCCATCCGGCGGCAGCGGTCGACCTCGTCGGCGTGGATCCGTCGGGCGCGCTCGGGCGACGGGTCGATGCGCATCTCGTCGAGCGCCCAGGCGAGGTTGACGGCGGTCGGGCGCGAGCCGCGCAGCACGCGATCCGCCTCGGCGAGATCGTCCCCGCGAGCCGCAGCCAGCGCGATCCCGTACGCCGCGGCGACGCCGATCGCCGGTGCGCCGCGAACCGCCAGCGCGCGGATGGCGTCGGCGACGTCGCGCGCGCTCTCGCAGCGGAGCTCGACCACCTCGTCCGGCAGGCGGCGCTGGTCGAGGAGGACGACGGCGTCCTCCTCGAGGCGCACGATCCGCTCCGGCTCGAGGCTCAGGTGCCCTCGTCCCACGAGGCGAGGTACCTCGCCTGCTCCTCCGTCAGCCGGTCGATGTCGACGCCCATCGTCTCGAGCTTCAGGCGCGCGATCTCCTCGTCGATCTCGCGTGGCACCGGGTACACCTTGTTCTCGAGCGAAGACGCATGCTGGACGGCGTACTCGGTCGCGAGCGCCTGGTTGGCGAAGCTCATGTCCATCACGATCGCCGGATGGCCCTCGGCCGCCGAGATGTTGACGAGCCGGCCGTCGGCGAGCAGGAACACGCGCCGGCCGTCGGCGTACTTGAACTCCTCGACGAAGGCGCGCGCCTCGCGCGTCTCGGCCGCGAGCTCGCGCAGCGCCGGGATGTCGATCTCGACGTTGAAGTGCCCCGTGTTGCAGAGGATCGCGCCGTCCTTCAGCGACGCGAGGTGCTCCCGCGCGAGGACGTGCTTGTCGCCGGTGGCCGTGCAGAAGATGTCCCCCACCTTCGCCGCCTCCGCCATCGGCATGACCTCGTAGCCGTCCATCAGCGCCTCGAGCGCGCGCATCGGGTCGACCTCGGTGACGATCACGTGCGCGCCCATGCCGCGCGCGCGCATCGCCACGCCGCGCCCGACCCAGCCGTAGCCGGCGACGACGAAGCGCTTGCCTGCGAGCAGGACGTTCGTCGCACGGACGATCCCGTCGATTGTCGACTGGCCTGTGCCGTAGCGGTTGTCGAAGAAGTGCTTCGTGCGCGCCTCGTTGACGGCGATCACCGGGAACCGAAGGGCGCCGTCGGCCTCCATCGCCTTGAGACGGATCACACCCGTCGTCGTCTCCTCCGTCCCGGCGACGATGTCTCCGAGCTGCTCGCGCCGGGAGCTGTGCAGGACGCCGATCACGTCGGCGCCGTCGTCCATCGTCAGCTGAGGCCGGTGGTCGACGGCGGCCATGATGTGCGAGTAGTAGGTGTCGTTGTCCTCGCCCTTGATCGCGAAGACGGGGACGTCGAACTCGTCGACGAGCGCCGCCGCGACGTCGTCCTGCGTCGAGAGCGGGTTCGACGCGCAGAGCACCACGTCGCCGCCGCCCGCCTTCAGCGTGCGCATCAGGTTGGCGGTCTCCGTCGTGACGTGGAGGCAGGCGGAGATGCGGTAGCCGTCGAGCGGCTTCTCGCGCTCGAACCGCTCGCGAATCGCGGCGAGCACGGGCATCTGCCGGTCCGCCCACATGATGCGCCGCACGCCTTCGGCGGCGAGCGACAGGTCCTTCACGTCATGGCTCTTCGTCGTGGCCATCGGCTCGTCTACGTCCTTTCGGTAGGGGAAAACCTAGGCGGCGAGCAGCCGCTCGTGCTTGCGCTGCTCCCACTCGACCCACGAGGCGGCGTCGTCGGCCTGCGCGAGCCAGTTGTCGACGGCGCGCCTCAAGTCCGGCTCGCGCCGCAGCCGCCGCGCGAACGCGAGGTCGTTCAGGTCGACGCCGAACCTCGACCGCAGGTCTCGCAGCGAACGGAGGCGGTTCAGCTCCGGGAGCCCGTAGGCCCGGTAGCCACCGGCGGTGCGTGCGGGCACGACGAGCCCGTGCTGCTCGAGGTAGCGGAGCATCCGCGCCGACCACCCCGTCTCGGAGGCGGCCGCGCCCACGGTGAGCCGCGCGCGCGTCACGCGGAGAGATTACCACAACCGTGTCAAGGTTGGCTCAGGGCGCCGACGTGCCAGCCCGGCCGTAGGCGTCCTCGAGCCGAACGACATCCTCGAGCTGCGGCGTCGACACCTCGAGAATGGTCGTGTCCTCGATTGCCGTCACCCGGTGGACGGTGCCCGGGGTGTACCGGAACGCCGCGCCCGGGCCGACGACCTCCTCGAGGAGCATCGTCTCGCCCGCGTCGCCGAGCTCGAGCTTCGCCCGCCCCGACTGGACGAGCCACGACTCGTCCTTCTCGCGGTGGAACTGGAGCGAGAGCGAGTGCCCCGCCTTCACGAACAGCACCTTTCCGACGTAGGCGTCCGTCTCCGCCCAGATGAGCTCGTGCCCCCACGGCTTGTCGACGCGGCGGACGTCGAAGGCCCAGCGGTCGAGCGTCGCGAGGTTGGGCGAGTCCACCGGCTGCAACCCTACGCCTCGAGCCATTCGGGATGTGCAGCGACGTGCTCGCGCGCCGTGCGCAGCTCCTTCGGCGTGTTCACCGTCAGCCAGAGGCCGTCGTGCCGGTGGGCGCGCAGCTTCCCTTCGCGCGCGAGCTCGGGGAACGCCGTCGACTCGTGGTCGCCCTTCTCCGGAAAGCGGTTGATCGCGTCGTCCGTGAGGACGTAGATGCCGCAGTTGACCCAGTACGGGAGGCGACCGGCTTCCTCGAATCCGTGGACGACGTCCTCGTCGTCGACGTCGACGAGACCGAACTGCGACTTGGGCCGCGCAACTGCGATCGTCGCGAGCGCACCGTGCGCACGGTGCGCATCGAGGAGCGCCTCGAAGTCGACGTCGATCAGCTCGTCGCCGTTCAGCGCGAAGACGTCGCCGCTCTCGCGGCGCCTCCGCGCGGCGAACTTGATCCCGCCGCCACGGCCGAGCCGCTCCGGCTCCTCCGCCGCGACGATCTCCGGGCCCAGGCCGTCCAGCTCGGATTCGAACAGCGATCCCTGTCCCGCCGCGCACGCGAAGATCACGCGGCCGACGCCGGCGCGCGCCAATCGGCCGACCTGGTACGCCGCGAGCGGCCGCCCGCCGACCTCGACGAGCGCCTTCGGGCGACCGCCGGCAGCGTCGCCGAGCCGCTCGGCCTTGCCGCCGGCGAGGATGATCGCCTCCACGCGCCGCCTACGTGGTTCGGGTCGCGGGCGGCGGCGTCTGGGGCACCACGTCGCGCGGCGCAGCCGACCGGCCGATGCCCTCGTAGGTGAAGCCCGCGCGCCGCGCCGCCTCGGGGTCGAGCAGGTTGCGGCCGTCGACGATCAGCGGCGTCGCCATCGCCTCGCGCACCTCCGTCGATGCGAGCTCCTTCAGCTCCGGCCACTCCGTCACGATGACAGCGGCGTCGGCGCCGCGGACCGCGTCCACGATCGACCCGACCATGTCGACGCCCTTCGGCAGCTTGTCGGCGTCGCGGACGACGGGGTCCCACGCGCGGACGTCGGCGCCCTCGGCGAGCAGGCGAGACGCGAGGACGATGGACGGCGCCTCGCGCATGTCGTCCGTGTTCGGCTTGAACGGCAGGCCGAGGAGCGCGACCGTCTTCCCGCGGAGCGGGCCGAGGTGGCGCTTGAGCTTCCCGATCACGCGCCGCTTCTGCAGCTCGTTCACCTCGATCACGGCGGAGAGAAGCTGGAAGTGGTAGCCGGAGTTCGAGGCCAGCTGCTTGAGCGCGAGCGAATCCTTCGGAAAACAGTTGTGACAGACGAGACCGCCGGTTGTCACGAACGTCTCCGCGCCTGGGACCTCCAGCGAGTAGACGAATCCGGAATGAGTTCGTCTGGTCGCCTCCACAACTCGCACCCACGCGGTGCCACCGCCACGCTGGAAGCCGGTCGGAGCGATGCGCGTTGTCTGGGCCACCGCCCGTTCGACAGCCGCACGCCGCGAGGGTGAGACGAGCTCGACCAGCGACTCCACCTGCTGCGCGCCCGAAACCACGATCCAGTACGTGTCCACCGTCGACTTCGCGGTTCTACCGACCTTCATACGTGCCACGACGGCGAGGTCGGCCAGCAGCCGCACGACGCCGTCGGCGAGCTCATGGCTTGCCGTTCCGTATTCGAGGACGACACTGGCCCCGCGATTGACGTACGAGCAGGACCCGTCGCCCCGCCACAAGCCGGAGAGGAACGAACGCTTGTGCGACAGCGGAGCGTCCCAGATGAAGTCCGGAACCCGTTGCTCGTAACGGTTTGCGCCCAGCCCGAGCACACCCAGCCACCACGCGGCGAGGACACGCGACGATACGACGACGCACGCGGTTGTCTGGCGCCGGACCACGCTCGCCTTCACTCCGTAGTCCGACCAGAAGGAACGCACCTCCTCGACCAGGTCCTCTTCTCGTCTTGGGTGGAAGGACCACTGGAGGCGCCGGCGGCGGCCGTCCGCCGAGCAGTGGCCTGCGGCGACGTACAGGCCGACGATCCGCCAGAAGCGTTCGTCGGGTGCCAGCTCGACCGGCACGTACGCGCCGTTCCGGGCGGTGCCGACGCTCGACTGCTCCAGCGAAATGTTGAGGGTGCGCGCTTCGGAAAGCCGTGGCGCGCGACGGCGGCGGATGTCCATCCTGCGGGAGGCCGAGGCGTCCGGCAGCCGCTCGCGCATCTCCTCCGGGCTGAGGTCGGCGATCGCCGGCGCACGCACGATCACGTCCGCGCCCTCGGCTCCCGCGACGGCGAGGCCTTCGAGCACGTCGAGCACGGGATGCTCTGAGACCGTTCCTGAGAGCCCCTGGGCGAGCGGCAGCCAATCTCCGGTCGTGAGGTCCCCGGCCGCGACGATTCCGCGACGCGTCACGAGCGGATGGTCGGGCGTGCAGCGCAGGCGCCGCCCCATCTTCGTCCGGAGCTCGACGATCGCCCCGGGCGACTCGCGTCGCGTCACCGCGGCGACGGGGGCGAAGCATGCTTGTCCGGTCTTCTCGTCCCACGCCAACGCCTCGAGTGGCAGAGGGGGCTGACCGTCCAGCTCGTCGTACAGGAGCTTCAGCGGAATCAGGAAGCTGCGACCTGCGAGACGCACGACGACGGTCTCCTCCCCGGCCAGGCAACTCCCGCCGTAGCCGATGCCCGCGCGCAGGAAGTGCGGCCCGAGGCGCTTGTCGAGGCCGACGCCTTCCGCGACGGCGACGACGTCGGCACCCGTCGCCTCGCACACGTTCGCGATCTCGTTGATGAAGGAGATGCGCGTCATCAGGAACGCATTCGCGGCGAGCTTGATCATCTCCGCCGAGTTCACGTCGGTGCGCAGGACGGGGGCGTCGAGCGAGTCGTACAGCCGTGCGACGGCGTCTGCGTCGTCGGCCGCGAACGCGCCGATCACGATCCGGTCCGGGTTCATGAAGTCCTCGACGGCGCGCCCCTCGGCCAGGAACTCGGGGTTCGACACGTAACCGACGTGGTCGAGCCCGCGCTGGTCGAGCCCGACGCGCACCTTCTCTCCGGTCCCGACCGGCACCGTGGACTTCATCACCAGGATCGGGCGCCCGTCGAGGTCCGGCAGCTCGTCGACGACCGTCCAGACGCGCGAGAGGTCGGCGTCGCCGGAGTACGTCGGCGGGGTGTCGACGCAGACGAAGAGGAACTCGCAGTCGGCGACGTCGTTCACGTCGAGCGTGAACGTCAGCCGCTCGCCGTTCGCCGCGAGCAGGTCTGGCACCCGCTCCTCGTGAAACGGCACCTCTCCTCGCCGCAGCGCCTCGATCTTCTCCGGGACGACGTCGCGGACGACGACCTCGTGCCCCAGCTCCGCGAAGCACGCGCCGGTGACGAGGCCGACCCACCCGGCGCCGAAGATGCCCACCTTCGCCATCGCGCGCGAACGCTACTTGACGCTTGTTAGGGGTTTGAGGCCCTTGGCGATCGCGATCATCGTCTCGTTCGACAACGAGTCGAGCAGCGTGTTGATCACCCAGTAGGTCGCGCCGCGCGCGTGCACCACGATCATGTGCAGGTGCGAGCCCGAGTAGTAGAAGTCGGCCTCGCGACCGCCGATCGAGTGGCGGAAGCTCCGGTCGGCGAGCGCCGGCGCGCCGGTCCAGCTCGTCTCCTCGACCCCCCAGTACTCGTTGGCGCCCGTGCGGAACACGAGGCGGATCGCCTTGTGGTCGTGCTTCGCGGAGCAGTGGTCGGTCTGGCAGTCGATCCAGTACAGGCGGACCGGCACGTCTCCCGGCTGCGTGTCCGGCGACGAGTTGCGCTCCAGCACCATCGGGGTCATCAGCGGGAAGCCGGCCTTGCGCGCGAGCGGCCGTAGCAGCTGCGTGGCCGAGTAGGCGTCGTAGCGCACGAACGGGGGCTCGTGCTTCGGGACGAGGTGCACCGGCAGCGGCGCGATCGAGCCGTGGAACGTCGTGCCGAGCACCACGAGGAGCATCGACCCCGGGTCGAGGGCGATGAGCGCGTGGCGGCGCGGAAGCTTCTCGACGTCGGCGGGCTGCATCAGGTTCTGCAGCGCGACCGCCGCGAGCTTCGAGCCCTTCTGCGCCGGGTCGTAGTAGATCTTCGTGTGGAAGACGAGACCCGGCGCGTCGGCCTGCAGCCCGTTCGGCGGGTCGAGCGTCTGGTAGCCGCGCTGGGCGAGCAGGTAGGACGCGTTCGCGGCCGCGCCGGCGACGCCGTTGCCGTTCAGCACGGTGACGGTCACCTTCGACGGCGGCGGCGTCTTCTGCCTCAGCTTCACGCCGAGCGCTGCGGCGTTCGCGGCCTTCGACGACTCGACGTCCGGGTTCTGGAACTCGTCGATCGCGTTCTGGATGTCCGTCGACGACGCGTAGCAGGTGTTCTGGCACTGCACGTTCTGGATCCGGTCCTGGAACAGGTGCCCCGACGGAAGCGACTGCGCGAACAGCGCGTACGAGATCACCTCCCCGCCCTGCAGCGGGTGGCCCCCCTCGCCGACCTCGATGTTCTTGGTGATCGTGCTGATCAGGCTCGGAAGCTCGGTGTACGAGAAGTTGTGCGCGACCTGCTCGCGCAGCGCCCGGACGAACTCCTGCTGCCGCGCGTTGCGGTGGAGGTCGTCGTCGGTGTGGCGGAAGCGGACGAAGTCGAGCGCCGCCTGTCCCGACAGGAGCTGGTAGCCCGGCTGCAGGTTGATGTTCGCGTAGTTGTCGTACGCGGCGCCGGTGTTCTTGTTGTAGTACCGGCGATCGACGTCCATCCAGACGCCGCCGAGCTTGTCGACGACCTCCTTGAAGCCGTGGAAGTTGACGGTGATCAGGTAGTTGATCGGAAGCCCCGTGAGGTGCTTGATCGTCAGCACCGTCCCCTGCGGCCCGCAGCGCGAGTACGCCGAGTTGATGCGGTCCTGGCTGACGACGACGTGGCCGACGGTGTCGCGCCGGTTCGCGCCGCAGTAGATCGGAACCTCGAGGTCGCGCGGGAACGAGAGCAGCGAGATCGTGTGCGTCACCGGGTCGGCCCGGACCAGCATCAGCGTGTCCGACAGCGACGGGCGGTTCGACTCGATTCCCGCCCGGTGGTCGTAGCCGATGATCAGCGCGATCGCCGCGTGGTGGGGAAGCGGGACGTCGAGCGAGCGCGAGGCGCGGACGACGGCGGCGGTGTGCGCGCGAACGGTCGCCACCGACTGGTGGAAGTAGAGGTACGCGCCGCCGGCGGCGCCGATCGCGATCGCCAGGATCACGAGCACCGTCACGAGCACGATTCGCCACACGAGCCCGAGCGCCGTCCGCGAGGGCGGCGGCGGCTGCCGGTAGCGCGTGATCGTGCTGAGCGTCCCGGGCGGGAAGACGGCCCTGCCGTTCCCGTTGTGGCCGGCGGCCCGGCCGACGCCTCGCTTCAGTGTCGTCCGCATCAGAAACGTATGCGGCGCCCCAGGGGGCGCCTGCGCCGGCCAGGATAGCCGAGCCTCCGGACCGCCCAGCCGTCAGAAGAGGTTCGGGGCGAGCCAGCGCTCGACGGCAGCGGGCGGCGCGCCCTTCCGCTCGGCGTAGTCCTCGAGCTGGTCGCGGCCGATGCGGCCGACGGCGAAGTACTTCGCCTGCGGATGGTGGAGGTAGACCCCAGCCACGGCCGCCGGCGGCGTCATCGCGAAGCTCTCGGTCAGGCCGATGCCGATCTCGTCCGGCCGCAGCAGCGCGAAGAGCTTCTCCTTCTCGCTGTGGTCGGGGCACGCCGGGTAGCCGAACGCGGGCCGGATGCCGCGAAAGTTCTCCTTCACGAGATCCTCGGCGCTCAGGTGCTCGCCGGGGGCGTACCACTCGTGGCGTACGCGCTGGTGCAGCCACTCGGCGAACGCCTCGGCCAGCCGGTCGGCGAGCGCCTTGACGGCGATCGCCGAGTAGTCGTCGTTCGCCGCCTCGTACCGCGCCGCCAGCTCGTCGGCGCCGTGGATCGCGACCGCGAAGGCGCCGATGTGGTCGCCCTCGGGCGCGACGTAGTCGGCGAGGCACCGGTTCGGGCGGCCGTCTCCCTGCGCCGAGAAGTCGGACTGCTGCCGGAGGAAGCAGAAGCGCGCGCCGCCGAGGACGACGTCGTCGCCCTCGGCGTGCGCGGGCCAGAAGCCGTAGACGCCGCGAGCGCGCAACGACGCGCCCTGCAGGATCTGCCGCAGGAGCGCCTGCGCGTCGTCATAGAGCTCGCGCGCGGCCGGCTGCTCGAGGATCGCCGGGAACTTGCCCTTCAGGTCCCAGGCGTGGAAGAAGAACTGCCAGTCGACGTACGGGACCAGGTCGGCGAGCGCCGGCTGCACCTCGCGCGTGCCGGTGAACGGCGCAGGCGGCAGGTCGTCGAAGCGCACCGGGGGGCGGTTGGCGCGCGCGGCCGCAAGCGGCAGCAGCGGCCGCCGCAGCTTCTCCGCGTGCTGGTCGCGGAGCCGCTCCTGCAGCGCGCGGTTCTCGGCGTCGAGCGCACGACGCCGCGGTGGGTCGAGGAGCTGCGAGACGACCTCGACGACGCGGCTCGCGTCGAGCACGTGCACCGTCTCGGAGCTGTACTCGGGCGCGATCTTCACGGCGGTGTGCTGGCGCGACGTCGTCGCGCCGCCGATCAGGAGCGGCAGCTCGAGGCGCCGGCGCTCCATCTCGCGCGCGACCTCGACCATCTGATCGAGCGACGGCGTGATCAGCCCCGACACGCCGACCACGGCCACGCCCTCGGCCTCGGCCGTGTCGAGGATCGTGTCCGGCGGGACCATCACCCCGAGGTCGATGACCTCGTAGTCGTTGCACCCGAGGACCACCCCGACGATGTTCTTGCCGATGTCGTGCACGTCGCCCTTGACGGTGGCGAGCAGCACCTTCGCCTGCGGCTCGCGCGCGCCGTCGCGCTCGGCCTCCATGAAGGGCTGCAGGTACGCGACCGCCCGCTTCATGACGCGCGCCGACTTGACGACCTGCGGCAGGAACATCCGGCCCGAGCCGAAAAGGTCGCCGACGACGCGCATGCCGTCCATCAGCGGCCCCTCGATCACGTCGAGCGGGCGCGGGAATCGCCGTCGCGCCTCCTCGGTGTCGGCCTCGACGTAGTCGACGATGCCGTGCACGAGCGCGTGCTCGAGCCGCTTCTCGACCGGCGCGTCGCGCCACGAGAGGTCGAGCTCGCGCTTCGTCCCCTCCCCGCGCACCCGCTCCGCGATCTCGACCAGCCGCTCCGTCGCGTCGGGCCGGCGGTTGAAGAGCACGTCCTCGACGCGCTCGAGGAGCTCGGGCTCGATGTCCTCGTAGACGGCGAGCTGGCCGGCGTTGACGATTCCCATGTCGAGGCCCGCGCGGATCGCGTGGTACAGGAAGGCGGCGTGCATCGCCTCGCGCACGACGTCGTTGCCGCGGAAGGAGAAGCTGAGGTTCGAGATCCCGCCGGACGTGCGCGCTCCCGGGCACCGCTCCTTGATCAACGGCAGGCTCTCGATGAACGCACGCGCGTAGTCGTCGTGCTCCTCGATCCCGGTCGCCACGGCGAGCACGTTCGGGTCGAAGACGATGTCCTCCGGGGCGAAGCCGACCTCGCCGACGAGCAGCCGGTACGCGCGCTCGCAGATCGCGACGCGACGCTCGACCGAGGTCGCCTGCCCCTCCTCGTCGAACGCCATCACGATCACCCCCGCTCCGTAGTCGCGGACGCGGCGCGCATGCGCGAGGAACTCGGCCTCGCCCTCCTTGAGCGAGATCGAGTTCACGATCCCCTTCCCCTGGATCGACTGGAGGCCCGCCTCGAGCACGCTCCACTTCGAGCTGTCGATCATCACCGGCAGCCGCGCGACCTCCGGCTCCGTCGCGATCACGTTCAGGAACGTGCGCATCGCCTGCTCGCCGTCGAGGAGGTCCGCGTCCATGTTGACGTCGATGAGATTGGCGTCGCCGCGCGCCTGCGCGAGCGCGACCTCGACGGCGGCGGTGAAGTCGCCTCCCTCGACGAGCCGCCTGAACCGCGCCGAGCCCGTGACGTTCGTCCGCTCGCCGACCAGGACGAAGCCGGTCTCGGGCCCGAGCTCGAACGTCTCCAGGCCGCTGAAGCGCGTCGTCCGCCTCGGCGGCGGCACCCGCCGCGGCTCCAGGCCGCGCACCGCGTCGGCGATCGCCCGCGTGTGCTCGTGCGTCGACCCGCAGCACGAGCCGACCACGTTCAGGAGCCCGTCGCGCGAGAGCTCGTGCAGCAGGGCCGACGTCACGTCGGGCGTCTCGTCGTAGCCGCCGAACGCGTTGGGCAGCCCCGCGTTCGGGTGCGCCGACGTGAGGCAGCTCGCGATCCTGGACAACTCCGCCACGTACGGCCGCATCTCGCGCGCGCCGAGGGAGCAGTTGACGCCGACGACGAGCGGGTCGGCGTGCTCGACCGACGTCCAGAACGCGTCGACTGTCTGCCCCGAGAGCGTGCGGCCGGAGAGGTCGACGATCGTGACGCTGATCCAGAGCGGGAGCTCCGGCGCCACGTCTCGCGCTGCCACGATCGCGGCCTTCGCGTTCAGCGTGTCGAAGATCGTCTCGATCAGCAGGAGGTCGACGCCCCCGTCGTGCAGGCCGCGGATCTGCTCGGAGTAGCTCGCGACGACGTCGTCGAACGAGTGCGTCCGGTAGCCGGGGTCGTCGACCCGCGGGCTGAGCGAGAGCGTGATGTTGAGCGGCCCGACCGATCCCGCCACGAACCGGTCCGGCCCCGCCGCGTCGCGGGCGATCCGCGCTCCCGCGACGTTCATCTCGTAGACCGCGTCCTCGAGCCCGTAGTCCGCCTGGCCGATCGACGTCGCCGTGAACGTGTTCGTCGTCGTGATGTCGGCGCCCGCCGCGAGGTAGGCGTCGTGCACCTCGCGCACGAGGCCGGGCCGCGTGAGGTTCAGGACGTCCGGGTCGTTCTTCACGTCGCGCGGGTGCGCGCGGAAGCGCTCGCCGCGGAAGTCGCCCTCGGTCAGCCCACGGCTCTGGAGTAGCACGCCCCACGAGCCGTCCAGCACGAGGATCCGCTCGGCTGCGAGGGTACGGATGCGGTCGGCGGTGCTGCTCACCGGTGTCCGACACCGATGGTGTCAGACACCCCGTTCTACGCGCGTCCGGCGACCGAGAGCATGTTCTCGGCGTGGCGGAGGCGCTGCTCGGCCTGCCAGCGGTCGGCCGTCGACTCGCCCCGCTCGATCGCGTCGAGCTCGGCCTGCGCCGCCTCGAGCTGGCGGCGCGCATGCTCGTCGTCGATCTTCGACGCTTCGACGGCGTCGTCGACGAGCGCGATCGCACGGTCGCGGAGGACCTGGAAGAACCCGGGCCCCGTCGCGAACTCGATCACCTCGGCGTCCGGCGGATGGACCCGAGTCGACCCCGCCTTCAGCGTGGCGATCAGCGGCGCGTGCCGCGCCAGGACCCCGATCTCGCCGGCCGCGCCGGGCACGACGATCATCTCCGCGTCACCCTCGTACGCCGGGCCGTCCGGCGTGACGACCGAGACCGAGAAGACGCGCCGCTCCGCCATCCCTACGAGGCGGAGCCGGCCATCTGCTTCGCCCGCTCGACCGCACCCTCGATCGGCCCGACCATGTAGAACGCCTGCTCCGGAAGGTCGTCGTGGCGTCCCTCGATGATCTCCGCGAACCCGCGGATCGTGTCCTCGAGCTTCACGTACTGCCCGGGCGTGCCGGTGAACTGCTCGGCCACGAAGTTCGGCTGCGAGAGGAACCGCTGGATCTTGCGCGCGCGCGCGACCGTCAGCCGGTCCTCGTCCGAGAGCTCCTCGATGCCGAGGATCGCGATGATGTCCTGCAGGTCCTTGTAGCGCTGCAGGATCTCCTGCACGCGCGTGGCCACCTGGTAGTGCTCGTCGGAGACGATGCCCGGCTGCAGCGCGCGCGACGTCGAGTCGAGCGGGTCGACTGCCGGGTAGATCCCCTGCTCCACGATCGCGCGCGAGAGGACGGTCGTCGCGTCGAGGTGCGCGAAGGTGTTCGCGGGGGCGGGGTCCGTGAGGTCGTCGGCCGGCACGTAGATCGCCTGCACCGACGTGACGGCGCCCTTCGTCGTCGAGGTGATCCGCTCCTGGAGCTGCCCCATCTCGGTGGCGAGCGTCGGCTGGTAGCCGACGGCGGACGGCATCCGCCCGAGGAGAGCCGAGACCTCCGAGCCGGCCTGGACGAAGCGGAAGATGTTGTCGATGAAGAGGAGCACATCCTGGCCCTGGTCGCGGAAGTACTCCGCCATCGTCAGACCGGAGAGGCCGACGCGGAGGCGCGCGCCCGGCGGCTCGTTCATCTGCCCGTACACGAGCGCGACCTTGTCGATCACCTCCGACTCCGTCATCTCGAGGTAGAGGTCGTTGCCCTCGCGCGTCCGCTCGCCGACGCCGGAGAAGACCGAGACGCCGCCGTGCTCGCGCGCGATGTTGTGGATCAGCTCCTGGATCAGCACCGTCTTGCCGACGCCGGCGCCGCCGAAGAGGCCGATCTTGCCGCCGCGAACGTACGGCGCGATCAGGTCGATCACCTTGATGCCGGTCTCGAAGATCTCGACCTTCGGCGTCAGGTCGGAGAACCCGGGCGGGTCGCGGTGGATCGACCACCGCTCCGCCTCGCCGGGCGCGTCCTTCTCGTCGATCGGTTCCCCGAGCACGTTCCAGAGACGACCGAGCGTGACGTCGCCCACGGGGACGGTGATCGGCGCGCCCGTGTCGAAGACGTCGGTGCCGCGCGCGAGGCCGTCGGTGGCGTCCATCGCAACCGCGCGCACGCGGTCGTCGCCGAGGTGCTGCTGCACCTCCGCGATCAGGTCGGTTCCCTCGGGCCGCGGGATGCGGAGGGCCGAGTAGATCGCGGGGAGCTTGCCGGGGAACACGGCGTCCACGACGACCCCCTTGATCTCGAGCAGCTTCCCGGTGTTCTCAGTCGTGGTCGACACTTCGCTAGAGCTCCTGGATCGGGACGGTGGACGTGGTCGCGCCGCGGCGCCGGGCGCGAAGCGCGCGCGCCAGCAGGCCGGGCACGCGGAGATTACCCGAACGCCGGAGCCGGTCATCGCCCCACCGGAGCCGCGAGCGGTCGAGCGCCGCCGACACCCGGTCGGCGTGGTCGAGGCTTCAGGTGTACGACGTGATCAGGCTCGGGACCACGCCCGGCCTCCCGTGGTCACTGCCCGTTCCGGCGCACGAATGAGATCCGCACCCCGAACGCGCCGATCGGGCACGCGCCGCGCGCGCAGTCGTGCGTGTCGGTGAGCGCGAAGGAGCAGGTAGCCGTCCGCCCGTTGCACGAGCCGCTCCAGCGCACGAGCGTCCAGCCGGCGGCCGGGTGCGCGACCAGACGCACCGTCGCGTCCTTGCGGAAGGCGGCCGAACGGCAGACGCCTGGGCACGCGATGCCCCGCGGGACGCTCGTGACGCGGCCGTGGCCGGAGATCGCGACGAAGACGACGCGGTGGATCGCAAACGACGACCGCGCGTGGGACGCCGACGCCGCGATCGCCGCCACCGCGAGCACGAGCGCCAGGATCGTCACGGTCCGCACGATGCGGCGAATGGTACTGTCGGGCGGGATGAAGATCCTCCCGGCGTCTCCGCGGAAACGCCGGCGCCTCGCCTGGATTGCGACTGCGGCCGTCATCGCGGCGGGCATCGGCGTCGCCGCGTTCGTCGTCCCGAACCCGGGGCCGCAGAACGCCGCGCCGACCACGAACGAGGGCCCGGCGCAGCTCGCCGCTCGCCTCCCTCCGCGGCTGTCCACCGCCGACCGCCGGGCGATCGACAGGACGCTCGACCGCTTCATTCCCGCAGCGGTCGGGCGGCAGAGTGCCGACCTCGCCTGGTCGCTCGCCGGGCCCGAGCTGCGCTCCGGCTCGACGCTCGCGCAGTGGCGTGCGGGCACCAGCCCCGTCCCGTCGTACCCGGTCAAGGTCGAGCCGTTCCACGACTGGTCGACTCTCGACATCGGGAAGCGTTACGTCGACTTCACGCTGCTGGTTCACCCGCGGCGCGGAGCGAAGGTCGGCGCGTGGTCGTTCGCGGGGCAGATGGTCGAGCGGGACGGCCGCTGGCTCGTGAACCGGCTCTACACGATCGCGATCTTCCAGCCCGTCCGAGGCTCGAAGCACGAGATCGGGCCCGCGGACTTCGCAGCACCGCCGCCGGCGTCGAGCTCGCCCGCCGGCAAGTCCGTCCTCGGCGGAATCGGGCTCGCGCCGATCGCGGTCGTCCTCGCGCTGATCGTGCTGACGCCGCTCGCGTTCGGGCTGATCGCGATCCGGCGCGCGCGCCGCTTCAGGCGCGAGGCCGCCGCTCGCAGGAGCGCGGAGCTGCCGCCGCTGCCGCGTCCGGAACGGCCGAGAGAGCCGGCGGGGCGGCCGTAGCTCTAACTTTTCCGTGGTACTTTGGTCAAAGGGAATAGTGGCGTCGTCGACCCCCCATCCGTTCGGCCGCGTGCTCTCGTCGCCGCGGGCGCAGCGCCGGCTTTTGATCGGCAGCGCGGTCGTCTTCGTGGCCGGCGCGATCGCGATCCTCGTGGCGCTGATGCACGGGACGGGGAACGCGTTCGTCGGCACGATCTCGAACAAGCCGGCGTCGCTCGTCGCGAAGGACAAGGCGGTCCCGCCGTCGCCCGCCGCGTTCAGGGTCGCCCGCAAGTTCATCGAGACGGCGGTCCTGCGCCGGAACATCGACGCGTCGTACGCCCTCGTCCACCCGGACCTCCGCGGGCGCATGACCCGTGCGCAGTGGGACACCGGGAACATCCCGGTGATCGACTACCCCGCTGAGAACGCGAAGACCGCCACCTTCCTCGTCGACTTCTCGTACCAGACGCAGATGCTCCTCGAGGTCGACCTGGTCGCGAAGCCGGGCAGCGGCGTGCGGCCGCACCTCGCCTTCTTCCTCGGGCTCAAGCGCGCGCACGGCAAGAAGAACGGCGCGTGGCTCGTGAACTACTGGGAGCCGCACTGGCGGCCCCCGGTCCCGCTGGCGGGCGGCTAACGGGCCCAGCTCGGGTTGGCCCCGTCGAGGCCGCTCGGGCTCAGGCGCGCCGCTGCACCGCCTGACGCAGCGACCTCGTAGAGGCTAGCGTCGACGCCCACAGCGACCCCTTCACGTGCGAGGCGCGCTAGGCCGGTTGGCCGTACGTGCCGCGCACGATCGTGCCGTCGGGCTGCCCTCCGCGCAGGTTACGCCGCACGCCGAGCGTGCTCGCGTCGACCGCGAGCACGGCGAGCGCCGCCGGGCGGGCGACGGTCCGCACGCGCACGGCAGAGCGGTTCGCAGGATGGGCGGTCAGGCCGTGCAGCGCGAGCACCGCCGCCGCAGCGGACGCCGCGACGGAACCGGCCGCCGTCAGCACGCGGCGGGTCGGGCGGGAACGCTCGGGGAGGGCGACCGGCACCGCGAGAGGCTCGTGCGCCGCCGACCGCAGCAGGGCCGTGTGCGCCGAGGCCTCCGCCTTGAACACGCGGCAGTCCGCGCAGCGCCCGACGTGCTGGTCGAGCAGCGCCGTCTCGAACTCGGAGAGCACGCCGTCGAGCTGGAGGGAGATCCAGAAGCGTGCGCGATCGCACTGTGCTGCGCGCATATCTCCTACGACGTTACCTGTCGGCGATGGTTAGAAGACGCTGCGCCTCGGGTCGAAGGCTGCTCCGATCGCGATCAGCACCATTCCGAGCACGAACAGGAGGATCGCGGTGCTCACGGCCTCCGATCGTTCCTCCGGCGTCGCCTTGCGGAGGCCGCGGGGCGCGAGGAACCCGCCGCCCTGCGAGTCGCGGAACACCGGCCGGAGCGGCCCGCGGCCGCCGAGGACGAACGTGCCGATCAGCGCCAGGGCCCCGGCGGAGTAGAACCCGGTCGCGATCGCCCGGCTGAGCTGCGCCCCGACCGCCGCTCCGATCGCGAGCGAGAGGAGCGCGGTGAGCCCGACGGCGGCGCCGAAGAGGATTGCGAGGCGCCTCGCGGCAGCGCGCACTCAGTCGGCGCCGACCGCCACCGCGGAGTGGTGCCGGAACTCGTCCTCGTCCATCGGCCACCGCTCGAGCGGGAAGTGGCAAGCCGCCTCGTGGCCGGCGCCGCTCCCGATCGGGGCGAGCTCCGGCGTGTCGACGTTGCACTTCCCGTCGACGAACCGCGGGCAGCGAGGGTGGAAGCGGCAAGCGGCCGGCGGGTTGAGCGGGCTCGGCACGTCGCCGGTCAGCACGATCTGCTTGCGTGCACGGCCGAGCGCCGGGTCCGCGATCGGCACGGCCGAGAGCAGCGCGCCGGTGTACGGATGCTTCGGCTCGGTGTAGAGCTGGTTGCTGTCGCCGACCTCGACGACCTTCCCCAGGTACATGACGAGCACGCGCTCCGAGATGTGCCTCACGACGTTGAGGTCGTGCGCGATGAAGATGTACGTGAGGTCGAAGTCGCGCTGCAGGTCCTTGAGGAGGTTCAGGATCTGCGCCTGCACCGAGACGTCGAGCGCTGAGACCGGCTCGTCGCAGATGATCAGCTTCGGGTTGATCGCGAGCGCCCGCGCGATCCCGATCCGCTGCCGCTGGCCGCCGGAGAACTCGTGCGGGAAGCGGTTGTAGTGCTCGGGGTTCAGGCCCACCACCTCGAGCAGCTCCTGCGCGCGGCGCTTGCGCTCCGAGTCGGTCCCGATCCCGTGCACGTCGAGCGGCTCCGAGATGATCGAGCCGACGCGCTTCCGCGCGTTGAGCGACGCGTACGGATCCTGGAAGACCATCATCATGTCGCGCCGGACGGGGCGCATCGCCGCGCGGTCGAGGTGCGTGATGTCCTGCCCGTCGAACACGATGCGGCCACCCGTCGGCTCGAGCAGCCGCGCCACGCAGCGCGCCATCGTCGACTTCCCGCACCCGGACTCGCCGACGACCCCGAGCGTCTCGCCCTTCCGGACGCTGAACGTGACGTCGTCGACCGCCCTGACCTGCCCCACCTCCTTCTGGAAGACGAGGCCCCGCGTCACGGGGAAGTACTTCTGCAGGTTCTCGACGCGGAGCAGCTCGTTCATGCCGCGTCTTCCGCGACCATCGCGGCCTTCTTCGTCGTCCAGATGCGGGCGCGCGCGTCGTCGTCCAGGTGGCAGCGGAAGCGGTGGTCCTCGCCGACGGCCGACGGCTCGAGCGCCGGGAGCTCCTGCCGGCACACGTTCATGACGAACTCGCAGCGCGGGTGGAACGGGCAGCCCGACGGCGGGTGGAGGAGCGACGGCGGCTGCCCCGGGATCTGCTCGAGGCGGGCCACCTTGACGTTGCTGCGCGGAAGCGAGCCCAGCAGCCCCCACGTGTAGGGCATCTCGGGCTTCGCGAACAGGTCGTCGACCTTCGCCTGCTCGACGATCCGGCCGCCGTACATCACGAGCACGTCGTCCGCGAGCTCGGCGACGACGCCGAGGTCGTGCGTGATCATCACGATCGCCATGTCGTGCTCGGCCTGCAGCCGCTCCATCAGCTTCAGGATCTGCGCCTGCGTCGTCACGTCGAGCGCCGTCGTCGGCTCGTCGGCGATCACGACCTCGGGGTTGTTGATCAGCGCCATCGCGATCATCACGCGCTGCCGCATACCGCCGGAGAACTGGTGCGGGTAGTCGTCGACGCGCTGCTCGGCGCGCGGGATCTCGACCTCCTTCAGCAGCTCGACGGCGCGCCTGCGCGCGTCCTTGCGCGTGACGTCGTTGTGCAGAAGCACGGCCTCCTCGAGCTGCCAGCCGATGCGCTTGACCGGGTTCAGCGACGTCATCGGGTCCTGGAAGATCATCGACATCCGCGACCCGCGGACGTTGCGAAGCTCCTGCGGCTTCGCCGTCAGGAGCTCGCGGCCGTCCAGCCGGACCGAGCCCGAGATGAGCGCGTTGCGCTTGTCCACGAGCCCCATCACCGACAGGAACGTCACGCTCTTCCCCGAGCCGGACTCGCCGACGACGCCCAGCGTTCGACCCTTGTCGAGCTGGAACGAGACGCCAGAGACGGCCTTCACGACGCCGTCGTCGGTGCGGAAGCTGGTGTGGAGGTCGTCGACTTCGAGCAGCGCCATCAGGACAAGCGTATTCGCGGGTCCAGGAAAGCGTACGCGACGTCGACGATGAAGTTGAAGACGATCACGGCGAAGGTCGCGAAACAGACCACCCCTGCGATCACCGGCAGGTCGAAGACGCTGTAGGCCTGGATGATCTGACGGCCGAGGCCGGGCAGGTTGAAGATCTGCTCCGTGAAGATCGCGCCGCCGAGCGCGAGGCCGATGTCCATCCCGAGGATCGTGACGACCGGGAGCATGCTGTTCCGCAGCACGTGCTGGATCATCACGCGGCGCTCGGAGGCGCCCTTCGCGCGCGCCGTGCGCACGTAGTCCTCGGTCATCGTCTCCATCACGTTGGCTCGGATCAGGCGCACGTAGAGCGCGGCGAACAGGATCATGAACGTCACCCACGGCAGCAGCATGTGGTAGGCCCACTGGATCGGGCCGCTGCACGACGCGCCGGGTGCGCCGGTGAAGAAGTTGCAGTAGCCGGCGATCGGCGTGATGTGGAGCTTGTAGCCGACCACGAAGGAGAGGATCAGGCCGATCCAGACCGGGTGCGCCGAGATGCCGATGAGGACGAACGTCATCGAGGCGCGGTCCATCAGCGACCGCGGACGCAGCGCCGACAGGATGCCGACCGGGATCGAGAGGGCGAGCCAGAAGACCGCACCGCCGAACACCAGCGAGGCGGTGACCGGCGCGTCCTGCCCGATCATGTAGCGGACGGACTGGCGGCTGATGTACGAGTTCCCCAGGGACGCCTTGTGGAGGATGTTCCAGAGGAAGATCCAGTACTGCTGCCAGACCGGGATGTTCAGGTGGTAGAAGCGGGCGACGCGGGCGACGTCGGTGGCGTCGGCGTTCCGGCCCGCGATCAGCTTCGCCGGGTCCGACGGGATGACGAAGAAGATCAGGTACGTGATGATCGTCGCCGTCAGGAACAGGAAGAGCGCCCAGAAGATGCGACGGATGAGGAAGTGAGCCATTTCGCGCCTGGTTTCAAGAGTGTTGGAGGGGCGCCGTGGCGCCCCTCCAACGGTGGTCCTTCAGTTGCCGGCTAGCCGACCGTCAACGCGTTGAAGTCGGGCTCGCCGAAGTACGTGCTGTAGATCCAGTTGCCGACCCGCTTCGAGGTGTAGTAGCGGGTGTTGTCGATCTCGAACGGAACCCACGGGGCGTAGTCACGCATGACCATCAGGTCGAGATTGGCATACGCGGCCGCGCGGGCCTTACCCGACAGAGCCGCCGCAGCGTCCATTGCCTTGTTCAGCGCCGGAGCGTTGAGGTACGACATGTCGGTGTTGTTGTTCGCCTGGATCGAACGCCCGTCGAGCAGGACGTTGATGTAGTCGAACGGGTCGAAGTAGTCCGCGCACCAACCCGCGCGGGCGATGTTGTACGACGTGCCCTTCGTCTCGAGCGTGTTGTAGTACACGGTGCCCGGCGTCGGGACGTCGTTGTACTTCAGGCCAAGGTGGGCCAGGTCGAACTCGATCACCTGCGCCTGCGCCGTGCGGGCAGCGCTCGTCGAGTGGATGACGTTCAGCGTAGGCGCGCTCGCCAGGGCCGAGCCGCCGACCTGCTTCGCCTTCGGCACGTTCGCGCCGGCGAATGCATAGATCTTGTACGGCTTGAACCCGGGGATGCCCGGGACCAGGATCTGGTCCGTCCGCTGGCCGGCGTACTTCCCGAGGATCCGGAGAAGCGCAGGCCGGTCCATGCCCCAGTTGAGCGCCTTGCGAACGGCGAGGTTGTTCGTCGGAGCACGGGCGGTGTTCAGCAGCAGGTAGTCGACGCAGGCCGTCGGGCCGACGTGGAACTGGCCCTTGTTGGGCGCGCCCAGGGTCGCGGCCGCGGTCGCCGGGACGCCGCTCATGTCCATGTCGACCTGGCCGGCCTTCGTCTGGAGGAGCGAGTTGTCCTGGTTCGTGTTGCTCGTGAACACGATCTGGTCCGCGTTCGCCGGGCGGTTCCCGTGGTAGTACGGGTTCCGCTTCAGCACCGTCGTGCGGCCCGGGTCACGGCTCGCGATGTAGTACGGGCCGGCCGACGGGTACACGTTGAGGCCGGTCGTGGTGTACGGCATGTTCGGCTTCACGGCGCCGAACCACTGCATGCTCAGGTACGACACGAAGGTCGGATTCGGGTGCGTCAGGTGGAAGGTCAGCGTGAGCCCCTTCGCGCTGATGCCCGAGATGTGCTGCGTCTTGCCGGCGAGGAACGCCTCACCGCCGACGATGACCTTCTGGAACTGGTCGTTCACGCCGTACGGCGAGCCCATCTTCGGGCTCAGGTTCCGCTCCCAGGCACGCTGGTACGACGCGGCCGTCACCGGCGAGCCGTCGCTGAACTTGAGGCCCGGCCGGATGTGGAACGTGTAGACCAGTCCGTTCTTGGAGACGGTCGGGAACGACGTCGCTGCCTCCGGGTAGAGCTCGCTTCCCGCCTGGCCGTTCTTCTCCGGGAAGTTCACGAGCAGCATCTGCGTCGTGTAGAGAAGCGCCCAGTCGTTGGTGACGTACGCCAGCCCCGGGTCGACCGTGTCGAAGTCCGTGTTCGACTGGTCGATGTGGAGGACGCCACCCTTGTGAGCCTTCGCCGACGACACCTTCGTGGGCTTGCCGGTCGCCGAGCTCGCGACCCCCACTGTCGTCGCCGCGATAAGCATGGCCACTCCCATTGCAAGGAGCAACAGGGAGAGCACCTGCTTCTTCTGCATAGGACTCCTTCCTCTCTTTCGCCCCGCCCTACGGATGCAGCGGCGCCCAATCGTAGTGACGGGATGGTGAAGACACCAGCGCCTGCTTAGACGCCGGGCGGTACCGATGGTTAGGGGAAAACGTCACCTGCTCGGCTCCGGCGGGTGCAGGTGCAAGGGCTCGACCGGCCCGGCCGCGGTCGTGGTCGGCGGCCGGTACGGGTGCGACGGCGCGTCGCCCGCCGGACGGCCGCTGCCACATGCGGCGACCTGGGTTCCGGCGACGACGGTCATGAGGAGCGCGAATCCGGAGGTGAGCCGGCTAGATCCGGGCCCGCGGATCGAACGCATCGCGGAGGCCGTCGCCGAGCAGGTTGAACGCCAGCGTCGTGAGCAGGATGCAGAGGCCCGGCCAGACCATGAGCCAGGGCTGGGTGAGGTAGAAGTCGGGCGCGGTCGAGAGCAGGTTGCCCCAGCTCGCGGTCGGCAGGTCGATCCCGAGGCCGAGGAACGACAGGCCCGCCTCGGCGATGATGGTCTGCGCGATGATCAGCGACGAGTAGACGATGATCGGCGCGACCAGGTGCGGGAGCAGGTGCGACCGCATGATCCGCAGATCGCTCGCGCCGGTCATCCGGGCTGCCTCGACGAACTCCTTCTCGCGCAGCGAGAGCACGATGCCGCGGATGATCCGCGCCGGGTAGAACCAGCCGAAGATCGTGAAGATCAGCGCGAGGGTCAGCACGCCCTTGGACAGGAAGCCGAGCGTCAGGTTGTTCAGGCTCGGCCCCATCACGATCCGCACCGCGATGATGAACAGGAGCGCGGGGAAGACCATGACGATCTCGATCAGGCGCGAGATCACGGTGTCGATCCACCCGCGGAAGTAGCCGGCGGCGAGACCCATCACGATGCCGAGGGCGACGGAGCCGAGCGTTGCGAGCAGCGCGACCTCGAGCGACGTCTGCGCGCCGTACAGGAGCCGCAGGAACAGGTCGCGGCCGAGCGCGCTGTCGCCTCCGAGCAGGAACAGCGTGTGCGTGTGGTGGACGCTGTAGCCGGGCTCGCCGGGGTTCAGCACGATGTGCGTCCACGGGCCGACGGGGGCGAGCGTGTTCGGGTCGACGCCGTTCGTGAAGATGTCGTTCGGCCCGTGGCCGAGGATCCTCGCCGCGACCGGGCCGCCGACGAACCCGGCGAGGAACAGGAAGACGATGAAGTAGACACTGGCGACGGCGAGGCGGTCGCGCTTGAAGCGGATCCAGACGAGCTCCCAGTACCCGCGTGCCCTGACCTGCGCCGCCTCGCTCTCGGTGACCGGCGCGACGTCGAGGGGGACGGCCTCATCCGGCTGGATGTCGACCTTGGTGCTCACAGGCCGCGCAAGACTACCGGAACCCGCCGCAACAGGTGAACATCTCGGAACTGAGACGTCCGGCGGCCGGGAAAGTTAGCCCCTACCCCGCGAGCGCGTCCGCGCCGGCGACGACCTCGAGGATCTCCTGCGTGATCTCCGCCTGCCGCGCGCGGTTCATGGCCAGGGTCAGGCTGTCGATCAGCTCGCCCGCCGCCTTCGACGCGTTTCGCATCGCCGTCATGCGCGCGCCCTGCTCGGACGCCGCCGACTCGAGCAGCGCGCGGTAGAGCTCCGTCTCGACGTAGACGGGGAGCAGGCGCGCGAGGATCTCCTCCGGCTCCGGCTCGTAGATGAAGTCGGGGTTCGCGAGCTCCGGCGCCTCGCTCTCCTCGTCCCCTTCTCCTTCGGCGCCGTGGAGCACCTCCGTCGGGATCGGCAGCAGCTCGCGCACGGTCACCCGCTGCGTGAGCGCCGACACGAAAGCGTTGTAGACGAGGAAGACGGCGTCGACGTCGCCGTTCGTGTACGCCTCCGCGACGGCGTGCGCGACCGCCTGCGCGTTGTCGTACCCGGGCCGCTCGCTGAAGCCGGTCCACGACTGCGCGACGTCGAGGCGGCGGAACCGGAGCGTCGAGGCGGCCTTGCGGCCGGTCGAAAACCAGACGACCTCCCGTCCCTCGGCCTGGTGCTCGCGCTGGAGCGCGAGCGAGCGCCGGATCACCTGCGCGTTGAACCCGCCGGCCAGCCCGCGGTCGGCGGTGACGGGCAGGATCGCCACCCTCGCAACCTGCTCCCGCCGCTCGAGGAGCGGCAGCCGGACCGAGCCCGCGGCCTTCGACACGCCGGCGATCAGCTCGAGCATGCGGTCGGCGTACGGCCGCATCGCCTCGATGCGCATCTGCGCGCGGCGGAGGCGCGCGGAGGCGACCAGCTCCATCGCGCGGGTGACCTTGCGCGTGTTCGTGATCGAGCGGACGCGCCGCTTCAGGTCCTGCGTCGAGGCCATCAGCGCACCGAAGCCCGGAAGAGGTGTCTGACACCTTTGGTGTCAGACACCCTTTCGCCCCGCGCCGCCACTACGCCGCTTCCTGGTCGGCGCTCGTCGCGAACCGGCCCTTCAGCTTCTCGATCTCGCCGTTCAGCTTCTCCGAGACCTCGTCGGTGAGGTCGCCGGTCTCCTTGATCGCCTTGTAGATCGAACCCTCGGCGCGCAGGTGCTCGCGCAGCTCCTCCTGGAACCGCGAGACGTCCTCGGTCGGGATGTCGTCGAGGAACCCGTTCACGCCGGCGTACAGCGCCGCCACCTGCTCCTCCATCGGCCACGGCTGGTACTGCGGCTGGTTGAGCGTCGCGACCATCTTCTCGCCGCGGTTGAGCGCCGACCGCGTCGCCTGGTCGAGCTCCGACCCGAACTGCGCGAACGCCTCCAGCTCGCGGTACTGCGCGAGGTCGAGGCGCAGGCGGCCGGCGACCTTCTTCATCGCCTTCGTCTGCGCCGACGAGCCGACGCGCGAGACCGACGTGCCGACGTTGACCGCCGGCCGCACGCCGGAGAAGAAGAGGTCGGCCTGGAGGAAGATCTGCCCGTCGGTGATCGAGATGACGTTCGTCGGGATGTACGCGGAGATGTCGCCCGCCTGCGTCTCGATGATCGGCAGCGCGGTCAGCGAGCCTCCGCCGAGCTCGTCGGAGAGCTTGCACGCGCGCTCGAGCAGCCGCGAGTGCAGGTAGAAGACGTCGCCGGGGAACGCCTCGCGGCCGGGCGGCCGCCGCAGGAGCAGCGAGAGCTGCCGGTAGGCGTCCGCGTGCTTCGTCAGGTCGTCGTAGATGACGAGCGCGTCGTCGCCCTTGTAGAGGAAGTACTCGGCCATCGCGCAGCCCGCGAACGGCGCCATCCACTTGATCGGCGCGGCCTCGGAGGCGCCGGCGGTGACGATGGTCGTGTACTCCATCGCCCCCGCCTCCCGCAGGCGGTCGTACACCTGCGCGACCGTGGACGCCTTCTGGCCGATCGCGACGTAGAAGCACTTCACGCCCTGGTCGTGCTGGTTCAGGATCGTGTCGATCGCGATCGCCGTCTTGCCGGTCGAGCGGTCGCCGATGATCAGCTCGCGCTGGCCGCGGCCGACGTTCGTCATCGAGTCGATCGCCTTGATCCCCGTCTGGAGCGGCTGCTTGACCGGCTGCCGCTGGACGACGCCGGGCGCCTTCCACTCGAGCGGGCGCGTCTCGGATGTCTCGATCGGCCCCTGCCCGTCGAGGGGGTTTCCGAGCGGGTCGACGACGCGGCCGAGCAGCGCGTCGCCGACCGGGACCGACGCGACTCGGCCGGTGCGCCGCGCCGGCTCGCCCTCCTTCACCTGGTCCCACTCGCCGAAGAGCGCGGCGCCGACGTTGTCCTCCTCGAGGTTGAACGCGAGGCCGACGACGCCGTGCTCGAGCTCGAGCATCTCGAGCGCGACGCAGTTCTCGAGGCCGTGGATGCGCGCGATGCCGTCTCCGACCTGGAGGACGGTGCCGACCTCGGCGAGGTTCGACTCGACGTCGAACTTCTCGATCCGCTCGCGCAGGATCGACGTTATCTCTTCGGGGCGTAGCTTCATCTGTGTCAGCTCCTTGCGTGCGTCAGTTCGTGGCGAAGGCGTTCGAGCCGGCCGCGGACGCTCGCGTCGAGCCTCATCGATCCGGCCTGGAGGACGATGCCCCCGATCAGGTCTGGGTCGACCTTCCGCTCGGCCTGCACCTTGCGGCCGGAGGCCTGCTCGATGCGGCCCAGGATCCGGCCGAACTCCTGGTCGGACAGCTCCTGCGCGGTCGTCAGCTCGACGTCGAGGATGCGCTGCTCCTCCGCCACGAGGGCGTCGAAGTCGGCGGCGATCTCGTCGAGCTCCGCCGCCCGCCCCTTCTCCGCGAGCAGCTTCACGAAGTTGACGACGATCTCGTCCGCGCCGGCCTCGCCCGCGATCTGCGCGAGCACGTCCTGCTTCACGCGCGAGTCGACCTCCGGGTTCTCGAGCAGCAGCCGCAGCTCGTCGACGGACGCGGCGGCGTCTCGGAGCTGCGCGAGCTGCGCCTGCACGGTCTCGAGCTTGCGCTCGTCCTGCGCAGCCTCGAAGAGCGCGCGGGCGTAGATGCGGTGGGCGACGGCTACGTCCTGCTCCCCTCGAGCCGGCTGAAGTCGATCTCGGCCAGCGCCTCGTCGATCAGCCTGCGCTGGTCGGCGTCGGTGAGCGACTTGCGCGTGACCTTCTCGGCGGCGAGCAGCGACAGGCGGCCTACCTCCTCGCGGATCTGGCCGAGCGCCTGCACGGTCGCTTGTTCGATCTGGCGTCGCGTCTCCTCGAGGCGGCGCTGGCGGTCCTCCTCGGTCTCCTCGCGCACGCGCTCGCGCTGCGCGTCGGCGACGCGGCGCGCGTCGGCGAGGATCTCCTCCGATTCCGCCTTCGCCTGGCCGATCAGCTTCCGGTGCTCCTCGAGCAGGCGGCGCGCCTCCTCGCGCGCGTGGTCGGCCTCGGCGATCGCCTGCTCGATCCGCTCCCGGCGCTGGTCGATCATGCGCTGGATCGGCCCGAACGCGTACCGCTTCAGGACGGCGAGCGTGATCAGGAAGCAGACGATCGTCCAGATCATCAGCCCCGGCGTGACCTGGATCAGTGGGCTCGTCGCGAGCATCGCCTAGACCAGCACGTACCCGAGCAGGCCGCCGATCAGGCCGTAGAAGACGACCGCCTCGGTGAGCGCGAACCCGAGCCACTGGATGCCCTGCAGCTCGCCGCGCAGCTCCGGCTGGCGCGCGACCGACTGGATCATCGACCCGAAGATGTTCCCGATGCCGATGCCGGCGCCGAGCGAGCCCAGGCCGATGCCGAGCGCGAGCGCGATCGCCTTGCCGGCGTGGACGATCGGCGTGTTCTTCACGGACGCGAAGATGATCATTCCGAGCATTCGGACCGTTCTCCTTAGTGTTCGGGCTCGATCGCCGAGCCGATGTAGATGGCGGACAGGGCAGCGAAGATGAACGCCTGGATCGAGACGACGATGATCACCTCGAAGAGGTAGAAGAGCGTCGCCGGGATGATCACGAAGACGTAGGCGATGCTCGCGAGGACGAACATCAGCCCGATGAACGTCAGGATCAGCATGTGGCCGGCGAGCATGTTCGCGTAGAGACGGACGGAGAGCGAGATGAGCCGCATGAACTGCCCGAGGATCTCGAGCGGCACGATCAGCGGCAGCATCACCTTCGGCACGTCGGGGATCCAGCTCTTGAAGTACCGCACCGGGCCGTTCCAGCGGACGCCCTCGAAGTGCGTGAAGACGAACGTCATCAGCGCGAGCGCGAGCGTGACCGAGAGCGAGCTGGTCGCGGCGTAGATCCCCCAGACGGGGATGTGGTGCCACGTCGCCCCCGCCAGCGGCAGCGGGATGAAGCCGAGCATGTTCACGACCCAGATGAAGATCAGTAGCGTCGCGACGTACGGGAACCAGCGGCCGATCGCCTTCGACGGCAGCCCCTGCTCGGCCACCTGCACCTGCGCGACCTCGTAGATCTGCTCGCCGATCGTCTGCCGGCGCGTCAGTCCGCGCCCTCCGCCCGCGCGCATCAGGACGAGGCCGATGAGGATCGACACGGCCGCGCCGATCCAGAGGTAGACGACCGCCTTCGTGACGGACAGGTCGAGCGGGCCGAGGTGGATGGGGATCCACTTCTTCTGCTCGAACTCCACCGACGGGTCGAACTCGCCCGCGAGCGCGCTCGACGGCGTGAGCAGCGCGATCGACGCGAAGAGGAGCGTCCAGCGCCTCACGGCTGCGGCACCCGCGCCTTCGGCCCTGTGTAGTACGCGACGAGCTGCAGCCCGAACGTCGCCGAGAAGCCCGCGGCGTACGTCAGCGCGGCCGCGAGCGCGAGCCATTTGTCGGACACGGCGACCGCGAACACGACCACCATCACGGCGATTGTGCGAAAGAGCATCCCGAAAGCGACCACGCCTGCGGCGGCGAGGTTACCCGTCCGCGTGTGGAGGCGCGTCAGCAACGCGCCGAACGCCTCCGCTCCGATCCAGAGCACGGCGCCGAGCGCCCAGCCGGAGACGCGCCAGCCCGCGATCAGGAACACCGGCAGCGCGAGCACGACGACCACCAGCCCCGCGAGCGCGGGCAGGAGGTTCGGCGGGGCCGTGCGGGGTTCGGTCCAGACGGGCAGAGGTCGTCCTTCTCCTCTTACGCGTTGCGGTACTTGATCACGGTCGCGGCGACGCCGACGGGGATACCGGCGACCGCGCCGAGGGCGACGCCGTAGCCCACGTTCCCCGCCGCCCAGCCGATCAGCGCGCCCACCGCGATGCACGCTGCCGTGAATCCGATGAGAACGCTGCCGGCCCCGGCGAGGGAGAACGTCGGGCGCTCGGGTGTCACCGCGGCAGAGGATACCACTGCTTTGTGACACCGGTTTCCCGCTTCCGAAGCGGAACCACCGACTCGTTTGTGACGCCTATGCTCTCGTCCATGCACGACGCCGTCGTCATCGGAGCCGGCCACAACGGCCTCGTGGCGGCGAACGTCCTCGCCGACGCCGGCTGGTCGGTGCGGATCGACGAGGCAGAGGACGAGCCCGGCGGCGCGGTGCGGTCCGGCGAGCTCGTCGAGCCCGGCTTCGTCAACGACCGCTACAGCGCCTTCTACCCGCTCGCGGCGGCCTCGCCCGTCTTCCGCGCGCTCGGGCTCGAGATCCCATTCCGACACGGCCCGCTCGTCCTCGCCCACCCGGCTCCCGACGGGAGTTGCGCGGTGCTCGAGCGCGACGGCGGCGACGAGCGCTTCCGGCGAATCGAGGCGGCCCTGCTGCGCGGGATGACGACGCCGTTCCCGCAGGTACGCGCCGCGCTCGCCCTCGCGCTCGATCCCGCCGCGGCCGCGCTGCTTCGCCGGCCGCGTGACACTCTCGCCGCCAGGATCCGCGAGGGCAACGCGCGCCACACCGACGTCGCACCCTGGTCGCCCGTCGGCCGCGCGTTCGGGATGCTGCTGACCGAGCTCGGCCGGCGGTACGGCTTCCCCTGCGTCGAGGGCGGCGCCGGGCGGATCACGGAGCTGCTCGTCGCACGGGCGCTCGCCCGCGGCGTCGAGCTGCGTCTCGGTGAGCGCGTCGACCGGCTGCCGCCGGCGCGCCGCGCGGTGATCGCGGCGGTCGACGTCTGGGAGCTGAGCCGCCTGACGGGGCGGCGCGCTCGCGTCGCGCCGGACCCCGCGACGCTGAAGGTCGACTGGACGCTCGACGCGCCCGTCCCGTGGACGGCCGAGCCCACGCGGCGCGCGCCGGTCGTCCACCTCGGCGGCGACGGCGACTTCGTCCTCTTCGGGCAGTACTCGATGGCGGACCCGACGCGCGCGCCGGCCGGGAAGGAGACCGCGTGGGCGTACTCGCACGACCTGCGCGAGCTCGACGCGCTCGAGGAGCAGGTCGAGCGGCACGCGCCGGGCTTCCGCGCGCTCGTGCGCGGCCGCCGCGTCGAGCACCTGCCGCCCGGCAGCATCAACCTCGGCACCGCCGCGTGGCGGAACGAGCTCTTCCTCCGCCCGTTCCACGGCAGGCCGGAGACGGGGATCCCGCACGTGTACCTCGGGTCGGCGTCGGCGCACCCCGGCGGCGGCGTGCACGGCGCACCCGGTTGGATCGCGGCTCAGGCTGCGTTGCGCTCGGCGTCGCGCCGCCACGCGCGCACCGACGTCAGCTTCACGATCTCGAGCAGGTAGACCACGTACAGCGAGCACGAGACGGCGAGCACGCCCGCGACGGCGTCGACCGTCAGGTTCCGCGGGCTCCAGTCGCCGTGGTGGTGCGGCGGAGCGAACCGCGTCGCGAGCGCCGCCAGTGCGAGCGTCCCGCACCACGTCCACAGGTAGACGACGGCCCGGCGCTGCGAGAAGCCGATGCGCATGAAGCGGTGGTGCAGGTGCCGCGCGTCGGCGACGTAGATCGGCTGCCCGCTCCGGAGGCGCTTCGCCACGACGAACGACGTGTCGAGGACCGGGACCGCGAGGACGAGCAGCGGCAGGACGAGCGTCGCCAACGCCGCGGTCTTCAGGAGCCCCTGGACCGACACGGTCGCGAGCGTGAACCCGAGGAGCAAGGCGCCGGAGTCGCCCATGAAGATCCGCGCCGGGTAGAAGTTGTGCCGCAGGAAGCCGAGGCTCGCACCGCAGACGATCGCGGCGAGGACGGCCGGCGCGACGCGGCCGAAGTCGAGCTCGATCACGCAGAACGTGGCGCCGGAGATCGCGCACACTCCGGCTGCGAGCCCGTCGAGCCCGTCGAGGAAGTTGACCATGTTCATCACGGCCACGATCCCGACGACGGTGACCGGCGCGCCGACGGACTTCGGCAGGTCGTGCACGCCGACGACCGGGAACGTGAACCGCTGCACGTAGACGCCGAACCCGACCGGGATCGCGGCCGCGAGGAGCTGCCCGCCGAGCTTCTGCCACCACGTGAGGCGCCGGAAGTCGTCTATCGCGCCGATCGTCGTCGCGACCGCGGCGCCGAGGACGACGCCCCGCATCGCTCCGGAGAGCGGCAGGAACGCGACGGACGGGACGATCACGCCGAGGAAGAGCGCGAGCCCGCCGAAGCGCGGGATCGACGGCCGCGCGCGCTCGCCCTCCGGCCGGCGGTCGACGAGCCGCAGGTACCGGGCGGCCGAGCCGACGGCGGGCGTCAGGAGGAGCACGATCGTGAGCGCCGCGAGGGCGCCGTAGACGACCTGCAGGTGACCCGTCAGCTCCTTCCAGACCATCTTCTCAGACTACTTCGTGCCGTAGAGGCGGTCTCCCGCGTCGCCCAGCCCGGGAACGATGAAGCCCTTCTCGTTCAAGCCGCGGTCGACCGCGGCGACGACGATCTGCACGTCGGGGTGGTTGCCCTGGATGTTCGCGATCCCCTCGGGCGCGGCGATGATCGCGATCAGCCGCACGCTCGTCGCGCCCGCGTCCTTGACGAGCTGCACCGCGTGCGCCGTCGAGTTGCCGGTCGCGAGCATCGGGTCGAGGAGGATGACGTCGCGGTCGGCGACGTCCTGCGGCAGCTTCACGTAGTACTCGACCGGCTGAAGCGTCTCCTCGTTCCGGTAGAGCCCGATGAACCCGACGCGCGCGCCGGAGATCAACGTCAGTACGCCGTCGAGCATCCCCAGGCCCGCCCGCAGGATCGGACAGACGGCCACCTTCTTGCCGGAGATCCGCGGCATCGGTGCGGCCTCGAGCGGCGTCTCGATCTCGACCTCCTCCGTCGGCAGGTCCTTCGTCGCCTCGTACGTGAGGAGGAGCGTCACCTCCTCGACCAGCTTGCGGAAGTGGACGGTCGGAGTGCGCTTGTCCCGCAGGTACGACAGCTTGTGCTGGACGAGCGGGTGCGTGACCTCGATCACGGGCATCCGCTGTGCGACTCTAACGGCGATGCGCACGATCGGCGTGCTCGGCGGCATCACGTGGCACTCGGCCGCCGAGTACTACCGCGTGCTGAACACGCTCGCGAACGAGCGCGCCGGCGGGATCCACGCGGCGCGCTGCGTCCTCTTCAGCGTCGACGTCGGCGAGATCGACCCGCTGCTGCACGACGGGCGCTGGGACGACGCCGGCCGTGCGCTCGCCGCCGACGCGCGCGCAGTCGAGGCCGCCGGCGCGGACGTGTTCGTGCTCGCGTGCAACACCCTGCACAACGTCTGGGACACGATCGTCGCCGACCTCTCGATTCCCGCGATCCACATCGGGGAGGCCGTCGCCGACGCGCTCGAGCGCGACGGCCGCCGCCGCGTCGCGCTCGTCGGCACGAGCTACACGATGACGCTTCCGTTCCTGCGCGACCGGATCGCGGCCCGCGGCATCGAGGTCGCGGTGCCGGCCGAGGAGACGCACGCGCGCATCGACGCGACGATCTTCGACGAGTTCAGCCGCGGCGTTTTCTCCGACGCCACGCGGCGCTTCTACGCCGACACGATCTCCGCGCTCGGCGGCGACGCCGCCGTGTTCGCGTGCACCGAGCTCGGGCTCCTGCTTCGGCCGGGCGACGTGGACGTGCCGACGTACGACACGGCGCGCGTGCACGCGGCCGCCGCCGTCGACTACGCGCTGAACGACGTGTAGCCGCGGAAGCCGGGATACAGCGGGCGCTTGTCGCAGAGCGCGAGCGCGCGCTCGCGGAGCGCCTCGACGTCGGCGGTGTCCTGCAGCGCCTCGCAGATGACCGCGCCGACCTCCCGGAAGTCGTCGTCGTCGAAGCCGCGCATCGTGGCCGCCGGCGTGCCGAGGCGAACGCCCGAGGCAACCATCGGGGGCCGCTCGTCGAACGGCACCGTGTTCCGGTTCGCGGTCAGTCTGCACTCCTCGAGCCGCTCCTGCGCGGCGAGGCCAGTCCACTCCGTGCGGCGCAGGTCGAGCTGCACGAGATGCGTGTCCGTCCCGCCGGTCAGCACGTCGTGCCCGCGCTCCATCAGCGTCTCGGCAAGCGCGTCGGCGTTCGCGCGCACCTGCCGCTGGTACTCGCGGAAGGCCTCGGTCATGGCGATCGCGAAGCAGGCGGCCTTGGCGGCGATCGCATGCTCGAGCGGGCCGCCCTGCATCTCCGGGAACGTCGCCTTGTCGAGCTTCTTCGCGTGCTCCTCGCGACAGAGGACGAAGCCGCCGCGCGGGCCCGCGAGCGTCTTGTGGCTCGTCGAGGTGACGAAGTCGCAGTGCGGGACGGGGTTCGGATGGAGCCTGGCAGCGACCAGCCCGGCGAAGTGGGCCATGTCGCACATCAGGAGAGCGCCGACCTCGTCCGCGATCTCGCGGAACCGGGCGGCCTCGACGGTGCGCGGGTACGCGGACCCGCCGCACACGATCAGCTTGGGGCGCACCTCCTTGGCGCGCGCGAGGACCTCGTCGTAGTCGACCGTCATCGTCTCGCGCGACACGCCGTAGTGCTCGTACCGGTAGAGCCTCCCGGAGAAGTTCACGCCGTGGCCGTGCGTGAGGTGCCCGCCGTGATCGAGCGAGAGGCCGAGCACGCGGTCGCCGGGGCTGAGCACCGCGAAGTAGACGGCCATGTTCGCCTGGGCGCCCGCGTGCGGCTGCACGTTCGCGTGGTCGGCGCCGAACAGCTCCTTCGCGCGGGAGCGCGCGAGCTCCTCGAGCTCGTCGACGACCTCGCAGCCGCCGTAGTACCGCCTGCCCGGGTAACCCTCCGCGTACTTGTTCGTCGGCACCGACCCGACCGCCTCCAGGATCGCCGGCCACGTGAAGTTCTCGGAGGCGATCAGCTCGATCTGGCCGCGCTGGCGGTCCGCCTCCCGGCCGAGCAGATCGGCCGTCTGCGGGTCGACGTCGGCGAGCCCCGCGGTCCGAAGCTCCGTGAACGACTGCTGCGCGACGGCCACGCCTCCATCCTACGGACGCAGGCGGCGGAGGGCTTCCGCAGCGGGCACCGCCCCCTCGCGGAGGACCCGCGGCTCGCCGCCGCTCAGGTCGATCACCGTCGACGGCGTTCCCGGCAGCGCGCCGGCGTCGACCTCGGCTCCGCACCCGGCGCGGATCCGGCGCGGGACGTCCGCGAGCGTGACGGGGCTCGGGCCGCCGGGGTCGTTGGCGCTCGTGGCGAGCACGACGCCGACGGCTTCCACGACTGCGCGCGCCGCCGCCGGGAGCTCCGGCACGCGCACGCCGATCGGCCCCGGCTCGCCGCCGGTCAGCCACGGGAACCGGCCGGCAGGGTTCGGCAGGACGAGGGTGTACGGGCCGGGCAGCAGCCGGTCGAGCGGCTCGCGCGGGAGCTCGGGCACCGCCGCGAGCAGCTCGTCGACGGAGGTCGCGAGGATCGCCGTCGGCTGCGTGCTCGACCGTCCCTTCAGCTCGTAGAGGCGGCGCGCGGCCTCCGCGCCCGGCGCCGACGCGAGTCCGTAGACCGTGTCCGTCGGCAGGAGCACCGGCAGCCCGGCGCAGAGCGCCGCTACCGCGTCCAACGCGCCTCCACCACACGCTCGCGTCCGGCCAGGTCGACGGAGACGCGCACGTCGGCGTAGCCCGCGGCCTCGAGCGCGCCCGCGACCTCGCCCGCGCGCCGCTCGTGCACCTCGAGCACGAGCCAGCCGAACCGCGCGTGGTCGATCAGCCGCACCGTCTGACCTCGGTCGACGAGCGCGTCGCGCGGCTCGTAGCGCAGCTCCGGCTCCAGCCCGTCGAGCTCGTCCTCGCGGACGTACGGCGGGTTCGAGACGACGAGCGCGAACGGCCCTTCGACGCCGTCGAGCAGGTCGGCCTGCAGAAGCTCGATGTCGAGCGCGTTCGCCTCCGCGTTCTCCCGCGCGAGGGCGAGGGCGTCGGCGGAGACGTCGGTCGCGACGACGCGCGCGTCCGGACGCTCGTGCTTCAACGCGAGCGCGATCGCGCCGGTGCCGGTGCCGACGTCGGCGACGCGTGGGCGCGGCGTGCCGTCGAGAAGCGCGAGGCACCGCTCGACGACGACCTCGGTCTCGGGGCGAGGGACGAGCGCGCGCGCGTCCGTCTTGAGCGTGAGGTGCCGGAAGCCCCAGTCTCCGAGCACGTACGCGAGCGGCTCGCGGCGCCCGCGCCGCCGGACGAGATCGCGTACCGCGGCCCGCTCGCCCTCGGTCAGCGGCCGGTCGTGCTGCGTGTAGAGCTCGATCCGTCGCAGCCCCAGCGCCCGCGCGAGCAGGTGCTCGGCGTCGAGCCGCGGCATCGGCACGCCGCGCGCGTCCAGGTACCGCGTCGCGCCCGCAAGGACGTCGGCGAGCGTCAACCCTCGAGGGCGCGCTTGCGCTCTTCCTGCGTCAGCGCCTCGGTGTACTCGTCGAGATCGCCTTGCAGCACCTGGTCGAGCCGGTGCGTGGTCAGCTTGATCCGGTGGTCGGTGACGCGGTTCTCGGGGAAGTTGTAGGTGCGGATCTTCTCGGCGCGCGCGCCGGTGCCGACCTGCGCGCTCCGCGCCGCCGCCTGCTCGGCAGCCTGCCGCTCGCGCTCGGCCTCGTACAGGCGCGCGCGCAGCACGCGCATCGCCTTCTCGCGGTTCTGGAGCTGCGAGCGCTCGTCCTGCATCGCGACGACGATTCCCGTCGGCAGGTGCGTGATGCGGACGGCGGAGTCGGTCGTGTTGACCGACTGGCCGCCGGGGCCGGACGAGCGGTAGACGTCGATCTTCAGGTCGTTCTCGTCGATCTCGACGTCGACGTCCTCGGCCTCGGGCATCACCGCGACCGTCGCCGTCGACGTGTGGATCCGCCCGGCCGACTCGGTCGCGGGCACGCGCTGCACGCGATGCGTCCCGCCCTCGAACTTGAAGACCGAGTACGCGCCGTCGCCCTTGATCGCGAACACCGCTTCCTTGACGCCCCCGCCGTCGTTGGACTGGCTCTCGAGCTGCTCGACCTTGAACCCGCGCCGCTCGGCGTAGCGCTGCAGCATCCGCTGCAGCTCGTCCGCCCACAGCGCGGCCTCGTCGCCCCCGACGCCCTGCCGGACCTCGACGATCACGTCCTTCTCGTCGGCCGGGTCGCGCTCGGCCAGCGCGAGCTTCAGCTCCTCCTCGAGGCGCGCGACCTCCGCCTGGTAGTCGTCCACCATCTCGGCGAGCTCCGAGTCGCCGCGCGCCGCATCGAGGTCGGCGCGCGCCTGCTTCAGCTCCTGCGCGAGCGCGTACGGGCCCTCGAGCTGCTTCAGCCGGCGGCCGACCTCCGCCGCTTCGCGGTGGTCGTTGTAGACCGCCGGATCCGACATCCGGTCGCGCGTCTCGCCGTAGGAGCGCTCGAGCTCCGCGATCAGGTCGTCGAGCGCCGCCACCTAGGCGAGGGCGGCGTCGAGGGTCACCTCGGGGATCCCCGCGAGCGCCTTCGACACCGGGCAGCTCCGCTTCGCGTTCTCGGCGGCGGCGCGGAAGGCGTCGTCCTCCATCCCCGCGACCGTGCCGCGCACCCTCAGCGCGCCGCTCGTGATCCCCTCGCCCGGCTGGAACGTGACGGTGGCCGACGTCTCGAGCCGCTCCGGCGGGTTGCCGCTCTGCGCGAGCCCGTTCGAGAGCGCCATCGCGAAGCAGCTCGCCCACGCGGCGGCGATCAGCTCCTCGGGGCTCGTCTTGCCGTTCGGCTCCTCGGCGCGGGACGCCCACGAGACGTCGAGGGGCCCGAAGGCGCCGCTTCCGACCGCGCCGATCGTGCCGCTCCCGTTCAGCAGGTCGCCCTGCCAGACCACCTCCGCCTTCCGCTCGGTCATGCCATCACCTCCACCCGTCGGTCTGCCGGTTGCAGTCTGCCCTCCAGCTCGAGCACCTCGCGGAGGGCCCTGATCGAGACCTCGAGCTGGTCGAGGGACGGCTCGCGCGTCGTCAGCCGCTGCAGCCAGAGCCCCGGCGCGAGCAGCGTCATCAGGGCCCTGTTCGTCGCGTGGCGGCCGGCGAAGCGGATCAGCTCGTACGCGATGCCGGCGATCACCGGCAGCAGCACGATGCGGCTCACGATCAGCCAGTACCACACGGGACGGCCCAGCAGCGCGTACACGAACACGCTCACGACCATCACCCAGAGCAGGAACGCAGTTCCGCAGCGCGGGTGGATCAGCGAGTAGCGCTGCGCGACCTCGGGCGTCAGCTCCTCTCCCGCCTCGTACGCGTTGATCGCCTTGTGCTCGGCCGCGTGGTACTGGAACACGCGGCGGAGCGACGGGATGAAGCTGAGGACCGTGAGGTAGAGGACGAACACGGTCACGCGGATCGCGCCTTCGACCAGCACGAACCAGCCCCCGCTCGAGATCGGCAGCAGGTCGGTGATCAGCGCGGGCCCGACCTTGAAGATCATCACCGCGAAGCCGATCGCGACGAGGAACGCGAAGGCGAGCGCCCAGCGGCCGATCTCGGCCGGCTCGTCGTCCCCCGCGGCCTCCTCCTGCGCTGCGTAGTTCGCCGAGACGCTGAGCGCGCGGAAGCCGATCGACAGGCTCTCGCCGAGGGCGACGACGCCGCGCACGACCGGCAGCCGGAGCAGCCAGTGGCGCGCCATCAGCGGGTCGATCGGCTTCGCGACGTGCGCGATCTCGCCGTCGGGCTTGCGCACCGCGACGGCCCAGTTGCGCGGGCCGCGCATCATCACACCCTCGAGGACGGCCTGGCCGCCGATCGCCTGCGACATCGGCGCCTACGCCGATGCGCGCTGCGCGCGCTCGGCCTTTTCGAGCCGGCGCTGGAAGCGCTCCACGCGGCCACCCGTGTCGACGAGCTTCTGCTTGCCGGTGTAGAACGGGTGGCAGGCCGAGCAGATCTCGACGTGCAGCTCGGGCTTCGTGGAACGCGTGGTGAACGTGTTCCCACAGCCGCAGTGCACGGTGGTGAGCTGGTACTCGGGGTGGATGTCGGCCTTCATGGCGGCGCCAGGATAGCAGCGGCCGTTCGGCCGGCGACGTTGCCGCCCGAGACGATGAGCACCGGGTTGGTCGCGTCGATCTTCCCGGCGAGCCAGGCTGCCGTGGCGACGGCGCCGGCCGGCTCGCACGCGAGCTTCGCGCGTTCGTAGAGGAAGCGGAAGGCACGAGCGATCTCGTCCTCCGTGACGAGATGGCGCTCGAGGCGGCTCGTCGTCCGCGTCGCGATCCGCCCCGCGAAGGGCGCATTGAGGCCGTCGGCGATGCTGCGGGGCGAGACCGGGACCGGCTCGCCGGTGGCGATCGCCTCGTGCAGCGCGGGGCTCGTCTCCGGCTCGACGGCGACGACGCGCATCCGGTCGCCGATCGCCGCCTGGATGCCGCCGATCAGGCCGCCGCCGCCGACCGGGACGACGACGGCGTCGGCGTCGGGCGCCTCCTCCTCGATCTCGAGACCGACCGTGCCCTGGCCGGCGAGCACCTGGGGATCGTCGAAGGGGTGGACGAGCGTACGGCCGGTCTCCTCGATCAGGGCGTGGAGGCGGTCGAACGCTTCGGTGGGGTCGGACGCCTCGAGGTCGACGTGGGCGCCGTAGCCTCGCGTCGCCGCGATCTTCTGCTCGGATGCGCCGCGCCACATCACGACGAGCGCGTCGATCCCCTCGGCGGCGGCCGCGTAGGCGACGGCCTGCGCATGGTTGCCCGCGCTGATCGCGATCACGCCGCGCTCCTTCTCGTCGCGCGTGAGGCTCGCGATCTTCGTGAGCGCGCCGCGCGACTTGAAGCTCCCGGTGCGTTGGAAGAGCTCGCACTTGAGGCGGGCGCCGAGGGTACGGCTCGAGAGGAGCGGCGTGCGCGGGAGCCGGTCGCCGATCGTCGCGCGGGCGCGCTCGACGTCGTCCCTCGAAGGCGCTTCGATGTCAACCACGGCGCTGCCGCAGCGCCTCGAAGAGGAGGATCGCCGCGGCCGTCCCCGCGTTCAGCGAGTCGACCGTGCGGGCGCGCATCGGAATCCGGACGTGCACCTCGGCGAGCGTACGCCACGCGTCGGGGAGGCCCTCATCCTCCGCGCCGACGAGGAATGCCGTCGGCGGCGTGTAGTCGGCGTCGGTGTGGCTCGTGCGCGCGCCGACCGTCGCGGCGACCTTCCGGTGCGGCAGGCGCGCGACGTCGTCGGCGGTGACGTCGAGGATCGGCAGCGTGAACACGGCACCCGTCGACGCGCGGATGGCGTTCGGGCTCCACGGGTCGGACCGCGCGTCGCCGACGAGCAGCGCATCCGCGCCGGCGGCGTCGGCCGTGCGAGCCATCGCGCCGAGGTTCCCCGGCTTCTCGATCCCGACGGCGACGAGGACGAGCGTGCTCTGCTCGGGAAGCGATCGGTGCGGCGTCTCGACGATCGCGAGCACGCCTTCCGGCTCGGCGCGGTAGCTCATCTTGCGGAGGACGCGCTCGTCGACCTCCTCGCCCTCGTCCCAGTCGATCAGGCTCGGGGCGAAGTACGTCGCCCGCAGCGTGAGCCCGGCCTCGCGCGCCCGGGCGACCTCGCGCGGCCCCTCGGCGACGAAGAGCCCGGCCCGCCGCCGCTCGCGCGCCTTCCGCAGCCGCAGCACCTCCTTGACGCGCGGGTTCTCCACCGACGTGATCACGGGTCACGGCGAATCTAGCCGCGTCTGGTGGCTGCCACTGTCGCGGAAGTGCGCCGAAACCGCGTCGGAATCGCGCAGACACGATTCCGTTGCGAAGTGCTCCGTACGATCGTCGTCATGTCGCTGCCGCTGCGCGACGAGAGCCCGGGTTACCACCACGTCGTCGCCCGCGGCAACAACAAGCGCACGATCTACATCGACGACCACGACCGCCTCTTCTTCTGCCTCACCGTCGAGCGCATCGCGCGCAAGTACGGATGGACGGTGCTCGCGTACTGCCTGATGCCCAACCACTACCACCTGCTGTTGTGGGTCGGCGAGGACGGCCTATCCCGTGGGATGTGCGAGCTGAACACGAGCTACGCCGTGACGTTCAACGCGAGGCACGGTCGCGTGAACCATCTCTTCGGACGGCGGTTCTGGAACCGGAAGATCACGACGCACGCGTCGATGCTCGGCGTCGTGCGGTACATCGTCCAGAACCCGCGCGCCGCCGGCGGATCGAAAGCGCTGGACGGGTACCGCTGGACGAGCTATGCGGCGACGATCGGCCTCGCGTTCGCCGACATCGAACTCGCAAGGGATCAGCTGCTCGCCTTCTTCGGCAGCACACCGGCGGGCGCTATAGAGGCGTTTCGCGTGTACTGCTCGGCCGGTAGCCTCGGCGGCCCGGTCTCGTGGCAGCCACCGTAACGGCCCTCCGCCGCGCTGCTACGTGAGCGTGTACTCGGGGCCGCTGCCGCCTTCCGGCGGGGTGAGGCGGCCGCCTTTGGCAGTGATGGCGCCGCACTGGACGCAGTTCGAGGGTGCGAGCTTCACCTCGACCCAACCGTCTGCGTCGGCGTCCCCGACCTCGTACACGCGCGCCGGGCACATGTTCGCCCACAGCTCCGCCACGTCGCGCGGCACGTGCGTCTCGAGCCGGATGTGGTTCGGCTGGTCGTCGCGCGTGCGGTTGCCCGAGGCGAAGACACTCGACAGCTTGTCGAACACGAGCGTCCCGTCCGGGGCCGGGTAGGACGCTGCGCGGCCCGTGCGGATCAGAGACTGGTCGGCATCTCGTTCGGTTCGCGCATCGCCCGGCGGGAACCGGCCCTTCGTCGCCGTCATCGCGCCGGCAAGCGCACCGCCGAGATAGAAGCCGCGGCCGAACGCCTGGCGCATGTTGCGCACCTCGCGAAGGTCGCTCCAGACGAAGGACTCCCGCAGCGACGCGTCGTACGATGCGAGCGCCTCGCGCGCCGACGCGCCGCGTGCCAGCGTCCGCCACGCTGCCTCGGCTGCCAGCCGCCCCGACTCGACCGCGTAGTGGATGCCTTTCAGCGCCGGCACGTTGACGAGGCCGACCCCGTCCCCGCACAGGAGCAGCCCGGGCGCGTGGAACCGCTTCGGCAGCGCGACGAAGCCGCCTTCCGGGATGGTCTTCGCGCCCCACTGCACGCGCTCGCCGCCGTCGAGGATGCGCCGCACGCGCGGATGCGTCTTCAGCTCCTGCAGGAGGTCGTGCACCGACAGCTCGGCGTCGCGGTAGTCGAGCCCGACCACCATCCCGATCGTCACCATGTCGTCGCCCATCGGGTAGATGAACGAGCCGCCGAACTCGCGGTACCGCTTGGCTGCGCGCAACGGCCACCCCATCGTGTGCACGACCTCGCGCAGCGGCTTCGCGACCTTCCACACCTCCTTCACGCCGAGCGCCCACACCTGCGGGTTCTCCCCGCGCAGCCCGAACCGCTCGAGCGCCGCCCCGGTCAGATGCCCCTGCGTCCCCTCGGCGAGGATCGTCACGCGCGCGACCACGTCCGACCCGGGCTCGAAGTTCGCGAGCTCCTCGCCGCTCCGACCACGGCCGCGGTCGCCCGTACGGACGCCGACGACGCGGCCCCCGTCGACGAGCAGCTTCTCCGCCGACGTCTCGGGCAGGATCGTCACCCCGAGCGCCTCCGCCTCCTCGGCGAGCCAGCGGCCGAGTCGGGACACCGACGCGACGTAGTTGCGATGATTGACCATCGTCGGGGGCGTCGGGATCCGCACCGCGCGCTTCCTGGTCAGGAAGAGCACGGACTCGCCGTGCACCGGCCCGTAGAACGGCAGCTCGTCGATCCTCTTGCGGCCCTTGAACAGCCGCTGCAGCCCGCGCGGATTCACGACCGCGCCGGAGAGCAGGTGAGAGCCGGCCGCCTTCCCCTTCTCGAGGACCGCGACGGGCACGTCGCCGAGGCGCTCCGCGGTCGCGGGGTCCTCCTCCATTAGCTGCCCGAGGCGAACCGCCGCGGCCAGGCCGGCCGGCCCCGCGCCGACGATCAGGAATCCGACCTCGATCCGCTCGTCGACCGGGTCCGACGGCGCGGCGACCGCCTCCGACGGCGACCACGGCGGCGGAAACTCCGACGGCCGGAAGCTCACGACCTGCGCGCGCGGACCAGGTCGGTCAGCTTCGGAACGATCTCGTGCAAGTCCCCGACGACGCCGAGGTCGGCGTACTCGAAGATCGGGGCTTTGGGGTCCTTGTTGATCGCGACGATCACGTTCGAGCCCTGCATCCCCACCTTGTGCTGGATCGCGCCGGAGATCCCGAGGGCGACGTAGAGCTTCGGCGACACGGACTTCCCCGTCTGCCCGACCTGCGCCGCGTAGGGATACCAGCCGGCGTCGACGACGGCACGCGTCGCGGCGACCGCGCCCCCGAGCGCGCGCGCGAGCTCCTCGGCGAGCGTGAAGTTCTCCGGTCGCCCGAGCCCTCGACCGCCAGCCACGATCACGTCGGCATCTTCGATCGACGGCCCCTGCTGCTCCGCGTGTGCCTGCTCGAGCATCTCCGCGAGCAGCGAGAAGTCCTCCAGCTCGACGACTGCGTCGCGAACGTCGGAGCTGCCTTGCACCCCCGTCGCATCGAGGGCGCCCGCGCGAAACACGCCGATGCGCACGTCGCTCGACCAGCCGGCCTCGACGACGACCGTGTCCTGCAGCGCGGGCGCGCGGCCGCGCTCGCCGTCGAAGTCCACGAGACCCCAGTTGAGGCCGGCGTCCAGCCGCGCGGCGAGGCCCGCCGCGACGTCGGCCGCGAGAACCGACTGCGCGAACAGCACCGTGTCGTAGCCCTCGTCACGCACGAGCTTCGCCAGGACGTCGACCCGCGGTTGCGGCAGCGGTGCGGCGAGGCGTTCGTCGTCGGCGACCCAGATGGTCCCGCCGACACCCTCTGCGAGCTCCCGCACGCCCGCGCCGGCGACGACGCCGGCGACCTCGCCGCCGAGCCCGGCCGCCTTGGCGATGACGCCGAGCGACCCCTTCTGGATCGCGCCCTCGTGGTGCTCGAGGAAGACGAGCGTCTTCGCCATCAGACGAGCCGCTTCTCCGCGAGGAACTCGACGATCTTGTCCGCGGCGCTGCCGTCGTCCTCGATCCGGCGCGCCTCGCCCCGCGGCGGCGGCGGGCTCAGCTCCAGAACCGTCGTGGCCGGTGACGCCGCGCCGCCGACGTCACCGGCGCCGAGCGTCTCCTGCGGCTTCTTCTTCGCGCCCATGATCCCCTTCAGCGACGGGTAACGAGGCGTGTTGATCGCGTCTGAGACGGCCACGACCGCGGGCAGCGGCGCCCGGATGGTGTCGTACCCGAACTCCGTCTGGCGCTTGCCCGTCAGCGAGCCGTCCTGGACCGTCAGCTCCGACACCTGCGAGATCGCCGGTCGCCGCAGGCGCTCGGCCACGGCAGCCCACAGGCAGGCGCCGCCCCCGTCCGCCGACTGCTGCCCGAAGAGCACGAGGTCCGCCCCCTCGCGTTCGAGCGCGCCCGCGAGCGCGTTCGCGGTGACGAGCAGGTCCGCGTTCTGAAGCGCAGGATCCGTGACGAGGACCGCGCGATCGGCGCCCATCGCGAGCGCCTTTCGGAGCGCGTCCATCGCGCGCTCCGGCCCCATCGAGACGACCACCACCTCGCCCTCGCCGGAGCGCTCCTTCAGCTGGAGCGCCTCCTCGACCGCATACGTGTCGAAGTCGGAGATCGCCAGCTCGACCGAGCGGTCGAGGCGCTTCGTCGACGGGTCGATGCGGCGTCCAGCGGCCGCGTCGGGCACTGCCTTCACGCAAACGGCGAGCTTCATGCGCGCCGGACTCTAGCTTGGCTACGCCGCTGCGAGCGCGCCCTGCAGGAACTCGACGATCGCCGCCGTCGGCGCGCCGGGACCGAACACCTCCGCGACGCCGCGCTCCTTCAACGCCGCAGCGTCGTCGGTCGGGATCGTGCCGCCGACGAGCACCAGCACGTCGTCCGCGCCCTGCTCGCGGAGGAGATCGATTATGCGCGGGACCAGGGTCATGTGCGCCCCCGAGAGGATGGAGATCCCGACGGCGTCCGCGTCCTCCTGGATCACCGTCTCGACGATCTGCTCGGGCGTCTGGTGCAGGCCCGTGTAGATCACCTCCATGCCCGCGTCCCGAAGCGCGCGCGCGATGATCTTCGCACCGCGGTCGTGTCCGTCGAGACCCGGCTTCGCGACGACGACCCTGATCTTCCCCGCCACCGTCGGTCAGTATAGGAACGGTGAAGTTGACGGTCGTCGGCTGCTCTCCCGCCTGGCCGAACCCGGGAAGCGCCCATTCGGGATACCTGATCGAGCACGGCGGGCGGCGGCTCCTCGTCGACTGCGGTCCCGGCGTCCTCTCGCGGCTCCGTGCTGCGGAAGGATGGCCGGTCGTCGACGCGATCGCGATCACGCACACGCACATCGACCACTGCGGCGACGTGATCGCATGGCTGTGGGGCCAGCTCCACGTGCCCGCGGCCGGCTCACGCGCTCCGTCGCTCTGGCTGCCGCCCGGCGGGCGCGGCGAGCTCGAGCGCCTCGCGCCGAGGATCCGCGAGACGTTCGCGATCCGCGAGTACGCGGACGCGAGGCCCTTCGACGTCGACGGGTTCACCGTCACGCCAAGGGCCGTCCGGCACTACGACCACCCGACGTGGGGCCTTCGGGTCGAGGCGGAGGGGCACGCTGTCGCGTTCTCGGCCGACACCGGGCCGACGCCGGCGCTCGCCGAGCTCGCCGCCGACGCCGACGTCTTCCTCTGCGAGGCGACGCTCGGCGAGCCGGAGCCCGAACCCCGCGGGCACCTGACCGCGGAAGAGGCGGCGGAAGCCGCGCGCGCGGCCGGCGCGCGCCGGCTGCTCCTCGTGCACCGCGCGGCGGAGCTGCCGGTGCCGGAGGGACTCGAGCTCGCGTACGACGGGCTCGTCGTCGAGCTCTGACGCACCGTCAGAAGACGGGCGTCTCGCGCCACGTGCCCCACACGTCGCGGAACGCGTCGCACATCTCGCCCATCGTCACGTACGCCCCCGCCGCCTCGATGATCGGGTGCATCAGGTTCCGATCGAGGCGCGCGGCGTCCTCTCGCAGCCGAGCGAGCGCCGACTCGACCGCCTCCGAATCCCGCCGCGCGCGAACAGCCTGAACGCGCTCGACCTGCTTGCGCTCGAGCGCCGGGTCGATCTTGAGGATCTCGAGCTCTGGCTCATCCTCGAGCTCGTAGCGGTTCACGCCGACGACGACACGCTGCTCGGCCTCGACCTCGGCCTGGTAGCGAAACGACGCGTCGGCGATCTCCTTCTGGAAGAAGTTCTCGTTGATCGCGGCGACGACGCCTCCGAGCCGCTCGATCTGGTCGAAGTAGTCGTAGGCCTGCCGCTCCAGCTCGTTCGTCAGCGCCTCGACGTGGTAGCTGCCCCCGAGAGGGTCGATCGCGTTGACGACGCCGGTCTCGTGCGCGATCACCTGCTGCGTCCGCAGCGCGATCCTGACGGCGTCCTCGGTGGGGAGTGCGAGCGCCTCGTCGAAGCTGTTCGTGTGCAGCGACTGCGTGCCGCCGAGCACGGCCGCGAGCGCCTCCAGCGCGGTCCGCACGATGTTCACCTCGGGCTGCTGCGCCGTCAGCGACACACCCGCCGTCTGCGTGTGGAAGCGCATGAGCCACGACCGCGGGTTCTTCGCGCCGTAACGGTCGCGCATCGTCCGCGCCCAGATCCGGCGCGCCGCACGATACTTCGCGATCTCCTCGAAGAAATCGAGGTGCGCGTTGAAGAAGAACGAGAGGCGCGGCGCGAAGTCGTCGACGTCGAGCCCGCGCTCGATCGCCCACTCCACGTACGTGAAGCCGTCGGCGAGCGTGAACGCGAGCTCCTGTGCCGCCGTCGAGCCCGCCTCCCGGATGTGGTAGCCGCTGATCGAGATCGGATGCCAGACCGGCATCTCCCTCGTGCAGAACTCGATCATGTCGGTGACGAGCCGCATCGACGGCTCGGGCGGGAAGATGTACTCCTTCTGCGCGATGTACTCCTTGAGGATGTCCGTCTGGATCGTCCCGCGGAGCTTCTCGCGCGGCACGCCCTGCTTCTCGCCGACGCACGCGTAGAACGCCAGCAGGATCGCGGCCGGCGAGTTGATCGTCATCGACGTCGACACGTCACCGAGCGGGATCCCGCCGAAGAGCGTCTCCATGTCCTCGAGCGAGTCGATCGCCACCCCTTCGCGGCCGACCTCGCCCAGGGAGCGCGGGTGGTCGGAGTCGTAGCCCATCAACGTCGGCATGTCGAACGCCGTCGACAGTCCCGTCTGCCCGTGCTCGAGCAGGTAGCGGAAACGCGCGTTCGTCTCTTCGGCGGTGCCGAAGCCCGCGAACTGCCGCATCGTCCAGAGCCGGCCGCGGTACATCGACGGATAGACGCCGCGCGTGAACGGGAACGCGCCGGGATAGCCGAGGTCGCGCTCGTAGTCGATCTGCACCGTCTCGGGCGTCTGGAGCGGCTCGACCTCGATCCCCGAGATGGTCGTGAACAGCTCGCCCTCGCGCTCGGGCGCGGCGTCGTAGAGCTCCTCCCGCCAGGCCCCGAGAGACGTCTCCTTGCGAGGCTCCGTGGTCGCCACGTTCGGATTCTGCCCGATGCTGCCTACACAGCCACCTCGAATCTCCGCGTCTCGGCGGCGCCCGCGCGAACGACCACGGCCGCGGACACGCGCCCGCGCACCTGTTGCGGCACCGCGAACTCGAGGACGCCTCGCGTCTGCGGGAGCAGGTCGCGCGGGCGCGGCCGCAGGACCGCCACGAGCCGGCCGCGCCGGAAGAGGCGGAGGACGACCGCGCCGTGAGCGATGCGTTCCGCCACGTTGCCGCGGTTCGCGACGACGAGCTCGAGCACGCGCCGCCGGACGCGGAGCGTTCGCACCTCGAGCCGTCGCCGGACGGTGCCGGGCACGCGCACCTCGACCGACACGCCGATCCGTACGCGGACGCCCACTCCGGACCCGCCCGGGCTACGGGCGGTCAGAACCACGAGGGCCGGGTGGTCGCCCGGCGCCACACCGCGCGGGCGGGTGGCGCCGACCAGGAACGATGCCTCCGTGCCTGGCCGGAGCACGAGCCTCGCCGGCCGGAGAGCGAGGAGTCGGGTACCGGCGGAGACGCGGACGATCCGCGGGTCGCCGCGGAGATCGAGCACGAACCCGGCGACGCCGGCCTCGACGACCTGCGTCCGGCGGCTTCCGTTCGTCACGTGGATCGTGCTGGTCGCGCCCGCGGCGAGCCGGATCCGGGCCGGCCAGACGGTCAGGCCGGCCCGGGTCGGCGCCGCCGCGGCCGCGTGCACGGGCGCCGCGAGCGCGAGCGCGAGGAGGAGCGCCCGTACGATCACCGGGCGATCACGGTGTACGTGATCGACGCCGTGTACTGCCCGGCGGGGACGTTCGGCAGCGCCGAGGTGAAGCCGACCCGCGTCGACCAGACGTCGCCGCCGCCGGCGCTCACCGCGGAGGTCGAGCCGATCAGGAGGTCCGGTGCCGGTGCGATCGGCACCGCCGTCAAGGTCGTCGACGACATGCCGCCGCCGAGCGTGCCGCCGGCGGGTGCCGTCGCGGCGAGGCCGAGGGGCAGGTCGCGAGGCGTGAACGCGGTGCGATGCGCCGTCAGGCTGTAGCCGACCGAGTCGTTGCTCGTAACCGTCACGTCCTCCGCCACGGGCGTCACGGTCGCACCCGCGGCAAGGCTCCCGAAGTCGACGGTCGGCTGCCCGAGCGACACGGCGATCAGCGGCTGCACCTGGAGCTGCACGCCGGCGCTCGCGCCCGTCGACGATCCGCCCCCGCCGCCTCCACCGCCTCCACCCGAGCACGGCGCGGCCGGCGAGGACGTCGTCTGCGGCGCTGGAGCTCCGGTCGCGAAGTCCGTGCCGTTCGCGTCGGTGTCGCCGCAGCCACCGCCGCTCCGCAGGATCGCGGTCGTCGCGCCGGGCGCCGGTGCCGCCGCCGATCCTTCGTAGTCGGACGCCGTGCCGTACCCCACGAGATCGGCGAGGGTCGAGACACCGGAGCAGGAGCCGGCGCTGGCTCCGCAGGAAAGCGTCGCCGTGTCGTCGACGACCGCGACCTTCCCGCCCGTGGCAGCGAGGTTCGTCGTGCCGACGGCGTCGGGCGTCGGCAGCGGCGAGCCCGTCGTCCCACCGGACGCGAGCTGCACGAGGTACGACTGGCCAGGTGCGATGGTGCCGCTGAGCGCCGTCGCGGACCACGACGCCGACGCGGCCGACGCGTACTGCAGCGTCCAGCCGCTGAGGTTGACGGACGTGGTGCCGCGGTTGAACAGCTGGACGTAGTCGTTGGCGTAGGTCGCTCCGCTGTTCCCGCCGGAGGCGTAGAGCTGGCTGACGACGAGCGACGCCGATCCGCTCGCACGCGCGGTCACCGCGGCGGCGAGCAACGCAAGGAGCAGGGGGACGAGCAACAGGTGACGATGGCGCATGAAGTCTCCGATCGAGTCGTTGAAGAGGTCGCCATCGGGTGTACCGGCGCCGCTGCGCGAGCGAAATCCCCCTGAACGAAACGGCACGAATCCGTCGCACCGCCGTCACACTTTCATGTGCTGTAGCTGTACAGCTACATCGCTTCAGCGCTCCCCACCCGGCCGCCACAGCGGCTCGGTACCGCCGGCGTTCGCGGCCCGGGCGAGGATGAAGAGCAGGTCGGAGAGCCGGTTCAGGTAGACCGAAACGAGGGGGTTCACCGGGCGCCCGCTCGCCGCCCCCAGTACGACCGACTCGGCGCGCCGGCAGACCGCGCGCGCGACATGGAGGCGCGCCGCCTCCTCGGTCCCGCCGGGGAGCACGAATGACCGGAGCTCCGGCAGGCCGGCATTGACCTCGTCGCAGTCGGCCTCGAGCCGGTCGATCGCCGCCTGCTCGATCCGCAGCTTCCCGTCGTCCTCGACGAACGGCACCGACAGGTCGGCGCCCACGTCGAACAGCTCGTTCTGGATCCGCCCGAGGCGCGCGTCGGAACAGACGACCAGCGCCCACCCGACCACCGAGTTGAGCTCGTCGACGGCGCCGTACGCGCGCACGAGCGGGTCGAGCTTCGACACGCGCGAGCCGTCGCCCAGCGACGTCTCGCCGCGGTCGCCGCCGCGCGTGTAGATCCGCGTCAGGCGGACGGGCTCATCGCGACGGCGTGGCGACAAGCTCCTGACGACCCAGGATGGAGCGGGCGATCACCAGCCGTTGGATCTCGCTCGTCCCCTCGTAGATCTCCGTGATCTTCGCGTCGCGGTAGTACCGCTCCACGGGGAACTCCTTCGTGTAGCCGTAGCCGCCGAGCACCTGGATCGCGTCGGCCGTCTGCCGGCGCGCCATCTCCGACGCGAACAGCTTCGCCTTCGCGCCGGCCTCCGTGTGCGGCAGCCCGCGGTCCTTGAGCCACGCCGCGCGGAGCACGAGGAGCCGCGCCGCGTCGATCTCCATCGACATGTCCGCGAGCTTGTGCTGGATCGCCTGGTAGGCGGCGATCCGATGGCCGAACGCCTCGCGCTCGAGCGCGTAGCGGCGCGCGACCTCGTACGCCGCCTCGGCGATCCCGACCGCCTGGGCGGCGATCCCGATGCGCCCTCCGTCGAGCGTCGCCATCGCGATGCGGAAGCCACGGTTGAGCTCGCCCAGCAGACGGTCGGCCGGAACGACTGCGTCCACCGAGATGTCGTTGGTGACCGACGAATTGAGGCCGAGCTTCTCCTCGGTCCGCGTCACGTCGACGTGCGACCCGTCGAGGACGAACGCCGACACGCCGCGCGCGGTCCGGGTCTCGGGGTCGGTGCGCGCAAAGAGGAGAAGCGGACCGCCGAACGCCGCGTTGGTGATCCACTGCTTGGAGCCGCGGATGCGCCAGCCGTCGTCGACCGACTCCGCGGAGGTCGCGAGCGCGCCCGCGTCGGAGCCCGAGCCGGGCTCCGTCAGGGCGAAGCAGCCGATCGTCTCGCCGCGGGCGAGCGGCGGCACGAATCGCTCGACCTGGTCGTCGCTCCCGAACGCGAGGATCGGCAGCGTGCAGGCCGAGGTGTGCACCGCGACGGTGACGCCGACGCCGGCGTCGGCGCGCGAGAGCTCCTCGAGCACGAGGACGTACGAGAGGAAGTCGGCGCCTGCGCCGCCGTGTTCCTCCGGCACGCAGACTCCGAGGAGTCCGAGCTTGGCGAGCCGGTCCAGGAGCTCGCGCGGGAAGCCGTGCGCGCGGTCCCACTCGGATGCATTCGGCTCGATCTCGGCCGCGGCGAAGTCGCGCGCGAGCATCTGGATCTCGCGCTGCTCCGCCGTGAGCTCGAAGTCCACGCGGGGCAGACTACTCCGATGAGGTTCGTGGCGATCCTCGCCTGCGCCTCGATCTTCGCCGCGTGCGGAGGCCATTCCGCGCGCTCGCCCGAAGCGGTTGCGCGCGCATGGAGCGCCGCGCTGGACCGCTCGGACGACGGTGCAGCGGCGTCGCTGTTCGCACCGTCCGCCGTCGTGGTGCAGAGCCGCGAGCTCGTCCTGCAGACGCACGCGGATGCAGTGACCTGGAACGCCGCGCTTCCGTGCGGCGGCCGGATCACGCGCGTCGTGCCCGAGCGGAGGGACGAGGTGCTCGTCGTCTTCCGTTTGACCGAGCGTCCAGGCCACTCGTGCGACGCTCCCGGCGCGAGCGCGGCGGCGCTCTTCCGCGTCGAGCACGGGAGGATCGTGCTCTGGCACCAGACGCCCGTGCCGGCGCAGGCCGGAACGCCGGTCGTCTAGCTACTTCGGCTCTGGCTCGAGCTTGTAGCCGACGCCGAAGCGCGTCTGGATGAACGAATGCCGCGGCGCGTTGCGGTCGATCTTCTGGCGGAGCCTGCGCACGAATACGTCGACGGTGCGGTCGCGGTGCGTCTCGCGCCGGCCCCACACCTTCTGGAGCAGCTCGTCGCGGGTGACGACGCGACCGCGGTCGAGCGCGAGCGTGTACAGGAGCTTGAACTCGGTCGGCGTGAGGTCGGCGCTGCGGCCGTCGACGAACGCCTGCACCTCGCGCGGGTCGATCCGCAGCTCCTCGATCTCGATCGGGTCGCCGCGCCGCTCCTCCGCCGGCCGCACCCCGCGGCGCGCGGCAGCGCCGACGCGCGCGACCAGCTCGCGCATCGAGAACGGCTTGACGAGGTAGTCGTCCGCGCCGATCTCGAGCGCGTGCACGCGGTCGTGCTCGGTGCCGCGTGCGGAGACGACCACGATCGGCGTCCCGATTCCCTCCGCGCGCGCCGTCTCGATCAACTTCCACCCGTCGAGCTCGGGGAGCATCAGGTCGAGGACGCACACATCCGGGTTCTCGAACCGGAGACGCGCCAGGCCGAGCTCGCCGCGCCCGACGACGACGGCGTCGAAACCCGCAGCGAGGAGGTGCCGTGCCATCGCGTCGCCGATCACGTTGTCGTCCTCGACGATCAGGATCTTCGGCACGCCGCCTACGATAGATCCGTGGCCCGTTCGCCCCTGGTGTCGATCCGGTGACGATCCGGTGAACGAGGCGCCGCGAAGCTTCGACGAGCTGCGGACGGGCTTCACGGCGGCGGTCTCGCACGAGCTGCGGACGCCGCTCGCACGGATCCTCGCGCTTCTCGACTCCGCCGAGCTCCCGGGCGCCGACGTGCGCGCGCTGATCGACCAGGCGAGGACCGAGGTCGAGGGCGCCGGCGCGCTGATCGACGAGATCCTCTTCCTCTCCGAGCTCGAGAGCGGCCGCGAGGTCGTCTCGCTCGGCCGCACGGCTGCGCTGCCGGTGCTCGAAGAAGTCCTGCGCGACCTCGAGCCCGCGGCCGCGCGCGCCGGCGTCGAGCTGCACAGCCAGGGCGACGCGGTCGCCGACGTGCCGCTCCGGCCGCGCATGCTCCGGATCGTCGCCGAGAACCTGGCCGAGAACGCGGTCCGCTACGCGGGCCACGGCGCCCGCTTCACCTTCGCGGTCGCGCGCGACGGCGACTCGGTGACACTCACGGCCGCCGACGACGGCGCGGGCGTGCCCGAGAACGCGCTTCCGCGCCTCTTCGAGCGCTTCTACCGCTCTGACGCGGCGCGCACGACGCGCGGCAACGGCCTCGGGCTTGCGATCGTCAAGCACATCGTGGTCGCCGCGGGCGGGGACGTGGACGCGGACGGAGGCCCCGGACGGGGCCTCCGCGTCCGCGCGACGTTCCCTCTTTAGGCGTGGAGCTGCTCGAGCGCCTTCTCGGCCGCGACGAGGACCGGCTTCACGGTCGACATGGGAGCGAACGTGAGCTTGGCGGCGAACTGCTTCTGCTGGCCCTGCGTGAGCGTCCAGAAGATGATCTTGCGCAGCTCGGCAGCGTGGGAGCTCTTCCTGTGCACGATCACGTACGTGTAGGTGCTGATCGGGTACGCGTCTGCGGCCGACCTCGGCGGGTTGACGATGTGCATCTCGTCGTTCGCCGGGACCTTCGTGAACGCCGCGGCGGCGGCCTCGATCCGGCGCAGGCTGGGAAAGAGGAATCTCCCGGCCGCGTTGCGGACTGCGGCGAAGCGCAGGTGGTTCCCCTTGGCGTACGCGACGTCGACGTAGCCGACCGCGCCGTCGGTGCGCGAGACGAGGCCGGCGACGCCAGAGGAGCCCTTCGCGCCCTGTCCCGCCGGGAACGCGGGCTGCGTCGACGTCCCGATCTTCGTCTTCCACGTCTGGCTGACGCTCGACAGGTAGTCGGTGAAGGCGTAGGACGTGCCCGAGCCGTCCGAGCGGAAGACGGGCGTGATCTTCAGGTCCGGGAACTTGGCGCCCGGGTTGAGCTTCGCGATCGCCGGGTCGTCCCAGTTCGTGACCTGGCCGAGGAAGATCTTCGAGATCGTCGTCGCGTCGAGGCGCACGTGCACGGGCGCCCCCGGAACGTTGTAGACGACCGAGACGGCGGACAGCGCCCACGGGATCTGGATGCAGTCCGGGCACGCCGACCGCTGCGCGGGGTTGAGCGGCGCGTCGGACGCGCCGAAGTCGACCTGGTTCGACGTGATGGCCGCGACGCCGGCCCCGGACCCGACGGCGCTGTACTGGATCGTGTAGCCGAACGCATGGCCGAGCGCGGGCGTCCACGCGGCGACGAGGGGCGCGACGAACGTGCTCCCGGCACCCGTGATCGTGGTGTCGCCGGTGGTGGCGGTCGCGGCGGCCGCCGCGACGAGGGCGGCCGCTGCGGCCGCGAGCAGGATCGTGAGTCGTTTGGTCATGCCTCGAGCGTCGCGCGCATCCGGCCCCGCGTGGGCAGCGGACCGGTGACACGTGCGTGACGAAGTGGTTACCGCGTGAGCCGGCGCCGCGAGCGCTCGTGCAGGAGCCGCGCGGCGAGGCTCGACACGAGCACGAACAGGATCAGGACGAACGCGGCCGCCCACGCCTGCCGGTGCAGCGCGGGGTCCGCGGACTCCGAGTACTCGAAGATCGTGAGCGGGATCGACTGCACGGAGTGCGTCGGGTTCCAGTCCACGGCGCTGCCGGCAAGCGCGCACGTGAAGAGGAGCGGCGCGGTCTCGCCGGCCGCGCGCGCGACCGCGAGCGTCGTACCGGTGAGGATGCCGCCCAGTGAGGTCGGCAGGACGACGCGCAGCACCGTCTGCCACCTCGACACGCCGAGCGCGTAGCTCGCCTCCCGCAGGTCGCTCGGCACCAGGCGCAGCACCTCCGTTGTCGACCGCGCGACGAGCGGGAGCATGATCACCGCGAGCGCGAGGCCGCCTGCGACCGCGCTCTGGTGGTGGCCGATCCCTAGGAGCGGGACCCTCACCTGCACGCAAAGGGCGAAGACGAAGATGCCGATCACGATCGAGGGGAAGCCGTTCAGCACGTCGAGCCACAGGCGCACCTGCCGACCGACGGAGGGACGTGCGAACTCGATCACGAAGATCGCGGTCAGGACGCCGACGGGGAGCGCGATCGCGGTCGCGACGCCGACGAGCAGCAGCGACCCCGCGATCGCGGGCGCGATGCCGCCGTTGCCGCCGAAGAACGACGAGCTCGGGCCCTTGAGGAAGAAGCCGAGGTCGAGCGCGCCGGCGCCGCGGCTTCCGACCGACCAGACGACGACGGCGAGGACCGCGAGCGCCAGCGCGGCCGCGACCACGGCCACGCTCTCCGCGACGCGACTCGCGAGCAGGCGCCTCCGGCCGCGGCCGCTCGCCACGAGGCTGATCGCCGGCTCGGTCATCCGTATCGCCTCACCACACGCTGAGCGGCGAGATTCGCGACGAACGTGATCACGAGCAGGATCAGCGCGAGGTAGATCAGCGCCGCGATCTGGATGTTGGTGGTCGCGCCCTGGTACTGGTTCGCGAGCCGGCTGGCGATCGTGTCGCCCGGCGAGAAGAGCGACAGCCGGAGCGGGGTGAAGTTCCCGATCACCTGCGTGACGGCAATCGCCTCGCCGAGCGCGCGGCCGAGGCCGAGGATGATCGCGGCGACGACGCCGCCGCGCACGGATGGCACGACGACCGTCTTCACCATCTCCCAGCGCGTCGCGCCGAGCGCGATCGATCCCTCCTCCAGCTCCGCCGGCACGCGGAGGAAGAGCTCCCGGCAGATCGACGACGTGATCGGGATCGTCATGATCGTCAGCACGACGATCGCGGTGAACATCGTCGACTCGGTGTGGGGGTCGCCGCCGAAGATCGGGATCCAGCCGAGGCCCCCGTGGAGCAGCGGCTGGACGTGCTTCGCGTCGAACGGCGCGAGCACGTAGATCCCCCAGAGGCCGACCACCACCGACGGGACGGCTGCGAGCAGGTCGATCAGGGTCCCGACCGGCACGCGCACCGCAGGCGGTGCGAGCTCGCTGAGGAAGAGGCTGATCGCGATCGACAGCGGCGCCGCGAGCAGCATCGATCCGAACGACGTGACGAGCGTGCCGGCGATCAGCTCGCGCGCGCCGAACCTGCTGGTGACCGCGTTCCAGTCGCCGTGCCAGAGGAACGCGACGTGGAAGCGCTCGACGGCGGGCCACGCGCCCTGCGCGACGCGCCAGACGATCGCTGCGACCACGAGCACGCCGAGGATCGCGGCGAGCGCCGTCAGCCCGTACAGCAGCCCGTCGCCGACGCGGTCGCCGGCGCGGCGCGTGCGCGGGAAGGTCCCGGCGGCGAGCGACGCGGCTTCCACGACGCCAGCATTCCAGCGGCCGGCTCGGGTGGGACGGCGCGTCACCACTTCGACACCCGACGTTCACACGCCGTGTACCCCCGGCCGGCACGGCGGCCGGGACACTCGAGGTGTGAGCTCGACCGCTGAGATCACCCTCCCTCGGAGAGAGCCCACGCAGAGCGCGCGCCGGTCGGTGTTCGAGATCGCCGGCCTGACCGTCTGCTACGGCAGCGCGGTCGCCGTCCGCGGCGTGAGCCTCGAGATCCACGAGCACGCGATCACCGCGCTGATCGGCCCGTCGGGCTGCGGGAAGTCGACGGTGCTCCGCTGCCTGAACCGCATGAACGACCTCGTCCCGAGCGCGCGCGTCCAGGGCAGCGTGCGCTACCACGGGATCGACCTGTACGGGCGCGACGTCGACCCGATCGAGGTCCGGCGCCGCATCGGCATGGTCTTCCAGCGGCCGAACCCCTTCCCCAAGTCCGTCTACGACAACGTCGCGTACGGCCTGCGGATCCTCGGGATGAAGGACGACCTCGACGGACGCGTCGAGCAGGCGCTGCGCGCGGCCGCGCTCTGGGACGAGGTGAAGGACCGGCTGAAGCGGTCTGCGCTCGGCCTCTCGGGCGGCCAGCAGCAGCGGCTCTGCATCGCCCGCGCGATCGCGGTGCGGCCGGACGTGATTCTGCTCGACGAGCCCGCGTCGGCGCTCGACCCGATCTCGACCTCCGCGATCGAGGATCTGATGCACGAGCTGAAGCGCGATTACACGCTCGTGATCGTCACGCACAACATGCAGCAGGCCGCGCGCGTGGCGGAGATGACGGCCTTCTTCAGCCTCGACGACGGCGCCGGCACGCTGATCGAGTACGACGCGACCGAGAAGATCTTCACCCAGCCGGCCGACGAGCGGACCGAGGGCTACGTCACGGGGCGCTTCGGCTGATGCGCGTCTCGCTGACGGAGGAGCTCGAGCAGCTCGAGGCGGCGCTGCAGGAGGAGGGCGACCTCGTGCTGCGCGCGCTCCGGTCGTCGCTGAACGCGCTCGCGCGCGGCGACGAGGAGCTCGCCGACGAGGTGATCGGCTTCGACGACGAGGTCGACCGCCGCTACGCGGCGATCGAGACGGGCGTCCAGTCGCTGCTCGCGCGGCAGACACCCGTGGCGGTCGACCTCCGCCTCGTGCTGGCCGTGCTCCGCGTCAACCTGCACCTGGAGCGCATGGCCGACTACTGCGTCACGGTCGCCAAGCTGACGAAGCTGATGGGCGGCCTCGGGTTCGCCGACGACGGCATCGGCCGCTCCGTGGAGGACATGGGACAGCGCGCGGAGCAGATGATCCGGCTCGCGCTGGACGCCTTCGCCGACCGCGACGTCGCGAAGGCGGAGACGCTCGTCGAGCTGGACGAGCTGATCGACCGCGCGAACCGGAACGCCGCCGAGGACGTGCTTTCGCTCGGCGACTCGCCGCAGGAGCGGGAATACGGCCTGCGGATGCTCGTTGTGTCACGGTGCGTGGAGCGAATCGGCGACCACGCCGTGGACATCGGCGAGCAGGTCGCGTTCCTCGTCACCGGCGAGCTCCGCGAGTTCAGCGACGCGTCGCACCCCGTCTAACCGGACCAGCCGGTCCGTTTCTGCTACGGTAACCGGACTAACGAGTCCGGATAGTCGAAGCGAAGGAGGCCGGCATGAGAAGCGCCGCCACCAATCCATGGGTCGTCCTCGTCCTGATCTGCCTCGCGCAGTTCATGGTCGTGCTGGACGCCACGATCGTCAACGTCGCCCTGCCGTCGATCCAGAAGGACCTCCACCTCTCGGAGAGCAGCCTGCAGTGGATCGTCAACGCCTACACGCTCGTCTTCGGGGGCTTCCTGCTCCTGGGCGGCCGCGCGGGCGACCTGCTCGGACGGAAGCGCCTGTTCCTGATCGGCCTCGTGATCTTCACCGGCGCCTCGCTGCTCGACGGCCTCTCCTCGAGCGAGGGCATGCTCGTCGCGTCGCGCTCGCTCCAGGGGCTCGGCGCAGCGCTCGTCTCCCCCGCGGCGCTGTCGATCATCTCGACGACGTTCGAGGAAGGCGCGGAGCGCGCCCGCGCGCTCGGCGTGTGGGCGGCGATCGCGATCGGCGGCTCGGCCGTGGGGCTGATCCTCGGCGGCGTGCTCACGCAGTACTTCTCGTGGCCGTGGATCTTCTTCGTCAACGTGCCGGTCGGAGTCGTGGGATTCGTGCTCTCCCTGCGGCTGATCCCCGAGTCACGCGACGCGGACGCCCACCGCAGCTACGACGTCGCAGGCGCCGTCACGGTCACCGGCGGGCTGATGGCCCTCGTCTACGCGATCGTCGACGCGCAGTCGGCCGGCTGGGGCTCGGCGAAGACGCTCGCCTTCTTCGCGCTCGCGCTCGGCCTGCTCGTCGCCTTCGTCGTGATCGAGCTGCGGGTGCGGGCGCCGCTCGTGCGGCTCTCGATCTTCCGCACGCGCTCGCTGCTGACGGCGAACGCCGCGATGTTCCTGGCGATGTCGGGGATGTTCGCGATGTTCTTCTTCAACACGCTGTACATCCAGCGCATCCTCGGGTACGGCCCGCTGAAGGCAGGCCTCGCGTTCCTGCCGTTCACCGCGGGGATCATGGTCTCCGCCGGCATCGCGTCGCAGTTCGCGCCGCGGCTCGGCGTGCGGACCGTCGCCGGCGCCGGGATGGTGCTGAGCATCGCCGGCCTGCTCCTGCTCACGCAGCTGCCGGTGCACGGGTCCTACCTCGCGGACGTGCTGCCGTCGATCGTGCTCTCGTCGCTCGGGATGGGAGGCGTGTTCATGGCGCTGACCCTGATCGCGACCACCGGCCTCGAGGCCCACGACCAGGGCCTCGCGTCCGGGATCTTCAACACGTCGCAGCAGGTCGGAGGCGCCCTCGGCCTGGCGGTGCTGTCGACGCTCGCGGCGAGCAGGACCTCGTCCGCAGGAGGCACGCAGGCGCACGGCCTCGTCGTCGGCTTCCACTGGGCCTTCGGCGCGGGCGCCGTCGTGCTGGCGGGCGCGCTCGTCGTCCTCGTGGCTCTGCTCCGCAGCCGCCACGTCGCCGCGATCGAGGCGCAGACCGCGTCCGCAGAACCTGCGATCGTAGGCGCGTAGATGCTCGAGCCCGCGCTCCGTGCCGACGCTCGGCGGAACCTCGACCGCATCCTGGACGCGGCGGCCGAGGTCTTCGCCGAGCTCGGCCCGGACGCTCCGATCGACGAGATCGCGCGCCGCGCGGGCGTCGGCCACGGGACGGTGTTCCGCCGGTTCCCGACGAAGGACGCGCTGCGTGCGGCCGTGCTCGCCGCGCGGCTCGAGGAGATGGTCGCGTTCGCCGGCGAGCTGCTCGAGCGGCCGGACGCCGGCGCGGCCTTCGACGAGTTCGTGATGTACGCCGCCCGGTGCTGCCGCCGCGACCGCACGTTCTTCGAGGGCCTCGAGCGGTGCGGCGAGCAGTTCCCGGACGTGGCGCGAGGCAAGCAGGAGCTGCGCGACGCCCTCAACAAGCTGATCCGCCGCGCCAGGCGAGAGGGCCACGTACGGCGGGAGGTCGACGCGCGCGACGTCGGCGCGCTCGTCGGCGCGGCGATCGAAGCGTCGATGTACACGGGGCGGCCCGACGCGTGGCGGCGCTACGTGCGGATCGTCCTCGACGGCCTCCGTTCCTGACGGGCGTCAGGCGTTCTTCACGAGCACGTTGCCGATCCGCGACGCCGCGGTCTCGCACGCGTCGACCGCGTCCTCGAGCGCCTCGTAGATGTCCTTCCAGCGGATCACCACCACGGGGTCGATGCGCTCGTCCTTGAAGAGGCTCGCGCGCGCGGCGCGCGCGACGTCGTCGGCCTCGTCCTCGATCTCCTTGATCACGCGGATCCGGTCGGACGACCCGCGGAGGGTGCGGAGCTCGGCGAGCAGCGCGGCCAGCTCGTCGCTCGCCCGGACGAGCAGGCCGCAGAGCTGGAGCGACGGCCGCGTCGCCGTCTCGACGCCGTAGAGGCCGAGCAGCTCGGCCGCGTTCTCGCCGGCGTCGGCGACGTCGTCGACAGCGAACGCGAGGGTCACGAGGTCGTCGCGGTCGTACGGCGTGACGAACATCGTGTTGGTCGTCTGGAGGAGCGACGAGATGACCGAGTCGGCGCGGTGCTCGAGCTCCTTCACCTCCTCCTGCGAGGGCCCCGACGGCCACTCGGCGAAGCGCCGCTCCACGAGGTGCGAGACAGCGGCGACGCGCTCGCCGGCCTCCGCCAGGAGCGCGTGCACCTCCCCGGTCCCGGGGCCGAACCCGAGCCGCATCAGAACACCGCCTTGACCGGGAACCAGACGCCGGCGGCGACGACGGCCGCGGCGGGCAGCGTGAGCAGCCACGCCGTCACGATGCTGCCGGCGACGCCCCACCGCACCGCCGACAGCCGCCTCGTCGCGCCCGAGCCCATCACCGCGCCGGACACGACGTGCGTGGTCGACAGCGGGTACCCGTACTTCGTCGACGCGTAGATCACCGCACCGGACATCGCCTGCGCCGCGAAGCCGGCCGGCGGGTCGATCTGGAACACGCGCTGGCCGAGCGTGCGGATGATCCTCCAGCCGCCCGCGTACGTCCCCAGCCCGATCGCGATCCCGGCGGCGATCTGCACCCAGCGCGGGATGTAGAACGAGTGGATCGAGCCGTGCGTGTAGAGCGCGAGCGCGATCACGCCCATCGTCTTCTGGGCGTCGTTCGAGCCGTGGTTGAACGCGACCCAGGTGCCGCTCGCGAGCTGCCCGAGGCGGAACGACCGGTTCGCGAGCCCCGGCGTCATCCACTGGAAAACCCAGTAGATCGCGAGCAGGAACGCGAACGCGGCCGCGAAGGCGAGCGTCGGCGCCCACAGCGCCGGGATCACGACCTTGTGGGCGAGGCCGTGCCACTCCACCCCCTTCTCCCCCGACTGCGCGAGCGCCGCGCCGACGAGCCCGCCGATCAGCGCGTGCGACGACGACGACGGTAGCCCGAGCCACCAGGTGACGAGGTTCCACACGATCGCGCCGACGAGCGCGGCCAGCACCGTGCGCGGGTTCGCGAGCGTCGTGTCGATGATCCCCTTGCCGACGGTCTTCGCGACGGCCGCCGTGACGAACACGCCGGCGAAGTTCGCGACGGCGGCGACGAGGACCGCGAGCCGCGGCGACAGCGCGCGTGTCGAGACCGACGTGGCAATCGCGTTGGCCGTGTCGTGGAAGCCGTTCGTGAAGTCGAATGCGAGCGCGACGACGATCGTGATGACGAGGAGCGTCACGGGCTTCGCGGCTCAGCGGTTCTTGACGAGGATCGCCTCGAGCACGTCGGCCGCGTTCTCGCAGGCGTCGACGGCCTCCTCGAGCTGCTCGTGGATGTCCTTCCAGCGGATGATCGTGAGCGGGTCGGCACCGGAGCGGAACAGCTCGGCGATCGCCTCCCGCTCGAGCCGGTCGCCCTCGTCCTCGAGCTCGCGCAGCGCGACGAGCTGCTTCTGCGAGTCGCGGAACCCTTCGAGCAGGCCGACGGCGTCGTGGAGCCGGGCGGCGGCGCGGTGGATGACCTCCGCCTGCTCGCGCGCACGCCGCGGCACCTCGCGCACCTCGTACGCGTCGATGTTGTCGGCGGCCTCGTCGACGTGGTCGCAGACGTCGTCGATCGCCGTCGCGAGCCGGTACATGTCGTCGCGGTCGAGCGGCGTGACGAACGTGCGGTTGAGCAGGTTGATCACCTCGCGCGTGAGCCGGTCGCCCTCGTGCTCGAGCTCGCGGATGTCGAGCAGGCGCTCCCGGCCGGCGGGCCACTCCTCGAGCAGGTCGACGAGCGTGCGCGCGATCTCGCGGGCGTTCGCGGACGCCTGCGTGAAGAGATCGAAGAACTCGCGCTTCTGTGGGGTCAGGCGAAGCGCCATGCCGCGCGTGTTCTATCGAACCGCACCTACGCGTACTCGTAGAACCCGTGGCCGCTCTTGCGCCCGAGGCGACCGGCCTGCACGTACTGCCGCAGCAACGGGCACGGCGCGTACTTCGGATCGCCCAGACCGCGGTGCAGCACGTCCATGATCGCGACGCACGTGTCGAGCCCGATCAGGTCGGCGAGGGCGAGCGGCCCCATCGGATGCGCGAAGCCGAGCTTGGCGATCGTGTCGATCGCCTGCGGCTCCGCGACTCCTTCCATCAGCGCGTACGCCGCCTCGTTGATGAACGGCATCAGGATCCGGTTCGACACGAACCCGGGGAAGTCGCGCGCCTCCGCCGGCTCCTTGCCCAGCTCGCGCGCCAGCTCGACGATCGCCGCGGCCGTCTCGTCCGACGTCTGGACCGCGCGGATCACCTCGACGAGCTTCAGCACCGGGACGGGGTTGAAGAAGTGCATGCCGATCACCTTGTCGGGCCGCTTCGTCGCCGCGGCCAGGGACGTGATCGGGATCGAGCTCGTGTTCGACGCGAGCACGGCCTCGGGAGGAAGCGTCTCGTCGGCGCGGCGGAAGACGTCCTCCTTCGCGGCGGCGTCCTCCGTGATCGCCTCGATCATCAAATCGGCGGCGACGAGCCCCTCGACGGGCTCGACGCGCGCGATCGTCTCGTCGGGGTCCGCTCCGCCCTTCTCGGCCAGACGCTCGAGGCTCTTCCTCATCGCCTGCAGGCCGCGCTCGACCGCGCCCAGGTACGGGTCGTGCAGCGACACCCGGCGGCCGGAGGCCGCGACCGCCTGCGCGATGCCGCCGCCCATCTGCCCCGCCCCCACGACGAGGACGTGCTCGAACCTCACGGCGCGGGAGCCTACCCTTCGTGCGTGCAGGTGCGGCTCGCCTCGCCCGACGACTCGCTCGCGATCGAGCGCGCGCGCGTGCACGGCTGGAGGACCGCGTACCGCCACATCTACCCAGCCGACGACCTCGACGCGCTCCCGATCGACGCCGACCGGTGGCGCAGCCGCCTGCACGTACCGCCGCCCGGATGGACGACGCTCGTCTGCGAGGACCTCGACCGCGTCGTCGGGTTCGCCTCCGTCGGACCGAGCCGGGACGAGGACGGGCTCGGCGAGCTGTACGCGATCTACGTCGACCCCGACGCGTGGTCGTCGGGCGCCGGCCGGGCGCTGATCGAGGCGGCCGAGGAGCAGCTCGCGGCGGACTACGAGACCGCGCTGCTCTGGGTGCTCGAGGACAACCCGCGCGCGCGCCGCTTCTACGAGCGCGCCGGGTGGACGCCCGACGGCGCGCGCAAGGCGGAGGAGCGCTTCGGCGTCCGCGCGCCCGAGGTGCGCTACCGGAAGGAGCTGCGCAGCAGCTCGCGGTCGTGCTCGTAGGAGAGGAGCGCGTCCGCCTCCTCGAGGCTCGCCCAGCGCACCTCGTCGACCTCCGTCCGCGGCGACGGCTCGCCCTCCGCCGTCATGCGGAAGAACCGCACCTCCTTCGGACCGCCTCCGACCTCGTAGCGCGTCGACCCGACGTACCCGTCGAGCGCGCAGGCGAGCCCCGTCTCCTCCTCGACCTCGCGCAGCGCCGCGTCTTCCCACGACTCGCCGTCCTCGAGCTTCCCCTTCGGGAACGACCAGTCGTCGTACCCGGGCCGGTGGACGACGAGGACGTAGCCGTCCCGGACGACGATCCCGCCCGCGGCCCTGATCACACTTCGAGCAGGAGCGCGTCGCCCTGGCCCCCGCCGGAACAGATCGCCGCCAGGCCGAGCCCGCCGCCGTTCCGCCGCAGCTCGTGCACCATCGTCCCGACGATGCGCCCGCCCGACGCGCCGATCGGGTGGCCGAGCGCGACGGCGCCGCCGTTCACGTTCACGCGCTCCTCGTCGGCGCCGAGCATCCTCGTCGAGTTCCAGGCCACCGACGAGAACGCCTCGTTGATCTCGACGCGCTTCACGTCGTCGATCGTCTTCCCCGCGCGCCCGAGCGCGATCGCGCCGGCTTTCGCGGGCGTGCGCGCGAGGTACGCGAAGTCGTCGGCGACGTACCCCTGGGACACGATCGTCGCCAGGGGCTCGAGCCCGCGCTGCCGAGCCCACTCCTCCGAGCAGACGACGACGCAGCTCGCCCCGTCGTTGACGCCGGGCGCGTTCCCCGCGGTCGTGGTCCCCTCCGGGTCGAACACCGGCTTCAGCGCGGCGAGCTTGTCGAGCGTCGTGTCGCGCCGGATCGACTCGTCGGCGGTCACGTCGCCGACGGCGACGATCTCGTCGTGGAACCGGCCCGCGTCCTGCGCCGCCGCCGCCCGCTCGTGCGAGCGCACGGCCCACGAGTCCTGCTGCTCGCGGGAGATGCCGAGCTCGCGCGAGACCTTGGAGTTCTGCTGGACCATGTGGAGCTGGTCGAAGGTCGACGTCAGCCCGTCGTAGACCATCGAGTCGAGCACCTCGCCGTGCCCGAGCCGGTAGCCGAAGCGCGCCTTCTTGAGAAGGTAGGGCGCGTTGGTCATCGACTCCATCCCGCCGGTGACGACGACGTCGACGTCTCCCGAGCGGATCATCGAGTCGGCGACCTCGATCGCGCGGATCGACGACGCGCAGACCTTGTTGACCGTGTCGGCCGGCGTCTCCTTCGGCAGCCCGGCGCCGACCGCGGCCTGGCGCGCCGGCGCCTGCCCCGCGCCGCCCTGCAGCACCTGTCCCATGATCACGTACTGCGGCTCGTGCGGCTCGACGCCGATGCGCTCGAGCGCCGCGCGGATCGCGATCGCGCCGAGCTCCGTCGCCTCGTACTGCGCAAGCCCGCCGCCGAGCTTCCCGAACGGCGTGCGCACGGCGCTGACGATGACGCTGCGACCCGCCATCAGCGGACGAACGAGTGGTCGCGCCGAAGGCGCTGCGCGAACGCGACGATGAGCCTGACGATCGCCTCCACGTCTCCAAGATCGCAGATCTCGTTGGGGCTGTGCAGGTACCGCGTCGGGATCGACAGGAGGCCGGTCGGCACGCCGGCGCGCGCCAGGTGGAACTCGTCTGCGTCGGTGTGCGTCGCGCGCGAGTACACCTCGAACGCGTGCGGGATCCCCTCGTCCGCCGCGGCGTCGCCAAGCAGGTCGGTGACCTTCTTGTTGAGGGTCGGCCCGCGGGCGATCATCGCGCCGAAGCCGAGCTCGATCCGCCCGGCGCGGCGGACGTCGCCACCGGGGACGTCGGTGGAGGGGGTGACGTCGACGACGATCGCGACGCGCGGGTCCAGCCCGAACGCCGCCGTGCGAGCGCCGTACGGGCCGATCTCCTCCTGGACGGCCGCGACGGCCACGACGTCGACCTGCGCACCACCCGCCTCGGCCACCCGCCGCGCAGCCTCCAGCGCGATGTAGGCGCCCAGCCTGTTGTCGAGCGCCTTCGAGAGCAGCCGGCCGTTCGGAAGCTCGGTCGGCGGTCCCGTCCAGACTCCCGCGTCGCCGACGCGCACGAGGCCCTCCGCCTCCTCGCGGCTCCGCGCACCGACGTCGAGGTGCAGGTCGGCGAGCTCCAGCCGCGGACGGTCGCGCGCCTGCTCGGGGTAGACGCGCTTTCGGGCGACGGCCGCGGGGACGCGCCCGTTGCGGGTCAGGAGCTCGAACCGCTGCCCGTAGAGCGCCTCCGGCGAGATGCCGCCGACGGTCGTGAACGCGAGCAGGCCGTTCTCCTCGACGTTCGTGACCGCGATGCCGATCTCGTCGATGTGGCCGACGAGGGCGAGGGCCCCCGCGGCCTCGCCGCGCACGCGCGCGAACGACGTCCCGAGCGTGTCCGACCACACTTCCGCGAAGGTCGACGCGGCCTCGCGCCAGATCGCGGACGGCTCCTCCTCGTGACCCGGCGGGCCCGAGGCGAGAAGCAGGGCCCGCAGGAGGTCGGGGACGGCCACGGCTTGCGCATTCAAGCAGTAGCCCCTACGCTGGCAGCGCATGTGCTTCCCGGCTCCGACCTGGTGGGCGTGGCGCCACGAGCGGGGCGGGAGCCTGCGCGCATAGCACGAAGCGCACGACGACCCGCACCGCTCCCGACGACCCGCGAGGGTCGTTTTTCGTACTCGATGACGACGACCGTCGACACCGCACTCATCACACCGCTGGCCGCGTACCTCGACCTGCGCACGCGCGGTCGCGCGGCGTTCCTGCTCGAGTCCGTCGACCAGGGACGGCTCGGGCGGTACTCGCTCGTCGGCTGCGGCGACCGCCTCGTCACGTTCGACGAGGCGGAGCAGCTACCGGAGCCGGTGGTCGGATACCTCGCCTACGACCACGTGGCGAGGCTCGAGCCGACCGTCCCGCTGCCGGACGCGGGGACCGGGCTGCCGGAGAGCCGCTTCGTCGTGGCCGACGTGCTGCTCCGTTTCGACCACCTGCTCGGGCTCGCCGAGGTGCTCGCCGGGCCGGCCGACCTTCGGCTCGAAAGCAGGTACCAGGTACCGGAGCGCGGTACCAGGTACCGGTCCGGGAGCACGAGGCGGTTTCCGCGCGCGGACGTGTACGAGCGCGGCGTCGGCGCCTGCATCGAGCACATCTGGCGCGGCGACGCGTTCCAGATCGTCCTGTCGCAGCGCGCGGAGCGGCCGACGACGGTGACGCCCGTCGACCTGTATCGCGCGCTCCGCCGCGTGAACCCGTCGCCGTACCTGCTCCTGCTCGAGCTCGACGGCCTCGCCCTGGTCGGCTCGTCGCCGGAGACGCTGGTGAAGCTCGAGGGCAGACGGGCGTCCGTCAACCCCATTGCGGGCTCGACGGCGCCGGGCGAGGGCGACGCCGAGCGGCTGCTCGCGTCGGCGAAGGACCGCGCGGAGCACGTCATGCTCGTCGACCTCGGGCGCAACGACCTCTCACGCGTGTGCGAGCCGGGGACGGTGAACGTCGAGCGGTTCCTCGAGGCGGAGCGCTTCTCGCACATCACGCACCTCGTCTCGGAGGTCGCGGGGGAGCTGCGGGACGGCGTGGCGCCGTTCGACCTGCTGCGCGCGACGTTCCCGGCTGGCACCGTCTCGGGCGCGCCGAAGGTGCGCGCGATGCAGATCGTCTCGGAGCTCGAGGGCTACCGGCGTGGCCCCTACGCCGGCGCCGTCCTGTACTCCCTCCCCGGCGGCGCGCTCGACGCGTGCATCGCGATCCGGACGATCGTGTTGCACGAGGGGCGCGCGCTGATGCAGGCCGGCGCGGGCATCGTCGCCGACAGCGACCCCCGGGCCGAGCACGATGAGTGCCTGCGCAAGCTCGCCGCGCTCGAGGCCGCCGTCGACCTCGCGGAGGCGTACGGATGAAGCCCCGGCTCCTGATGATCAACAACTACGACTCGTTCACCTACAACCTCGTGCACCAGTTCGCCGAGCTGGGAGCCGAGGTGGTCGTCCGCCGCAACGACGAGATCACGCCGGACGAGGCGGAGGCGCTCGCGCCGTCGCACCTCGTCGTCTCGCCGGGACCCGGGCGGCCGGAGGGCGCCGGAGCGGCGCTCGCGATCCTCGAACGGCTCTCCGGGCGGGTTCCGACGCTCGGCGTCTGCCTCGGGCACCAGGCGCTCGTCCAGCTTCACGGCGGCACCGTCGGGCAGGCGCGGGAGCTCGTGCACGGGAAGGCGACGATCGTCCGCCACGACGGCCGCGGCATCTTCGAGGGGCTCCCCGAGGACTTCCTCGCGGGCCGGTACCACTCGCTCGCCGCGACGAGCGTGCCGGACGTGTTCGAGGTCTCGGCGACGGCGCCGGACGGCGAGGTGATGGCGGTGCGGCACGTCTCGCTGCCGGTCGACGGCGTCCAGTTCCATCCCGAGTCGGTGCTGACCCCCCACGGCCTCGACATCGCGCGAAACTTCCTGCACCAGTGATCCAGTCGGCGCTCGCACAGCTCCTCGAGGGCAACGACCTGACCCGCGCCGAGGCGCGCCGGGTGATGGGCTCGATCATGTCGGGCGAGGCGACGCCCGCGCAGATCGGCGGCTTCCTCGTGGCGCTGCGGCTCAAGGGCGAGACGGCGGCCGAGATCGCAGGCGCCGCGGAGGCGATGCGCGCGCACGTGATCCCCGTCGAGCCGAAGCGCGACGACCTCGTCGACACCGCGGGCACCGGCGGCGACAGCGGCAAGACGTTCAACATCTCGACCGCAGCCGCGCTCGTGGCGGCCGCGGCGGGTGCGGGCGTCGCCAAGCACGGCAACCGCTCGGTGTCGTCGCAGTCGGGGAGCGCCGACGTGCTCGAGGCGCTCGGGTTCAACCTCGACCTGCCGTGCGAGCGGATCGCGCGCTCGATCGACGAGCTCGGCTTCGGGTTCATGTTCGCGCCGATGCACCACCCGGCGATGAAGCACGCCGCGCCCGTCCGCCGCGAGCTCGCCGCGCGAACCGTGTTCAACGTGCTGGGGCCGCTGACGAACCCGGCGGGGGCGCGCGCGCAGGTCGTCGGGGTCTACTCGCCGCAGCTCGTCCCGGTCATCGCGGACGTGCTCGCGCAGCTCGAGGCGCGCCGCGCGTTCGTCGTCCACGGCGCAGGCGGGATCGACGAGCTGTCGCCGGCCGGCCCCAACCTGGTCTGCGAGGTCGTCGACGGTGCCGTGACCCGGCGCCAGATCGACCCGCTCGACCTCGGCGTCCCGCGCTGCGACCCCGCGGACCTGCGCGGCGGGACGCCCGAGGAGAACGCCGCGCGGATCCGCGAGGTCTTCCACGGCGGCGACGGCGGCCGCCGCTCGGCGATCCTCCTGAACGCAGCCGGGGCGATCGCAGCCGGCGGCCACGCGAAGGACCTGCGCGAGGGGCTCGCGCTCGCGCAGGAGGCGCTCGAGTCCGGCGCGGCCGCCGCGCGCCTCGACGAGCTGGTCGAGTTCTCGCAGGCGGTCCCCGCATGAAGCTGCGCGAGGCGCTCTCGCAACCGGGCTTCGGAGCGATGGCCGAGTTCAAGCGGCGGTCGCCCTCGGCGGGCGACCTCCGCCCCTCGGGAGACGTCGCGGCCGTCGCGCGCGCGTACGAGACGGCGCGGGCGCGCGCCGTGTCGGTGCTCGTCGACGAGCGCTTCGGCGGGTCGTGGGACGACCTGCGCGCGGCGCGCGCGGCGACGTCGCTGCCGCTCCTCGCAAAGGGGTTCTTCACCACGCGCGACGATCTGCGCACGGCGCGCGAGGCCGGAGCGGACGCCGTGCTTCTCCTCCTGCGCGACCTCGACGACGCCCAGACGCGCGAGCTGATGGCGGCGGCCGACGAGCTCGGGCTCGACACGCTCGTCGAGGCGCACGACGAGGCGGAGCTCGAGCGGGCCGTCCGGCTCGACGCGCGCGTGATCGGCGTCAACGCGCGCGACCTCTCGACGTTTGCGATCGACCGCACCGCGCAGCTCGAGCTCGTCGCGCATGCGCCGCGCGACCGCGTGGTGGTTGCGGAGAGCGCGATCGAGACCCGTGCTCACGCCGCCGCGGCCGAGCTCGCAGGGGCGACGGCGGTCCTCGTCGGCTCGGCGCTCATGCGCGCTCCGGACCCCGGCGCCAAGCTGCGGGAGCTTCTGCAGCGTCCGCTCGTGAAGGTGTGCGGTCTCACGCGCCAGGAGGACGTCGACGCCGCCGTCGCGGCGGGCGCCGACATGGTGGGGTTCATCCTCGCGGACGAGAGCCCGCGCCGGGCCGAGGCTGCGCTCGACGCCCCGGGCACGGTCCTGCGCGTCGCCGTCTTCGTCGGCGAGCGCGCGGAGACGGACGCGGACCTCGTGCAGCTCTACGGCCGCGTGGACGGCCACCGCTCGCGCGACGCCGTGCTGCTGCGCGGCGACGAGCGCGTCGCGTCGGTCGTCGACCTGCCGTGGGGAGAGCGCGACCCGTCGCACCTCGCCCGCGCCCGCGCGACGCCGGGCCGCGTGATGCTCGCGGGCGGCCTCGATCCCGGGAACGTGGCCGCGGCGGTCGCCGACGTGCGGCCCTGGGCCGTCGACTCCGCGCGCTCGACCGAATCGGCGCCCGGCGTGAAGGACCACGACGCGCTGCGGCGGTGGGTGGAGGCGGCGCGCGGGTGACCGCCACGCGGACCTTCGGCGAGTACGGCGGGCGGTACGTCCCCGAGACGCTGATCCCCGCGCTCGACGAGCTCGAGGAAGGCTGGGCGGCGCTGTGCAAGGACGAGTCGTTTCGCGCGGAGCTGCGCGAGCTGCTGCAGACGTACGCCGGGCGGCCGACGCCGCTCACCCGCGCGCCGCGGTTCGCCCCGGATCAGCGCCTCTACCTGAAGCGGGAGGACCTCCTGCACACCGGCGCGCACAAGCTGAACAACGCGCTCGGCCAGATCCTGATCGCGCAGCGGCTCGGCAAGCGCCGCATCATCGCCGAGACGGGCGCCGGTCAGCACGGCGTCGCGACGGCGACGGTCTGCGCGCGGTTCGGCCTCGAGTGCGTCGTGTACATGGGCAGCGAGGACATGCGCCGGCAGGCGCCCAACGTCGAGCGGATGCGCCTGCTCGGCGCCGAGGTGCGGCCGGTTGAGTTCGGGACGCGGACGCTGAAGGAGGCGACGAGCGAGGCGATCCGCGACTGGATCTCGAACGTCGAGACGACGCACTACGTGATCGGGTCGTGCGTCGGCCCCGCCCCGTACCCGGAGATCGTGCGCGAGCTGCAGCGCGTGATCGGGCGCGAGGCCCGCGAGCAGTTCCTCGCCGCAGAGGGCCGGTTGCCGGAGGCGGTCGTCGCCTGCGTGGGCGGCGGCTCGAACGCGATCGGGACCTTCTACGACTTCCTCGACGACCACGTGCGCCTGATCGGCGTCGAGGCCGCGGGGGCCGCGTCGCTCGGCACGGGGCGCGGCGGGGTCCTGCACGGCGCGCGCTCCTCGCTCCTCGCCGACGACGACGGCCAGATCATGGACGCGCACTCGATCTCGGCCGGCCTCGACTATCCCGGCGTCGGCCCCGAGCACGCGTGGCTGCGCGATACCAGGCGCGCCGAGTACGTCGCGTGCACCGACGACGAGGCGCTGGCCGCGTTCCACCACCTCTGCGAGACGGAAGGAATCGTGCCGGCGCTCGAGTCGTCGCACGCGCTCGCGCGCGCCCTCGACTGCGGCGCCGAGCTCGTCCTCGTCTGCCTCTCGGGCCGGGGCGACAAGGACCTCGCCGAGGTGACGAGCGTCGCGCACCTCCGTGCCTGACACCCTGCCGCGGAACAAGAAGGCCCTGGTCGTCTACCTGATGGCGATGCCGGACACGCCGGGCCTCGCAGAGGCGGCGGTCGGGGCCGGCGCGGATGTGATCGAGATCGGCTTCCCGTTCTCCGATCCGCTCGCCGACGGGCCCGTGATCCGCCGGGCCGGCGAGCGCGCTCTCGCTGCCGGGATGCGGACGGCGCGCTGCCTCGAGGTGCTCGCCGAGACGCGGTCGCGAGTCAGCGTCCCGCTCGTCCCGATGACGTACGCCTCGATCTTCGACGCGTACGGGTGGGACGAGCTCGAGCGGGACGCCCGCGCAGCGGGCGCGACGTCGCTGATCGTCGCCGACCTGCCCGTCGACGCGCGGCCGGAGCTTCGGCGGCTGCAGCTCGTCGCGCCGACGTCGACCGGCGAGCGCCTGCGGCTGGCGGCGCAGGCGACGGACGGCTGGCTCTACCTCGTCACCGTCACGGGCACGACCGGCGCACGGGGTGAGCTCTCTTCGGCGCTGGCGCCGCTCGCCGAGCGAGCGCGCGCGGTGGCGGAGGTGCCGCTGTACGCCGGCTTCGGCATCTCGACCGGAGCGCATGCGCGCGCCGCCGCGGAGCTCGTCGACGGCGTCGTCGTCGGCACGCGCGCCGTCGAGGCGGCGGAGCAGGGGCCGCGCGCGCTCGGCGACCTCGTCGCGGAGCTCCGCGCAGGGCTCGACGCCGCGGCGGCGGCGTGAGTCACCGAGCTACTCCTCGAAGCGGGTCGTGCCGACGCGATCGCGCTCGACGGTCGGGAGCGTATCGGCGCTCTCGCTAAGCTCGGCAGATGAAGTCCGCCGTCCGCGTGGCGTGCGTGCAGGCGGAGCCGGTGATCTTCGACCGCGACGCCACGATCGCGAAGCTGGCAGGCCCGGCGGGGCACTACCACCGCCCCGACGTCCTGTCGCTGACGGTGACGCCGCACGCGTGAGCGGCGCGGCGCTCGTCGTCGGCGCCGGCGTGACCGGCGCGTCGGTCGCGCGCGAGCTCGCGATCCGCGGCTGGGACGTCACGCTCGCGGAGCAGTACGCGCCGGGCACGATTCGCTCGGCCTCCGGCGGCGACACCCGGCTGCTGCGCGCGGCCCACGGCGGCGAGGAGTGGTACACGCAGCTCGCGTGGCGCGCCCGGACGTTGTGGCTCGAGCTGCAGCAGGAGACCGGCACCCGCATCTGGGAGCCGACGGGCCTCGCCTGGTTCGCTCAGTCGGCGGACGGCTTCGAGACGCGCAGCGTGGCGTCGCTCGAGCGAGCCGGCATCGCCTGCGAATGGCGGCCCCCGTCCGAGGCGCACGACCTCTTCCCGGCGTTCGCGCCCGACGGCCTCGAGGGCGTGCTGTGGGAGCCGGACGCCGGCGTCCTCCACGCCCGGCGGGCGACGCAGCTCCTCGCCGACGACGGCGAGCGCCGCGGGGTGCGGCCGCGAGCGGGCCGGATCGTTCCCGCCGACGATCCCGCGGCGGACGTCGTCGTCTGGGCCTGCGGCGCATGGCTCCCGGCGCTCTTCCCGGAGCACGTCGAGGTGCGGGTCGAGCGTCGCGACGTCTTCTTCTTCGGCGCCGACGCGTCGTGGCGCGACACGCCCGGCTGGGTCGACTACGACGCCGGGTTCTACGGGCACGGCGACGTCGGCGGCCTCGGCGTGAAGGTTGCACCCGATCTGCCGAGCGACGAGGTCGACCCCGACACCGTCGAGCGCGTACCGCTCCGCGAGCGCGAACGATCGGCGCGGGCGTATGCGGGCCGCCGGTTCCCAGCGCTCGCCGGCGCGCCGCTCGTCGGTGCTCGCGTCTGCCAGTACGACCTCTCGTCCGACACGCACTTCCTCCTCGACCGCCACCCGGAGCGCGCGTCGTGGTGGCTCGTCGGCGCCGGCTCCGGCCACGGGTTCAAGCACGGCCCGGCGCTCGCGGAGTACGTCGCCGACTGCGCGGAGGGGGCGCGCGACCCGGAGCCGTTCCACGCGCTCGGGCCGCGCAGCGGAAACGCGCGCCTGCGGACTGCCGCCTAACGCCAGATGATCGTCGCCATGAACGGCATCCCGGCGGTGCGCGTCGTGAAGGTCAGGTAGCGGACGCGGATCGTCCCGCTGCCGTCGAAGCGCTCGACGGTCGCGTCGCCGGCGACCGGCTCGTCGCGCAGCGCCTCCTCGACCAGCGCCTCGCCGCCCCGGGTGTGCGCGCCGACGCGCTGTCCCAGCAGCTCCTCGAGGGTCGTGCCGAGGATCGAGCACGCGGCGTCGTTCGCGGCGATGTAGCGGCCGTCGTCGTCCCACACGAGGATGCCGACGGTCGCGCCGCCGAGCGCCTCGGCGATGAGCTGCGCCTGGATCTCGGGCGCTGCGAGACCGGGATGCGTCATTCGCTAATCGTCCCTGACCGCGGGCATCAGGATCAACCCGATCAGGCATGCGCGGCACGTTGCCGTTCGGTCGCGCCCGAAACGCGCTACAACGTCCGCTCCTTGCAGAAGCGCCTCGCACTCGTCGCCTGCGCGTGCGCGCTGCCGTGCGCGCTCGCAGCCCCGCCTGCCCGCGGCGGGGACCCCGTCGCGCGACCGCCGGTCGTGTGGTCGCCGGCCGGCTCCGGAGCGAACTTCACGCCGGCGCTGCACCGGAAGATCGACTGCATCGTCATCCACGCCACCGAAGGCGGAAGCCTGATCGGCAACGTGTCGTGGCTCGCGGGCGACACGTCGGAGGCGTCGGCGCACTACGTCGTCTCGCGCGACGGCGAGATCGTCCAGGTCGTGCCGCTCCACGACGTGGCGTGGCACTCCGGCAACCGCAGCGTCAACCTCCACTCGATCGGGATCGAGCACGTGGGCGACACGCAGGACCCCGCCGGTTTCACCCGAGCCGAATACGTGTCGTCCGCCCGGCTCGTCGCGTGGCTCGTGCGCCGCTACGGGATCCCCGTCGACCGCCGCCACATCATCGGGCACGCGCAGGTCCCCGACCCGTACCACCCCGGGCTGTTCGGCGGGAGCGACCACCACAGCGACCCCGGCCCGTACTGGCGGTGGGGCTACTACCTGCGGCTCGTCAGGAAGTTCGCGTTCCCGGTCCGCCTCACGGTGACGACGACGATCGGCCCGGGCGCGCGCCTGGCGGGGATCGTGCCGTGGCGCGCCGCCGCGCGCGGGGCCCGCGCCTCTCGCGTCGACTTCCTCGTCGACGGCCGGGTCGTGTGGAGCGACGGGCGCGCGCCGTTCGCGTTCGCGGGCGGACGCGGCCTCAACACGACGTCGCTCGCGAACGGCGCCCACGTCCTGAGCGTCCGCGCCGTCAGCGGCGGCCACCGGGCCGTGCGCAGCGTCGCCGTCACGATCGCCAACCACGTCTTCGCCGTCACGACCTCGGCGCTGCGTTCGTGGCAGAGAGTGAAGGGAACGCTGCGCGTGCGCGCGAGGGCCTGGGGCGCGCGGGCGACGGGCCTCGGCCTCTACGTCGACGGACGCGTCGTCAGTCGCGACCGCTCCGCCCCGTACACGCTCCGGTGGGACACGCGCCGCGCGCGCGACGGGCGCCATCGCGTGTCGGTGGTCGCGACCTCGGTCGACGGCCGCGTCGCCGGACGCAGCCTGACGCTCGTCGTGTCGAACCGCGTCCGGCGGCCGAAGCCGAGGCGGACGGCCCCGCCGCAGATCACGGCCGAGAACGTCGCCGACGGCGAGGCGGTCTCGGGCGCCTTCGTCTGGCGCGTCCACACGATCGGCTCCGTTGCACGCGTCGAGTTCGTCGTCGACGGCGCCGTGGTCGCGACCGAGTCGCGCGGGCCGTGGGCCGCGACGTGGGACGCGGGCGCCGCGCGTCCGGGCGCGCACACGCTCACGGCCGTCGCCTACACCCGCGACGGGCAGCGCGACGCCGTGAGCGTCACGGTCACCGTCGCCGCCGGGTAGCTACTCCGCCGGCCAGAAGCCGTCGACCGTCTCCGTGTCTCCCTGCGGGTCGTCGATCCGCACGGAGACGATGATCAGCTCGGCGTCCTCCGGCTCGTCGTTCCAGACGCCGCGCACCGTCTGCGGCGGGATGCGAACGGCCTGGTGGCGCCCCACCTCGACGACCTCGTCGCCGAGCTTGAACTGGAGCTTCCCGCTGATCACGAAGTAGAGCTCCTCCTGGGTCTTGTGCCGGTGGCCGTAGAAGCCCTTGCTCCCGGTGTGCTGCGGCATGCGGCGGTACGTCAGGGCGACCTGCTCCGCGCCGATCGAGTACGTGATGCCGCGCATCTCTCCCGGGTAGTCGCCGAGCCAGTCCGGAACCTCGTCGAGCGACACGATCTGGTACTCCGCCATCCGCCCGCTACCTCCTGTCTGCAAGTATCGAAGACCTGACCCCGGCGACCCGCAACCGCCTCATCCTCGTCGCGTGCATCCTCGGGTCCGTCATCGTCTTCGTCGACTCGACCGTCGTCAACGTGGCGCTGCCGGCGATCCAGCGCGACCTCGGCGGCGGCCTCGCGCTGCAGCAGTGGGTCGTGGACGCGTACCTGCTCACGCTCGGGTCGCTGCTCCTCGTCGGCGGGTCGCTCGGCGACCTCTTCGGCGCGCGCAGGATCTTCCTGATCGGGATCGTCACTTTCGGCGTCATGTCGATCGCGTGCGCGGCGGCACCCGACGGGACCGCCCTGATCGTCGCGCGCGGCCTCCAGGGCGTCACCGGCGCGATTCTGACGCCGGCCGGCCTCACGGTGATCGCGTCGACGTTCAGCGGCGAGGAGCGCGGCGCCGCGATCGGGGCCTGGACCGCGTGGACGGGCGTCGCGTTCGTCGTCGGACCGCTCGTCGGCGGGTGGCTCGTCACGAACGCGTCGTGGCGGTGGGTGTTCATCGTCAACGTCCCGTTTGCGGTCGTCACCGCCGCGCTGGTCGCCTACGCGGTGCCGACCCGCCAGCCGACCGGGACGCGGCCGCGCGTCGACTTCGTGGGCGGCGCCCTCTGCGTCCTCGGGCTCGGCGGCCCGGTGTTCGCGTTGATCGAGGAGCCGACGCGCGGCTGGGGCGACCCGTCGATCGTCGTCCCGCTGGTCGTGGGGCTCATGCTGCTCGGCGCGTTCGTCTGGTGGGAGCGCCGCGCCGCCGAGCCGATGCTGCCGCTCGGGCTGTTCTCGCTGCGGAACTTCTCGTTCGCGAACCTCGAGACGCTGACCGTCTACGCCGGGCTCTCGACGCTGACGTTCTTCCTCGTGCTGTTCCTGCAGCAGCTCGCCGGCTACACGGCGCTGCGATCGGGCCTCGCGCTGGTGCCGATCACGGCGGTCATGTTCGTGCTCTCGCCGCGCGTCGGGCGGCTGTCGATGCGGCTCGGTCCCCGGCTCTTCATGGGCGCGGGGCCGCTCGTCGCCGCGGCCGACCTGCTGGCGCTCGTCCGGCTCCGGCCGGGCTTCGACTACTGGTACGAGCTCCTGCCGCCGCTGCTCCTGTTCGCAGTCGGCCTCTCGATGATCGTGGCGCCGCTCACGGCGACGGTGCTCGCCGACGCCGACGAGAGCGACGCCGGGATCGCGAGCGGCGTCAACAACGCGATCGCGCGCGTCGCGGGCCTGCTCGGGATCGCGGTGGTCGGAGCCTCCGTCGCCGGGTCCCACAACCGCCTCGACCTGCCGGGCTACCGCCTCGCGATGTGGATCACCGCCGGCCTCGTCGCCGCCGGCGGCGTGATCGGGCTGGCGGGGATCCGGAACGTCCGGCGCGCGCTCGACCCCGCGGTGGCGGCGGACTGACGGTGAGCATCGCAGCGCTCGGCCACCGGTTCCCGGCGCTGCTCGCAGCGCCGCCCGCTGCTTCCGCTCCGCTGCACCTCGTCAACGCCCGCGTCTTCGACGGCACCGGCGCCGCGACGCGCCCGGGCGCGAGCGTCTCGATCGAGGCAGGTCGAATCACGCGCGTCGGCGCGTCGGGCGACGCGGCGCCGGAAGGCGCGCGCGTCGTCGACGTCGCCGGGATGACGATCCTGCCGGGGCTGATCGACGCGCACGTGCACGTCGCGGGCTCCGTGCCCACGCCGCGCGAGGGCGCCGAGCCGATCCTCGACGGCACGCCGCACCACTTCCTGCAGAGCCGGTTGCGCGAATACCTTCGGGCGGGCGTGACCACCGTTCGCGACGTCGGGTCGCAGCGCCTGCAGCCGCAGGAGGCGCGTCAGGCCATGCGCTACGGCGCGTTCCGCGGCCCACGGCTGCTCACGTGCGGGAAGATCATCTCGGCCACCGCACCCGGAGGCCGTTTCTACGGGACGATGTACCGCGAGGCCGACGGCACCGACGACGTCCGCCGCGCGGTGCGCGAGCAGGTCCGCATGGGTGCCGACTTCGTCAAGGTGATGACGACGGGGGCGCGGTCGAACGAGCTCGAGGACCCCCGGCCGACGCAGCTCACGGACGCGGAGCTCGACGCGCTCGTCGACGAGGCCCACCGCCTCGGGTTCCGGGTCGCCGCGCACGTCGAGGGGCTCGCCGGCACGGAGGCGGCGATCGTGCGCGGGATGGACACCATCGAGCACGGGATGTACCTGAACCAGCGGCCGGACCTGCTCGAGCGGATGGCGGCGAACGGACAGACGCTAGTGCCGACCCTGAGCGGCTACTACTGGATGGCGGGCTTCGCGCCCGACGTCCTCGACACCGAGGGCGCCGAATCGCATCCCGAGCTGACACCGCCGCTCGCGGAGCTCGCGCGCCACAACCTCGAGCAGGGCGCGGAGTCGATGCGCGCCGCCGCGGCCGCGGGCGTCGAGATCGCCCTCGGGACGGACGGCGGCGAGACCGCCGTCGAGCTGCTCCGCATGGTCCACCACGGGCTCGGCGTCACGCGCGCGCTCGTCGCTGCGACCGGCGCGGCGGCCCGCGCCCTCGGCATCGCCGACGAGGTCGGCACGGTCGAGCCCGGCAAGCTCGCAGACCTGCTCGTCGTCGAGGGCGACCCCGTCACGGAGCCCCGGCTGCTCGCCGACCGGCGTCGCGTGTGGCTCGTGCTCCAGCTCGGCGAGCCCGTCGCCGGGGCCGCGCTCGAGCGGGATCTGCCGACTGCGTAGGAGGCTGCGATGTTCGTGAACCGGATGCCCCGCTTCGAGCCGCTCTCCGAGGAGGCGCTCGCGACAATCGACGCGGCCGTCGAGAGGCTGGCCGCCGAGGTGGGCGTCCAGTTCGACCACCCCCGCGCGCTCGAGCTGTTCAAGGCCGCGGGGCAGACCGTCGACGACGGCTGCGTCCGCTTCGACCCCGGCTTCCTGCGGGCGCAGGCCGCGCTCGCGCCGCCGGAGTTCCGCCTGCGCGCCCGCAACCCGGCCCGCGACCTCGTGATCGGCGGCGACCACATGATCTTCGCCCCGGCGCAGGGGCCGCCGTTCGTCCGGGTCGGCGACGTGAGGCGGGACGGGACGATGGCCGACCTGGAGTCGCTGCTCGCGCTCACCCACATCGCGGACGCGCTCGACACGCCGGGCCGCAACATCCTCGAGCCGAACGACGTCCCGCTCGACGTGCGCCACCTCGTGCGGAGCCTGGCGGCGATCCGCCTCACCGATCGCGTCTGGTCGGGCGAGCCGTCGTCGGCTGACGCAGCGGCCGATTGCCTCCGCCTCGCGGAGATCGTCTTCGGCGGCCGCGAGGCGATCGAGCAGACGCCGGTGCTGTTCGTGAACTGCAACGTCAACTCCCCGCTCCGCTTCGACAGCCGGATGCTCGAGGGGATCCTCAACTACGCCGCCGCGGGTCAGGCGGTGATCGTCACGCCGTTCCTGCTGATGGGCGCGATGGCTCCGGTCGCGGTGCCCGCCGCCCTCGTACAGCAGTGTGTCGAGGCTCTGGCCGGTATCGCGCTCGTGCAGCTCGTCCGGCCGGGCACGCCGTGCGTGATCGGCTCGTTCCTCTCGGCGACCGACATGAAGACGGGCTCGCCGGCGTTCGGCGGGCCCGAGTCGGCGCTCGGCCTGTACGCCTCGGGGCAGATCGCCCGCCGGCTGCGCCTGCCGTGGCGCTCGGGCGGCGGGACGCTGACGGCGAGCCCGGCCGTCGACTTCCAGGCGGGGTACGAGGCGATGAACACGCTCCAGGCGGCGTTCCTCGCCGGTGCGAACGTGTGCTGGCAGTCGGCCGGCTGGCTGGAGGGGGGCCTCGTCACCTCGTTCGAGAAGTTCGTCGCGGACTGCGAGCTCCTCGACCTCCTGCTCCACCAGTTCGCGCCGGTCGAGGTGGACGAGGAGAGCATCGCGTTCGACGCGCACGTCGAGGTCGGGCACGGCGGCCATTTCTTCGGCGCCGAGCACACGCTCGCGCGCTTCCGCGACTGCTTCTGGCGGCCGACCGTCGCCACGACCGACAACGTCGACCGCTGGACGCGCGGCGGCGCGCTCGACCACGCGGCCCGCGCGGGCAAGCGCTGGCGCGAGCTGCTCGAGACCTACGAGCGGCCGCCGCTCGACGCCTCCGTGGAGGAGGAGCTCGTCGAGTACGTCGAGCAGCGGGCGGCCGAGCTCGGCGACGCCGTCGACGTCCGCTAGGCCCTACGCGGAGACGCCGGCCGAGTCCGGATCGACCACGACCACGGTGCGGCCGCCCTCGCCGCGGCGGAGGCGGCCGAGGGCCTCCTCGACGCCGTCGAGCGTGGTCAGGTGCGTGACCGCGGCGGCGAGCTCGAGCTCGCCCGCCAGCACGAGCTCGGCGAGCCGCGGCAGGTCGCGCTGCGCGTCCCCCGAGCCGTAGTACGTCCCGCGCAGCGACTTGTCGGACAGGAGCTCGATGCCCGGCACGCAGACGTCGACGCCGCGTGGCACGAGCCCGACGACGACCGCCTGCCCTCCCGGGCGGAGCGCGTCCCACGCGAGCCGCACGGTCGCCGGGCTGCCCACCACCTCCAACGCGTGGTCGGCGCCGCCGTCGGTGAGCGCGCGAACCGCCGCGGCGGGGTCCGCCTCCCCGTCGACGGCGACCACGGCGGTCGCGCCGAACGTGCGGGCGCGGTCGAGCTTGTCGGCGCGGTCGACCGCGACGATCGCCGCGGCGCCGGCGAGCCGCGCCGCGGCGATCACCTGCAGGCCCACTCCGCCGCAGCCGACGACGCAGACGGTCTCGCCCGCGGCGACGGCGGCGACGTTGCGCACGGCGCCGAAGCCGGTGATCGTCGCGCAGCCGAGGAGCGCGGCCTGCCAGAGCGGCAGGCCGCGCGGAACCGGCACCGCTCCCGCCGCGGCGACCACCGTCCGCTCCGCGAAGCAGGCAGTCATCAAGCCGTGCTGCAGTGTCTCGCCGTCGGAGCGGAGGCGGCTGGTGCCGTCCATCAGCATGCCCGCGACACCGTTCCTGCCGGCCTGCTCACACAGGTTCGGGCGTCCGCGCGCGCAGAAGCTGCAGGAGCGGCAGGCGGGGACGATCGAGAAGCAGACGTGGTCGCCGGCCGCGACGTGCGACACCTCGGCGCCGACCGCCTCGACGACACCCGCGCCCTCGTGCCCGAGCACCATCGGCCACCGGCCCGCGCCGAGCTCGCCGTCGGCGAGGCGGACGTCCGAGTGGCACACGCCCGCGGCCGCAACCCGCACGAGCACCTCACCGTCCCGCGGCGGGTCGAGCTCGACCTCCTCGACGGCGACGGGACGCCCCGGCTCCCGCAGCACGACCGCCTTCATCCGACCCGGTACCGCTCCAGCGCGTCGAGGTCGGGCCGGGCTCCGAGGCCGGGGCCCGGCGGAGGCGCGATCGTGCCGTCCGCGGCCACCTCGAGCGGCGCCGGCAGGAGCCAGTCGCGGCGTGCGGCGTCGAGGCCCGGCGGGTCGAGCGGCACCTCCACGTACGGGCACGTCGAGACCGCGAGCGCGAGGTGCAGGTTCGCCACGAGCCCGAGCCCGTTCGACCACGTGTGAGGCGACCACGTACGCCCGTGCAGGTCGGCGAGCGCCGCGATCCGCCGGCAGCCCCCGATCCCGCCGGCGAGCACGACGTCGGTCTGCACGACGTCGACCCCGCCGCGGACGACGAGGTCGCGCGCCTCCTGCGGCGTCCGCACCATCTCGCCCGCCGCGATCCGGATCCCGGTCCGGCCTCGGAGGGTGCGGTAACCCTCGACGTCGCCCGTCGGGAGCGGCTCCTCGATCCAGTACACGCCCAGCCGCTCGAGCTCGCGCGCGCACTGCGTCGCCGTGGCGACGTCCCAGCGGGCGGTCCGGTCGCCCGGCATGCGCCAGCCCTGGTTCGCGTCGACCATCAGCTCGAACGCGGGCCCGACGGCGTCGCGCGCCGCTTCGACGACCGCGACGTCGTCGCGCCAGTCGTCGTGGTGGAAGCGGATCTTCGCGGCCCGCAGCCCGGCATCCCGCAGCGCGACCAGGCGCTGCGCGCGCTCCTCCGGCGCGACGAGCTCGGCCGTCGAAGCGTACGCGAGAAGCCGTTCCGACCGCCCGCCGAGCAGCAGCGAGCATGGGACGCCGAGCGCACTCCCGACGAGGTCCCAGACCGCGACCTCGACCGTCCACGGCCGTCCGTGGTGGAAGTCGACCGTCTCGCAGACCTCGCGCACGACCTCGGTCCGGAACGGGTCGAGGCCGACGAGGAGGCGCTCGAGCAGCGCCGCGTCTGGCAACGCGTCGCCGCTCGCGCACCCCTCGGCGCCGTCGTCCGCGCGCACGACGACGATCGTCGCCTCCTGCGAGCGCCGCGGCTCCGGGTCCCACGCGACGCGCAACGGCGGGTCGAACGGAAACGAATAGCGCCGCGTCTCGACCTGCGCGATGCGCACCGGCCCTAGCGCCCGCCGTAGAACGGGTTGCGGAGCGCGTCGCGCTCGTCGACGAGCCGCGCCGCCGCCTCGGGGTCGCGCCCCTCGACGCACACGCCGAGCGCCTTCCGGACGGCGGCGCGCGCCGCGGTGCGGACGCCCGTCTCGTCGTCGGCGGCGGGGTCGACCCAGATCGCGACGAGCACCGCCACGTCGTCGGTCGCCTCGAGCAGCCCGTCGGCGACGGCGTCGAGCACGCCCTGCGCGATCCCGAGCTGCCCGGCGCCCCACGTGATCGTCTCGTGCCGCTCGTCGCGCGCAGTCGCCTTGTTCATCATCAGCGTCGGCGGCCACACGGGCTCGTACAGCGCCCGCTCCGGGCCGACGCACACAAGGATCGGCGTGTGGCCGGGCGACGGGTGCGCGAACATGCCGACCGCCGCCGCGAACGTCGCGCTGCCGCGCCGCGCGAGCACGACGTTCACGTGCGTCCCGTTGACGCCTTCGCCGCTCCAGCCCTCGCCGATGCGCCCGTCGAGGTCGTCCGCGTTCACGCGGTCAGCACCACCCGGCGGGCGTTCCCGGCGCGCAGCAGCTCGAAGGCGTCCGCGACGCGGTCGAGCGGCAATCGGTGCGAGACGAGGCGGTCGAGCGCGAGCCGGCCCGCCCGGTAGAGGTCGAGGATCGTCGAGAAGTCGCGCTCCGGCCGCGACGAGCCGTACAGCGACCCGAGGATGCGGCGCTCCATGCGGGGGATCGTCAGGGCGGGCACCGAGAGCACAGCGTCCTCGCGCGGGATCCCGATCAGGACGGCCGCGCCCCGGGTGCGCGTGGAGAGGAACGCCGCGAGCATCGCCTCCGGGCGGCCGGTCGCCTCGACCGCGACATCGACGCCGCCGCCCGCCGCCGCCGAGACGGCCGCCGCCGTCTCCTCCGGCGAGCTGCGCCAGGCAACGGCCGCGGTCGCGCCGAGGTCGGCGGCCGCGGCGGCCTTGTCGGCGTTCAGGTCGACGGCGACGACCGGGTCGGCGCCGGCCGCGGCCGCTGCCAGCACGGCGGAGAGGCCGACGCCGCCGCACCCGAACACCGCCACGCGGTCGCCGGGTCGCACGTCCGCAGTCCGCCAGACGGCGCCGATGCCCGTCGTGACCGCGCAGCCGACGAGCGCCGCGATCTCGAACGGCACGTCGCGCGGGATGGCGACGCACGAGCGCTCCGGCACGACCGCCGCCTCCGCGAACGAGGAGATGAACGAGTAGTGGTACACGGGCTCGCCGTCGCGCGAGAGCCGCGTCGTCCCGTCCATCAGGCCGCCGCGGCCCATCGCCGGCCACGCGGCGGAGCAGAGCTGCGGCAGCTCGCGCAGGCACTCGGGGCAGGCGCCGCACGACGGCGCCCACGAGAGCGCGACGGCGTCGCCGACGGCGACGCGCTCGACTCCCGGCCCGACGGCCTCGACCACGCCCGCTCCCTCGTGGCCGAGCACGGCGGGGCAGCGCGTCTCGGCGGTCCCGTCGATCGCGTTCTGGTCCGAGTGGCACACGCCGCTGGCGTGGATGCGGACGAGCACCTCGTGCTCGCGCGGCGGCTCGAGGTCGACCTCCTGCACGGGCATCGGGCCGCCGGTTCGCTCGAGGACGGCCGCGCGGATCCGCACCGGGAGACACTACATCCGGGTCGCGGTCCGGGCCGGCGGCGGCGTCGCCTGCAGCCTGCGCAGCTCCTCGATCGGGATGTGGCAGCGCATCGCGTGCCCCGGCTCGTCCTCGAGGAGCGGTGGCTCCTCGTTCATGCAGATCTCGCCGAGGAAGCGCGGGCACCGCGTGTGGAACACGCACCCGGTCGGCGGGTTCGCCGCGGACGGGATCTCGCCGGCGAGCGCGATCCGCGGCCGCTGCTCGCCCTCGAGCGTCGGGACCGCCGACAGCAACGCCTCCGTGTACGGATGGTGCGGCGGCTCGAAGACGGTCTCGGCCGGCCCGAACTCCATCAGGCGCCCGAGGTAGAGCACGGCGATCCGGTCCGAGAGGTACCGCACGACGCCGAGGTCGTGGCTGATGAAGACGTAGCTCGTACGCTTCGAGCTCTGCAGGTCGACGAGCAGGTTGAGGATCGCCGCCTGGACCGAGACGTCGAGCGCCGACGTCGGCTCGTCGCAGATCACGAGCCGCGGCTCGCCCGCGAACGCGCGCGCGATCGCGACGCGCTGCTTCTGGCCGCCGGAGAGCGCCATCGGGCGCGTCGACAGGGCGCGCTCCGGGAGCCGCACCGCCTCGACGAGGTCGCGGGCGCGGTCGTCGCACGCCTTGCCGCGCAGGTTCGCGAGCTTCACGAGCGCGCGCTTCAGCATCCGGCGGACGGTGTGGCGCCGGTTCAGCGCCGAGTCCGGGTTCTGGAAGACGATCTGGAGCGCGGCGATGTCGCGCGGTGCGCGCTCCCCGAGGCGCGCCGGCAGGACGCGCCCCTCGAGCCGCACGGACCCGGACGTCGGCGGGACGATCCCGAGCAGCGTCCGGGCGAGCGTCGTCTTGCCGCTCCCGGACTCGCCGACGAGACCGAGCGTCTCCCCCGGCCAGAGCGCCGCCGAGACCCCGCCGAGCGCCTTGATCTCGTGGCCGTCCTGGCGGAACGTCTTCGCGAGCTCTTCGAGCTCGAGCAGCGCCTGGCCGCCGCGGTCGATCGGGACCGCGGCCGGGACGTCCGCGGTCGCGCGCGGGAGCTCCTGCGCGCGGTCGTGGAAGTGGCACCTGCTCGTGTGCTCGGGCCCGACGGGGTGGTCGGACGGCTTCTCGTCGTGGCAAACCTGCTGGGCGAGCGCGCAGCGGTGCACGTACACGCACGCGGGCAGCGACGCGCCGATCGGCGGCAGGAAGCCCGGGATCGTGTCGAGCCGCCCACGGTCCTTGCGCAGCCCGCCGCGGGGGATGCAGCGAAGCAGACCGACCGTGTACGGGTGGCGGGGGTTGCCGAGGATCTCCTCGGTCGGCCCCTCCTCCACGAGCTCGCCCGCGTAGAGGACGCCGATGCGTGCGCACATCTTCCGGATCACGCCAAGGTTGTGGCTGATGAAGAGGACCGCGGTCGAGTGGCGCGCCTGCAACTCGCGGATCAGCTCGAGCACCTCGGCCTCGACCGTCGCGTCGAGCCCCGTGGTCGGCTCGTCCAGGATCAGCAGCTCGGGGTTCGTCGCGAGCGACATCGCGATCACGACACGCTGCTGCATCCCGCCGGAGAGCTGATGCGGGTAGCGGCGGAGCACCGACTCGGGATCGGCGATGTGCACCTCGCGCAGCGCCGCCAGCGAGCGCTCGTGCGCCTCGCTGCGCGTCGCTCCGCGCAGGCGGAACACCTCGGCGAGCTGCCGTCCGACGCGCAGCGACGGGTTCATCGCGCTGCCCGGGTTCTGGTAGACCATCGAGACGTCGTTCAGGCGATAGCGGCGGAGCGCTTCGCCGCGGAGCGCGAGGACGTCCCGGCCGGCGACCTCGATCGAGCCGGCGGTGACCCTTCCGTTGCGCGGCAGGTACCGGACGATCGCGAGAGCGGCCGTCGTCTTGCCGCAGCCGGACTCGCCGACGAGGCCGTAGCTCGCCTGCCGGCCGATCTCGAGGCTGATCCCGCGGACGACCTCGCGGTCGCGGCCACGCACGCGGTACGCGATCTCCAGGTCGCGCACCGCGAGCGCCGCGGTCGCGCGGGCGGGCTCCGCGAGCGCGGTCATTCGTCGAACACCTGCTGGATCGTGTCGGCGATCAGGTTGATCGCGACGACGAGCGACGCGATCGCGAGCGCCGGGAACACCACCGCCCACCACGCGAGCGTGACGTCGGCGTACTGTTCGGCGATCTGCAGGCCCCAGTCCGGCGAAGGCGGCTGTGGCCCGTAGCCGACGAAGGCGAGGGTCGCGACCGCGAAGACGGCGTAGCCGAGCCGAACGGTCGCCTCGACGACGATCGGCCCCATCACGTTCGGGAGGATCTCCGAGAACATGATGTACGGCGCCTTCTCGTCGCGTAGGCGCGCGGCGGGAACGTAGTCGAGGTCGCGCTCCGCGAGCACCGCCGAGCGGACGGTGCGCGCGACGATCGGCGTGAAGGCGATGCCGATCACGAGGATCAGCTTCAGCGCGGAGACGTTGATCCCCTCGGAGCCGGCGGAGAGCGCGGTCAGCACGAGGATCGAGAGCACGATGAACGGCACCGCGAGGACGGCGTCGACGATCCGCCCGAGGATGTTGTCCACCCAGCCGCCGAAGAACCCCATCAGCAGCCCGAGCGCGGAGCCGAGCGTGACGCCGAGCAGCGTCGCCGCGGGAGCGACCTCGAGCACGCTGCGCGCCCCGACGAGGACGCGCGAGAGGACGTCGCGGCCGACGCGGTCCATCCCGAACGGGTGCGCCCACGTCGGGTGCGCGTAGGTCGGGGTGAAGGAGTCGTTGATCGGGTCGTACGGGGCGATGTGGTTCCCCGCGATCGCGCAGACGATCCAGAAGAGCGTGACGATCGCACCGACGACGAAGGTCGGCGACCGGACGATCTGGCGCAGCGTCTCGCGCCGCACGCGCTTCGGCGTGTCGAGTGCCGGTGTGAGCGGCGGGGCCCCCTCGACCACCACGGGGACCTGCGGCATGTTCCCGCCGATCGCGGTCGGGCGCGTCAATCGTGCCTCGCGAGCCGCACCCGCGGGTTGAGCGCGGCGATCAGCAGGTCGCCCGTCAGCGTCGCCACGAAGTAGACGACGCCGAGCACGAGCACGCACGCCATCAGCATCGGGAAGTTCTTGATCTGCGCCGAGGTCAGCGTCAGGAAGCCGATGCCCGGATAGCCGAACAGCTTCTCGATCGCGACGATGCCTCCGAACAGGTAGCCGACCTGCGTCGAGATGACGGCGATCGTCGGCAGCAGTCCGTTCCGGAGCACGTGGCGGAGGAGGACCTCCCGCCGCTTGAGCCCCTTCAGCGTCGCAGTGCGCGTGAAGTCGGCGTCGAGCGCCTCCATCGTCCCCGCGCGCGCCATCCGGGCGATGTAGCCGAACAGGACGAGCGCGAGGGCGAGCGCCGGCAGGAAGAGGGAGTCGATCTTCGTCCAGAACGACACGCCGATCAGCGTCCCGGCGATGCCCGGGAAGACGCCGAGCGCCGCCGGGCCCAGGATCGTGACGAGGATCGCGCCGAGCACGAACTCGGGGATCACCGCGAGCGACAGCCCGGTGACGGTGATCGCACGGTCGGTCGGCCTGCCGCGGCGCAGCGCGGCGACCACGCCCGCCAGGATGCTGACCGGGATGCAGAGGACGAACGCGAAGACCGCGAGGAACAGCGACCGCTTGAGCGCCGGCACGAGGTCGTCCGTGACCGGCCGTCCGTCCGTGTAGTTCGCGCCGAAGTCGCCGCGGACCGCGTGCGAGAGCCACGTCACGTACCGCACCGGCAGAGGCTTGTCGAACCCGAGCTTGTGGTTGAACTGCTTCACCTCGGAGGGCGGCGCCTCGCGGCCGAGCACGATCCGCCCCGGGTTCCCGGGGAGCACCTGCGCCGCGGCGTACACGAACATGCTCAGCAGGACGAGCGAGACGAGACCGAGGGCGATTCGTTGGGCGACGTAGCGCATCGGGTCGGGACGGGGCGCCGGCCGAGCCGGCGCCCCGCGTCATGTCTAGCTGATCGAGACGCCGCGGAGGTTCACGACCGAGATGCCGTCCGGCACGTAGTTGTGCACCCGCGGGCTCGTCGCCGCGATGTAGTTGTAGAAGTACGCGTAGATCACCGGGGTGTCGTGGAGGAGCGTCTCCTCCATCTTCCGCGCCCACTTCTTCTGCTCGCGCAGGCCCGATGCCGACTGGAAGTTGTCGATCATCTTGTCGAATGCCTTGTTGTGGTACCGCGCCGAGTTCCACACCCCGTGGCTGCGAAGAGCCGCGTTGAGGTACGTCAGCGGGACCGCACGATGGCCGTAGTCGACGATGCCGAAGTTCGTCGCGAGCCACGGCGCGAGCGGCGGCTTGGCGCCGAAGCTGTTGCCGTTGAAGTACTGCGTGCTCGTGTACACCTTGACGTTGCAGTTGATGCCGATCTTCTTCAGCGCCTGCGCGACGCGCTGCGCGTAGTCGGGCATCTCGAACGCCTGGTAGCACGTCAGCGTCAGGTGCAGGTTCGTCGCACCCGCCGCCTTCAGCAGCGCCTTCGCCTTGGCGATGTCCTGGTGCCGCTGCGGGACGCTGCGGTCGGTGAACACGTAGCCGGGCCACATCGGGCTGTCGTTACCGAGCTGCGCGTACGGCCCCCAGAGGCCCTGCACGATCTGCGGCCGGTTGAGCGCGAGCGCGATCGCCTGACGGACGCGAACGTCGTTGAACGGCTTGACGTTCACGTTCATGTTCAGGTAGCGGTGGTTCGCGGTCTGCAGCGGGATCACCTTCTGGCTCCCCCTCAGCTGCAGCGCCCCCTGGTAGCTGACCTGCACGGCCAGGTCGATCTGGCCGCTCTGCAGCGCCGTGACGCGCGGCTGGTCGTCCAGGATCGACCACTCGACGTCGTCGATCAGCGGCTTCCCGCCCCAGTAGTTCGGGTTGGCGGCGAAGCTGTAGCCGGCCGCGCCGCGGTTCTGCTTCAGGACGAACGGCCCCGTGCCGTTCATGGTGTTCGTCCACTCGCCCGGCTTCGACAGGTCGGACGGGAGCTGGTAGCTCTTCGGCAGGATGATCGCCTGGTAGGTCATCTGCGACGTCAGGTACGGGAAGAACCCGTTCGGGCTGTCGAGATCGAACCTGACCGTCTGCGCGTCGACCTTGTGCACCCCGCCGGGCGACAGCACGCCGTTGAACGACGACAGCGCCTGCGAGTTCGGGCCAAGGAGCCGGTTGAACGTCGCGACGACGTCGTCGACGGTCATGGGCGTGCCGTCGTGGAACTTCACGCCCTGGCGGATCTTGAAGGTCCAGGACTTCGCGCCCTTCGAGGGCTTCCACGACGTCGCGAGCTGCGGGCGCAGCACCGAGTTCTTGTCGGCGAACACGAGCTGCTCGCCCGCCATGTGCGAGACGGCGAGCGCGCCCAGCGACTGCAGCAGCGGCGGCTCGAGCGAGCCGTCGGCGCTCGGCGAGCCGACGCGAAGCGTCCCGCCCGACCGCCGCACCGTCGGCCGCATGGCCGCGGCGAAGGCCTCGCTCCGACCGCCGAGGAGCGCGAGGAACGACAGCGAGATGCCGAGCGCCGATCCACGCTGGAACAGCTCGCGACGCGTGACGTGCCCCGCGTTGTACTCGTCGATCAGCTCGTTCTCGAGGTCGCCCGCGGTCCGGCGGTACTCCTCGATCTTCTCCTTCGGGTAACGCATCGATCCTCCGTTTCGCGGCTCACCTGGGGGTAGCGATCGATCTTCACAGCGCTTTGCGGGAATTTCAAGGCAGATTTCGGGTTCCCGTACACTCGCCGGACGTGCGCATCGCGCTCGCGCAACTCGTTTGCCGCGCCGGCGACCCGAGCGCGAACGAGCGCGCGCTGCTCGAGGCGGCGCACGACGCTCGCCACGCGGGCGCCGACCTCCTCGTCGCGCCGGAGCTGCAGCTCGCCGGCTACGCGTGCGACGGCGACGAGGCGGGACGCTCCGTCGACGACGTCGCCGCGCTCCTCGACGGCTCCGGGCTCGCCGTCGTCGCCGGGTTCGCCGAGCTCGGCGCCGGTGCGACGTACAACAGCGCGGCGTGGATCGAGGACGGCGGCGTGCTGCACGTGCACCGCAAGCTCTACCTCTGCGACTACCCGCCGTTCGACGAGCACGTCCGGTTCGCGGCCGGGGAGGCGATGCGGTCGTTCGACACCGCGTTCGGACGCGCCGCGATCCTGATCTGCAACGACGCCTGGCAGCCGTTCCTGCCCGCCCTCGCCGCGCACGGCGGCGCGGAGCTGCTCCTCGTCCCGGCCGCCAGCTCGACCGCGGTGCCCGAGGCGGAGCCGTACTGGCGCGACCTGACGCGCGTCTACGCGCGGCTCCTCCAGTGTTATGTTGCCTTCGTGAACCAGGCGGGGCGTGACGGCGGCCTCACGTTCTGGGGCGGTTCGCACGTCGTCGACCCGTCCGGCGAGATCGTGTCCACCGCGGGCGCCGAGGCAGGGCTCCTCGTCGCGGACGTCGACCTCGAACGCGTCTCGACGCTTCGCCGCCGGCTCCCGCTCCTTCGCGACCTGCGTCCGGGACTGCTCGCCTCCGAGCTCGAGCGGTTCGCACGTACGACCCGTCCGTGAACCCCGCGCGTCCGCTTCCGCCCGAGGCGTTCACCGATCCCGCGACGTACGCGGCGACGCGGCGGCCGGTGAACGAGGCATGGACGCTGATCCCGGACGCGTACACCTCGGAGGAGTTCCACGCGCTGGAGCGCGAGCTCGTGTTCGCGCGCTCCTGGGTTCCCGTCGCCGTCGTCGACGAGGTCGCGAGCCCGGGGGACTTCGTGGTGCGGGAGGTGGCGGGGCGCTCGCTGATCGTCTGCCGCGACCGCGACGGCGACCTGCACGCCCACCACAACGTGTGCCGCCACCGCGGCGCCCGACTCTGCGCCGAGGAGCGCGGGCACGTCAAGCGCTTCTTCCAGTGCCCGTACCACGCGTGGGCCTACGGCCTCGACGGCGCGTGCCTCGGGACGCCGCTCTTCACCGTCGAAGCGGGCATCCCGGCGGACCAGGAGCCGGCGTTCGACATGGCCGGCGTGCGCGCCTTCGACAAGGCCGACTTCGGGTTGCACCCGGCGCGCGTGGACACCTTCGGCCCGGTCGTCTTCGTCTGCCTCGACTCCGACGCGCCGCCGCTCGAGGACGAGCTCGGCGACCTGCCCGCGCGCCTCGCCGGCTACTGCCTGGGCGACCAGCGGCTCGTCCGCCGGGTCGACTACGAGATCGCCGCGAACTGGAAGCTCGTCGGCGAGAACTTCATGGAGTACTACCACCTGCCGTGGGTGCACCCCGGGCTCGTCAAGGTCTCGCCGCTCGCGGCGCACCACCGCTGGCAGGGGACCGGGATGTACGTCGGCTTCTGCACGACGCCGATCGCGGCGAACACCGACGACGGGGGGTGGCAGGGGCTCCCCGCGCTCGACACGCTCGAGGGCGAGGACGCCGTCAGCGCCCGCTTCGCGTGGGTGTTCCCGAGCATCGCGATCAACGCGCTCCCCAACCACACGTTCCTCATGCTCGTCCACCCACGCAGCGCCGGGCACACCGCCGAGTCGACCTACCTCCTGACACACGGCGACCGCGACGCGGACGACCCGGCCGTCGAGCAGCTCCTCGCGTTCTGGGACGACGTCAACCGCGAGGACATCGGGATCGTCGAACGGGTGCAGAAGGGGCTGGCCGACCCCGCGTACACCGGCGGGCGCATGTGCTACCGCTTCGAGGAGTCGGTGCACCGGTTCCAGAACATGGTGATCGACCGGATGCTTAGCCTGCGGCGCGTCCCGCCGGGCGACGAGGTGACCCGGCGGCCGATGTTCGCCGTGTGATGGCGCCCGTCTACGACGTGCACCAGCACCTGTGGCCGCCTGCGCTCATCGACGCGCTGCGCGCGCGCACGCGCCCTCCCCGTCTGCGCGGCGATACCCTCGAGCTTCCGAGCGGACGTTGGGCCCTCGACGTGACGACGCACGACCCGGAGGCGCGGCTGGCCGCGCTCGACCGCGACGGCGTCGACGTCGCCGTCCTCTCGTGCCCGCCGACCCTCGAGCTGGACGAGCAGCTCGTCGACGTGTACCACGCAGCGATCGCGGACGTCGTCGCCGGCTCCGGCGGACGCTTCCTCGCGCTTGCGTGCGGCGCCGTGCTCGACGGCTTCGCCGGCACGTGTGTCGCGGCCCGCACCGTCGTCGACCTCGACCGCGCCGCGCCGCTCCTCTCGGAGCTCGAGCGCCGCGGCGGCATCCTGTTCGTCCACCCGGGCCCCGAGCGGTGCCGCCGCGGCGCGCCGGCGTGGTGGCCGGCCGTCGTCGGCTACACGGCGCAGATGCAGGCGGCGTACGCCGCGTGGATCGCGTACGGCGCCGCCCGCTGGCCGAACCTGCGCGTCGTGTTCGCGATCCTCGCGGGGGGCGCGCCGATCCAGCTCGAGCGGCTCGCGTCGCGGGGGCTCGACACGCGTGCGGTCCTCCACCGGAACGCCTTCCTCGACACGGCGTCGTACGGTGAGCGCGCCCTCTCGCTGGCGCTCTCCACCTATGGCGTGGGTCAGCTCGTCTACGGCAGCGACTGGCCGGTGATCGACGCCGCGCCGACGTTGCGCGCCGTCCGCGGCTTTGGTCAAGCTGTCGTCGACGCCGTGTGCAGCGACACGCCGGCACGGGTGCTCGGATGAGCGATCTCCGCACCCTGATCCACGAGCGGTGCCCGCCCGGGGAGAACCTCACGCGCCCGCAGCTGGCCGAGCTCGCGACCGCGATCGCGCACAGGCCCGACCTGTGGCGCGAGCACGTCCGCCACGACCCGAGCAGCCGCTACTTCACGCAGCTCTACCGCGACGCGAACGTCGACGTCTGGCTCATCTGCTGGCTCGACGCGCAGGACACCGGCTACCACGACCACGACCTGTCCTCCGGCGCCGTCCACGTCGTCGAGGGGACGCTGTACGAGGACTACTTCTACCGCGACTCCGACGGCTGGGTGCGCGAGCGGACGCGCGAGCGGGCGGCCGGGTCCGTCTTCCACTTCGACGGGTCGTCGATCCACGGGATGCGCCACGCCGGCGGCCCGCCCGCCACGTCGATCCACGTCTACTCGCCCGCGCTCTGGCGGATGGGCCATTACGAACCGGGCGAGGGCGGCCTCCGGCGGACGTCGATCACCTACGCCGACGAGCTGACCGCGAACGAATACGCAGGCGCCGCCTGACGGGCGTGCCGCTCGCCCTCACCGGCGCCGACCTCACGATCGAGGACGTCGTCGCCGTTGCCCGCGACGGCCGTCGCGTCGAGCTCGCGCCGGCCGCGGTCGACCGCCTCCGGCGCGCGCGCGAGGTGGCGACGGCGGCGCTCGCAGGCGACACGCCCGTCTACGGGCTCTCGACCGGCGTCGGCGTACGCAAGCGCGCGCGGGTCGCGCGCGACGAGCAGGCGCAGTTCAACCGGCGGCTGATCGAGAACCACCGCGTCGGCCAGGGACCGGCCGCGCCGGACGACGTCGTGCGCGCGACGATGGTCACGCTCGCCAACGTCTTCGCCCGCGGGTCGAGCCCCGCAGGCCCGAGGCTGGTCGAGCAGATCGTCGAGGCGCTCAACGAGCGGCGCCACCCCGCGGTGCGCATCCTCGGCTCGCTCGGGATGGCGGACCTCGCGCCGATGGCGGACCTCGCGCACGGGCTCCTCGGGAACGAGGCGGCGCTCGAGCCGGGCGAGGCGCTCGCGCTTCTGAACAACAACGCGTTCGCGACCGGGTGGGCGGCGCTCGCGATCGCCGACTACGGGCGTCTGCTCGACGCCTCGCTCGTCGCCGGCGCCCTCGACCTGGAGGCGTTCGCCGCGAACCTCTCGATCGTCGATCCCGCGCTGGCGCGCGAGCGCCCGTACGCCGGGCTCGCCGAGGCGGCGTCGGCGCTCCGCTCGCTGCTGGCGGGGACGGAATCGGACGCGCGCAACCTCCAGGACCCGCTCAGCTTCCGCTGCCTGCCGCAGGTGCACGGCGCGGCGCTCGACGTCTTGCGGTTCGCGCGGGCCCAGGCGGAGACGGAGCTCAACTCGGCGCAGGGGAACCCGCTCTTCGACCTCGAGAGCGGGCGGACGATCGCCGCGGCGAACTTCGACGCGCTGCCCCTCGCGGCCGCGCTCGACTTCCTGCGCATCGCGCTCGCGCCGGTGCTCACGGCGGCGAACGAGCGCATGGTCAAGCTGCTGCAGTCGCCCCTCTCCGGGCTTCCCGAGGGACTGGCGGAGCGGGCCGGCGCCGCCGAGGACTCGCTCAGCGAGTACGGCCCCGCCGGCCAGGCGCTCGCGATCGAGGCGCGGCTGCTCGCGCAGCCGGTCTCCTTCGAGCTCGCGAGCTCCGCGCACGCGGAGGGGATCGAGGACCGCGCGACGATGGCGCCGCTCGGCGCGCGCCGGACGTCGGAGCTCGTCGCCCTGGGCGAGCGGATCGTCGCGGTGGAGCTCCTCGTCGCAGCGCAGGCGGTCGACTTGCGCGGGCACCGGCTGGGGACCGGCACCCGCCGGGCGCACGAGCTCGTCCGGCGGCAGGTTCCGTTCAAGCGGGAGGTCGACCCGGTCCCGGAGACGCTCGAGCCGCTCGTCGAGCTCGTGCGCTCGGGCGTCCTCCGCCCGTCGCTCGGGAAACCGAACCTTTAGGTTGGCGCCATGGCCGGCGCGTCCGGCGACGCAGGAGTCGCCGTCATCGGGGCAGGTGTCGTGGGGCTCGCGTGCGCGTGGGAGCTGGCGCGCGGCGGCGCCGACGTCACGGTGTTCGAGGCGGGGAAGGCGGGCGCGGGCGTGTCGAGCGGGAACACGGGCTGGATCTGCCCGTCGATCACGTCGCCGCTGCCGGCGCCGGGAATGCTGCGCGAGGGCGTGCGGCAGCTCGTGACGCGCGGCGACGCGTTCGTGCTGCGGCCGCGGCTGGATCCGGCGTTCCTCCGGTGGGTCGCCTTCTTCGCTCGCAGCTGCTCCGCGTCACGCTACGAGGCGGGCACGGCGGCGCTGCTCGAGCTGAACCGCCGGACGTTCGAGCTCTACGACGCCTACCGGGACGCGGGCCTCGCGTTCGAGATGCACAAGACGGGGATGGTCGTCGCCGCGGCCAGCCGGCATGGCCTCGAGCCGTACGTCCGCGTGACGCGCCTGCTGCGCCGGCTCGGCTACGACGGCCGCGTCGAGGAGCTCGACCGCGACGCCGCGGCGGACCTCGAGCCCGCGCTCGACCGGACGGCCGTTCCGTGCGCGCTCCACGCGCAGAGCGACCGCTACGTCCGTCCGGAAGCGCTGCTCGCCGCGCTCGCGGACGCGCTGCGGAAGCTCGGCGTCGCCCTGCACGAGGACACACGCGTCGACGCGGTGGTGCCGCGCGACCCGGGCTGGGTCATACGCTCGACGCTGGGCGAGACGCACGCCGGCAAGGTCGTCGTGGCCGCCGGGCTGGGGTCGGCGCGCCTCCTGCGGGAGCACGGCGTCCGCGTTCCGCTCGTCGGCGCGAAGGGCTACAGCGTCACGGTGTCGGGGACCGGCACCGTCCCGGCGCACGCGCTCTACCTCGCCGAGGCGAAGCTCGGCCTCAGCCCCTTCGACGCAGGGCTGCGCATCGCGGGCGTCTTCGAGCTCGGAGGCCGAGGCGGGACGGTCCCGGCCCAGGCGGGCGCGAGGCTGCTCGCGGCGGCCGGCCGGTACCTGCGGGACTGGGAGCCGCCGCGGTCGCTGCCGGCGACCTGGGCGGGGCTCCGACCCGCGACCGCCGACGGCCTGCCGCTGATCGGCGAGGTGCCGGGGCGCCCCGGCGTCTACGCAGCCGCCGGCCACACCATGATCGGCGTGACGCTCGCGCCCGCGACGGCCGCCGCGCTCGCACCCCTCGTGCTGCGAGGGGAGCGGGCGCCCGTGCTCGCGCCGTTCTCGCCCGGGCGCGCGGCGTGATCGTCAACGGCCTCCCCCACCTCGAGATCCTCTCGGAGGACGCCGTCCAGACGATCGACCGCGGCTGGCGGCGGCTCGTTTCCGAGATCGGGGTGCAGTTCCTCGATCCCCGCGCGCTCGAGGCGTTCCGCGCCGCCGGGCAGCGCGTCGAGGAGGACGTGGTGCTCTTCGACCCGGCGTTCATCGACGAGCAGGTCGCGCTCGCGCCGCCGGTCTTCACGCTGCACGCGCGCAATCCGAGCCGCGACCTCGTGATCGGCGGCGCGAACGCGGCGTGCTGCCCGGTCCAGGGGCCGCCGTTCGTCCGGCGCGGCGTGGAGCGGCGCGACGCCACCCTCGCCGACTTCTCCAACTTCTGCCGTCTCTCCCAGACCCTCGACGAGATCGACACGGCCGGCGGCGCCCCGTGCGAGCCCGGCGACCGCCCGCTCGATTCGCGGCACCTCGACATGCAGCTCGAGCTGCTGACGGCGACCGACAAGCCGTACATGGGCTCGCAGGTGTCGGAGGTGGCGGCCCGCGACTCCGTCGCGCTCGCGCGGATCGCCGTCGGCGACGCGGTCGACGCGCACCCGTACCTCTACACGGTGATCAACGTGAACTCGCCGCTCCGCTACGACGAGCGGATGCTCGGCGCCCTCTTCGTGTACGCCGAGGCGGGCCAGGCGGTGGTCGTAACGCCGTTTCTGCTCATGGGGGCGATGGCGCCCGTCACGATCCCGGCGGCGCTCGCGCAGCAGCTCGCCGAAGCCCTCGCCGGCATCGCGCTCGTCCAGCTCATACGGCCCGGGTGCCCCGTCGTGCTGGGATCCTTCCTGTCGAACACCGACATGCAGAACGGCTCGCCGGGGTTCGGCGGCCCCGAGTCGTTCCTGGGGCTGCTCTGCTCCGGGCAGCTCGCGCGCCACTACGGGCTGCCGTGGCGGTCGGGCGGCGGCGCGCTCACGTCGAGCCCGCTGCCGGACGCGCAGGCAGCCTACGAGGGCATGAACACCATGCTGCCGGCGCTGCTCGGCGGCGCGAACCTCGTCCTGCACGTGGCCGGCTGGCTGGAGGGCGGCCTCGTCGCGGATTACGAGAAGTTCATGCTCGACATCGAGATGCTGCGCGTGCTCAAGGAGGAGCTGCGGCCGCTCGACGTCGACGACGCGAGCCTGGCGTACGACGCGCACGCGGAGGTGCGGCACGGCGGCCACTTCCTCGGCGCCGTGCACACGCTGGAGCGCTTCCGGCACTGCTTCTACCGACCGCTCGTCTCGACGACCGCGAACTTCGAGCGGTGGACGCGCGACGGGGCGCTCGACGCGCGTGCACGCGCGTCGCTGCTCGTCGACGAGGTGCTCGCGCGCTACGAGCCGCCGCCGCTCGACGACGCAGTGCGCGCGGAGCTGCGGGAGTACGTCGACCGCCGCCGCACGGAGCTCGGCGACTAGCCCCTACTAGGGCAGGCGCCCGCCGGTCAGCCTCGCCGCGCCGAGCGACGCGAGCAGGAGCGCGGCGGCCGCGCCCGCGAACCAGGACGTGATCTCGCGGCGCACCGTTCGCTCGGCGATGCTCGCACCGAGCTTCTTGTAGATGCTCTCGACCTTCCCGGCGGACTGCGCGCGGAACGTCTCGCCGTCCGTGTCGCGGGCGATCGCCGCGAGCGTGGCCGGGTCCGGTCTGACGACGAACCTCCCCGAGCCGCCGAACAGCCCCCCGAAGAGCCCGCCGCCGAACGCCCCGGGCCCGAGCGTGCCGTGGTTCGTGCCGAGCGCGACGGTGAAGACGCGGATGCCCGCGCGCCGCGCCATGTCGGCGCCCTGCAGCGGCGTCAGCGTCCCGCGCGTCTGCGCGCCGTCGGAGAGCAGGATGATCGCGCCCGGGATCTTGCCGTCCTTCGAGCGCTTGACGTTCCCGACGGCCGCCTTGACCACCTGCACGGCGACACCGAGGCCGTCGCCGATCGCGGTACCGCCTTCGGGCTCGAGCAGGTCGATGCCCTCGGCGAGCAGCGCCCGGTCGGTCGTCGGGGGCACGAGCACGTTCGGCCCGCTCGAGAAGGAGATGAGCCCGATGCGCACGTTGCGCGGCACGCGCGCCGCGAACAGCGACATCGCGTGCGCCGCCGCAAGCAGCCGCGTGGGCTTCACGTCGCTCGCCTGCATCGAGCCCGACACGTCGACGAGCAGCACGACCGTCGCACGGTCGGCCGCCTCGTGCACCGTTCCTTCCGGGCGTGCGACGGCCGTCGCTGCGGCGGCGAGCGCGAGCAGGAAGAGGGCGAGCGGGACGAGCACCCGCCAGCGCCGCCGTCCGGCGGCGACGGAGGCGAGCACGTCGAGGTTCGTGAACGACACCGTGTAGCGCGCGCGCCGCCGGCCGAGCCACCACGACAGGAACGCCACCGCCGGGACGACGAGGAGCAGGAGCAGGAGGTACGGCGACGCGAAGCTCATGTGCTCACGGCGCGCACTCCGCGCCTCCCTGAACGATCGCGTGCGCGTCGGGCGAGAGCGCGTCGGTCGACGAGGCGGTCAGCGCGACGCGCTTGCCGAGCACGACGTGGCTCGCGTGCACGTAGCCGACGGACGAGAGGTTCGGCGGCCGCTTCGTCCGGAACGCGATCGCATGCCACGCGCCGACGAGCGTCTCCGACTGCAGGCAGGCGATCTCGGTGAACCGCACGTCGCCCGGCCCGACGACGACGATGCGCGCGCGGAACTCGAGCGGGAGGCCCGCCGGCGTGACGCGCGCGGAGACGGTCGAGCGGCCGCCGCCGCCCTGCACCGGGATGCAGCCCAGCAGCGGACGGAACGCCTCCGTGCGCGACGACGTCGAGACGGCGCGGAAGAACGCGTACCGCGTCGTCGTCTGGCCCGGCTGAACCGGCGATCCGAGGCGCCCCTCGAACGACACGCGCACCGCACGCGACGTCGCCTGCGCGTCGAGGCCGCCGACGATGCTGCGACCTCCCGGGCAGCTGAGCAGGTACTGCGCCGTGCCGTGCGGCGGCACGACGACCCACGGCCCGGGAACGCGGATGCACGCCTGGATCCCGTGGCACTCGTTCGTGGCGGCGCCGGTGGGCGCGAGCGCGGCGGCGACGGCGAGCGCGGCCACCACAGCGGCTCCGACCGCCTTCACGGGATCCTCCGGAACCAGGCGCCCGAGAGGAGCCCGCCCGCGAGCACGAACGCGAGCCCGCCCGCAGCGGCGGCGGCGCTCACCTCGACCGTCTTGCGCCGCTTACCCTCGCGCGACCCGAGCTCGTCGTAGACACCGGCGACGTCGACGCCGCGTGCGCCCGCCATGAAGCGCCCGCCGCTCTGCTGCGCGATCGCCTCGAGCAGCTGCGGCTCCGCCGGCACCAGGAGCCGCTCCGTGTAGCCGCCGTTCACCTTCTGCTGCACGGCGCCGTCGGGCGTTCCGACGAGCACGGTGGAGACGGGGATCCGCTCCTGGCGCGCGCGCAGCGCCGCCTGCTGGGGAGTCCAACGCCCGGCTGTCTGGCCGCCGTCCGACACGAGGAGCACCGCCGCCGGCGGCCGCGGGTCGCGCGACGCGCCGCGGACGGCGACACCGAGCTGGACCGCGCGCACGACCGCGTCCGCGAGCGCGGTTCCCTGCTCCGAGGTGTGCGCGCGTGCGAGCGCGGCGCGCACGTACGCCAGATCGTGCGTCGGCGTCGCGGCGACGGCGACGTGGTCGGAGAACGTGATCAGCGCGACGCGGTACCCGTTCGGCGCGCGGTCGAGGAACCGCTCCACGATCGTCTTCGCGACAGCGAGCCGCGTGGGCGGCGAGTCGTTCGCGGCCATCGACCCCGACACGTCGAGCACGACGACCAGCGTCGCCTGCTGCGACTTGACGTGGAACGACGCCTTCGGGCGCGCGAACCCGACGAGGAGCAGCGCGATGCCGAGGAGGATCAGCGCGGTCGGAAGGTGACGCCGCGCGCCGGAGGGGCGCACGGTCATGTTGGGCAGCAGCGCGCTGGGCGCCCACGCGGCGGCTCCTCGGCGCCGCCGACGCTCGAGCACGGCGAGCCCGGCCACCGCGAGCGGGACGACGAGGAGGGCGACGAGGAGCGACGGCGACCCGAAGCTCACGCCGCGCGCTCCCTCCGGCGCAGGAACGTGGCGAGCGGGCGCAGCCAGTCGCCCCCGGTCGAGAGCGCGATGTGCCGGACGCCCGCGCCCGCGAGCGTCGCCACGAGCGCGCGCCGCTCCTCCCACGCCGCGGCGGCGAACCGATCGCGCAGGCGGCGGTCGCCGGTGTCCACCCGCAGCTGGCGTCCGGTCTCCGGGTCGACGAGGCGCAGCTCGCCGACGTCGGCGAGCTCCTGCTCGCGCGGGTCGCGCACCTCGACGGCGAGGACTCGATGCCTGCCGGCGAGGCGAAGCAGCGGCCCGCGCCACTCCGGGGAGCCGCGGAAGTCCGAGACGACGACGACCAGCGCACGCTGCCGGATGACCCTCGCGCCGAGCTCCAGCGCGTCCGCGAGGGTGCCGCTGCCGCCGGCCGGCAGCTCGCGCAGGAGCCGCAGCGTGTCGAGCAGCGCGCGCCGCCCCTGCCCCGGGGCCTCGACCGTCGTCCGCTCGCCGAACGAGATCGTCCCCAGCCGGTTTCCGCGCCGCGTCGCCGCGTATCCGACCGCGATCGCGACGCCCTCCGCGACGTCGGCCTTCCTGCGGTCGCCCGTCCCGAACGCCATCGACGCCGACGCGTCGAGGACGAGCCACGTCACGAGCACCCGCTCGGCGAGCTCCACGCGAACGTGCGGCTCGCCCGTCCGCGCCGTGACGTTCCACTCGATCCGCCGCACGTCGTCGCCCGGCTCGTACGGCCGCACCTGCCACAGCTCGCTGCCGAGCCCGGCGAGCGCCGACCGGTAGTCGCCGGCGAGCAGCCCGTCGACGCGCCGCCCGATCGTGAGCTCGAGCGCGCGCAGCGACGACGACGACAGCGGCCCCGGCCCCGGACGCTCCGGGGCCCTCGTCGGCGCGAGCGGGTCGACCGCGTGGCCCATTACGCCACGTTCGCCCGCCCGAGGTCGATCTGCGGCAGCGGAACCGCCGCGAGCACCTGATCGAGCAGCGTGTCGGGCGAGACCTCCTCCGCGAGCGCGCGGTACGACAGCACGAGGCGGTGCCGGAAGGCGTCGCGCACGAGTGCCTCGAGGTCCGCGGGGACGACGTAGTCGCGGCCGCGGATCAGCGCGAGCGCACGCGCCGCGGCTACGAGGCTGATCGGCCCGCGAGGGCTCGCGCCGAACGCGACGTAGTCGGCGACGCCGTGGAGGCCGTGCTCCGCCAGCCGCCGGGTCGCCGTCGCGACGTCGACCGCCCAGCTGATCAGCGCCGGGTCGACGTAGACGTCGTCGGTCTGCCGCTGCAGCTCCTTCAGCTCGTCGAGCGAGAGCACCTGCTGGAGGTCGGGCGGCGGCTCGAGCGAGCGGGCGACGACCGTCAGCTCCTCGTCGTGAGCGGGGTAGTCCACGAGCACCTTGAGCATGAAGCGGTCGACCTGCGCCTCGGGGAGCGGGTACGTGCCCTCCGACTCGATCGGGTTCTGCGTCGCGAGGACGAGGAACGGGCTCGGGACCGGGAAGGTCTGGTGGCCGATCGTCACCTGGCGCTCCTGCATCACCTCGAGCAGCGCCGACTGGACCTTGGCCGGCGCGCGGTTGATCTCGTCGGCGAGCAGGAAGTTGCAGAAGACGGGGCCGAGCTCGGTGTCGAACTCGGCGCGGTCCGGCCGATAGATGCGCGTTCCCACGAGGTCGGACGGCACCAGGTCGGGCGTGAACTGGACGCGCTGGAACGTCCCGCCGAGGACCGCGGCTGTCGTCTTGATCGTGAGCGTCTTCGCGAGCCCCGGCACGCCCTCGATCAGGACGTGCCCGCCGGCGAGCAGACAGACGAGCACCCGCTCGAGCATCTGCTCCTGGCCGGCGATGACGCGCCTGATCTCGAACAGCGCCTGCTCGAGCTTGCCACCGTCCATGCGTCCTCCTCGCTCGGATTCCCGTCCCGAAGACAATGACGGCCTCACCTAAGAATGCACCGTCAAAGCCACCGCTTGCCGCCAGCCCGCCCGGAGCCCCTCGACCTCGTCGCGCGACCGGGTCGGCTCGTATACCGCGCCGACGGCGACCGCGGATTCCCGGCCCGCCGCGAGGGCGGCCGCTCCGAGCGCCGTCGTCTCCCGCTCGGCGGCGACCTCGACCGGGATTCCGAGCAGGTCGGCCTGGAACTGCATCAGGAAGCCGTTCGCGCTCGCGCCGCCGTCGGCGCGCAGGACGATCAGGGGCTCCGGCAGCGCGTCGACGACATCGGCGACCTGGTGCGCCATCGCCTCGAGCGCGGCCCGCGCCAGGTGGGCGCGGGTCGTCCCGCGCGTCAGGCCGCAGACGAGCCCGCGCGCGTCGGGGTCCCACCACGGGCTTCCGAGGCCGGTCAGGGCCGGCACGAAGTGCACGCCGCCGGTGTCGGCGACGCTGCGCGCGAGCGCTTCCGTCTCGGCCGCGGCGCCGACGATGCCGAGCCCGTCGCGCAGCCACTGGACCGCCGCACCGCTCGCGAGCACTGACCCCTCGAGCGCGTACCCGTCGGCCGCCGCCGTCTTCAGCAGGCCCTCCCGCGGCGGCGAGGCGTCGGCGCCCGTGTGCACCAGGACGAAGGTGCCCGTCCCGTAGGTCGCCTTGCCCTCGCCCGGCGCGTGGCAGCCCTGGCCGTACAGCGCCGCCTGCTGGTCGCCGGCGATGCCGCGGATCTCGACCGTACGGCCGTCGAGCGTTCCCTCGCCCACGCTCTCGGCCGAGCCGACGATGCGCGGGAGCACGTCGCGGTGGATGCCGAACAGCGCGAGCAGCTCGTCGTCCCAGTCGAGCGTCTCCAGGTCGACGAGCATCGTGCGCGACGCGTTCGTCACGTCGACCACGTGGTGCCGGCCGCCGGTCAGCTGCCAGACCACGAAGCTGTCGACGGTCCCGAACGCGACGCCGTCGGCGCCGTTCTCCCGCAGGAGCCACTCGAGCTTCGTCGCGGAGAAGTAGGGGTCCGGGACGAGGCCGGTCTTCCGGCGGATCAGCTCGCGGTCGAGCTCGCGGCAGCGATCGGCGGTGCGGCGGTCCTGCCACACGATCGCGGGCGCGACCGGCTCGCCGGTCGCGCGGTCCCAGAGGAGCGTCGTCTCGCGCTGGTTCGCGATCGCCACGGTCGCGGGGTCGCCGCCGGCGTCGCGCGCCGCGCCCAGCACGCTCTCCCAGATCTCGTGCGGATCGTGCTCGACCCAGCCGGGGCGCGGGAAGTGCTGCGGCAGCTCGCGGTAGCCGCGGCCGGTGACGTGCAGCTCGTCGTCGAGCAGCAGGCACGTGGTGCCGGTCGTGCCCTGGTCGACTGCGAGGATCACGCGTGCCGCGCGACGAACTCGAGCGTGCGGCGCCAGGCGTCGTCGCCGGCGTCGCGGAACTCTTCCTGCTTGCGGTCGAAGAAGCTGTGCGGCGCGCCGTCGTACACGACCAGCTCGTGCTCGACGCCGCCGATCTCCAGCGCCGCGTCGAAGACCTTGTTGATGAAGGGCGTGATCCGCGCGTCGTCGCCCGCCTGCAGCGCGAGGATCGGCGCCGTCATCTCCGGGATGCGTTCGATCACGCTACCGGGATGGCCGTAGAAGCCGACCGCGCCGCACAGCCCGTGGCCCGAAGCCGCGGCGAGCCACGAGTTGCGGCCGCCGAAGCAGAAGCCGACGGTGAAGATGGACGTCGCGCCCCGCTCGCGCAGCGCGGCGACCGCGGCGGCGACGTCGGACTGGATGCCTTCCGGCGTCGTCTGCTCGACGTGCGGCCGGTAGTCGAAGTCGTCGCGGCGCTTGGCGGCGCCCGCCGTGCGGCCGAAGTAGTCGATCGCGATCGCCGCCTGGCCGCGCTCGGCGAAGCGGAGGGCGAGCTCCTCGTAGAAGCGGTACAGCCCTCGGACGTCCGGCAGGATCACGATGCCCGTCGCGCCGGGCGGCTCCGGCGCGGCGCGGAAGGCGGCGAACGCGTTGCCGTCGGCGCCGGTGAGCGTGAGGTCGTCGTGCGAGACGGCCGCGCCGGCGATGCGCGGAACCGGCGGCTCCGAGTCGACGTCGAAGCACATGGCGCGATTCTCTAGTAGAAGGGGAGCTCCGCGCGCAGGCGCGTTCCGCCGCCGCGCGGGCTGTCGATCGTGAGCGTCCCGTCGAATGCGGCCACGCGGTCGGCGAGACCCGCGAGGCCGGTTCCGCCGGAGGGGTCGGCGCCGCCCTTCCCGTCGTCCTCGACGACGACCACGAGCGCCCGATCCGTCTCGCGCACGCGCACCGCGGCGCGCGTCGCCTCGGCGTACTTGGCGACGTTGGTGAGCGCCTCGGAGACGATGTAGTACGCGGCGACGCTGAACCTCGGCTCGACGGGGGTGTCCGTCACGTCGAGCTCCACGGGCACCGGCGCCCTCGCGGCCACGATCCGCAGCGCCGCTCCGAGCCCGCGCTCGCCGAGCGCCGACGGGTGGATCCCCTGCGCGAGCTCCCGCAGCTCCTTGACCGCCGCCGACAGCTCGGGGACGGCCGCGTCGAGCGCGTCGCCCGCGGCGACCGCGCCCCGCTGCGCGTTCCGCAGGTGCAGGAGGAGCGCGATCAACCGTTGCTGCGCGCCGTCGTGCAGGTTGCGCTCGAGGCGCCGGCGCGCGTCGTCCGCCGCCGCGACGATGCGCGCGCGCGACTGCCGCACCTCGGCCTCGTGCCGCTTTCGGTCGGTGACGTCGGTCCCGGTGACGAGCCAGACCCGGCCGCTCTCCACCTTGGGCAGCGGCGTGCAGGACCAGTCGACGTCGATCTCGTCGCCGTCGCGCTGCAGCCAACGGCCTTGGTGCTCGGTCGGCGCGCCGGTCCGGATCGCAGTCAGGATGCAGTCGCGCGCCGCCGCGCGTTCCCCGTCGGGCACGTACCGGTCCCAGAAGAGGACGCCCCCCGTCTCGTGCGGCTCGTAGCCGAGGGTCCGCTCGAACGCCTTGTTCGTCGCGAACGGCCGCACCCGTCCGTCGGCGTCGACGAGGCAGATCAGGCTCGGCGCGTAGTTCGCGATCGCGCTCAGCAGCTCGCGCTCCCGCTCGAGCTCGGCGATGCGCGCCTTGAGGACCGACGCCGACTTCGCCGGACGCCGCTGCTTCGCCCGCGGCACGACCTAGGTCGCCGTCCGCCGTTCCGGAAAGCGCGGCAGCCCGTCGTCGGGGATCGGCTCCCAGCTCGCGGCGTACGCCACGTACTGGCGGAACTGCGGCCGGACGCCGGGGTCCGAGTCGAACGCGCCGAGGCGAACTCCCATCCTCCCGCTCTGCGGGTCGCGGCTCCAGAGCGCGCTCCCGCAGACGCTGCAGAAGCACTTGGCCCAGCCGTCCTCGGGCTCGTACTCGCGCACGAGGTCCGCGCCGGCGACGACGCGCAGGGACTCGGGCGGGATGGCCGCCTGCGCCGACGCGGCGGCCCCGGTCCTGCGCTGGCAGCGCGTGCAGTGGCAGTACGAGGCGCTCTCCGGGACAGCGTCCAGCTCGAAGCGGACGCCGCCGCAGAGGCACCCACCGGTGAGGGGCAGCTTCGTCATGCCGTTCGAGGGTAGTCGAGGATCGCGCGGGCGCCCAGGTAGGCTTCGCCGTCCGAGGGCCTCTGCGGTGGGCGACTACGAATACGAGCTGCGGCGCGACGGTGCCGTGATCGCGACCGGCAGGATCCAGCTGGAGAAGCCGCCGTCGCCCGGGGACGAGCTGTCGCTCGGCTCCGTCAACGCGCGCGTCGAGGACGTGCTGCCGCTCCGCGGCGGTCATCGCCTGATCCTCGAGCAGGCGTAGGAACGCCGGTGGCGTCAGTGCAGCTCGGCGGGAACCTCGATCCCGCTGACGTCGACGCCGAGCGACTTCGCGAGCCGGACGCCTTGCTCGAGGTCGTCCTTCAGCATGCGGATGTCGGTGTCGCGCATCAGCGCGCCGATGAACTCTCGCGCCTTCGGCCGCCAGAGAGCATGCTGGGCGAACAGCGGCAGCATCCGGTTCGCGGCCTCGACGAGCTTCGACTGCACGCGCCGCCCTGCCCCCTGCAGGAGCACGCGCTCGTACGCCATCCCGGCGCCGTGGTGGATCCCGTCGTCGATCGCGAGCCGGTCGCAGAGGTCCTCGAGGACCGTGCCGCGCGAGGAGCGCGCGATCATCCGGAAGCGCGGGATGATCAGCCGCTCGTAGAAGACCTGCATCAGGAAGACCTTCTCCTCGAGCGTGTCGGCGTCGAGGGTCATGTGCGCGAGCCGGTCGAGGTACGGGTCGCGCTCGGCCATCCCGCCCGCCTCCGCGATCAGCTTGAGCCAGGCCTCCGTGTGGCGCGACTCGTCCTGCACCATCGTCGTGTAGTAGAGCTTCGCCTCGTGGTCGGGCGCGATCGAGAAGAGCTGGGTCGCCATCTCGACTGCGAGCTCGTCGGCCTGGAGCTGCTGCGTCACGACCGACCGCCACAGGTCGCGCCGCCGCGCGAGCTTCTGCGGCGACCCCGTGTACTCCGGGATCGGCGGGATCTCGCCCCACGGCAGGTCGCGTACCTGCCACTCCGCCCGCTTCGCGAGCTCGTAGTAGCGATAGACGCCCTCGAGGTCGCGCCGACTCTCGAGCCCGAGCTCTTCGACGTGCGCTTCCATCGCGCGAAAGCCTACGGCACGGGGCGAAGATACGAAGGATGGAGACCGTCCGGCTCGACAAGTGGCTGTGGGCCGCGCGCTTCTACAAGACGCGCGCGCTGGCGACCGAGGCGGTCCTCGGCGGGCACGTCCACCTGAACAACGCACGCGCCAAGCCGGCGAAGGACGTCCGCGTCGGCGACGAGCTGCAGATCCGGATCGGGACGACGCAGTGGGTCGTCGAGGTGCGCGGCCTGTCCGACCGGCGGGGGCCCGCGAGCGTCGCGCAGGCGCTGTACGAGGAGCGGCCCGAGTCGGTCGAGGCGCGGGAGCAGCAGCGGCTGCAGCGGCGGCTCGCCCCGCCGCCGCTCGGCGCAGACCTCGGGACCCGGCCGACGAAGCAGGACCGGCGCCGGCTCGAGGCGCTCCGGCGGGCGCAGCGCAGGGGTCACGCGTGACCACTCCGGAGACGAGGTACGCGCGCAGCGGAGACGTCCACATCGCGTACCAGGTGAGCGGCTCGGGCCCGGTCGACCTCGTCGTGATCCCACCCTGGATCACGCATCTCGAGCAGGCCTGGGAGAACGAGGCAGTCGCTGCGCACTACGAGCGGCTCGGAGCGTTCTCCCGGCTGATCCGGTTCGACAAGCGCGGCACCGGCCTGTCCGACCGCACCGTCGGGATCGCGGACATGGAGACGCGCATGGACGACGCGCGCGCGGTGATGGACGCCTCCGGATCCGAACGCGCCGTGATCTTCGGCCTCTCGGAGGGCGCGCCGCTCGCAGCGCTGTTCGCGGCCACCTACCCCGAGCGAACGATCGGGCTCATCCTGTACGGCTCGTTCGCGCGAGTGACGCGCGCCCCCGGTTACCCGTGGGGGCCGACGCGCGAAGAGGCACTCGCCGAGATCCGCGACCTGGTCGCCCGGTGGGGCACGCGCGAGTGGGCGGTTGATGCGCTGACGGACATGGGCCTGGAGCCGACCGACGAGGAGGTCGACTTCTGGTCGCGCCGCTGGCGGGCGAGCGCCAGCCCGGGCGAGGTCGAGCGGCTCGAGCTGATGAACCTCGAGATCGACGTCCGCGACATCCTGTCGACGATCCGCGTTCCCACGCTCGTCCTGCACCGGACGTCCGATGCGCTCCCCGTCGAAGGCGCGCGCTACGTCGCCGAGCGGATCCCGACGGCGAGGTTCGTCGAGGTCCCCGGGCGCGAGCACGGGATCGTGATGGGCGACCCCGAGCCGATCGAACGCGAGATCCGCGCGTTCGTCGAGTCGCTGCGCGAGGCGGCGCCGCGGGCGGACGAGCCAGAGCGTGTGCTGGCGACCGTTCTCTTCACAGACATCGTCGGCTCGACGGCGCACGCGGTCGAGCTGGGCGACCGGAGGTGGCGCGAGCTCGTCTCGCAGCACCACCGGACGATCCGCCGCGAGCTCGCGCGTTTCCGCGGCCGCGAGCTGGACACCGCCGGCGACGGCTTCTTCGCGGCATTCGACGGGCCCGCACGCGCCGTTCGCTGCGCCTGCGCCGTCAGCGATTCCGTGCGCGAGCTCGGCCTGGAGATCCGCGCGGGCCTGCACACCGGGGAGTGCGAGGTCGTCGACGGTAAGATCGGGGGAATCGCCGTCCACATCGGCGCCCGAGTGGCGTCCGAGGCCGCGCCGGGCGAGGTACTGGTCTCGCAGACCGTGCGCGACCTCGTCGCGGGCTCGGGGCTGGAGTTCCTCGAACGCGGCGAGGCGGAGCTGAAGGGGGTGCCCGGGGCGTGGCGGCTGTACGCCGTCGCTCGATGAGTTTCGCGCTCTCGCGCGGTCCAAGCCCGCGAATGGCCGATCTGGAGCTCGTCGACGCGCTGGCGCGGCTGCAGCTCGCAGCCCGGCGCTGCGGCTACGAGCTCGCGATCACCGACGCGCCCGTCGACCTCCTCGAGCTGATCGAGCTCGCCGGCCTCTGCGAGGCGTTACGGGTCGAGGCGCGCCGGCAGCCCGAAGAGCGGGAACAGCGTCTCGGTGTCGAGGAAGAAGGAGAACTCGACGACGCGGCCGCCTGACAGCTCGAGCACCTGCAACGCCCACGGCTCGTAGCCGCCGTCGGCCGCGGGCTTGTACTGCGCGAACGCCGGCGAGCCGTTGACCGGCCCGACGGGGAGGAGCCGCGACCCGCGGCAGCCGATGCCGGGCCCGAACCACCACGTGAGGATGTCGTCGCGCCCGGTGAGCCACAGGTCGAACGGCGGCATCGACTGCGTCGCGTCCTCCTGGATCAGCGCCGTCAGCGCGTCCACGTCGTAGCTCTCGAACGCCGCCACGTAGCGCTCCAGGAGCTCCCGGTCGACCTGGTCGAGCGGCTCCGACTCCGTCATGTCGCGCGCGGCGATCGTCGCGCGCGCCCGCTGCAGCGCGCTGTTGACGGAGGCCACCGACGTCTCGAGCAGCTCGGCGATCTCCGTCGCCTTCCAGCGCAGCACCTCCGCCAGGATCAGCGCCGCCCGCTGGCGCGGCGGCAGGTGCTGCAGCGCCGCGACGAATGCGAGGCGCAGGCTCTCGCGCCGGATCGCCGCGTCCTCGGGCAGGAGCGAGTCCGGCATCGGCTGGAGCCAGGCCACGTCGCCCGGGACGTTCAGGTTCTCGATCACGGGCGCGCCGCTCGGCCCGAGGTCCATCGGCCGCGCACGGCGCTCGCGGCCGCTCAGCATGTCGAGGCACACGTTCGTCGCGATGCGGTAGAGCCAGCTCCGCAGCGCAGACCGCCCTTCGAACCGGTCGTACGCGCGCCACGCGCGGATCATCGTCTCCTGCACCGCGTCCTCCGCCTCGAACGGGGAGGCGAGCATGCGGTAGCAGTAGCCCACGAGCTCCTTCCGATACTGCTCGAGCTCCGCGCCGACGTCGACCTGGGTCGCCATCCGTGGAGATCCTACTGCCGTCGCCACGTCGGCTCTGACGGGTCGGGGCGCGGAAACTCATCGGCGCGTCATCCGACGACGTCGCTCCGCCGCTCGAGCAGGAGCACGTCGCGCCACACGCCGTGCAGCTTGCCGAGCCGCTTTCGCCTGCCGACGACCTCGAAGCCGGCGCGCTCGTGCAGCCGGACGCTCGCGACGTTTTCCGGGAAGATCCCGTTCTGGATCGTCCAGATGCCGGCAGCCTCGGTGGACGCGATCAACCGCTCGAGCAGGAGCCTCCCCACGCCCCGGCCGCGCGCCTGCTCCGCGACGTAGACGCTGTTCTCGACGACCCCGCCGTAGACGCAGCGCGCCGAGACGGAAGAGACGGCGACCCAGCCGACGACGGCGCCGCCGTCGAGCGCCACGAACCGGTGCGCGGCGAGATGTGCGGCGTCCCAGCTCTCCCACGTCGGGACCTCCGTCTCCAGCGTCGCGTTCCCCGTCGCGATCCCCTCGCCGAAGATGCGTGCGACGTCCGGCCAGTGCTCCGCACGGAGGTCGGCGACGCTCACGTCCATCGTGTCAATCATCTCCGACGCGCGTGGTTGGATTGGCGGCGATGCCCGCCGAGACGAACGTCGCGCTGCTCGGTTATGGAACGGTCGGCGCCGCCGTCGACCGGCTGCTCCGCGCGTCGGCGGCGGACATCGAGCGCGCGACCGGTCACCGCGTGAGGGTCGCGAAGGTGCTCGTCCGCGACGAGGCGAAGGCACGCCCGTCGGCGCCCGACGACGGCGTGCTGACGACGGACTTCGGCGAGATCGCCGGCGACCCGTCGATCGCCGTCGTGGCGGAGCTGATGGGCGGCCTCGAGCCGGCGGGGAGCTACGTGCTCGAGCTGCTGGCGCGCGGCAAGCACGTCGTGTCGGCGAACAAGCAGCTCGTCGCGCGCCGCGCGCCCGAGCTGTTCGCCGCCGCAGCGGAGGCGGGCGTCCAGCTTCGGTTCGAGGCCAGCGTCTGCGCAGCGATCCCGGTGGTGAAGGTGCTCCGCGAGGCGCTCGTCGTGACGAACGTGCACCGCGTCCTCGGGATCGTCAACGGGACCACGAACTTCGTGCTCACGGAGATGGAGGCGGGCAAGAGCTACGAGCAGGCGCTGGCCGACGCGCAGGCGCGCGGGTACGCCGAGGCAGACCCCACCGATGACGTGTCCGGCACCGACGCGGCGGCGAAGATGGCGATCCTCGCCACGGTCGCGTTCAACACGCGCGTGCCGCTCGAGGACGTCGAGTACGCCGGCATCACCGAGATCGACCCGCTCGACCTGGCCGCGGCGCGCGAGCTGGAGATGGTCGTGCGCCTAGTGGGCGCGGCGCGACTCGACGACGCGGGATACGACGTGCGGGTCGGGCCGGCGTTCGTCGACCACCAGCACCCGCTCGCCAACGTCGACGGCGCCTTCAACGCCGTGATGCTGCAGGGCGACGCGATCCGCGAGCTGACGCTCGCGGGGCCGGGCGCGGGCGGGACCGAGACGGCGTCGGCCGTCGTCGCCGACATCGCCGGCGTCGTCGCGGCGTCCGGCACCGACGCCGGGCAGACGGACATGACGTGGCGCGGCCTCCCGCGGCTTCCGCCGGGCGACGCCCGGTCGCCGTTCTACTTCCGGCTGTTCGTGGACGACCGCCCGGGCACGCTCGCGCACGTCGCGGACCTCCTCGCCCAGCACGCGATCTCGATCGCCCGCCTCGTCCAGCACCAGGACGGCAGCGGCGCGACGCTCCACGTCGTCACGCACGAAGCCTCGGCCGGCGCGCTCGCCGACGCGCTGGACCGGTTGGGGGCGCTTCCGGAGGTGCGCCGCCGGTCGCGGCCGATCCCGGTCGTCTCCGACCGAGGCGTGCCGGAGCTCGGGTGGGCGTGACCGGCGCGCGCGCATCGTGGCTCACGCTCGGCGAGGGGAACACGCCGCTCGTCCGCGCGCCGAGCCTGTCGGAGGAGCTCGGCCTCGAGCTGTACCTGAAGTGCGAGTTCGCCAACCCGACCGGGAGCTTCAAGGACCGCGGCATGTCGGTCGCCGTCGAGCGTGCCGCCGACGGGGGCGCCCGCGCCGTCGTGTGCGCGTCGACGGGGAACACCGCCGCGTCGGCCGCCGCGTACGCCGCGCGGGCCGGGCTCGAGGCCGTGGTGCTCACGCCCGCGGGCGCGACCGCGACCGCAAAGCGGGCGCAGGCGCACGCGGCCGGTGCACGCGTGCTCGAGGTGCGCGGGTCGTTCGACGACGCCCTGCGCCTCTGCCGGGAGCTCGGCGAGCGCGAAGGCTTCGTGCTCGTGAACTCGCTCAACCCGGACCGGATCGACGGCCAGCGCTCCGTCGTCGGCGAGCTCGTCGAGCAGCTCGGCCGCGCGCCGGACGCGATCGCGCTGCCGTACGGCGGCGGCGGCAACGTCACGGCGGTCGCAGCGGGATGCGACGAGGCGGGCATCGCGCCGCCGCTCGTGGTGGGCGAGGCGGCGGAGCGGGCATCCACCTTCGCGTCCGCGATCAGGATCGGCGAACCGGCGCACCGGAAGCGCGTCGGCCGGCTCCTCGCCGGGGGGCGCCTGACGGCGGTGCGGCTGTCCGAGGCAGAGCTGCGCGACGCGTGGTCGGCGCTCGCGCGCTTCGAAGGCGTCTTCTGCGAGCCGGCGTCGGCGGCGGGCGTCGCCGCGCTGCGGCGCTCGCGGCCCCGCGGTGCGACCGCTGTCTGCATCGTCACCGGCCACGGGCTCAAGGACGCGGAGGCCGTCGACACCTCCACGGCCGTCGCCGTCGACGCGTCGCTCGACGCCGTCCTCGAGGCGCTCGGGTGATCTCCGCCGCGGCGCCGGGCTCGACGGCGAACCTCGGCCCCGGATTCGACGCAGCGGCGGCGGCCCTCGACCTCTGGAACACCGTCGAGCTCGAGGAGGGCGCGTTCTGCGTCGAGATCGAGGGCGAGGGCGCGGGCGAGCTGCCGCGCGACGCCTCCCACCTCGCGCTGCGCGCGTTCGCGCTGTTCGCGCAGCCGGACCGCTACCGCTTCCGGTTCGCGAACCGCATCCCGCTCGAGCGCGGCCTCGGCTCGAGCGCCGCCGCGATCGCGCTCGGTCTCGTCGCGGGAGCGACGGCGGCCGGCGCCGACCCGTCGCGCGACGAGCTGCTGGCGCTCGCGGCCGAGCTCGAGCAGCACGCGGACAACCTCGCCGCCGCGCTCGGCGGCGGCGTCTGCGTGACGTGGCGGGAGGGCGACGTCCAGCGGTCCGCGCGCGTCGCGGACGGCATGCCTGCCGCACCGGTCGCCGTCGTTCCCGGCGCGCGCACCTCGACCGCCGCGTCGCGCGCGGCGCTCCCCGAGTCGGTTCCCCACCGCGACGCGGCGGAGACCGCCGGAGCGGCGGTCCTCCTCGGCGCGGCTGTCGCCGGCGGCGACGCCGGGCTCCTGCACGCGGCCTTCCGCGACCGCCTCCACGAGCCCTACCGCCTCGCGGCGGCGCCGCTGCTCGCGGAGGTGCGGCGCATCCGCCACCCGGCGCTCCTCGGCGTCACGCTCTCGGGCTCCGGCCCCTCGGTGATCGCCTGGGCCGAACCGGCACACGCGGAGGCCGTGGCGGCGGAGCTTCGGGCCGCCGCCGCTCCCGCGGAGGTGCTCCTGCTGCAGGTCACGGCGAAGGGGGCCCGCGCAAGTACGTCGTAATACGATACAATTTCGGCATGACGCAAACAGCCGAGAAGCCGACGCTCCTCTTCTTCTACTCGCACACGTCCGGCGAGTCGCGGCGGGTGGAGCGCCTCCTCGCGCAGGTGCTCCAGCGCCGCCGGAACCACGACACGTTCGTGCTGCGCCGCATCGACACGAGCGACCGGCCCGACATCGCCGAGCGGTTCCGGGTCGACGGGAAGCCGGTGCTCTGCGTGGTCGAGCACAAGCGCGTCGTGCGCCGCCTGGTCGACCCGCGGAGCGCGCGCGACATCGCCGACGGGCTCGAGCCGTGGCTGCGCGCGGGGCTGCGCTCCTAGCGCCTCCGGCCGGTCAGGTCGCGAACGAGTCGGTGAGGTTCGTGAACGCGGCGACGAGCTCGTCGCGGTAGTCGTCGTTCTCGCGGATCACGCCGGCGAGGCGTCGCTCGCCTTCGGCCGTCAGGCGGATGCAGACGACGCGCTGGTCGCGCGTCGACTGCTCGCGCGTGAGCAAGCCGGCCTCCTCCGCCCGCACGCAGAGCTCGGTGACGGTGTTCCGCGAGAGCTGCAGGCGGTTCGCCAGGTCGGTGATCGACTGCTGCTCGGTCCCGTCGGGGGCGCCCTTGACCGCGAGCAGGAGCATGAACCGCTGCGGCGTCAGCCCCCAGCGCCGGCACGAGTGCTCGTTGTGGCGCAGGAAGGCGCGGAGGTTCGCACGGAACTCCGCGATCTGGATGACCCGCTCGAGGGGAATCGACCCGTTCGCTCGCTTCGCCAACCTGCTGGTGCCCTCGCCTCGCAGCGTACTTGTAGATTGCCGCAGATGGAGGGGTCGCGTTTCCGGCGCCTCGCGGAGAACGAGCGTCTCATCCGCGACGCCAACGAAGAGGCCGAGCTGGTCGCGGTCGACGAGGCGGGTCGGAAGGCGCATCTCGATGCGGTCGAGGTCGAGTTCTTCTGCGCCTGTGGGCGCGCCGACTGCGAGGAGACGATCGTGATGAGCGTCGCCGAGTACTCGTCGGTGCACGAGATGCCGAACCGGTTCGTCGTCGTGCCGGGGCACGAGACACCGGAGATCGAGCGCGTCGTCGAGCGCCACGACACGTACGTCGTCGTGGAGAAGAAGCCGGAGTACCGCTGACGGCCATTCGGCCTCGGAGCTAGATCGCCGCCGGCGTCGAGGATGCGGTGCCGCACGACGCCGAGCCGGAAAGCGAAACGGGCCGCGTCGCGGCCCGTCGGAGTAGCGGGGGCAGGATTTGAACCTGCGACCTCCGGGTTATGAGCCCGGCGAGCTACCTGACTGCTCCACCCCGCGTCGCGGCGGGGATTGTAGCACTACCATCGAGCCGTGATCTGGATCGCGGTCGCGTTCTGCGTGCTCGCCGTCGCGGGGTCCGGCTGGTACGCCGGCGTGCGCGGCCTCGCGACCTGGCGGGCGTTTCGCCACACGTCGGGGCGCGCCGGCGACGCCCTGGGCCGCCTCGCGGCGCGGGCGGCGGAGGCGGAGGGGCACGCAATCCGCGTCTCCGCTGGAAGCGAGCGGCTCTCGGCTTCCGTAGAGCGCCTCCGGCGGTCGCTCGCGGAGCTCGCCGCCATCCGGGCCGCGGCCGCGGAACCGCAGGCGCTGCTCGCCGCGCTGCGGGGCGCCGTGCCGCGGAAGTGACGCGCGTCGCCGCGATCGACCTCGGGTCGAACGCAACGCGCCTGCTCGTCGCCGACGTCGACGACGGCGAAGTCACCGAGCTCGTCCGGCGCACGCGGATCACCCGCCTCGGCGAGGGCGTCGACGCACGGCGCCGCCTGCTCCCGCTCCCCATCGCGCGCGTCCGCAACGTCCTCGCCGACTACCGCCGCGAGGCGGAGGCGCTCGGCGCCGAGCGCGTGCTCGCGGTCGCGACGAGCGCCGTTCGCGACGCCGAGAACGGCGAGGCGTTTCTCGGCGAGGTCGAGTGGTCGTACGGGTTCGCTACGCGGCTCCTCTCCGGGGACGAGGAGGCGGCGTTGACGCTTCGCGGGGTCGGGCCCCTGGCGAGCGGCACCGTCGTCGTCGACATCGGCGGCGGCTCCACCGAGCTGATCACGGCCTCCTTCCGGACGAGCCTCGAAGTCGGCTGCGTCCGGCTCACCGAGCGCCACGGGAGCGACCTCGATGCGATGGCCGCCGAGGTGCGGTCGGTGCTCCCGCCGCTCCCGGCCGAGCGGGCGCTCGGCGTCGACGGCACGACCGCCGAGGTGGCGGCGCTCGGCGGGCACGGCCCGACCGTCACGCTCGAGACGATCGCCGAGGTGCTCGCGTGGCTCGAGGGGACGCCGGACGCCGAGCGCCGCGCGCGCCTGCTCCAGCCGGACCGGAGCGAGGTCCTGCCCGCGGGGGTCGTGGTCCTCCGCGAGACGCTGCTCCACCTCGGCCTCGCCGAGACGACCGCGTGGGAACGCGATCTCCTGACGGGGGCTGCGCTCGCGGCAGCGGAGCTTCCGGCGCCCGACGAAGGCGCCACGCCGCCCGGCGCGTACACCTGCTGCTGATACTTGACAGCGCAAGGTTTACTGCTACGATCCTTGCGCAATCAAGGATTCTGCAGTCGACGCTTTCAGGAGGAGACACATGAGCACGATCGAGCAGCAGGCGACGGGTATCCCGACCGGCGCCTACACGGCGGACACCGTCCACTCGAGCGTCGGGTTCGAGGTCCCATACGCCGTCGCCACGTTCTCGGGCACCGTCACCGAGTTCGAGGGGAGCCTCGTCGACGGGCACCTGGAAGGCTCGGCGCGCATCGAGAGCATCCAGCTCAAGGACGAGAACCTCAGGGCGCACCTGCTCTCGCCCGAGTTCTTCGACGCCGAGCGTCACCCCGTCGTCGCGTTCTCGGGCGACCTCAGCCGCGACGGGGACAAGGCGACCGTCGAGGGCGAGCTGACGATGAAGGGGATCACGCACCCCGTCACACTCGAGGGCACGATCACGGGGCCGGCCGTCGACCACTTCGGGAAGACCCGCGTCGGCCTCGAGCTCGAGACCGTCGTCGACCGGACGGCGTACGACATGAAGTGGAACATGCCGCTGCCGAACGGCGAGCCGGCGCTCTCGAACGAGGTCACGCTGAAGGCCGACCTGACGCTGGTGGCGCAGGAGGCGTAACGCCGTGCGGATCCTCGCGATCAGCGGCTCCCTCCGCCGCGCTTCGAGCAACACGGCGCTCCTCCGCGCGCTGCGCGACGAGGCGCCGGACGGCGTCGACGTGGAGATCTGGGACGGCCTCAAGGAGATTCCGCCGTACGACCAGGACGACGACGTCGTCCCGGGCCCGCCGGCGGTGGAGGCCTTCCGCGCGCTCGTTCGCGAGGTGGACGGCGTCTTCTTCGCGACGCCGGAGTACAACTCGTCGGTGCCGGGCGCGCTCAAGAACGCCCTCGACTGGGCCTCCCGCCCGCTCGCGACGAACGCGTTCCGCAACAAGCCGGTCGCCGTGATCGGCTCGAGCGCGGGCGCGTTCGGCGCGGTCTGGGCGGCCGCGGAGCTCCGCAAGGTGCTCGGCGCGATGGGCGCGCGCGTCACCGACGCCGAGCTCGCCGTCGGGCATGCCGGCGAGAAGATCGACGCCGACGGCTCGCTCGCCGACGAGGAGGTGCGCGAGGGGCTGCGCGACGCCCTCGACACGCTGCTCGCAGAGGTCTCCCCGGCGCTCGCGGCGGCGTAGGTCAGGTCGCTTCTTCGGCCGGCGGCTCGTCCTCGGCGAGCCGCCGCTGCACGACCGACCGCGACAGCACGCCGACGAGCTTTCCGTTCTCGACGACCGGAACGCGCTCGTAGTCGCGCTCCTCGAGGAACGCGAACGCGTCGCCGAGCGGCGTCGAGGAGTCGAGCGTCGCGTTCGGCGGCTCCGCGATCGTCCCGAGCTCGGTCGTCCGCGGGTCGAGCCCGCGGGCCACGACCTCGCGCACGAGCGTCTTCCGCGTGATCACGCCCGCGAGGCGGCCGCCGTCGCAGACGAAGACAGCGCGCACGTCCGGCCGCGCGAGCGCCGCCCCCGCCTCCTGCGCGCTCGCGGCCGCGTCCAGCGCGAGCGGCTCGGGGACCATCGCGTCCCGGACGAGCTGCTCGCTCAGGGGTAGACGCCCCTTGCCTCGAGCGCTGCGGACACTTCCCGGATGGCGGCGACGAGCGCCGCGTCGCGCAGCGAGATCCCGCGGCTCTGCGACACGTCCCACACGCGGTCGAACGCGTCGCCCATCTTGTCCGCGAGCCGCCGCCTGATCTCGTCGCGGTCCCAGAACAGGCGGCCGAGGTCCTGCACCCACTCGAAGTACGACACGGTCACCCCGCCGGCGTTCGTGAGGATGTCCGGCAGGACGAGGATGCCGCGCTCCGCGAGGATGCGGTCCCCTGCGATCGTCGTCGGCCCGTTCGCGCCCTCGGCGACGAGCCTGCACCGCAGATGCGCCGCGTTCGCGGCCGTGATCTGATCCTCGCGCGCTGCGGCGACGAGCACGTCGCACTCGGTCTCGAGCAGCTCCTCGTTCGTGATCCGCGTGACACCGCGCTCGTAACCCTCGAGCGAGCCGCACTCCGCCACGTGCGCATGCAGCGTCGGGACGTCGAGCCCGTCCGGTGCGTAGACGCCGCCGGAGAGATCGGAGATCGCGATCACCCGCGCGCCCTTCTCGTGCAGCTCGGTCGCCGCGATGCCGCCGACGTTGCCGAACCCCTGCACCACGCACCGCTGCTCGCGCAGGTCCCAGCCGAGACGCCCGCACGCGCGCTCGACCACCATCACGACGCCGGCGCCGGTGGCCTCGTGGCGGAAGAGCGAGCCGCCGAGCGAGACCGGCTTCCCCGTCACGATCTCGGGAACGGCGTAGCCCTTCTGCATCGAGTACGTGTCCATCATCCACGCCATCGTCTGCTCGTTCGTCGCCATGTCGGGAGCGGGGATGTCGAGCTGCGGCCCGATGAACGGCGCCAGCTCGGCGGTGAACCGCCGGGTGATCCGCGTCAGCTCCGACGGCGACAGCTCTCGCGGGTTGCAGCGCACGCCGCCCTTCGCGCCGCCGTAGGGCAGGCGCAGGAGCGCGCACTTCCACGTCATCCACATGGCGAGCGCTGCGCACTCGCCGAGGTCGACGCCCGCGTCGTAGCGCACGCCTCCCTTGGTCGGGCCGAGCACCGACGAGTGCTGCACGCGGTACGCCGGGAACGTGGCGTAGCTGCCGTCGTCGAGGCGGACCGGCAGCGTGAGGATGAGCGCGCGCTCCGGGTGGCGCAGCCGCGTCGAGACGAAGTCGGGCACCTCGGCGAGCTCGAGCGCCTGCTCGAGCTGGGTTCGCGCCTGCTGGTACAGCGGCGTGTCCCACTCGAGCTGCGTCGCGTCGTGCAGCGCCTTCGCCACGGCGGCGAAGCGTAGACGAACGTCTAGGACGCTCGACCGGCGACGATGGGCCGCTCGGCCCATGCGATCAAACCCCGCGACCGCGATGCTCCCGGAATGAGGAACCCGGAGCTGCTGCCCGCCTTCGCCGCCGGCTTCGCGGTCGCGCTCGCACACCTGCGCTGGATCATGCTCACGCAGTGGACCTGCCGCTCCTGCGGCACGAACCACCTGAACTGCGAGTGCAAGCCGGCGTGGGTGAAGAAGCTGCTGTAGCCGCTCAGTCCAGGAGCGAGCGCAGCACGTCCTGGTCGTGGGCGCTCGCGAGATACGCGCCGCGGACGATCGCCCACATGCGGATTCGGCGGTCGTCGAGCCCGGCGGCGACGAAGCGTGCGATTCGGCGCTCGGCGTCGGTGCGCGTCATCCGGTACGGCACCGGGTTGTGCAGCCACGCGTACACGTCGTACTCGCGGTCGGCGAGGTACGGCTTCGGGTCGATCGCGGCGTAGCCGTCACCGTGCCGCAGCACGTTGTGGTGGTGGAAGTCGCCGTGCACGACCCAGCCCGCGCCCGGGTCGAAGGACGACCAGATCTCGCGCGCCAGCGGCGTGAGCGGCGACGGGTTGTTCGCGAGCCAACGTGGGACGTGCTCCGCGACCGGACGGAACGGCGCGTCCGCCGGCCGCCACAGCCGCCGGCCGACCTCGACCGCGACCGCCATCGCGGCGTCCTGGCCCAGGTCCGAGATGTCCGTGCCGGGCCGCGCGCGTTCGAGGAGCAGCACGCGTCCCGCGCGGGCGAGGAGCCGCACGGCGCCGTCTCCGTCCCAGAGCGCGAGCGCGTCGGGCTCGTGCAGCGACTCGTCGTCTCCCTCCCACGCCGCCTTGACGACGGCGTCGGTTCCGGCCGCGGCGACGTACGAGTGACGCGAGAGCCCGAACGGCTCCGCGAGCCCGAGCCCCCACGTGCGGGCGGCGGCTTCCGCCGCCGCCCGCGTCTCCGTCAGGTCGACGGCCACGCTCCTGACGCTACTCGTACGAGAGCGCCGCCAGCACGTTCAGCCTCCCGGCACGGCGCGCGGGCAGCACCGCCGCCACCACGCCGACGACCAGCGCCACCACGATGAAGGTGACGAGCGTGCCGACCGGCACCGACAGCCGGAGCCCGTACGCGTGGAGCCCGCGGGCCGCGACCGCGGCGAGCCCGATGCCGACAGGCAGCCCGAGCGCTGCGCCGAGGAGCGAGGTGATCATCGCCTCGTGCCGGATCATGCGCCGCGCCTGGCGCCGCGACATCCCGACGGCACGCAGCATCCCGATCTCCCGCGTGCGCTCGAGCACTGCGAGCGCGAGCGTGTTCACGATCCCGAACAGGCTCACGACCACGCTCAGGGCAAGCAGGACGTAGATCACGTTCAGCACCTGCGAGAGCCACTGCGACTTGCTTCGTGCGAATGCGTCCCGCGTCTCGACCTTCACGACCTGGTCCTTCGCGTCCGCACGCTCGAGCGCGGCGGTCGCTGCGGCCGAGATGCCACCGTGGACGTCGACGAACGCGTAGCTGTCGCGCGGGCGCGGCAGCGCGCGGTCGAACGTGCGGTTGGCGACGACGATCGCCGACAGCAGCGAGTCGAGCTTCGGCGCAGCGAAGATGCCTCTGGCGACGAGGCGCGTGGCGCGGCCGTCTGGCCCGCGGAAGGTGAACGCCTTCCCGATCGCGATGTGGTGTGCCTTCGCGAACCGGTCCTTCACGATCGCGTCGTTCGTCCGCAGCCGCGACAGCTGCTCGCCCGTGACGCGCACGTCGACCACACGGCCGATCGTCGCCGGGTCGACGCCGTTGATGCCGGCGTTCGCGCCGGCGACACGGCCGCGGTCGCCGCGGACGTGCGACACGAGCTCCACGCCCGGCCGGCCGCCTGCGCGGTCGGCCGCAGCGGGCGAGAACGCGTCCCATCCGTTCTGCGACGTCACGACGTAATCGGCGGTCACCTGGCTCTTCCACGCGTCCGCGTCGGCGTTCCGCAGCGAGCGCCCGAACAGCGCGACGAACGACACCAGCGTGATGCCGATCATCAGCGCGGCGGCCGTGGACGCGGTGCGCCCCGGGTTGCGCCGGACGTTGAAGCTCGCGAGCGTGCCCGAGGTGCGTCCAAGCGCGGCGAACGGAGCGCCCACGACCGCGACCAGCGGCCTGACGAGCCGCGAGAAGACGGAAGCGAGCGCGACGAACAGGAGCAGGAACCCGCCTGCGAGCGCGAGCAGCCGCTGACCGACGGGGATACCGTGCGTGAAGAAGCCGTAGCCGAGCAGCGCCGCCGCGATCGTCCCGAGAACCCCCGCCGCCACGACGCCCGCGCCTGCGACGCCGCCGAGCCCTCGCGCACGGCTGCGACGGGCGGAACCCTCGTCGCCCGCACAGCGGGCACGAGCCCCGCGACGACGGTGAGGAGGGTGCCGAGCCCGAGCGGCACGAGGACGGTGCGCAGCTCGACGGGCAGCCCCGCCTCCGGCAGCGACAGGCCGAGGCCCGCGAAGATCGAGCTCAGCCCCTTGGCGAGCCCGATCCCCGCCGCCAGCCCGACGGCGGAGGCGGCGAGCCCCGTGACGAGCGCCTCGAGCACGACCGAGCGCAGCACCTGTCGCCGGGAGGCGCCCAGCGTCCGCAGCGTCGCGAGCTCACGCGTGCGCTGCGCGACGGTGATCGAGAGCGTGTTGAAGATGACGAAGCCGCCGACGAACAGCGCGACTGCGCCGAAGCCGACGAGGAAGTAGCGGATGTACTTCACGAAGCCGGCCACGTCGCGCTCGTCCTTCGCCGCCTGCGCGGCGCCGGTCCGCACCTGCGCGTCGGCGGGAACGATGTCGCGCAGCTCGGCGACGAGCTTCGACGGCGCGACGCCCTGCTTCGCGGCGACCGAGATCGTCGTGTAGCGGCCGTCGAGGTGGAACAGCTTCTGCGCCCACCCGACGTCGAAGACGGCGAAGGTCGCACCGCCGAGCGAGTCGAGGCCGCCGTACTTCGCGATGCCGACGATCGTCACGGGGACGATGCCCGCGTCGACGGCGACCCGCGTCCGGTCTCCGACGTAGAAGCCGTGACCTTCCGCGACGCCCTTGTCGACGACGACCTCCCCGGCGCGCACCGCCCAGCGTCCGGCGGTCAGCCGCATCGGGTTGAATCGCGTCGCCGCCGGGTCGACACCGACGCCGAACGTCGGGTTGCCGTTTCCGTTGATGATCTTGCCGTGCTTGTCGTACAGCTTCGCGACGAGCACGCCGCCGCTCATGTCGGTGAGCAGGCCGGTCGCGTCCTCGACGTCTGGCAGCGCGCGGACGCGCGTGAGCAGCGACGCCGGCAGCGTCGCGTTGCCCGAGTTGGAGTAGTCGACGAGCTTCTTCCCCGTCACGACCGCGTCGGTGTTGGCGTACGCAGACGTGAACAGCGAGTGAAACGCCTTCTGGATCGAGTCGGTGAGGACGAACGACCCGCTGACCAGCGCGACGCCGAGCACGATCGCCAGCGCCGTCAGCACCGCGCGCAGCTTTCGCGCGACCAGCCCCTTGAGCGTGACGGCGGTCATCGGTTCGCCACCTCCCGGACGATCCGCCCGTCCGCGAAGTGGAGGACGCGGTCGGCGATCGCAGCCGCACGCTGGTCGTGCGTGACCATGATCGTCGTCTGCTCGTAGTCGTCGACGGCGCGGCGCAGGAGGTCGAGGATCTCCCCCGACGTCGCGGAGTCGAGATTGCCGGTCGGCTCGTCGGCGAACAGCACCGTCGGGCGCGACAGCAGCGCCCGCGCGATCGCGACGCGCTGCTGCTGGCCGCCCGACAGCTCCGGCGCGCGGTGCGCCCGGCGGCCGCCGAGCCCGACCTGGTCGAGCACGGCGTCGAGCCACTGCGCGTCGACCCCGCGGCCGGCGATGCGGAGCGGCAGCGTGACGTTCTCCTCCGCCGTGAGCATCGGCAGGAGGTTGAAGAACTGGAAGACGAAGCCGATGTGCGCGCGCCGGAGCTTCGTCAGCTCGTTGTCGGACATCGACGCGAGCGGGCGGCCGGCGACGCGGACGTCGCCCGCAGTCGGCCGGTCGAGACCGGCGAGGATGTGCATCAACGTCGACTTGCCGGAGCCGGACGGCCCCATCACGGCGACGAGCTCGCCCCGCCGCACCTCGAGCGAGACGCCGCGGAGGGCGTCGACTGCGGTGTCGCCCGAGCCGTAGCGGCGCTCGACGCCGACGGCCTCGACGACGGTCGCCGGCGCGTCCGTCAGCTCGGCGGGGCGCTCCTTCGGCACAACTGCGGACATGGCGCTGTTACTTCCGTTCGGGGTGATCGGATTCCGCGCCGGAGCGTCGCGCCCGCCGACCTGCCCGGCATCGGCCGCCGGCTCGATCCCGCGTCCTCCCCAGGGATGATCCGGCCGTCGTTTGCGGGGAGGATGCGGCCGTTCGGGCCGAGGGATACCGTGAAGCTCGTGCACGAATCGCCCGCGCGAATCAGGGCCTTCGCCTTCGAGGCGGTCGTGGTCGTGTTCGCGGTGGCGTCGTTCGTCGAGCCGTTCCTCGTGCACGGCGTCCGGCGCCCGATCGCCGACGCGTTCCTCTCGCTCGGTTGGACGCTCCCCTACTTCGCCCGGAACCGGAATCCGGCGTTGCCGCCGTTCGTCGCGGCGGGCGCACTCGCGCTGTTCGGAGTCGTCGAGGGGCACGGCACCGAGAACACGACCGTGCCGTTCATCGCGGCGCTGCTCACCGCTGCCTGGGCGGGGCACCTGGAGGAGCGGCGCCTGCGGATCGCGGGCTGGTGCGCGATCGTCGGCGCCGCGGCCGTCGTCGACTACCGCTCGTCCAACACCGCGGCCGACTTCTTCTGGACGACGCTGATCTTCTCGCTCGCGTGGTTCTTCGGCGTCGCGCTCGGCTCGCGCGCGGTCCAGGCGCGCGAGCTGCGTGAGCGCGTCGCTGCGGCCGAGCGCGACCGGTCGCTGGCGGCCGAGCGCGCAGCGGCGGAGGAGCGGGCGCGGATCGCGCGCGAGCTGCACGACGTCGTCGCGCACTCAGTCTCGGTGATGGTGGTCCAGGCGTCGGGAGTTCGGCGGCTCCTACGCGAAGGGCAGGAGCGCGAGCGCGAGGCGCTGCTCTCGGTCGAGCAGATCGGGCGTGAGGCGCTCGCCGAGCTGCGGCGCATGCTGGGCGCGATGCGCACCGGCGAGGAGGTGAAGGCGGAGCTCGCGCCGCAGCCCGGGCTCCGGCACCTCGACCGCCTGATCGCGCAGGTCGAGGAGGCGGGCCTGCCGGTGACCCTGCGGGTCGAGGGCGAGCGGCCGGAGCTCCCGCCGGGCATCGACCTGTCCGCGTACCGCATCGTGCAGGAGGGGCTGACGAACGCGCTCAAGCACGCGAAGGGCGCGCACGCGGAGGTCGTCGTGCGCTACGCGGACGACAACGTCGAGGTGGAGGTCGCGGACGACGGCCCGGGCGCCAACGGCTCGCAGGTCGACGGTCACGGCCTCGTCGGGATGCGGGAGCGCGTCGCCGTGTGCGGCGGCACCCTCGAAGCCGGCCCGCGCGACGGCGGCGGGTTCGTGCTGCGCGCGCAGCTGCCGGTGAAGGTGGCCGGGTGATCCGGATCCTGCTCGTCGACGACCAGGCGCTCGTGCGGGCGGGGTTCCGCATGATCCTCGACGCGGAGCCGGAGATGGAGGTCGTCGGCGAGGCGTCGGACGGCCGCGAGGCGATCGACCGCGTCCGGACCCTGCGCCCCGACGTCGTCCTCATGGACATCCGCATGCCGGAGCTGGACGGCCTCGAGGCGACGCGGCGGATCCTCGACGACGGCGTCGCCGGAGACTCGCCGCCGCGGATCCTCATGCTGACGACGTTCGACCTCGACGAGTACATCTACGACGCCCTGCGGGCGGGCGCGAGCGGCTTCCTGCTCAAGGACACGCCGCCGGAGCAGCTCGTGTCGGCGATCCACGTGATCGCCGCCGGCGACGCGCTGCTGTCGCCCTCGATCACGCGGCGCGTGATCTCGGAGTTCGTGAAGGGAGCAGGCCCGAAGCCGCAGGCGCAGTTCCCGCGCCTGCAGGACCTCACCGCGCGCGAGCTCGAGGTGCTCGTGCTGATCGCGCGCGGGCTGTCGAACGCCGAGATCGCGAAGACGCTCTTCGTCTCCGAGACGACCGTGAAGACGCACGTCGCCCGGATCCTGATGAAGCTCGGCCTGCGCGACCGGGTACAGGCGGTGGTGCTCGCCTACGAGGCCGGCGTCGTCACGCCCGGCGAGAGCGCGTAGTCCAGCACGCCCGCGAGCGGCAGAGGCACGCGGTCGGAGCCGCGCTCCACGAGCGCGCCGACGAGGATCCGCGCGTAGCGCAGCTTCCGCCGGTCGGCGCTCCCCATGTAGCGCCGTAGCTGGGCCTCGACCGGGCGTCCTCGCCAGGCCGGCTGCTTCTGGAACGTCCGGAACGAGGGAAGGTCGCCGTGCTCCTCCAGCAGCGCCTGCACCCCCTCGGCGCCGTGCGCGCGGATCAGCTCTTCCTCGAGGTCGGCGCGGCAGACGAAGAGGGCGTCGGGCGGGATGCCGGCGGCCGCGAAGACGGCGATCTCGCCCTCGTCGCAGAGGCCGGCGATCCGGGCGGCCGGGAACCGGGTGGCGAAGCGGTGCACTGCGTGCGCGCCGCCGATCGGCACCACGGCGACGCCGGCGTCGGCGAGCTCGACGCCGCGTGCCTCCGCCAGCGCCTCGAGCGCGAGCTGGTCGCTCAGCCCCTCGACGAGCACCACCGCGCGCGCAGAGGGGACGCGCTGCAGCGCGCGTGCCGTCGCCGCGGGGCCGCCGTCCGGCAGGCCGCGATGTCTCGCTCGCTTCGCACTCACCAGGCGAAGGGTTACAACGCTGCGACATCTCGTCCACACAGCACCCGGCTCCGCGTCGCCAAACGAGGGTGGCGGAACCGTGACGTCTCGTCCACAGGGGTGAGCGCCTACGCCTCCCTCGTCGTCCCCACGGACGACGTGCGAATCGGTCCCCGCGCCGATCGAAGATCGGCCTCCACGCCGACGAATCGCCGCACGCGGAGGCCGAGACTTCCCGTCGACACCACTCGACAGAAAGGAACTCACCATGATTCGCGCAGGAGACACGCTCGTCAACCCGATCACCGGCGAGCGGCTCGTGTGGGAGCTCACCTCCCGCGACACCGACGGCGCCTACACGCTGTTCGAGACGTTCGTCGAGCCCGGCGGCGCGGTCGCCGCGCCGCACGTCCACCCGTTCCAGACGGAGACGTTCACGGTCGTCGCCGGCCGCCTCGGCGTCAAGCGCGGCCGCGAGAAGCTCAAGCTCGGGCCGGGCGAGGTCGCCACGATCGAGCCGGGGACCCCGCACAAGTTCTGGAACGCGGGAGACGGCACGCTGCGCTTCCGCGCCGAGGTCCGCCCCGCGCTCCAGTTCGAGTCGCTGATCGAGACGATGTTCGGGCTCGCGGTGGACGGCAAGACGAACGGGAAGGGCATGCCGAGCCCGCTCCGCCTCGCCGTCGTCGCGAACCACCACTTCGACGTCGTACGGCTGCCGGTCGTCCCGCAGGTGCTGCAGAAGATGGCGCTCGTCCCGGGCGCGCTCTTCGGCCGCGCCGTCGGCTTCCGGCCGACGTACGAGGCGATCGTCGAAGGCACGCCGGCGATTGCCTAGGACCGGACGCAGAGCAGCAGGCCGTCGACCCCGAGCACGTCGCGCCACCCGTCGGGTGCCCGCGGCGTGACGAAGGGGTCGACGGCCGCAGCTGCCAGCACGTCGCCGCCGCGCACGAAGGCGCAGATACCCGCTCCGAGGGCGACACGCTCGTAGCCTCCCGCGAACGCCTGCGCGCGCTCCGCGCGCAGCGCGAGCGTCGTGGTGAGCACGTGCAGCTTCGCCGTCTCCTCGGTCGGACGGGCGCCGCGGCGCAACGACTCGAGCCCACGGCGTCGCGCCTCCCAGTCGACCGGCCGCCGGTTGTCGGGATCGACGAGCGAGAGGTCCTCGAGCTCGTCGCCGCGGTAGACGTCGGCGACGCCGGGCGACGTCAGCTTGAGGAGGAGCTGCGCGAGCGCGATCCTCCGCCCCAGCTCGCGCACGCGCTCGAGGAACGGATCGCGGCTCACGACCTCTGCCGCGCGCCCCGCCCACGCCTGCACGCGCGCCTCGTGCTCCTCGTTCGGCGCCACCCAGCTCGTGTTCACCTTCCCCTCGCGCAGCGCCTTCTCGAGGTATGCGTCGAGCCGCGCGCGCTCGATCGGCGCCGCGCCGACGAGCGTCTGCAGGACGAGCATCTCCTCGCGCGGGTCGTCGAGCCGCCCGAGCTCCGCGAGCCAGGCCTCCACTCGGCCGCGCCACTCGCCGGCGAGCCACGTCAGCGCGACGATCCTCGAGCGCACGTCGGGCGAGCGCTTCGTGTCGTGCGTGTACGTCGTCAGGAGGTGCAGCGGGAACCTCTCCGCCCGCTTCTCGTTCGCATCGTGGAACTCGTCGACCGTCACCCCGAAGCGCCCCGGATTGCCGCCCACCTCGTTCAGCGCCGCGAGCCGGAAGTACCGGTAGAACGCGGTGTCCTCGACCCCCTTCGCCATCACCGGGCCCGTCGTCTGCTGGAAGCGGACGACGAAGTCCTCGTTGCCGTGCTCCTCGAGCAGCAGGATCCGCCGGAGCTCCTCCGTCACGTTCGCGCGCGCGATCTCCGCCCGGTCCGCGTCCTCCACCACGCCGGCGTACGGCCGGATGTACGTGCGGTAGACGTGGAACGACGCGAGCGCGAGCGGCAGGTTCTGCGCCTCCACCTCCTGGTGCAGGCGTCGCAGCTCGGGCTCGAAGATGTTGACCGCGACCTCGAGCTTCGCCAGCGACGCGATGTCCTCGAACCGCCGGGTGTCGCCCGTCGTCTCCTCGTAGAGCTCGGTGAACGCGTCCTCGGCGTCCCGGTTGACGCAGATCGCCATCACGTCGTTCAGGAACTCGTAGCCCGTCGTCCCCTCGACGGGCCACGCGCGCAGCTCCTCTCCCGGCTCCAGGATCTTCTCCGCCCACACGTGCTCGACGCCGCACTCGGCGAGACGCTCGAAGTACTCGGTCGGGTCGAAGAGCCCGTCGGGATGGTCGACGCGAACGCCGTCGACGACACCGGCGCGCACGAGCTCGATCACCTTCGCGTGCGTGGCCCAGAACACCTCCCAGTCCTCCTGCTTGACACCCCCGAGGTCGCCGACGTCGAAGAACCGCCGGTGGAAGCCGGTGTGGAGGTCGACGTCGAAGAACATCTCGCGCAGCGAGACGTCGCGCCAGAACTCGTTCTCGTCGACGGCGGCCATGTGGTTCGGCACGATGTCGAGCACGACGCCGAGCCCGGCCTCGGCGAGCCTCCGGAACTCGTCCTCCCCGCCGAGCGCGGTCGAGACGTGGCGGGGGTCGACGACGTCGTACCCGTGCTGCGACCCCTCCCGCGCCTGCAGCGACGGCGACAGGTAGAGGTGGGAGATCCCGAGCGCCTGCAGGTAGGGCACGAGCTCGCGGGCCGCGCGGAAGCCGAAGTCGGGCGTCAGCTGCAGGCGGTACGTCGCCCGCCAGTCACGCACGCCGCAGCACCGCGAGCGACCGGCTCTGGACGAGGACCTCGCGCCCCGACGCAAGCCGGTCGGCGTCGCAGCGGCCGGTGGCGAGCACGAGCTCCCAGCGCGTTCCGAAGCGGCGCGCCGGCAACCGGAACGCGATGTCGTCGAAGTGCGTGTTGAAGAGGAGCAGGAACGAGTCGTCGCGCACGTCCTCGCCGCGCGACGTCGTCGCCTTCAGCTCGTCGCCGTTCAGGAACACGCCGATCGCCCGCGACTCGAGGTTGTCCCAGTCGCGCCGGGTCATCCGCCGGCCGTCAGGCCGCATCCACCACACGTCCGGGAGCAGGTCGCCCCTGCCCTCGAAGAACCGGGTGCGCCGGAAGACGGGGTGCCCGCCACGCAGCTGGATCAGCCGCTGCGCGAAGTCGAAGAGCTCGCCGTCTCCGCGTTCCCAGTCGAACCACGAGATCTCGTTGTCCTGGCACCAGGCGTTGTTGTTGCCGCCCTGCGACCGCCCCCACTCGTCGCCGCCGAGCAGCATCGGCACGCCCTGCGACAGGAAGAGCGTCGCGAGGAAGTTCCGCTGCTGCCGCGCACGCAGCTCGTTGACCTCCGCGTCGTCGGTCTCGCCCTCGACGCCGCAGTTCCACGAGCGGTTGTCGGTCGACCCGTCGTTGTTGTCCTCGCCGTTCGCCTCGTTGTGCTTCTCGTTGTACGAGACCAGGTCGCGCAGCGTGAAGCCGTCGTGCGCCGTGACGAAGTTGATGGAGGCGAACGGCCGGCGACCGTCCTGCTCGTACAGGTCGGCCGAGCCGGTGAAGCGCGAGGCGAAGTCGCGCAGCGGCGCCGCGCCGCGCCAGAAGTCGCGCACCGTGTCGCGGTAGATGCCGTTCCACTCCGACCAGAGGATCGGGAAGTTGCCGACCTGGTAGCCGCCCGGCCCGACGTCCCACGGCTCTGCGATCAGCTTCACCTGGGAGAGGATCGGGTCCTGGTGGATGATGTCGAAGAACGCCGACAGGCGGTCGACCTCGTAGAACTCGCGCGCGAGCGCGGACGCCAGGTCGAACCGGAACCCGTCGACGTGGCAGTCGGTGACGAAGTACCGCAGCGAGTCCATGATCAGCCGCAGGACCGTCGGGTGCACCGGGTTCAGCGTGTTGCCGGTGCCCGTGTAGTCCATGTAGAAGCGCGGGTTGTCCGGCACCAGCCGGTAGTAGCTCTGGTTGTCGACGCCGCGGAACGCGAGCATCGGGCCGAGGTGGTTTCCCTCCGCGGTGTGGTTGTAGACGACGTCCAGGATCACCTCGATGCCCGCACGGTGAAGCGCCTTCACCATCCCCTTGAACTCGCGCACCGGGTCGTCGGTGGCCGCGTACAGCGAATGCGGCGCGAGGTACCCGATCGTCGAGTAGCCCCAGTAGTTCGTGAGGCCGCGATCGTGCAGGAAGCCCTCGTCGATGACGTGGTGGACGGGCAGGAGCTCGACCGCGGTCACGCCGAGCGACCGCAGGTATCCGATCGCGTCCTCGCTGGCGAGGCCGCCGTAGGTGCCGCGCAGGTCCTCGCGCACGCCGTCGCGCTTCCTCGTGAACCCCTTCACGTGCACCTCGTAGATAACCGTCTCGTGCCAGGGGATCCGCGGCCGCACCACGTCGTCGTCCTCCCAGTCGAACCACGGGTCGACGACGACGGACTTCGGGATCGCCGCCGCCGAGTCGCTCTCGTCGATCGTGAGGTCGGCGTCGGCGTCGAGCGACGGGACGTACGGGAGCACGTTCGCCGCGTCCCACCGAACCGGCCCGTCGATCTGCTTCGCGTAGGGGTCGATGAGGAGCTTCGAGCCGTTGAACCGGCGGCCCGCCCCGGGGTCGTAGGCGCCGTGGACGCGGTAGCCGTACCGCTGTCCGGGCCCGACCCCCGGCAGGTAGCAGTGCCAGTTGAACGCCGTCCGCTCGTGCAGCTCGATCCGCTCCTCGTTGCCGCCTCCGTCGAAGAGGCAGAGCTCGACGCGCTCGGCGTTCTCCGAGAAGAGCGAGAAGTTGGTTCCCTCCCCGTCCCACTCCGGCCCGAGCGGGAACGGCCGCCCGGGCCACACCTGCCGCGTCAACGCCTCAACACCACGGTCCGCTTTCCCAGGTCGGCGACGAGCGCCGCGCGGCCGCGCCGCAGTGTCAGCACCTCGCCCTCGAGCTGCACGTCGAGCTCGCGGGGGAGCTCGCGGCGCAGCGCGATCAGCTCCGCGTAGAACGGGTCGGGGCTCGGGTGCGAGATCCGCGAGCGCTCGAAGGTCGCGCGGCTCTGCGGGTCCGGCACCTCGGTGCCCGAGAACGCAGTGAACGCCTCGAACTCCTTCTTCCGGCCCTCGCGGGTCGCCTCCGCGATCGCCGGGTCGACGTGGTCGGTGAAGAACTGGAACGGCGCCTGCTCGTCGTGCTCCTCCCCCATGAAGAGCAGCGGCGTGCAGATGGAGAAGAGCACGACCGCGAGCGCGACGCGGTGCGCGTCGCGCGGGAGGCGGTCGCCGAGCGCGCGGTTCCCGACCTGGTCGTGGTTCTGCGCCGCGACGATCAGCCGCTCCGGGTGCGGCCGCGTCAGCTCGCGCACGAGTCCCTCCGGCGTTCCGTAGTCGGCGTAGTAGCCCTCGCGCTCGCCCGTCAGCGCGACGTGCAGCTCGTGGTGGAGGTTGTCGAGCCACATCGCGTCGTGGCCCCACTCCTCGAGCGGACGGAAGTCGTCGGGGCCCATCTCGCTGGTGATCAGGCCGGGCACCCGCTCCTTCAGCTCGCGCAGGACGTGCACCGGCGAGTCGTCGTGGATCGCGTGCACCGCGTCGAGCCGGAGGCCGTCGATGCGGTAGTCGGTCGTCCACATCAGCGCGTTCTGGATCGCCCACTCGCGCACGCCGCGCTGCGAGTAGTCGATCGCCGAGCCCCAGAACGTCTCGTGGCGGTCGGTGAGGTACGGGCCGAACTTGCCGATCGCCTCCGAGCCGGGACCGATGTGGTTGTAGACGACGTCGAGGAAGACGCCGAGGCCCTCGCGGTGAGCCGCGTCGACGAGGCGGGCGAGGCCGTCGGGGCCGCCGTAGGCCGGATGTGGCGCGAACGTGTACACGCCGTCGTAGCCCCAGCCGCGGTCGCCGGGGAACGTCGCGACGGGCATCAGCTCGATCGCCGTCACGCCCAGGTCGCGTAGCCGCCGGAGGTGCGGGACGACGGCCTCGAATGTCCCCTCCTCGGTGAACGTGCCCACGTGCAGCTCGTAGAGGACGAGCTCCTCGAGCGTGAGCCGCGGCCCCGGCGCGATCGCGAAGGCGCTCGTGTCGACGACGCGCGAAGGGCCGCGTACCCCTTCGGGCTGGAAGCGCGACCACGGGTCGGGAAGCAGCTCGCCGTCGAGGACGAGGAAGTAGTCGTCGCCGGGATCGGCGAAGACCTCGGCGCACCAGACGCCCTCGCCGACCTCGTCCAGCTCGTGCTCCGCGCCGTGCACGCGCACGCCGAGCCGCGTCGCCGACGGCGCCCACACGCGGAGCTCGACGCCGCCCTCTTCGAGCGGAACGGCCCCGAAGGGCCGTTGCCAGACCTGCGTCGTCATGCAGGTCGTAGCCAGAGGACGGCGAGCGGCGGCAGCGTCAGCGACGCGCTGTACGGCTGCTCGTGCCACGCGCGCTCTTCGGCGGCGACCATGCCCATGTTCCCGACGCCGCTCCCGCCGTAGTAGGTCGAGTCCGTGTTGAGGAGCTCCTGCCACTCGCCGCCGCGCGGAAGCCCCACGCGGTAGCCCTCGCGCGACACCGGCGCGAGGTTCGCGACGCACACGAGCGGGCGCTCCCCGTCGCGCGCGAGCCGCATGAAGGCGAACACGTTGCCGAGCGCGTCGTTCGGCTCCAGCCACCGGAACCCGTCGCTCGAGAAGTCGACCTCCCAGAGCGCGGGCTCGGCGCGGTAGATCGCGTTCAGGTCGCGCACCAGGTCGCGCGTGCCGGCGTGCTCCGCGTGCTCGAGCAGCCACCACGGGAGCTCGTCCTGGTGGGCCCACTCCCACGGCGTCGCGAGCTCGCCCCCCATGAAGAGGAGCTTCTTGCCGGGATGCGCCCACATGAACGCGTAGAGCGCGCGCAGGTTCGCGAGCTGCTGCCAGCGGTCGCCCGGCATCTTGGCGAGCAGCGAGCCCTTGCCGTGCACGACCTCGTCGTGCGACAGCGGGAGGATGAAGTTCTCGTTCCATGCGTAGACGAGCGAGAACGTCAGCTCATGGTGGTGGAAGCGGCGGTAGATGGGGTCCCGCTGGAAGTAGCCGAGCGTGTCGTGCATCCAGCCCATGTTCCACTTGAAGCCGAAGCCGAGGCCGCCGACGTACGTCGGCCGCGAGACCGCGGGCCAGGCCGTCGACTCCTCGGCGGCGGAGACGATCCCGGGCTCGCGCGCGTGCACGAGCTCGTTGAACTCCTTCAGGAACGCGACCGCCTCGAGGTCCTCGCGGCCCCCGAAGCGGTTCGGGACCCACTCGCCCTGCCTGCGCGAGTAGTCGAGGTAGAGCATCGACGCGACGGCGTCGACGCGAAGCCCGTCGGCGTGGTACTCGCGCAGCCAGAAGAGCGCGTTCGCGAGCAGGAAGTTCTGCACCTCGCTGCGGCCGAGGTTGAACACGTACGTGCCCCAGTCGGGATGGTGGCCCCGCCGCGGGTCGTCGTGCTCGTAGAGCGCGGTGCCGTCGAAGCGCGCGAGCGCCCACGGGTCGGTCGCGAAGTGCGCCGGCACCCAGTCGAGGATCACGCCGATCCCGTTCGCGTGCATGTGGTCGACGAAGTAGCGGAAGTCGTCCGGCGACCCCATCGTGGAGACGGTTGCGTAGAAGTTCGTCACCTGGTAGCCCCACGAGCCCGAGTACGGGTGGTGCATCACCGGCAGGAGCTCGACGTGCGTGAACCCGAGGTCCTTGACGTACGGCGCGAGCTCGGCCGCCAGCCGGCGCCATCCGAGCCCCTTGCGCCACGACGGCGCGTGCACCTCGTAGATCAAGAGCGGGCGGTCGAGCGTCTTCTGCGCCCGCCGCGCCTCGATCCAGTCCGTGTCGAGCCACTCGTATTCCGACCGGAAGACGATCGACGCCGTCTTCGGCGGCACCTCCTGCTGGAAGGCGAGCGGGTCGGCCTTCTCGCGCCCGTCGAGGTGGTACTTGTAGCACTGCCCCGCCTGCGCGCCCCCGACGAGGCCCTCCCAGATGCCTGTCCCGTCGACCGGGTGCAGCGGGTCGGCCGTGGAGTCCCAGTCGTTGAAGTCGCCCACGACGCTGACGTAGCGCGCGTTCGGCGCCCACACCGCAAACCGCACGCCGGTCTCGAGGGGGTGCGCGCCGAGCTTCTGCCACAGCTGCTCGTGGCGGCCTGCCCGCGCGAGCCAGATGTCGAGCTCGCCGAACGCGGACTCGCGCGACATCGTCATACGGGCACCTCCTCCTCGAGCAGCCGCGCGATTCCCGCCACCGGGATGCGCACCCAGTCCGGGCGGTTGTTCAGCTCGTAGCGCAGCTCGTACACCGCCTTCTCCAGCTCGAACACCTGGAGGAGCTTGTCCAGCGCGGCGCCGGAGGGAACCAGCGACACCTCGATCGTGTTGCGGTAGCCCTCGAGGAACTCCTCGCGCGCGCGCTCCTCCCAGTCGGCGGGCGCCTCGACCCCGCGCTGCACCTCGACGGCCGACGCCGCGTAGGCGAACGACCGCAGCATCCCCGCCACGTCGCGCAGAGGGCTCCGCTTGCGGCGTCGCTCGGGCAGCGACCGCGCCGGCTCGCCCTCGAAGTCGAGGAGCACCCAGTCGTCGCCCGTCCAGAGCGTCTGGCCGAGGTGGAAGTCGCCGTGGACGCGGATCACCCGCCCCGTCCCGCCGAGGTTCGTGAGCAGCCGCAGGCGCTCCCGCACCTCCTCGCCGCGGCCGCGGATCGGCTCGAGCTCGGGCCGGTCCTCGGGGAGCGACATGAACACGCGCTCGATCTCCTCGTCGACGGTCGCCGTGAGGAGCCCGAGCGACTCGGCCGACGTCTGCTCCGGGCAGAAGTTCGGGTCGGCGTTGTTCGACGCGAGCACGCTGTGCATCCGCCCCGTCACCTCGCCGAGCCGGCGCAGGGTGTCGAGGAAGGGCTCGTCGCCGCTCACGATCGCGTCGAGCGCGCGCTCCCATCCGTCCTCGGCGCCGACGATGAACTGCTGCATGATCCCGAGCGTCGCGTCCATCTGGCGCCCGGCGTACGCGTACCATCCGGCGAGGCGGGCGATGTTCTCGAACCCGGCCACCGTCAGGAACCGGAGGAGCTCGAGCTCGGGGTTGATCCCGGCCTCCACACGGCGGAACACCTTCAGGATCAGCTCCTCGTCGAACACGATCGACGAGTTCGACTGCTCGCTCGCGATCAGCCGCCCCTCGCGCGGCTCGCCCTCGCCCGCGTACCCGCCGACCGACGCGAACTCGATCGTGCCGTCCTGCGCCTGCACGGTTTCCCCGGCACGCATCAGGCGGAGAAGCTGGCGCGCCTGTGCCTCGTCGGCGATCGCGTCGAACCCCCCGCCGTCGGTCAGGAGCTGGTACGTCTCGTGCGTCCCGGTGTCGAACCGGACCTCGACGAGCTCGAGCTCGAGCCCCTCGCGCAGCGTCGCGCGGTCGATTACCGACGCATGCGCGACGTCACGCGTCTTCGAGCCATACCAGCGCTGGCTCGTGATGAAGTCGACGAGGGAGCGGTCGTCATCGTGTCTCACGTCTCCCCTCCCTCCTTCCGCAACTGGAACCAGAAGAACCCTCGCGGCGCGAGGGTGAGCAGGTACGGCAGCTCGCCGATCCGCGGGAACCGCGTCCGGCCGAACATCTCCTCCGGGACGAAGCCCTCCCAGCGCGAGAGGTCGAGCTCGACCGCCTGCGCCGAGCGCGCGACGTTGTGGACGCAGAGGACGATGTCGTCCTCGTACGTCCGGAGGTGCGCGAAGATCCTCGGGTTCTCGGGGCGAAGCGCCTCGTAGGTGCCGAGACCGAAGACCGGGTGGTCCTTGCGCAGCGCGATCAGCCGGTGGAGCCAGCGGAGCAGCGAGTTGGGCTGCCGCAGCTGCGCCTCGACGTTCACGGCCTGGAACCCGTAGACCGGGTCCATCAGCGGCGGGAGGTAGAGCTGCTGGAAGTCGGCGCGTGAGAAGCCGCCGTTCCGGTCGCCGGTCCACTGCATGGGGGTGCGCACGCCGTCGCGGTCGCCGAGGAAGATGTTGTCGCCCATGCCGATCTCGTCGCCGTAGTAGAGGACGGGCGAGCCCGGCAGCGAGAACAGGATCGCGTGCATGAGCTGGATCTCGTCGCGCCCGTTGTCGAGGAGCGGCGCGAGCCGGCGGCGGATGCCGAGGTTGAGCTTCATCCGCGGGTCCTTCGCGTACTCCGCGTACATGTAGTCGCGCTCCTCGTCCGTGACCATCTCGAGCGTCAGCTCGTCGTGGTTGCGCAGGAAGAGCCCCCACTGGGCAGCCTCGGGGATCGGCGGCGTCTGCGCCAGGATCTCGACCATCGGCAGCGCGTCCTCACGCCGCATCGCCATGAACATGCGCGGCATCACCGGGAAGTGGAACGCCATGTGGCATTCGTCTCCGTCGCCGAAGTACTCGACCACGTCCGCGGGCCACTGGTTCGCCTCCGCGAGCAGCACGCGGTCCTGGTAGTGCTGGTCGACCTCGCTGCGCACGCGCTTCAGAAAATCGTGCGTCTCGGGCAGGTTCTCGCCGTTCGTCCCGTCGCGCTCGTAGAGGTACGGCACCGCGTCGAGCCGGAAGCCGTCGAGGCCGAGGTCGAGCCAGAACCGCAGGACCTCGAGCATGTCCCGCTGGACCTCGGGGTTGTCGTAGTTCAGGTCGGGCTGGTGCGAGAAGAAGCGGTGCCAGTAGTACTGCCCGCGCACCGGGTCCCAGGTCCAGTTCGACGGCTCGGTGTCGATGAAGATGATCCGCGCCTCGCTCCAGCGCGTGTCGTCGTCGCTCCAGACGTAGTAGTCGCCGTACGGCCCCTCGGGGTTCGTCCGGCTCTCGTGGAACCACGGGTGGTCCGCGCTCGTGTGGTTCATGACCAGGTCTGCGATCACGCGGATGCCGCGCTGGTGGGCCTGGTCGACGAACAGCCGGAAGTCGTCGATCGTCCCGTAGTCGGGGTTGATGCCGTAGAAGTCGGCGATGTCGTACCCGCCGTCGCGCAGAGGCGACGGGTAGTACGGCAGCAGCCAGATGCAGTCGACCCCGAGCCACTGCAGGTAGTCGAGCTTCTCGGCGAGGCCGCGGAAGTCGCCCGAGCCGTCGTCGTTCCCGTCGTAGAACGCGCGCAGGTGGATCTCGTAGAAGACGGCGGTCTTGAACCACAGCGGGTCGCGCTCGAACCAGCTGCCTACCTCGCTCAATGCGTCCTCAAGTCCGCAACACCTTGATCACGTGGCTCTTCCCGGGCGGCAGCCTGACGTAGTTGCGTCCCGCGCGCCATGTAAACGTCTGCCCCGTGACGAGATCGAGCGCGTCGAACGCGGGCGGGAAGCGAAGAGCGACGGGGACGATGCACACACCTTCCCGCTCGTCGTACGGGTCGACGTTGACGACGACGATCACGTCGTCCTTCGCGTACGCGACGAGCTGGTCGTTCTCCGTCTCGAGCCAGAAGAGGTTGCCGATGCGCTGCAGGGCGGGCTCTGCTCGCCTCACCTCGTTCAGCCGCTGCACGAGCGGGAGCAGCGGCCCGTCGAGCCTCCGCTTCTTGACCTCGTACTTCTCCGAGTCGAGGTACTCCTCGGAGCCCGGGCGCAGAGGGACGTTCTCGAACGACTCGAAGCCCGAGTAGATGCCGTACGACGGCGACAGCGTCGCGGCGAGCACCAGTCGCGCCTCGAACGCGGGCGGCCCGCCGTGCTGCAGGTACTCGTGCAGGATGTCGGGCGTGTTCGCGAACGCGTTCGGCCGGTAGAACCGCTGCCACGCGAGAAGCTGGTCCATGAACTCGCGCAGCTCCGCCTTGGTGTTCTTCCAGGTGAAGTAGGTGTAGCTCTGCGCGAAGCCGAGCTTCGCGAGCGTCGTCATCATCGCCGGCCGCGTGAACGCCTCCGCCAGGAAGATCACCTCGGGATTCCGTGCGCGCACCTCGCGGATCAGCCAGTCCCAGAACGGCACCGGCTTCGTGTGCGGATTGTCGACGCGGAAGACGGTGACGCCGCGCTCGACCCACCCGACGACCACGTCGCGCAGCGCCTCCCACAGCCCGCGCCAGTCCTCGGACTCGAAGTTGACGTTGTAGATGTCCTGGTACCGCTTGGGCGGGTTCTCGGCGTACTTCAGCGTGCCGTCCGGCCGCCGGTTGAACCATTCCGGGTGCTGCTTCAGCCACGGGTGGTCCGGCGAGCACTGGATCGCGAAGTCGAGCGCGACCTCGATCCCAGCCTCCTTCGCCGCTGCGACCATCGCGTCGAAGTCGTCCCACGTGCCGAGCTCCGGGTTGATCGCGTCGTGGCCGCCCTCTTTCGAGCCGATCGCCCACGGCGAGCCGACGTCCCCCGGCTCGGCGGCCAGCGCGTTGTTTCGGCCCTTGCGGTTCGAGCGACCTATGGGATGGATGGGCGGGAGGTACACGACGTCGAACCCGAGCTCGGCGAGCCGCGGCAGCACCTCTGTCACGCCGCGGAACCCGCCCCACGAGCGCGGGAAGAGCTCGTACCACGCTCCGAAGCCGGCGAGCTTGCGGTCGACGTCGATCTCGAACGCCTGCGACGCCGCTTCTCCGTGGCGGTCGCCGGCCTTCGCCTGGAGGCCCTCCTCGACCGTCAGCGACTCGCGGCCGAGCAGCGCCGCGCCCTCGGCCAGCTCGCCGGCGAGGTCGGTCTGGCCGGCCCCCGCCTTCCGGCGGATCTCGTCCTGCCACGTCGCGACCCGGTCCGTCCACGCCGAGACCGCGAACTGCCAGCGCCCGGGGCGGTCGACGGCGAAGCTCCCGCCCCAGCGGTCGTTCCCGAGCTGCAGCAGCGGCTCCTCCCGCCAGCGGCGCTCGCCGGGCGCCTTCACGCGCACGGCGCCCGCGAGCGTGTCGTGGCCGTCCTTGAAGACCGTCGCGTAGACGTCCACCGTCTCGCCGACCGTCGCCTTCACCGGGTACCGGCCGCAGTCGACGATCGGCTCGACCGCCTGGATCTGGATACGAGGTGACGGAGTCTTGGGAAGGGGCACGGTGGCAGAGATGCTCGAACGCCGGGTGGTCGTAAACGCGTGAGGCTCGAACGCGCTGCAGGAATCCTGCTGCATCCGACGTCCCTGCCGAACGGGGTACTCGACGAGCACGCGTTCCGCTTCGTCGACTGGCTCGCCGCAGCCGGGCAGCGGTGGTGGCAGGTGCTGCCGCTCGGGCCGCCGGAGGAGCGGACGCGTTCGCCGTACATGTCGCCGTCGGCGTTCGCCGGCTCGCCGGAGCTGCTCGCGGGCCCCAAGGCGCGGGTGAGCCGCGGCGACGTCGCCCGCTACCGCGAGCGGGCCGCGTACTGGATCGACGACTGGGCCGACTACGGCGGGTCGGTCGAGGACCAGGTGCGCTTCGACCGCGAGTGGGGCGCCGTCCGCGCGCACGCGGCGCGGCGCGGGATCCGCGTCTTCGGCGACATGCCGATCTACGTGGCGCACGGCGGCGCCGACCACCGCGCCCACCCGGGCCTCTTCCAGTCCGGCGTCGTCGCCGGCGTCCCGCCCGACGCGTTCTCGCGTACCGGCCAGCTTTGGGGCAACCCGCTGTACGACTGGCGCGCGATGCGTGCCGACGGCTACCGCTGGTGGATCGAGCGCTTCCGCCGCGCCTTCGAGCTCGTCGACCTGACGCGCGTCGACCACTTCCGCGGCTTCGTCGCGTACTGGGCGGTCCGGCGCGGCAACCGGACGGCGATGCGGGGCACGTGGCGGCGCGGCCCGCGCGCCTCCGTCTTTCGCGCCGTCGAAGCCGAGCTCGGCCCGCTCGACGTCGTCGCCGAGGATCTCGGCGTGATCACCGAACCGGTCGTCCGCCTGCGCAAGGAGCTCCGCTTCCCCGGGATGGTCGTGCTCCAGTTCGCGCTCGGCGGCGACCCCGACAACCCGCACCTGCCGCGGAACCACGAGGAGCAGTCGGTCGCGTACACCGGCACGCACGACAACGACACCTCCCTCGGCTGGTGGCGGTCGCTGTCGGCGGACGACCGAGCCGTGGCCGACCTGGATCCCGCCGACCCCGCGTGGTCGCTCGTCCGCCGCGCGTGGGCCTCGCGCGCGGCGCTCGCGATCGCGCCGCTGCAGGACGTCCTCCGCCTGGGCTCGGAGGCGCGCATGAACCTCCCCGGGTCGGAGGACGGCAACTGGACGTGGCGCTTCGACGCGAAGGCGCTCACCCCGGAGCTGGCGCGGGACCTGCGGGAGCTCAGCGAGCGAACCGGCCGCGCGCAGGGTGTCTGACAACCACTGGTGTCAGACACCTCGGCCTCAGGTGCCGGGGGAGGGATTCGAACCCCCACGCCCGAAGGCGGCCGGTTTTAAGCCGGCTGCGTCTACCGGTTCCGCCACCCCGGCCGGGTCAGGCTAACCGCGCGCTCAGCACGACGATTTCGTGGGGCTGTCCCCCGGCTCGTCGTCGCAGAGAGGGATCCCCTCGGGGCCGTGGCCGCGGTACGCGTTCCGGAACGTCGTGAACGCCTTCTTCGTCGCGGGCGTGAACGCGCTGCAGATCGCGATGTGGCCCTGTCCGTAGTAGCCGTTCTGCTGGTAGTGCGACGGGTCCCCCGTCCAGGCGGTGATCGCGATCTTCGAGCCCAGCGACGGGTACGGCGTGCCGAACACGCCCGTCGGCTGCTCGTCGTAGAACGCGCGCAGCTTCGCGACGGTCGACTGCGAGACGCTCGAGCCCCACCAGAGGATCACGCCGCCGTGCTCCTCGTTGTGCACGACGCGGCGCGGGTTCACCGGCTGGTCGTAGAAGCCCCAGACGGCCCAGAGCGGATAGTGCTGGCCGTTGGAGGGCGGATTGGTGTTCCACGGCAGCTTCCTCGTGAGGCTGTCGACGTGCGTGTGCTGGCCCGGCGGGACGTACCCAGGCACGGTCTTGAAGCTGCAGCCCGCGGTGGTCATGTCCTTCGCCACCGCGGCAGAGCTCGTTCCGCCGCCGCTCAACGCCACGATCACGACCACGACGACGAGCGCGACGATCCCGGCGCCGGAGATCCCGTAGAGGACCGCGCGGTGCCGCATTCCCAGGTCGAGCGGGGGCCCGGCCGCCCCGGCGCGTCCCCGGCTCCCCGGCCGCTGCTGCGGCGCCTGCACGCGGCGCGGAGGAGGCGGCGTCCGGGCTTTCTTCTTCTTCGCCATCGGCGCGCGCCATTCAAGCGGAAACGGCGACCGGCTCGCCGAAAAACGCGGCGACCGCGGCGGCTTCCTCGGCGACCGGGCAGCGCGGCAGCGCCGCGAGGAAGGCGCGCCCGTACGGTCGCGTGCGCAGGCGCGGGTCGAGGATCGCCACGACGCCGCGGTCGCCGTGGCTGCGGATGAGCCTACCGAAGCCCTGGCGCAGCTGGAGCATCGCCGTCGGGAGCGCGTAGTCGCGGAACCAGTCGCCGCCCGCGTGCTCGACGGCCTCGCAGCGGGCCTCGTGCAGCGGGTCGCCGGGCGCCGCGAACGGCAGCTTGTCGATCACGAGCAGCGACAGCGACTCGCCGGGCACGTCGACGCCCTGCCAGAACGTGGAGGTGGCGATCAGCACCGAGCCGACCTCCCCCCGGAAGCGCTCGAGCAGCCGCTCGCGCGGCGCCTCCCCCTGGACGAGCACCTCGTACGGCACCCGCCCGCGGACGTGGTCGCGGTATGCGCCGAGCGCGCGGTAGCTCGACGTCAGCACGAGCGCGCGCCCGTCGGAGAGCGAGAGCAGCGACACGATCTCTTCCGCGGCGCGCTGCGTGAACCCGTCACCGCGCGGGTCGGGCATCGCGCGCGGGACGTAGAGGAGGGTCTGGTCGGCGAAGTCGTACGGCGAGCCGACGACGGTTTCTCGCGCGCGGTCGAGGCCGAGGCGGCGCCGCACGAACGCGGCATCCTCGCCCGTGGTCAGCGTCGCCGAGACGAGAATCGCCGTGGGGCCGTCCTCCCACAACCGCGCCCTCAGGTCCTGCGCGACGTCGACGGGCGCCCACGCGAGCGCGTCGGGCTCCGACCAGACGACGCGCTCGAGGCCCGCGTCGAGGCAGGCGTCCACCTCGCCGGCGGCGGCGAGCGCACGGCGGGCGAGGGCGTCCAGCTCCTCGCCCTGGCCGTCGAGCACGGCGGCGAGGTCGCCGAGGGCGTCGACGAGCACGAGCGCCGCCTCCGGGGGCACCCGGCGGAGCCGCCTGCGCCCCGCCGGCGGAGCAACCGCGCGCAGGAGCCGCTCGCCCGTGCGCTCGACCCGGTCGAGCTCGCGCGCCGGCAGCGGCCGCTGCGCCTCGCGGCAGGCGCGCTCGACGTCGTGCGCGAGGCGCTTGAGCGCGTGGCGCGACACGCGGCCGCCCAGCCAGGCGGCCGCCGACTCCTCGAGCCGGTGCGCCTCGTCGAAGACGACCGCGTCGTGCTCGGGGAGAACGGCGAGGCCGGAGGCGAGATGTGCGAAGTACAGCGCGTGGTTGACGATCACGAGGTCGGCCTCCGCGGCTCGCGCTCGCGCGGCCTCGGCGAAGCACGCCGAGACGAACGGGCAGCGTCGGCCGGAGCACCGTTCCGGGCCGACGGAGAGCTCGGCCCACAGCGCGGGCGACGGCTCGAGCTCCAGCTCCGCGCGGTCGCCCGTCTCGGTCGTGTCGAGCCAGCCCTGCATCGCCTCCCACGCGGCTCCGTCGCGGCCGTCCGGGAGCAGAAACGGCTGGAAGCCCTGCAGCGCGCGCCGGCAGAGGTAGTTCGCCCGTCCCTTCAGCACCTGCACGTCGACCGCGCGCCCGAGAGCGGCCGCGGCGACCGGAACGTCCTTCCGCAGCAGCTGCTCCTGCAGCGCCTTCGTCGCCGTCGCGACGACGACGCGCCGGCCCGACTCGAGCGCGGGGATCAGGTACGCGAGGCTCTTGCCGACACCGGTCCCCGCCTCCGCGACGAGGTGCTGGCCCGTCGCGAGCGCGCGCTCGATCTCCCCCGCGAGCGCGGCCTGCTCCCGCCGCGGCTCGTACCCGGCGAGGGTGCCGGCCAGCGTGCCGCTGGGGCCGAAGACGTCCATCTCCGGCCCCAGCGTACGCGATCGAACGGATGTTCTCCTAGAGCCCCGTGAGGACGCAACGGGAGGAGTTGTTGCTCCACTCCTCCTGCAGCTCGTAGTGGTGCCCGTTGAGGACCTGGTTGTACTTGTGCCCCGTCGTGCCGCCGAGCTGGCTGCCGAAGATCCACGCGCACTTGTCGCCGTTCTCGTACCCGGCCGAGTCGTACCAGGCGTTCCCCTGCGGGTCGGTGATCGCCTCGTTGTGCTCGTGGCTCGTCACGTTCAGCGTCGCGTCGGCGTCGTCGTTGTTGGGCTTGTTGCCGGCGTCGCACGCCGACGGCACCGTGTCCGCGTACGGCATGTTCGCGTAGTACGTCCTCCCCGCCGAGGAGGAGAAGCTGCTGTGGTACGCGCAGTAGGTCGAGAACGCGCAGCTCGAGCCCGAGTAGCAGCTCCCGATCCCCTTCGCCGTGAACATGAAGATCACCGTGTTCGCGCGCGACCAGCCGTGCGCGCCGGCGACGCTGTTGATCTCCGAGCGAATCTGCGCGTCGCTCAGGCAGACGCTCGTGTACCGGTCGGTGCAGCCGTTCGCCGGCAGCGCCTTCGTGTCGACGACCGATCCGCCGAACGTGGAGCTGTAGCGGACGTGGCCGTGCGTGTTGTCGTAGTACTGCGTGTCGCTCCAGTAGACGTTGGACGTCTTCCCGGAGTCGTGCGCGACGTCGCCGAGGAAGCGGTTGATCAGCGACGTGTAGCTCGCCGACACCGAGTAGCCCGGCGGAACCCAGTAGATCGCGTACGTCTTGTTCGTGGGCAGGATCGGCCCGTTGTGGTACAGCAGGTTGCCGCTCCCGAGGAACGGCGACGCCCCCTCGCCCGGCGCGTCGGCGCGCGGGACGATCCCGTTGAACTCGCGCGCGGCGTCGCTCGGGCCGGCGCCGTCGTCCGCGAAGGCCGGGATCGCGAGGGCGCCGATCGCGAGCGCGGACAGGATCACGCACTTGAGGACACTGCGCAAAGGTTCTCTCCCTCTTCGATGACTGCCTGTCGCAGGGAACCTAGGACGGCCGTCGGACGAAGTCAACGCGGGCAACGACCCCACTTGACGGCAGCGCGGGCTCCGAGATAGGTTTGCCTCGTCGGATCCGGTAGCTCTTCGGAGTCGCTGGATCCGGCACTCAGCCCCGGCGGCTCCTCGGAGTTGTCGGGGCTGATTTTTCGTGGGGGAGCACCCTCGGTTCTCCCCCACGGCCCCCCTCTCCGACACTTGGCGACTGCCGTGAGCGAGGACGGGCGAAGCCCGTCCTCGCGGCGACCGTCGGTGCACCCTCACTCGCGCGAAGAGCGGTGCCGTCCGATGGGGTCTCTACCGTTCGTCGGTCCATGAGCCTTCCGTTCCTCATCGTTGGTCTCGCTGTCGGTGCCGGTGCCGTCTACCTCTGGGCGCGCGCGGCGTTGGCTGCGGAGCGCGATCGGCGCGAGTCCGTCGAGCGGACGCAGGCGCAGTGGGAGGAGCGGCTGAAGTCGGCGACCGGCGAGGCGCTGCTCAAGAGCCAGTCGTCCCTGCTCGAGCTCGCCGACGCGAAGCTCGCGCCGATCAAGGAGACGCTCACGAAGTTCGAGGAGCAGGCGCGCGCCCTCGAGGCCAAGCGGACGCGCGAGGTCGGAGCGATCGGCGAGCGCCTGCGCGAGGTCGCAGAAGGCCAGGAGAAGCTCCGCGCCGAGACCGGCAGCCTCGTCACCGCGCTCCGCGCGCCGAACGTCCGGGGCCAGTGGGGGGAGATGCAGCTGCGCCGCGTCGTCGAGCTCGCGGGGATGCTCGACCATTGCGACTTCCGCACGCAGGAGTCGGCGCGCGACGGCGACGGCAGCCTCCTGCGGCCGGACCTCGTCGTGAAGCTTCCCGGCGGGAAGTCGATCGTCGTCGACTCGAAGGTTCCCATCCAGGCGTACCTCGACGCCGTCAACTGCGACGACCCCGAGGTGAAGCGCGTGCACCTCGCGCGGCACGCGCAGCAGCTCCGCGACCACATCTCGAAGCTCGGCCAGAAGCGGTACTGGCGGCAGTTCGACCCTTCGCCCGAGTTCGTCGTCATGTTCGTCGACGAGGGTCTCTACCGCGCCGCGCTCGACCACGACGGGTCGCTGCTCGAAGCGGGCGCCGAGGCCGGAGTCGTGGTCGCGTCGCCGGCCACGTTGATCGGCCTCCTGCGCACGGTCGCCTACGGCTGGCAGCAGGAGACGGTCGCCGAGAGCGCCCGGCGGATCTCGGACCTCGGTCGCGAGCTCTACGACCGGCTCGGGACGTTCGCGGCGCACTTCGCCAAGGTCGGGCGCAACCTCGACACGGCGGTCGGGGCGTACAACCAGGCCGTCAGCTCCTTCCAGACGCGGCTGCTCGTGACCGCGCGGAAGTTCCCGGAGCACGGCGTCACGAACGACCCGCCGCCGGAGGTGAAGCAGATCGAGAAGAAGGCGCAGGTCGTCGACGCACCCGAGCTGGTGGCGCTGCCTCCGGCCGAAGCAGACGCGGCGTGACGCACTAAGCTCGCGGCGTGATCACCGCCGCGGAGCTCGCCGACCGCCGACGTCGGCTGCTCGACCACGCGCAGGCGCACGGCGCGAGCGGCTTCGTCCTCTTCGGGCCGGACTACATCCGGTACTTCACCGGCTTCTCGTTCCTCTCGAACGAGCGCCCGATCGTGTACGCCGAGGCCGGCAGCGGCGACGCCGCGATCTTCGTGCCCGAGTTCGAGGTGGAGCGGACCCGCGCCGAGGCCTCGTTCCCGCGGATCGAGTCGTACCCGGAGTATCCCGGCGAGGTGCACCCGATGCGGATCCTCGCGAGGGTGCTCGACGACCTCGGGCTCGGCGGGACGGTCGCGGCCGACCAGGACGGGTACCCCGGCATCCTCGGCTACGTCGGCCCACCGCTCTCCGAGGTGACGGGCGCGACCGTGGTCGACCTCGGCGCCGCGATCGAGCACATGATGGCGCGGAAGAGCACGGCGGAGGTCGAGCTGATCCGGGAGAGCGGACGCTGGTGCGCGTACGGACACCGGCTGCTCCAGGAGCACACGCGCGTCGGCGCGACCGAGGCGGAGGCGAGCCTGCGGGCGCAGCACGAGACGACGCTCGCCATGCTCGCGGAGCGCGGGCCACGCGGCCTCCTCGGCTCGGGCGACGGTGCCAAGGCGGGCTATCGCGGACAGGTCGGCAGGCGGGGCGCCTGGGCGCACGCGGTCGCGCACAACATCGAGTTCGCGCCGGGCGACGTGCTCGTCAGCGAGACCGGAGCGCCTGTGTGGGGGTACAAGGCGGAGCTCGAGCGCGCGATGGTGATCGGTCCGCCGTCCGACCGCGTCAGGCGGCTCTTCGACCACATGCTGGCGGCGCGCGAGGTCGCGTTCGGGGCGCTGCGGCCCGGTGCGACGTGCGCCGACGTCGACGCCGCCGTGCTCCGGTACTTCGAGGAGCACGACCTGCTGCCCTACTGGCGGCAGCACACCGGCCACGGAACCGGCCTACGCGACCACGAGGCGCCCTTCCTCGACGTCGGCGACCGGACGACGCTCGAGCCCGGAATGGTCTTCACGATCGAGCCCGGCGTCTACCACCCCGACGTCGGCGGCTTCCGCCACTCCGACACGGTCGTCGTCACCGGCGACGGCCACGAGCTCCTGACGGACTACCCGAGCGACCTCGAGAGCCTGACGCTGCCCGTCTGAGCGGGCTCAGTAGCGCAGGAGCGCCGCGATGCCCTTGGCGCCGCCGAGCGCGCCGGCGCCCACGCGCACGACCGAGCCGCCGTGCGCGAGCGTCTGGTGGAGCGCGAGGTCGACGGCGTCGTCGCGCTCTTCGAGCTTCGAGCCGTCGAGAGGGCAGCTGCCGCCGTCGGCGGACGCACGGCCGCACTGCGGGCACTCCCACGCCCGCGCCCGCGCGCACTCTTCGACGAGCAGAACCTCGACGCGTGCGTCCGAGGCGGCGTCCAGCACCTGCTTCCACCCCGTCGCCGACCGCTCGCCGCGCCCGTGCAGCTCCTCGAACCGCGCGAGCGCCGCCTGGTCCGCGCGGGCGCGCGCCTCGTCGAGGAGCGGCCGAGCGACCTCGAGCAGCTCGCTCGGCCCGGCGTGCGCCTCGGCAGTCGTCCAGCCGACGATCGCGGCGCGCGCCTCGTTCGACAGCGCGCCCTCCAGCTCGCCGCGCATCTCGTCGGGGCCGACGACGACGATCCGGAGGGTGCGGCCGCGCGCGTGCTCGTCGAGCGTGCTGCCGACCGTCTTCAGGTGCTGGTGGACGAGGTGGTCGATGTGGCGCTGGTATCGAGCCTGCGACCAGCCGCCCTGGTCGTGCTGGCCCGGTTGCGGCTCGGACTCGTCCGCGATCTCGCGGAGCCTCCCGCCTTCCAGCCGGTAGAGCGTGCCCCGCTCGCGGCTCACGACCGCGACCAGCGCGGCGTCGCGGTCGATCGCGCCCGCGAGCGGCGAGATGTACAGCGTCGGGCCGATGTGGACCGAGTCGCCGGACGCCTCCGCCAGCGGCAGCGCGCGGAAGAAGCCGTCCGCCGACGACGCGAAGACCGCGACGCCGCGGGCGCCGTCGCGGTCGAAGTCGTCGTGCCACCACGTGCGGATCCGGCCGAGGTCGTCGCGGACGGCGAGCCGGCAGTCGCGGGCGGCGATCGCGTCGGCGGACTTCTCCGCCTCCGTGAGAAGCGCGTTGAACTTCGTCTCGACGTCCGGGATCGTCGGCGTCGAGGAGGGGTCGAGGTCGAGGTAGATGCTGAGCGCGCAGCCGCTCTCCGCCCGGAAGCCGGCGAGGCCGCGCAGCGTGTCGGTCGTCACTACGGTCGCCATGGCGGCAGAAGTACCCGGGGCCGCAGTCGCGGAACATCCGGCCGGCCGATGTCGTTTACTACGGTGGAACCCATGAAGACGCGCGAGCTGATCGTGATCGGCGGCGGTCCCGCCGGCTACACCGCGGCACTGTACGCGGCGCGCGCCGACCTGGAGCCGCTCGTGATCGAGGGCTTCCAGTGGGGCGGCCAGCTGATGATCACGAGCGACGTCGAGAACTACCCGGGCTACGCCGACGGGATCATGGGGCCGGAGATGATGGCCGACTTCCGGCGCCAGGCGGAGCGCTTCGGCGCCGAGTTCCTGACGGACGACGTCACGCGCGTCGACTTCTCGTCGCAACCGCTGCGGGTGTACGTCGGCGACGACGAGCACGCGGCGCGCGCCGTGATCGTCGCGACGGGCGCGAGTGCCCGCTTCCTCGGCATTCCGTCCGAGGAGAGGCACAAGGGCCGCGGCGTGTCCGCCTGCGCGACCTGCGACGCGGCGTTCTTCCGCGACAAGGACGTGTACGTCGTCGGCGGCGGCGACTCGGCGTTCGAGGAAGCGCTCTTCCTGACGAAGTTCGCGTCGCGGGTGCACATCGTCCACCGCCGCGACCAGTTCCGCGCCTCCAGGATCATGGTCGACCGCGCCGACCGGAACGACAAGCTCGACTACGTGTTGAACGCGGTCGTCGACGAGATCGTCGGCGACGAGAAGGTGGAGGCTCTGCGCCTGCGCAGCACGATCGGCGACGACACGTGGGAGGTGCCGGCGGACGGTCTGTTCGTCGCGATCGGCCACGACCCGAACACGGCGCTCTTTCGCGAGTGGCTCGACCACGACGAGCAGGGTTACCTGGTGACGAAGCCCGGCACGACGGCGACGAACGTCCCGGGCGTGTTCGCCGCGGGCGACGTGCAGGACCACGTGTACCGGCAGGCGGTCACCGCGGCCGGCTCGGGGTGCATGGCCGCGCTGGACGCCGAGCGGTTCCTCGCGACGCTCGAGGGCCATCCCGGCACGGCGTTGACAGCCGGTCGCTGACGTAGCCTGCCTGGCAAGTGCCGAAGTGGATCGACCTCGTCGACCCGACTGCCGTCGCGCTGCACCAGGCGCTTCCCGAGCACGTCCACGCGACCGCGCTGGAGGCCCTCCTCGCGCCCCACGTCCACGACGACGAGCCGCGCCCGCGGATCGAGTCGCACGGCGACTACGTCCTCGGAATCCTCCTCCTCCCGATCGAGGTGCCGAACGAGGACCGGCTCTACTACGAGGAGGTCGACTTCGTCGCCACCACCGACACGCTGATCACGGTGTCGAAGACGCCGCCGGGCGAGAAGCCGTTCGACCCGGCCCCGGCGAAGGAGGCATGCCGGGCGCACGATGACGTCGGGATGTACGCCTACCACTTGATAGACCAGGTCGCGGAGGGGTTCCTCGACGTCGTCGACGCGCTCGACGACGAGATCGACGAGCTCGAGGACCTCGTCGCCGACCGCGACCCGCGCGAGGTCGGCCGTCGGATCCGCGGGCTGCGGCACGACATGCTCCACATCCGGCGCACGCTCGCGCCGACACGCGACGCGGTCCGGAAGATCGTCGACGACCGCATCGAGCTGGACGAGGGCGAGCTCTTCCCGCGCGACGTCGAGATCGCCTTCGGCAGCGCCTACGACAAGCTGCTGCGCGCGTCGGAAGGCCTGGACGCCGCGCGCGACTCCCTCGCCGGGATCCGCGACTACCTGCAGGGGAAGATCTCGAACGACCAGAACGAGGTGATGAAGCGCCTCACCGTCATCGCCTCGCTGCTCCTCCTGCCGACCTTCATCGTCGGCCTGTACGGCCAGAACTTCCACGACATCCCGGAGCTCCGGTGGGCGTGGGGCTACTGGTGGGCCTGGGGCTGGATCCTCGGCACGACGGTGGCGCAGCTCGCGTTCTTCCGCTGGAGGCGGTGGTTCTGACGGCGCAGGCGCCCCAGACGCTGACGCTGAAGACGCACCGCGACCGCCGCAACTGGTGGCAGTCGCCCTGGGTGCGCCGCGTCCTGCTGCTGCTCCCGACGGCGTTCGTCGCGCTCGCGCTCGCGAACGTGTTCGGCCAGCGCATGGTGACGGTCAGCGCCGCGGCGCCCGCCGCGCGGCTGTCCGTCACGGCGCCGGCGCACGCGCGGAGCGGCCTCGTCTACGCCGCCCGCTTCCGCGTCGACGCGATCCGGGACCTGAAGAAGGCTTCGCTCGTCCTCGACGCAGGCTGGGCGGACGGGTACACCGTCAACGGCGAGGCGCCTCAGCCGCTGACGCAGGGCTCGACGAACGGCCGCCTCGACTTCGGCCTCGGCCACGTCGCCGCCGGCAACCACGTCACGCTGTGGCTGAGCCTGCAGGTCAACCCGACCACGGTCGGGCATCACGCGCAGACGGTCCGCCTGTACGACCAGGGCCGGCTGGTCGCGACCGTCCGCCGCAGCGTCTTCGTCTTCCCCTAGCGAGGAGATCCCTTGGACATCGTCCTTCGTGCAGCCGCCGCGTACGTCTTCATCATCTTCCTGCTGCGTGTGATCGGACGGCGCGAGCTGTCGACGCTCGCGCCGTCCGACCTCGTGCTCCTCGTCGTGATGGGCGACCTGATCCAGAACGGCGTGACGCAGTCCGACTACTCCGTCACCGGCGTCTTCCTCGCCGTCTCGACCTTCGGGCTGCTCACCGTCCTCATGTCGGTCGTGACGTACAAGTCGAAGCGCGCGCAGACGCTCGTGGAGGGCGCGCCGCTGATCCTCGTCGAGGACGGGAACCCGGTCGAGCGGAACCTCCGGTCGGAGCGGATCGGCCTCGACGACGTCGCCGAGGAGGCGCGCGGCCAGGGCATCGAGTCGCTGGACGAGATCAAGTGGTGCGTGCTCGAGACCGGCGGCACGATGAGCTTCATCAAGAAGCGGTAGCGACGCGTCAGGCGAGCGCCGCGTGGCGCACGGGGAGCGCCCGGACGCACCGGGGCAGGTCGTGCGCCTCGCCCAGGAACGTCGCGCCGCGCAGGCTGCCGTGCACGCGCGTGCGCACGACGCGGCCCGAGCGCGTGACGACGAGCACGACGCGGCAGCCGGAGCGGCGCGGCCGCGCCAGCGTGAGCACGGGCCTCCGCGGCAGGTACCACTCGAGCGGCCCGCGGTACCACAGCGGGTTTCCGTACACGGCGATCGGGATCGACGGCTTCCAGCCCTCCGAGATGAGCGCGCGCGCCATCACGTCGTACGGCGGAACCTCGCCTACCTCCGAGACGGCGAGCGAGACCGCGACCGCGGCGACGAGGGCTCCGGCGGTGGCGATCCCGAGCCGGCGCCGAGGGAGCGCCGCGATGCCGCCGGCCGCGGTCGCGGCGACGAAGGGCCCGATTCCGATCAGGTTGCGGAGCGAGTAGATCTGGAGCCCCGCCGCCCACGCCGTCCCCGCCGCGACGAGCGGGCCGAGCGCGAGGGTCGAGACGAGCCGGCCGTGCGGGGCACGCCGGAGCGCGAAGGCTCCCGCCGCGACGACGAGGACCGCCGCCACGGAGAGGGCGAGGCCGGCGGCCGTGCCGTTGAGCGCGAACGTGAACAGCCGCAGCGGCGCAGCCACCACCGGCCGGAGCCGGAACGACCCGATCCACCAGAACCGGTCCTGGTGGTACTGCCGGAGCGCGACCGGGGCCCAGGCGAGGGCGACGGCGCCGCCGGCTGCGATCGCGCCGGTCGCGCGCCCTCTCGCGCGGCGCGCGGCGGGGTCGAGCCAGAGCCACGCGAGGGCCGCCGCGACGGAGAAGGCGAAGAAGTAGTGCGTCAGGCCGCCGGCGGCGGTGACGAGCGCGAGCCGTGCCTCGCGCCGGCGCGACGGCGCCTCGACCTCGTCGAGGAGCGCGAGCGCGAACAGGACGACGAGGAGCGCAAGGAGCTCGTACGCGCGCAGCTCCTGCCCGTGCGCGACGAACTGGCCGCCGAGCGCGACCAACAGCCCGGCGGCGAGAGCCGGCAGCTCGTCGAGGAAGCGCCGCGCGAGCACGACGGTCGCCGCCGCCAGCGCCGCCCCCGCCGCGACCGACAGCAGCCGCACGTCGCGCAACGGCACGCCGGCCTGGTGCACCGCCCACGCGAGCACGTACCAGAGCGGCGGCGTCGACTCCGTCCGCGCGACACGCGCGAGCACCGCCGGCAGCGAGCCGAGCGAGAGGATGCGCGCCGACGCGACCTCGTCCTGCCAGAACGCCTGCGTGTAGACCCCCGGGGTCCGCACGGCGGCGGCCACGGCCGCGACGAGGACGAGAGGCGCCAGACGGTGCCGCACGGCCGGGAGGCTACGCGGCGCTGCGTTTCGTTGGCGTTAAAGCGGCGGGAACGCTCAGAGCACCGCGCGTCTGCGCGGGCCGAACTCGCGGTCCGCGCAGGCGGGGCAGTAGAAGGCGAGCGCCGGCGGCTCGTCCGTCTCGGGGTCGTCCGTGCGGTACGCCCGCCACCCGACCCAGTAGGCGCCGCTCGAAATGCCGCACTCGCAGCACGCGACCGTCCGCACCGTGTGCTCCCCCTGTTGCTCGCCCATCGCTCTCACGATCGCGATCGGAGCGGACGGCGCTTCTGCCGTTCGGCTGATCTGACCCTGACTTCCGTCTTGCCCCTTCCGGTCACGCGGGCGTGATCGCCGCGAGCAGGCCGTGGATGCCCACCTCGCTCGCCCCGTGCCAGCCGTGCGGGCCCGCGGCGGCGAACAGCGTGTTCCTCGGGCCGGCGAGGCCGCCGTTGCCGAAGGCGATCCCCCACACGCCGCCGACGACGATCGGCTTCCCGTCGGCCCCGCGCAGGACGCCGTCGTGGTGCCATCCGTGAGCGGTGCGCCGGTAGGCGTCGATCTCGCCGTCGCCGAAGCTCGCGACCAGCAGGTCGCCGCCGAAGCGGCCGAACGTCCGCGGCGCGAGGGCGAGCCCCCACGGCTCGTTGAGGTCGCCGCCCCGCGCGACGCGCGCGACGAGGCGCCCGGAGAGGTCGAACTCGTCGACGTAGCCGCCCGCCGACGCGTCGTTCCCGTCGACCGGCGCGCGTCCGACGTACGTCACGAAGACGCTCCGTCCGAAGACCTGGATGCCCGACGGGGCGTACCACGCCGGGATCGACGGGTCGGCGAAGCGGCCGGGCACCGTCACCCGCCGCCAGCGCGAGTCGAAGACGTCGACGCGGGCGTTGTGGAAGTCGGTGGCGTAGACGCGGCTGCCCGCGACGGCGACGCCGCGAAAGACGGCCGCTTCGCCGGTCGCGTCGACGGTCACCTCCGCGCGCGTCGACCAGCCCGTCGGCACCGTGGCCGTCCACGCGCGCAGGCGCCCGTCCTCGCACGCGTAGACGAACCGTGCCGGCGCGAAGGTGCCGCCACCGCGCACGGGCAGCGCCCAGCCGCCGTAGTACGCGATCCCAGTCGGGCCGCCGTCGACCGTGACGTCGAGCACCTGCTTCCTGCCGGCGCCGGAGTAGAGCGTGCTGGTTCCGGTCGCCTCGTTCGCGACCCACCACGGCCCCGTCGGGCTCGCGGCGAGCCCCCACGCGTTGACGAGGGAGCGGTCGCGGTTCGGCGCCCGAACGCCCCCGTCCGACACGAGCGGTCGGACTGCGTAGCGCGCCGGCGACGCGTGCAGCGGCGCGAACGCGCCGACGGCGATCCCTGCGGCGACGAGCGCCGCGCTAGCGCCGAGGAGCGGGGCCCGTCGACTCACGGACGACGAGGGAGGTCGCGAGCTCGATCCGGAGCGCGTCGAGGCGCTGGCCCTCGATCAGCCGCAGGAGGAGGCTCACGCCCATCCGGCCGAGCTCGGCGAGCGGCTGCCGGACCGTCGTGAGACGCGGCGTCACGATCGTCGCCTGGAAGGTGTCGTCGAACCCGACGATCGAGAGGTCGTCGGGCACCCGCAGCCCGCGCCTGTGCGCCGCGTGCAGCACGCCGATCGCGAGGTTGTCGTTGAACGCGAAGATCGCCGTCGGCGGGTCGGGCCGCGACAGCAGCTCCTCCGCCGCCTCCTCGCCGCGCGGGATGCGCCAATCCGAGTGCACGATCAGGCCCGGGTCGGGCAGCAGGCCGTGGGCGGCGAGCGCGGCGCGGAAGCCGATCATCCGCTCCTCGTTCGCGTACCACCCGGGCACGCCGCCGATCGCGCCGATCCGGCGGTGCCCGAGGGCGAGCAGGTGCTCGGTCGCCGCCTTCGCGCCCGCGGCGTGCATCGCGGACACGCTGGGGATGCCCTCGGGCGGCGGCTCGCGCGGGTCGACGACGACGAAGGGGTAGCTCTCGTGGAGCGTCAGGAGCTCCTCCGTCGACTCCTCCGGGAGGAGCAGGATCGCGCCGTCGGTCATCCCGCGCACGAGGCGGTCGACGAGCGAGACCTCGCGGTCGTGCTCGTGGAGCGTCGGCGCGAGCATGATCCGCATGTCCTGCTCGTAGAGCGCCTCGGCGGCGCCGCTCAGGATGGGCCCGAAGTACGCGTCCGCGATCAGCGGCAGGGTGACGCCGACGATCCCGGTGCGCCCGCTCACGAGCGCCCGCGCGCCGCGGTTCGTGGTGAAGCCGTGCTCCCGCACCACCTGCAGGACCGTCGCCCTCGTCTCCGGCGCGACGTCCGGGCGGTCGTTGAGGACGCGCGAGACCGTCGCGATCGACACGCCGGCGAGGTCGGCGATGTCGCGGATGGTCGCGCGGCCGCGGAACTTCTGGTCGGGCCTGCGGTCGAGCTGCGCCATGACGAGATCCTACCGGAAGCGTTTTCAGAGTCCAAGCGCCGATGGTTCCTGTGGATTCTTGACAGAGCCCGCCGAACCTGTTAAGCGTTACCGGAAATTTTTCCGGTTGCGTTTCCACCCAGTGGTCGTCGTCTCCCCCTTCGCCCCGGGCGGGCGAGAAAGGAAGGCCCGATGTCACCTCAGATCCGCTCGTCCCGCCGACCGGGGCTCGTCCTGGGAGCAGGTGGGGCGGCTCTCCTCGTCGCGGTGGCGGTCGTCGCCGCGGCGGTCGTGGCGCCGGCACGGAGCGCCGCGCCGCTCGCGCTCTCGACGAGCAACGCGCACAAGTGCCTCGTCATGACGGGATCCGGCGATCCCGCGTTCGTCAAGAACTTCAACCCGTACACCGCGCAGGGCCTGCCGAGCGGCCAGTTCGTGCGGGGCGCGATCTACGAGGGGCTCATCGTCACCCCCGCCGGCGGGCTGAAGGCGATCCCGTGGCTCGCGCGGAGCTGGAAGTGGTCGAACGGCAACAAGACACTGACGCTGAACCTCGTCCGGAACGCGAAGTGGTCGGACGGCACGCCGCTCACCTCCGCCGACGTCGTCTACTCGCTCAAGGGCGGCAACGGCGCGCAGTCGAAGGTGATGGACGTCCTCGGTTACACGCGGCCCGACACGAACGTCGCCTCGATCACGGCGAAGGGCAAGTACACCGTCGTCATCAACCTGAAGACGGTCGACTCGCAGTTCGTCTCGACGACGCTGAACGGCGTCTTCATCGTGCCCCAGCACATCTGGGCGAAGGTCGCCAACCCCGCGACGTTCACGAACCCGCAGCCCGTCGGCTCCGGCCCGTTCAACCAGGTCGCACGCTTCACGTCGCAGGACTACGTCCTCGGCAAGAACCCGCACTACTGGCAGGCCGGGAAGCCGCTGATCCCGTGCCTCGAGTACGTGCAGGCGTCGTCCAACGACGCCGCGCTCGCGCTGATCCAGAGCGGCCAGGTCGACTGGACGCACAACTTCGTCGCCAACGTCGAGAAGGCGTACGAGGCCAAGGACCCGGCCCACTACCACGCGTTCTACGCGACGACGGCGTACCCGCAGTCGCTCGTGTTCGACGACACGCAGTACCCCTACAGTCTCGTCGCGTTCCGGAAGGCGCTGTCGCAGGCGATCGACCGGAAGTCGATCTCCAAGCTCGGTGAGTACGGCTACGCGCCGCCGACCAGCGCGCTCGGGATCGAGTTCCTGTTCCCGCAGTGGGTCACCGACCCGTCGGTCGAGGCGCAGGCGAAGGCGCTCGCGACGTACAACCCGGCGGCGGCGAAGAAGACGCTGACCGATGCCGGCTTCACGTACAAGGGCAACCAGCTGATCGACCCGAAGGGCAACCCCGTCAGCCTCGACATCCACGTCATCTCCGGCTGGTCGGACTGGGTCGCCTCGGACCAGATCATCGCCAAGGACCTGCAGGCGATCGGGATCGGCTCGAAGGAGGTCCTCGAGCCCGACTGGAACTCCTGGTACCCGAACGCCGCGAGCACGAAGAACCCGACGCTGCTCTGGCAGGTCGGGGGCCAGGGCTCCCCGTACGGGTTCTTCAACGCCAACTTCTCGAACAACGCGTTCGTCCCCTCCGGGCAGGACGCGACCAACACCGGCGACTGGGAGCACTTCAAGAGCGACCAGGGGACCGCGCTGCTCCAGCAGTGGAAGCAGTCGCTCGACCCCAAGAAGCAGCACGCCGCCGCGACCGCGCTCGAGAAGCTCTGGCTTCAGCAGCTCCCGATCGTGCCGCTGTTCGTAGGGCCGCGGTGGTCGACCTACAGCACGAAGTACTTCCACTGCTTCGACTCGCCGAAGAACCACTTCGGCGACCCGATCTTCACCACGTTCCCCGACAACATCCTCTCGTTCACCAGGATCTGTCCGGGCGGCAAGGCCGGGCAGTAGCTCCACCCCTCCAAGCAGGCGGCGGACGGCTAAGGCCGTCCGCCGCCATCCTGTAGGACCCCTCCATGCGCTTCGTCCTCCGTCGCCTCGCGTTCTACGTCTTCGCCGTCTGGGTCGCGCTGACGCTGAACTTCCTCCTCCCGCGCTTGATGCCGGGGAACCCGATCGGCGGCGTCCTCCAGCATCTCTCCCCCGCTCAGATCGCGTCGAACCCGGGGATCGTGCAGACCTACGAGGCGCTGCTCGGCGGCGGCAAAGGGACGATCTGGCACGACTACGTCGTCTACCTCCACCGCGTCGCGCACCTGAACTTCGGCGTCTCGACGTCGAACTACCCGGCGACGGTGTCGCAGGTGATCGGCCGCGTGCTGCCGTACTCGATCTTCCTCGTCGGCGTCGCGTTCGTCGTCTCGTTCTTGCTCGGGATCGGGATCGGAATGGTGGCCGCGTGGCGCCGCGGCGGCGCGTTCGACACGTTCGTCGTCCCGGTGTTCATGGCGCTGTCGGCGTTCCCGGCGTTCTTCACCGGGCTGATCGGCGTCTACTTCCTCGGGCTCAAGCTGCACTGGTTCCCGATCCAGCACGCGTACGACTCGAGCCTCGTCCCCGGGTTCGACTGGGCGTTCCTCTCGAGCGTGTTCCGCCATTCGCAGCTGCCGATCCTCGTGATCGTGGCCGCCTACACCGGCGGCTGGGTGCTGAACATGCGCACCGTCATGATCAACACGATCGGCGAGGACTACGTCGCGATGGCGCACGCGAAGGGGCTGCGCGACCGCCGCGTGATGACGCGCTATGCCGGCCGCAACGCGCTCCTCCCGCCGCTGAACGGATTCGCCGCGCAGTTCGCGAGCGCCGTCGGCGGCCTCGTGTTCATCGAGTATGTGTTCAGCTATCCCGGCGCGGGGCTCACGCTGCAGCAGGCGGCGCTCGGAAACGACTACCCGCTCACGCAGGGGCTCCTGCTGATCTTCGCGCTCAGCGTGATCGGCGCGAACTTCGTCATGGACCTGCTCAACCTCGTCCTCGACCCGCGCGTGCGCGCCTCCTGAGCGTGTCGCAGCTCCAGCCGACGATCGAGCTGGCCCCCGCCCTGCCGCCGGCGCGCGCGCGGCGCTGGTCGCGCGTGCTCGTGCCGGGATGGCTCGCGATGCTCGTCCGCAACCCGAAGTCGCGCGTCGGCCTCTGCCTCGTCGGGTTCATGGTCGTCGTCGCGCTGATCGCGCCGCTCGTCTCCGTCTCCGACCCGACGGCGTTCAGCCTTCTCGACGCCCGCCAGGCGCCGTCGTGGCACCACCTGTTCGGGACGACCGACCAGGGAAGCGACATCTTCTCGCAGGTCGTGATGGGCGCCCGCCGCTCGCTGATCCTGGGCGCGGCGTCGGGCGCGCTCGCCACGCTGATCGCGACGACGCTCGGCGTGCTCGCGGCGTACGCGGGCGGGCTCGTCGACGAGGCGATCAACTTCCTGACGAACGTCTTCCTGGTCGTCCCGACGATCCCGTTGCTCGTCGTCGCGTCCGCCTACCTGAAGAGCCGGAGCATGGGCACGATGATCCTCTTCCTCGCCCTGACGCTCTGGGCGTTCGAGGCGCGGATCCTGCGCGGCCAGGCGCTCTCGCTGAAGAGCCGGGACTTCGTGCTGGCCGCCAAGGTGGCGGGCGAGTCGACGTGGCGGATCGTCTTCGGCGAGATCATGCCGAACATGATCAGCCGGATCGCGGCCGGCTTCGTGCTCGTCTTCTACATCTCGCTGCTCGTCGACGCCGGCCTCGAGTTCCTCGGCCTCGGCGACACGACGCACGTGAGCTGGGGCATGACGCTCTACTGGGCGCAGACCAACTCGGCGGTGCTGCAGGGCGAGTGGTGGCCGTTCGTCTTCCCCGGCGTCGCGCTCGTGCTCACGGTGCTCGGGCTCACGCTCGTGCTCGCCGGGATCGACGAGGTGTCGAACCCGCGCCTGCGCGACGAGGTCCGCGTGCGCCGCGCGCTCGTCCGCGGGCTCGTCCTCCCCCGCCGGCGGGCCGCATGACCGTGGCGCTCGCGACCGAGCGGGAGGCGCCGCAGCGGAACGACGCGCCGGTGCTCCAGGTCGAGGAGCTCGCGGTCGAGTACGTCACGCGGACGCGCACGACGCGCGCCGTCGACGGGATCAGCCTCGCGATCGCGCCGGGCGAGATCCTGGGCCTCGCCGGCGAGTCCGGCTGCGGCAAGAGCACCGTCGCGAACGCGATCATGCAGATCCTCCGCCCCCCGGCTCGGATCGCCTCGGGACGGATCCTGTTCGACGGCGAGGACCTGACGAGGAAGAGCCGCGACGAGCTGCGCAGGTTCCGCTGGCGCAACATCTCGATGGTCTTCCAGAGCGCGATGAACGCGCTCAACCCGGTGATGCGCGTCGGCGACCAGTTCGTCGACATGATGCGCGCGCACGAGCGCGTCTCGAAGCGCGATGCGCTCCGCCGCGGCGGCGAGCTGCTCGAGCTCGTGGGGATGGACGCGCGCCGCGTCCGCTCGTACCCGCACGAGCTGTCCGGCGGGATGCGGCAGCGCGTCGTGATCGCGATGGCGCTGGCCCTGCGCCCCGAGCTGATGATCATGGACGAGCCGACGACGGCGCTCGACGTCGTCGTGCAGCGAGAGATCCTGCAGCAGGTGCGCGCGCTGCAGCGGGAGCTCGGCTTCGCCGTCCTCTTCATCACGCACGACCTCTCGCTCCTGATCGAGTTCGCCAGCCGGATCGCGATCATGTACGCCGGCGAGATCGTCGAGGAGGCTCGTGCTGAGGTGCTGCACCGGGAGCCGCGCCACCCGTACACGGTCGGCCTGATGCAGTCGTTCCCTCCGCTGCACGGCCCCGTCGCACGAATGACCGGCATCCCGGGCGCGCCGCCCGACCTCGCGGCGCCGCCCGAAGGCTGCCGGTTCCACCCGCGGTGCCCCCATTGCCGGCCGGAGAACGCCGCCCTCTACCTGCGCCAGACGGGGATCCGTCCGGTGCTGCGCGAGGTCGACCGCGGACACAGCGTCGCGTGCCATCTCGTCGAGGACGCGCCGTGACGCAGGCCGAGCTGGAGGTGCAGGGCCTGACGAAGCACTTCCGCACCGGCGGTGCGCTCTTCGACCGCAGCCGCGTGCACGCGGTCGACGACGTCACCTTCGAGCTGCGGCCGGGCACGATCACCGCCCTCGTCGGCGAGAGCGGCAGCGGGAAGAGCACCGTCGCGCGCCTGCTGGCGCGCCTGTACGAGCCGACCGACGGCCGCGTCGTGTTCGACGGTCGCGACCTGGCGCGCACGCGCAGGCGGCGCGAGCTCCTGCGCTACCGCTCGCAGGTCCAGCTCATCTTCCAGGACCCGTTCGGGTCGCTGAACCCCGCGAAGACGGTGCGCCACCACCTCGAGCGCCCCCTCCGCATCCACCGCGTCGTGCCGCGCGGCCGGATCGAGGCCCGCGTCCACGAGCTGCTCGAGACCGTCGGGCTCGTCCCGCCGGACCGATACGCCGCGAAGTACCCGCACGAGCTGTCCGGCGGGCAGCGCCAGCGCGTCGCGATCGCGCGGGCGCTCGCGGTCGAGCCGCATGTGATCGTCGCCGACGAGCCGATCTCGATGCTCGACGTCTCGATCCGGATCGGGATCCTCAACCTGATGGCCGACCTGCGCGAGCAGCAGAACCTCGCGTTCCTGTACGTGACGCACGATCTCGCGAGCGCGCGGTACGTGGCCGACCACGTGCTGGTGATGTACGCAGGGCAGATCGTCGAGGAAGGGCCGCCCGAGCAGGTGCTGAGCGCGCCGCTCCACCCCTACACGCAGCTGCTGCTCGCCGCGGTCCCCGACCCCGACCGGGCGCAGCCGACCGAGATCGAGCTGCGGAAGGGCCTCGCCCCCGCGGCCGTCGACCCGCCCGACGCGTGCCGGTTCGTCGCGCGCTGCCCGCTGGCGATCGACGTCTGCTCGCGCGTCACGCCTCCGCTGATCGAGGCGCGCGCGCGGCAGCGCGCCCGCTGTCACGTCAACGCCCCGTCCCCCGACCTCCGAGAGGAACGCCATGCCCAAGCCGTCTAGAGACTTCCCGCGCGATTTCGTCTGGGGCGCGGCCACCGCCGCGTACCAGATCGAGGGCGCAGTCAACGAGGACGGGCGCGGCGAGAGCGTCTGGGACCGCTTCTGCGCGACGCCCGGTAAGGTCAGGAACGGCGAGACCGGAGCGGTCGCGTGCGACTTCTACCACCGCTATCGCGACGACATCGCGCTGATGCGCGAGCTCGGGCTCGACGCGTTCCGCTTCTCCGTCGCGTGGCCGCGGGTGCTGCCGGAGGGGCGCGGTCGCGTGAACGAGAAGGGGCTCGACTTCTACGACCGGCTCGTCGACGAGCTGCTCGGCAACGGGATCGAGCCGTACGTGACGCTGTTCCACTGGGACACGCCGCAGGCGCTCGAGGACGAGGGGGGTTGGCCGGCACGCGCGACGGTCGACGCCTTCGTCGAGTACGTCGCGGCCGTCGCGGGCCGCCTCGGCGACCGCGTCCGACACTGGATCACGCACAACGAGCCGTGGGTCGTCGCGTGGGTCGGGCATGCGTGGGGCCACCACGCGCCCGGGCGCACCTCGGACGCGGCCGCGCTGGCGACCGCGCACCACCTCCTCCTCTCGCACGGGCGCGCCGTCGCCGTCTTGCGCGAGCTGTCGCCGCAGTCGGAGGTCGGCATCACGCTGAACCTCGACCATCCGTACGCGGCGAGCGACGACGCCGACGACGTCGCGGCCGCACGCTGGGTCGACGGGCTCCACAACCGGTGGTTCCTCGATCCGGTCTTCCGCGGCGAGTACCCCGCAGACATGCTCGACGCGTGGGAGCGGAGCATGCCCGCGGTCGAGGACGGCGACCTGCGCGCGATCGCGACTCCGATCGACTTCCTCGGCGTCAACAACTACACCTCTCCTCTCGTCGCCGCCGACGCGAACGGCGGCCGCTCGCGCATCCTTCACCGCTCGAACGTCGACCGCACGGACATGGGCTGGGACGTGGTCCCCGACGGGCTGCACGACCTGCTCGTCCGCCTGCAGCACGACTACGCGCCCCCGGCCGTCTACGTGACCGAGAACGGCGCCGCGTACGCCGACGTGCGGGGTCACGACGGAAACGTCCGCGACCCCGAGCGGCAGGCGTACCTCGCCGAGTACATCGACGCCGCGCGCCGCGCGCTCGAGGCAGGCGTCGCGCTCCGCGGCTACTTCACGTGGTCGCTCCTCGACAACTTCGAGTGGGCGTGGGGCTACTGGAAGCGGTTCGGGCTCGTCTACGTCGACTACTCGACGCTCGAGCGGATCCCGAAGGGCAGCTTCTACTGGTACCGCGACTTCATCGCCGCGGGCAGGTCGGGAGCCGAGGCGGCCGCGTAGGCCGTCGCCGCCTCGGGCTGCCGTCCCGCCTCACGGATGGATGTCGTAGCAACCGCCGTCGTTCTCGTGGGCGGCGACCGACCACGCGGCCGGTCCGTACGACACGATGAACTGCTCGAGGCTCATGGAGCGCGCGAGCACCCGCGCCGGCGTCCCGCGCCACGACTTGCGACCCGTCACGGTCAGCTGGAAGCCGCGGACGACGCCGTCGTAGCTCCGGACGACGACGATGAAGACCTTGTAGCGACGAACGCCGTCGCTCAACCAGCAGTGGTTGTGCAGACCGACGCATTGAGAGAGGTCGGAGGACCGCTGTCAAGCCGGCGGCGGGTACCCTGCCCGGCCGTGCCGTACTACATCTGCCCGCAGTGCAAGGAGCGGTCGGTCGACGTCGACGCGCGCGAGGGCTTCTCCACGCAGGCGCCCGCGTGCCGGCACTGCGGCTTCGGCTTCCTGTTCGAGCTCCTCGACGACTACTACCCCGCACCCGACACCGGGATGGTCGTCACCGACCAGGAGGGGCGGGTGCTAGCGAGCGGCCGCGGCGTCTTCGAGCTGACGGGGTTCCCGGAGTCGGACCTGATCGGCCGCGACGTCGTGGAGGTGCTGCAGCTCTCGGACGCGAAGCCGGTCGAGCTCGCGCGCGAGTGGGGCGTGCGGCGGCTCGGCGAGCAGCTCTCGATCAAGACCCGCGCCGGGAGCGAGAAGCGCGTCGTCGCGGACGTCTTCCCCGCCTACGACGACGACGGCGGGCTCCTGGTGGCGCTCACTCCCAGGCGCGGCTAGTGTCGAAGCCCCTTTCAGGGAGGTGACCCATGGCTGAACGGTTTCACGGCGTGCTGCCCGCTCTGATCACGCCGCTCCAGGAGGACGCCGGCGCGATCGACGTCGACGCGCTCGCCGCGAACGTCGAGCGTCTCGTCGCCGCCGGCGTCGGCGGCCTCGTCCCCGGCGGCAGCACGGGCGAGTTCGTCACGCTCACGAACGCGGAGCGCCGGCAGCTGGTCGAGACGACGGTGGAGGCGGCCGCCGGACGCGTTCCGGTCGTCGCGGGCACGACTGCGCTGTCGACGCGCGAGACGATCGAGCTGAGCGTGCACGCCGAGGAATCCGGCGCTGCCGCGGTGATGATCGCGCCGCCGTTCTACGAGCCGCTGTCCTGGCGCGAGCTGTACGCGCACTACGAGGCCGTGGCCGAGACGATCGCGATCCCGATCATGTACTACAACCTGCCGGTCGCGACCGGCGTCCGGCTGACCGCGGCGCAGCTCGTGGAGCTCCAGGCCGCCGGCGTCACGTGCCTCAAGGACAGCGGCGGCGACGCGATCGCCGCGACCGAGCTGATCCAGACCGGCGGGCCGACGCTCCTGAACGGGATGGACACGCTCACCTTCGCCGCGCTCGCGGCGGGCGTCGAAGCGGTGGTCTGGGGTGCGGCGTCGATCCTGCCCGAGCAGTGCGTCGCCCTCCATCGAGCGCTCGTCGACGAGTGCGACCTGGCCTCGGGCCGCGAGCTGTGGGCCCGTCTCTGGCCGCTCTGCCACTTCCTCGAGGGGCAGAGCTACGCGGCGGCCGTCAAGACGGCGTGCCGCCTGGTCGGCGTCGTCACCGGCCCCGTCCGACGCCCGCTCCTCCCGCTCACCGACGCGGCAACCGCGGAGCTCGCCGCCTTGCTGGAGCACGCGACGACGCCGGCGGTCGAGTCGGTCTCGCGCTAGACGCGGCTCGCGGGACAGAGGTCGGCCGCGAGCGGGCACTCCTCGCAACGCGGCCGGCGGGCCTCGCAGATGCGCCGTCCGTGCCAGATCAGGAGGTGCGGGAAGCGCGCCCAGTCGGGACGCGGGACGAGCCGCATCAGGTCGCGCTCGATCTTGACGGGGTCCTCCTGCCGCGTGAACGCGAGCCGCTGCGACAGGCGCCGAACGTGCGTGTCGACGACGATCCCCTGCGCTTCGCCTCGCTCCGCCGACACGACGTTCGCCGTCTTGCGGGCGACGCCGGGGAGCTTCAGCAGGTCGTCGAACGCTGTCGGCACCTCGCCGCCGTGCACCTCGAGGATCCGCTGCATCGTCCCGCGCAGCGACTTCGTCTTCTGGCGGTAGAAGCCGGTCGCGAAGATGTCGCGCTCGAGCTCCTCCACCGGCACGGCCAGGTAGTCCTCGGGCCGCCGGTACTTGCGGAAGAGCTTCTCCGTCACCCGGTTGACGTTCACGTCCGTCGTCTGCGCGGAGAGCATCACGGAGACGAGCAGCTCGAGCGGGCTCGCGAACTGCAGTGCGATCCTCGCGTCGCGGTGCGTCTCCGCCAGCCGGTCGATGACGGGCCGGATGCGCTCCTTCTTCGGCGCGACCTTCTTCCGCCGCGCTTCGGCGACGTAGCTACGTGGCACGCGCGAGCGCGACGAGCCGCTCCGGCGAGCTCCGCAGCCGCGGCCCCGCGCAGACGACGTCCAGAGCGGGACAGCCGCTGCACGTGAACTCGCTCGGCGTCGGCGTGAACTCGCCGCCGTCGATGCGGCGGATCGCCTCCGAGAGCTCCGCCTCGAGCACGGGCACCTCGAGCCTCGCGAACGTCGTGGACACGACCGCGTCCGGCCGCTCGAGGAAGTGGTAGACGACCTCGACCTCGTCGGCACCCGCTCGGAAGCACGCGAGCGCGTACACGAGCCGCTGCAGCCGGTAGTCGGCCTCGACGATCTCTTCGGGAGCTCCTTCCTCGAGCGAGTTCGTCTTGTAGTCGAGGACGAGCGCGCGCGGCCCGTCGCGCCAGAGGACGTCGAGGCGGCCGTGCAGCAGCACGCCGTCGTGCTCGAAGGCGAACGGCCGCTCGACGGTCGCCCCGGGCAGCGCCGCGACGCGCGCCGCGAGCTCCGAGCCGCAGTAGGACCGGACGAAGGCCTCGATCCGCGCGACCTCCTCGTCGGTCGCCGCCGGGTACCACGTCCGCACGACCCCGACGTCGGGGCACGCCGGCGCGCGCAGGTCGAGGAGCTCGAGCAGGCGATGCACGGCGTCGCCGACCTCGGTCGCCTTCAACCCGGCGGCGCCTCGAACGAGCCCGCGCTCCTCGCGCAGGCCCGCGACGCGCTCGGCGTAGTAGCGGTACGAGCAGCGCTCGAAGAGCGCGAGCGCCGAGTACGACAGCCGCCTCACCTTGTGCAGCGGCGGCGCCGGAAGCGGCGCGAGCTCGGGCAGGCGGTAGCCGCGCGGGAGCGGCGACGTCGGCAGCTCGCCGAACAGAGCGAGCTGTCCTTCCTCCTCGAGCGCCGGCTCCGGGGGCGTTTCCGCCTCGTAGCGGTTGACGCGGAGCACGAAGCGCGCCTCGCCGCGCTCCAGCTCGCCGTCGACGGGGTCGTCGAGGCCGAGCCGCGAGAGCACCCAGCCGATCGGCGTCTCCAGGTCGCGCGGCCGGTCGGGGTCGATCGCGCCGGACACGATCAACCGGTCGACGGCGCGCGTCATCGCGACGTAGTACAGGCGCAGCCGTTCCGCGCGCGCGTCTGCCTCCTCCGCCTCGCGCACCGCCTGGTAGTCGAATGCCGGCCGCTTCTTCCCCGACCTTGGATCGACGACGCGGAACCCGAACCGGCCGTCGGGCCTGACGAGGATCTCGTCGCCCGCCGGCTGCGCGCCGGTGTCTCGGCCGGCGTCGGCGACGATCACGACCTTGAACTCGAGGCCCTTGGCCGCGTGGATCGTCAGCAGCCGCACCGCGTCGGCGCCCTCCTCCTCCGACACGGCCTCGAGCTGCGCCGCGCCGAGCGCTTGCTGGTCGCCGATGAACCTGACGAACCCCTCGATGTCCGGACCGCGCAGCGCTTCGTACGAGCGGGCGAGCCGCATCAGCTTCCGCAGGTTGGCGTACCGGCGCTTGCCGTCCCATTGCGCGAGCACCGCGAGGTCGTAGTCGTGCGCCGACACGATCTCCTCGCACAGGCGCTCCAGCCCCATGCGCGCCGACGCGGCGACGAGGCGGTCGTAGCGCTGCCTGAACGCCCGCACGAGCCGAGCGTCGTCCTCCGAGAGAGCCTCCGGCAGCGAGCGCTCGAGGCCGCTGAAGAGCGGCCGCTTCGACGCGTGGCGTCGGAGATGCACGAACGCGTCGTTCGAGACGCCGACGAACGGCGAGGCGAGCACGGTCACGAGCGCCTCGTCGTCGTAGCGGTTCCGCAGGAGTCGCAGGTAGGCGAGCAGGTCGACGACCTGCTGCTGGCCGAAGTATCCGCGGCCGGTCGCTCGGTACGTCGGCAGCCCCTCCGCGCGCAGCGCCGCCTCGTACCGCTCGGCGTCCGTACCCGCCGCGAACAGCAGGACGACCTCGCCGGGCGCGGCGACGCCCGCCTCCACGAGCTCCCGCACGCGCCGCGCGATCGCCCTCGCCTCCCCGTCTCGCCACGAGACGGGCGTGCCTGCGAAGCTGCGCTTGTCGGTGACGAGCAGCTCGACCGGGTGCCCGAAGACGGGGTCGGGGAACTCGCCCGAGGCGGCCAGCGGCTGGTAGCCGTCGCCGAACTCCTCGTGGAAGAGGTGGTTGACGGCGGCGAGGACCTCGGGGCGCGAGCGGTAGTTGCGGGAGAGCGGCAGCCGCTGCGCCGCGCGCTCGCGCCGCTCGCGGAAGACGGCGACGTCGGCGTGGCGGAACCCGTAGATGGACTGGAACTCGTCGCCGACGAAGAAGACGTCGCGCTCGAGCGCGCCGCCGCGCAGCAGATCGACGAGCTCGCACTGCAGGCGGTTCGTGTCCTGGAACTCGTCGACCATGATCGCGCGGAACCGGAGCTGCTCGGCCTCGCGGACAGCCGGGTGGTCGCGGAGCAGGTCGCGGGTCAGGAGCTGCAGGTCCTCGAAGTCGAGCGCCGACTCGCGCTGCTTCGCGGCCGCGTACTCCGCCGCGAACAGGTCGAGCAGCTCCTGCAGGAGGTCCTTGTCGCGCAGCGCGAGCTCGTCGAGCGCCGCCTGCTCGAGCCGCTTCCGCGCCGCCTCGTACGCCGCCGCGCGCTCGCCGGAGGCACGCAGCGACGCGAGGTCGTGGAGCCGCTCGGGATTCGTCGAGTGAAGGGCGAGCGCCGCCTGCGCCGCCGCGAGCTGCTTGTCGGTGCAGTCGGGGTCGGCGGCGAGCGCGCGCGCCTCGTCGTGCAGCTCGGCGAGGCGCTCGGTCAGGTCCGCCTGCTCGCTCAGCTCCAGCTCGAGCTCGCGCCCGGCCGAGCGGAGGGTCTCGTAGACGCCGGTGAGCCTGCGCCGCAGCCCGTCGGCGCCGTAGGTCGCGAGCAGGCGGAGCCGGTCCGAGTCGCGCGTGGAGCAAAAGCCGGCGAGCGCGCGCTCGAACGCCTCCCCGCGAATCACCGCTCCGTGCTCCTCGTCGAGCTCGCGGTACCGCGGGTCGATCCCGACGGCGAACGGGTGCGCCCGGAGGAGCCGCGAGCAGAAGCCGTGGATCGTCGAGATCCAGGCGCCGTCGAGCCGGCGCGCGAGGTCGTGCCGCCCTCGCGCGCGCAGCGCGGCGCGGATCCGTGCCCGCAGCTCGCCGGCGGCCTTGCGCGTGTAGGTGATGACGAGCACAGACTCGACGTCGAGCCCCTCGTCGCACACCGCGCGCACGAACCGCTCGACGAGCACCGTCGTCTTCCCCGTCCCGGCACCCGCCGACACGAAGACCTCGCCCCTGGCCTCGGCCGCCGCGCGCTGCTGCGGGTTCACGTCAGGCCCTCTCCACGCGGCACATCGGCCACACGTCGCACCAGGCGGGGCAGCTGCCGCCCTTCGGGTCGTGGCGCACGTCCCCGGCCCGGATGCGCTGGGCGCACGCGCGCGCACGTTCGCGCGAGGTCTCCACCAGCCCCCAGAACTCGTCGTCCGGGAGGTAGTCGTTCCGCTGGTAGCCGGGCAGGTCGCCGGCGGCGTCCTTGTGCAGCAACCCCCGCGTGATCCGGGCGCCCGCGAGAGCGCGGTACACGCCGCCGAGGGGCTCGATCCCGACGAGGTCGCGGAGCACGAGCATGTAGAGCGGGATCTGCAGCTTCAGCTCTTCGTCGATCTGCTTCGCCGAGTGGGCGCCGCGGCCCGACTTGTAGTCCTGCACGATCCCCCGCGCCGAGAACGGGTCGACGTCGATGCGGTCGATCTTCCCGCTCAGGTGGATTCCCTCGCCGAGGTGGAGGCCGCGCTGCAGCTCCGGCGCCGAGCGCTCCGATCCGAACGCGACCTCGAACCGGCGCGGCACGAGCTCGAGCGGCGACTCCGCCTCGTCGCGCACGAACCCCTCGAGGTCCCGCCAGAGGCTCTCCTCGAGCTCCGCTGCCTGGAGGTCGGTCAGCTCGAGCCGCACGCCGCCGCGGAGCGCGTCGTCGAGGCAGCGGCGCAGGAACCCGACCGCCCGCTCGACGTTGTCCGGCGTCACCCGATCGTGGCCGAGCTCCCGCGGCAGGCCGGCGTAGAACTTGTGCAGCGCGCTGTGCGCGACCGAGCCGCGCAGGAGCGGGTCGACCTCCGCGTCGATCGTCTTCGGCGAGACGACCCGCTCGAAGAACCAGGCCGACGAGCAGTCGGCGAAGCGTTCGAGCTCCGTCACGCCGAACATGGTCCTGGCGCCGAGGAACGCGAGCAGCGCAGGATCGCGCAGCCGCGTGTCGCGACGGAACGCCGAGCGGGCGCGCGCGAGCCGGCGCTCCCAGCCGTTCGCCTCGGCGAGCGCGAGCGCCTCGCCGGGCTCGAGCAGGACGAGCGCGCGCAGCCGCTCGCGCTCCGACGGCGCCGCCTCGAGCGGACGCGTGAGCGCGGACAGCGGCCGCCGCGACGTCGCGTGCGCGACGTCCTCGTCGTCGAAGACGGCGGCGACCTCCTCCCAGAACGGGCTCGGCTCGCGCGGCACGCCGTCCTCGGTCGCCGCCTCCCGCACCAGGTAGAGCCGCCGCGTGGCGCGCGTGCAGGCGGTGTAGAACAGGTAGCGGTCGCGCGCAACCTGGTCGGGGCGCTCGAGCCTTCCGCCGAGCTCGCGCCGGCGGTCGTCGTCGAGGAAGGGTGACGTGCGCGAGCGGCGCGGCAGCGAAGCCTCCTCGAGCCCGAGCACGAAGACGACCTCGAAGCGGCGGGTGCGCGCCCGCATCAGGTCGAGAACCGCGACGCGCCCCGCCTCGCCCGACGCCGCGAGCCGGACCTCGCACCGCTCCAACGCGGCGACCAGCTCCTCCCGCGTGGGCTCGAGCCCCTCGAGCTCCGTCAGGAGCTGCAGGACGTGCCCGTACGCGCGTAGGTCGAGGCGGGACGTGTCGCCGGCCGGCGGGGCGTCCGTTCCGTACGCCGACCGGAGCATCTGCCGGAGCAGCGTCCGCACGGCGTCGACGGGATCGGCCGCACCGCGCAGCTCCCCGAGCACCGGCAGCGGCGCCTCGCGCAGCTTCTCGGCCTCCTCCTCCACGCGCGCGGGCGTGTGGATCGCGCGGCCGCGCAACCGACCCTCGACGTAGTCGACCGACGACCGCGCGAGGCCGGAGTACGGGCTGCGCAGGAACGCGAACAGCTCGCGCCGGCCGGCGTCCGTCCACGCATATCGCAGGAGCTCGAGGAGCGCGTGGCCGACCGGCGTGGCGCCGAGGCGCACGCGCGACTCGACCGCGTACGGGACGTCCAGGGAGCCGAGCACCGTCTCGAGCGGCGCACGAAGGCTGTCGAGCGAGGGCGCGACGAGCGCGATTTGCTCCGGAGGCACGCCGGCGCGGATCAGCGCGACGACCTCGTCGGCGACGAGCTCGACCGTCCCGCGGGCGCCGGCGCCCTCGAGGAACCGCACCGCGGCGTCGAGCGGCGGCGCGGGCGGCGGCGACTCCTCGTACAGCGCCCGCTCGAGGTGCGCGAGCGCCGGGTGCTGGTACTCCCCGGAGCGCGGCGGAAGCTCCTCGACGCGCGAGGCGAGCGCGGCGAGGTCGCCGGCCGTCCGCGCGAGCGAGGCGAAGGCGATGCGGCCCGGCTCGTACGGAAGGGAGACCTGCACCTCCGTGCGCCCCGCGAGCGCGTCGAGGAGCGCCCACTCCGCTCCCGTCAGGTCCTCGAACCCGTACGCGAAGACGGGCTCGCCGTGCCACGCGTCGAGGTCCGTCTCGACTCGCTCCGCTGCCCGGCGGCGCAGCAGGTCGCGGTCCCACAGCCCGAGCCGGTCGAGCTCGCCCCGGTAGAGGCGGTAGAGCGTGTCGAGCTCGCCCTCCAGGTCGCCTGGGTCGAGGAGCCCCTGCTCGAGCTCGCCGAGCGTCTGCAGGAGCGTGTCGGCGAACCCGCCTGTGCGGGCCGAGCCGGCCAGGCCGTCGAGGTGCGCGGACTGCAGCATCCGCCGCACGATCAGCGCGCGCTGCGCGTCGCCGGCGACGGGGCGCTGCGCCGGGTCGTCGCGGACGAGGCGGCGGAAGAGGTCGTCGAACGTCCCGATCGAGCCCGCGAACAGGCAGCCGCAGCGCGCGAGCAGGTCGCGCTCGACCCGGTCGACGTCCGACGCGTTCGGCACGATCAGGGTCGGCTCGTCGTCGAGGCGGGCGAGATAGCGCTCGAGCAGGAGCGCGACTTTGCCCGCGTTCGCAGGCCCCGCGAGGAGGGTCAGCCCCACCTTCGCATCGTAGAGCGGCCGCAGGACGGCTCCCGCCGCCCGGCCCGGTGCCTTAGCCGCTCGTTGCGGCCGACTTCGGCCGGCGGCCCCGGCGGGCGGCGGCGCGGCCCGGCATCTGGCCCGCGCAGTCGTCGCAGAGGTCGGCGACCTTCGATCCGCGGCGGGCGTCGACGAACGTGACACGCAGCGACGCGCCCCGCGCCTCGTCGACCTCCTTGCCGCAGTTGTCGCAAACGAGAATCGTTTTCCGTGCCATTGGCGGAGAGTTTACGCCGCGGCGCGTGCTGCGCGAATTCTCCACGAACGGAGCAGGCTCAATGTCGCCTGCTCCTCGCGATCGAGCGCGATCTCGCGCGCCGCAACGACCCGCAAATGGCGGGGCCGGAAATCGTCGATCGTCCGGCCGTCGAGATACTGCTCGACCACCGCCGGGCTCACGTACGAGGAACGCGCGACGGCCGGCGTGTTCCCGAGCTTCTCCCCGACGCTGCGCATCACGGCAGCAATCCGCCGCTTCGCCTGCGTCGGGTTCTCCGGCGGTTCGTGGCGGGCGAGCTCGATCGCCGCGAGCAGCGTCCCGCCCCAGGTGCGGAAGTCCTTCGCGCTGAATTCGGCGCCCAGATACGTCTTGATGTACTCGTTGAGGCGGCGCTGGTCGAGCTTGCACACTGCGCCGTCGGGGCCCTGATACTGGAAGAGGCGCGGGCCGGGAAGCGCGAGCAGCTCGCGCATCGCCTTCGCGAGCTCTGCGTCGACGACCGCGCTGCGCACCATGATCGAGTGCTTGCCGCGGTAGCGGAACGAGATGCGCGTCCCGCGGACGCGGACGTGGTTCTTCCGCAGCGTCGTGATCCCGAACGTCCGCGAGCGTTTCGCGTACCGGTCGCCGCCGACGCGGAACCAGCCGAGGTTGATCAAGCGCGTCGCGATCGCCGCCGCCTTCTCGGCCGGCATCCCGTCGAGCTCCATGTGCTCGGCCATCGCCTCGCGGAGGTTCGGCAGGCGCTCGGCGAAGCGGATCAGCCTGTCGTACTTCGCGTGCTCCTGCCTGGCGCGAAACGAGGCGTGGTAGAGGTACTGCTTGCGCCCCGCCGCGTCGATTCCGGTCGCCTGCAGCTTCGACCGCGCCGACGGCGAGATCCAGACGTCCTTCCACGCAGGAGGAATCGCGAGCGAGCGGATCCGCTCGAGGGCAGCCTCATTCGTGATCTCTCGCCCGTCGGCGTCGTAGTAGCGGAACCGCTTCTTCGACCCCTTGCGCGTCCAGCCGATCCTCGCGGCCATGTTCGGCGCGGATTCCCCCCGGAACCCGGTCGCTAATCTTGCCCGGCCGATGGAGCTGAGGGCGATCGCGGTGCTGGAGGGCGACCAGACGGGGCAGGAGCTCCTCGAGGAGGCGCTCCGGCTACTCGCGCCCGACGTGATCGGCCTCGAGATCGACCTGCCGCGCTTCGACCTGTCGCTGGAGTCGCGGCGCGCGACCCGGAACGGCGTCGTCCACGACGCGGCGGCCGCGATTCGCGAGCACGGGCTCGGGCTGAAGGGGGCGACGGTGACGCCGGAGGGCCGCGGCGACGTGGGCTCCCCGAACCGGATCCTCCGGGAGGAGATCGGCGGCAAGGTGATCGTGCGAACGGGCCGGCGGCTTCCCGGGGTCGTCCCGTTCGGCGGCGTGCACGCGCCGATCTCGGTCGTGCGGATGGCGGTCGGCGACGCGTACGGCGCGAAGGAGTGGCGCGAGGACGTCGACGGCGACGAGGCGGCGTACCGCACGGAACGGATCGAGCGCAGCGTCTGCCGCGCCGTCGCGGAGTTCGCGTTCCGGGAGGCCGAGCGCATGGGCGCGAAGGTGTTCGGCGGGCCGAAGTACACCGTCTCGCCGACCTACGAGGGGCTGCTCAAGGAGGAGATGGACGCGGCGGCCGAGCGGCACCCGTCCGTGAAGTACGAGCCGCAGCTCATCGACGCGACGTTCGCGCTGCTGATCGCGTCGACCGGCGACCCGATGGTGATCCCCGCGCTGAACCGCGACGGCGACATCCTCTCCGACCTCGTGCTGCCGCTGTTCGGCTCGATCGCGGGGTCGGAGTCGATGCTCGTCGCCTTCGAGGGCGACGAGCTCGAGCCGACCGCGCTGATGGCGGAGGCTGCGCACGGGACGGCCCCCGCGCTCGAGGGGAAGAACGTCGCGAACCCGCTCGCGATGATCCTCGCCGCTGCCGCGCTCCTCTCGCAGACCGACGTCGGCGCCTCGGCCGGCCGCGCGATCCGCGAGGCCGCGCTCGAGGCGGTCGCGCAGGGCGTGAAGACGGCCGACCTCGGCGGGCACGCCTCGACGACCGACTTCACCGACGACGTCCTCGCGCGCACGCGCACGAAGCTCGAGGTCTGGTCGACGCTATAGGGCAGTCCGCCGGCGAAAGCCGGCGGTCGGACGGGGACTCGTCTCTGCCGCCCTACACCTCGAGCACGCGTTTCCGCCAGAGGTGCAGGCCGAGGTACGCGAGCACCGCGAGCGCGACGATCGCGGCGCCGGCGTAGAGGCCGTAGTGGCCGACCGCGTCGGCGGCCGCCTTGCCGACGTAGTAGGCGACCAGGCCGACGCCGGTTGCCCACACGATTCCGCCGGCCGCGTTCCAGAGGAAGAACTGCCACCAGTGCATGCGGCTGATGCCGGCGAGCCACGCGGCGGTCACGCGCAGGACCGCGATGAAGCGCCCGAAGAAGACCGTCTTGCCGCCGTGGCGCTCGAAGAAGCGCTCGCTCGGGGGCAGCACCCGCTCGGCGTAGCGACGTGTGAAGCTCCACCGCTCGAGCAGCCTGCGGCCGCCGACCCGGCCGAGCCAGTAGCCGACGTTGTCGCCGACGATCGCGGCGGCCGCGGCGACGACGACCACCCACACGATCCCGTAGTGGTCGTGCGCGAGGATGGCGGCTGTGACGAGCGCGGTCTCGCCCGGCAGCGGGACACCCGCCGACTCGACCGCGACGAGCAGGAACAGGATGACGAGCCCGTAGTCGAGCAGCAGGTGCGTCACGGCGCGCTTCCTACCGTACAGGCGCGCCGATGCGATACCGTCGCGCGCGGCAATGCGCGTCGGCGTCCCGAAGGAGGCGGTTCCCGGCGAACGTCGGGTGGCGCTCGTGCCCGAGACGGTGGGCCGGCTCGGGGCGGGCGTCGAGGTCGTCGTGGAGCCCGGCGCCGGCAGCGCGGCGGGGTTCGCCGACGAGGCGTACGGGGACGCGGGCGCGGCGCTCGGCGACGCGTGGTTTGCCGACGTGGTGGTGAAGGTCGCGTCGCCGACGGCTGCGGAGGTGCCGCGGCTGCGCGAGGGCCAGGTGCTCGTCGCGTTCCTCGCGCCGCTCGCCGATCCGGACGGCATCGAACGGCTCGCGCGCGCAGGCGTGCACGCGCTGGCGCTCGAGTCGATCCCGCGCATCACACGCGCGCAGCCGATGGACGCGTTGTCTTCGCAGGCGACGGTGGCGGGGTACAAGGCGGCGCTGCTCGCCGCCGACACGCTGCCCCGGTTCCTGCCGATGCTGATGACCGCGGCGGGGACGATCCCGCCGGCGAAGGTGCTGGTGCTCGGCGCGGGTGTCGCAGGGCTGCAGGCGATCGCGACCGCACGGCGGCTCGGCGGTGTCGTGAGCGCGTTCGACGTGCGGCCGGCGGTGCGCGAGCAGGTCGAGTCGCTCGGCGCGACGTTCCTCGACCTCGGCGTCCAGGGCGAGGAGACCGCGGGCGGCTATGCTCGCGAGCTGACGGCGGAGCAGCAGGCGGCGCAGCAGGCCGAGCTGCAGCGGCGGATCCCCGGCTTCGACGCCGTCATCACGACCGCCGCGGTCCCGGGCCGCCCGGCGCCGAAGCTCGTGACGGCCGAGGCGGTGCGCGCGATGCGGCGCGGGTCGGTGATCGTCGACGTGGCGGCGGAGACGGGTGGCAACTGCGAGCTGACGCGTCCAGGCGAGGTCGTCGAGGACAGCGGGGTGACGATCGTCGGCACCACGAACCTGCCTTCGACGATGGCCGCGCACGCGAGCCAGCTGCTCTCTCGGAACATGGCGTCGATCATCGGGCTGCTCGTCAAGGACGGGGAGCTCGTCCTCGACTGGGACGACGAGATCGTCGCCGGTGCATGCGTGACGCGGAAGGAGGTGCCGGCCTGAACCACACGACGCTGCTCGTCTTCGAGGTGACGATCCTCGTGCTCGCGATCTTCCTCGGGTTCGAGGTGATCTCGAAGGTGCCGACGCTGCTGCACACGCCGTTGATGTCGGGCACCAACGCGATCCACGGGATCGTGATCGTCGGCGCGATGATCGTGCTCGGCCAGCCGCACAAGAGCGCGTTCGCCTGGATCGTCGGCTTCGCGGCCGTCGTGCTCGCGTCGGCCAACGTGGTCGGCGGCTTCGTCGTCACCGACCGCATGCTCGAGATGTTCAAGAAGCGGCAGCCGCCCAGAGGTTCGTGAGCACGAACCTCTCGAACGTGCTGTACCTGGTCACGATGGTGACCTTCATCCTCGCGCTGCGCTTCCTCTCGAACCCCGCGCACGCGCGGCGCGGCAACCAGATCGGGGCGGCGGGCATGCTGCTCGCGATCGTCGTCACCTGGATCAAGGTCGGCTCGACGAGCTGGTGGGCGATCGCGGCGGCGATGGTGATCGGCGGCGGCTTCGGCACCGTCGCGGCGCGCAAGGTGCGGATGACGGCGATGCCGCAGATGGTCGCGCTGTTCAACGGCGTCGGCGGCGGGGCGGCGGCGCTGATCTCGCTCGCCGAGCTGCACCGGATCCTCCCGGCGCCCGGCGCGCCGAAGGCCGACATCTCGATCGCGATCGTGCTCTCGGCGCTGATCGGCTCGATCTCGTTCGCCGGGTCGATGATCGCGTTCGCGAAGCTGCAGGAGCTGATCGGCGGCCGCCCGATCACCTACCCCGCGCAGCAGATCGGGAACGCGCTCGTGATCGCGGTTGCGGTCGCGGCGGGCGTCACGCTCGCCGCCGGGCTGCAGGACGAATGGCTGCTCTGGCTGCTGATCGGCGCCGCCGCGCTGTTCGGCGTCCTGTTCGTGCTCCCGATCGGCGGCGCCGACATGCCCGTCGTGATCTCGCTCCTCAACGCCTTCACCGGGCTCGCCGTCGCCGCCGGCGGCTTCGAGCTCGAGAACAACGTCCTGATCGTGGCGGGGATGCTCGTCGGCGCGTCCGGCACGCTCCTCACGCTGATGATGGCGCGGGCGATGAACCGCTCCGTCGCCAACGTCCTCTTCGGCGCCTTCGGGCAGCTGCAGACGACGGCCGCGGCGGTGGCCGGGGCGAACGGAACGGTGCGGCCGACGACCGCCGACGACGTCGCAGTGATGCTCGCGTACGCCGACAAGGTCGTCGTGGTTCCGGGCTACGGGATGGCGGTCGCGCAGGCGCAGCACGACGTCCGCGCGCTCGCCGACCTGCTCGAGGAGCGGGGGGTCGAGGTCACCTACGCGATCCATCCCGTCGCCGGCCGCATGCCCGGGCACATGAACGTGCTCCTCGCGGAAGCGAACGTGCCCTACCCGGCGCTGAAGGAAATGGACGACGCCAACGCCGAGTTCCCGCGCACCGACGTCGCGCTCGTGATCGGCGCGAACGACGTGGTGAACCCGGACGCCCGCAACAACGAGGGCAGCCCGATCTACGGGATGCCGATCCTCAACGTCGACAAGTCGAAGGCCGTCGTCGTGCTCAAGCGCTCGATGAACCCGGGCTTCGCCGGGATCGACAACCCGTTGTTCGTCGAGCCGAACACGATGATGCTGTTCGGCGACGCGAAGGAGTCGGTCGCCAAGCTGGCGGCGGCGGTCAAGGGGCTGTGACGTAGGCTCGACGGAGTCACCGAGGAGCAAGGTGCCGGCTTTGCCGGCGCCGAAGCGGAGACCTTGACGTCGGCGGTCGTGCTGGACGGCGCCGCCGTGGCAGCGGCGGTGACGCCGGAGCGTGCGGTCGACGCCGTCCGGGAGGCGTTCGTCGCGCACGCGCGGGGCGACTGGTCGATGCCGCCGAAGGTATACGTCGCGAACTACCCGGCCGGCGACTTCCGCGCGATGCCCGCGCTCGGCGACGGCTACGCGCTCCTGAAGTGGATCACGTCGTTCCCGGGGAACCCCGCACGCGGCCTCCCGACCGTGACCGGAGTGGTGCTCGTGTCCGACGCGGCGACGGGCGAGCTGCGCGCCGTTCTCGACGCGGCGTCGGTGACGGCGCTGCGAACGGGGGCTGCGGCCGTGCTCGCGGCCGAGGTCCTCGGCCGCGACGACGCCGGGACCGCCGCCGTCGTCGGCGCCGGCGTGAACGGCCGCGCGGCCGCGCGGACCTTCCTCGCGCGCGGCCGCGACGTGCTGTTGTGGGACGTCGACGCCGAGCGCGCCGCGCGCGTCGCGCAGGAGCTCGGCTGCAGCGTCGCGGAGTCGCGAGAGCAGGCGCTCGCATGCGACCTCGTGGTCACCGTCACGCCGGGCCACGAGGTGCTGCTGCGGGAGGGCACGCTGCGTCCCGGCCAGCACGTCTCGCTGATGGGCGCAGACGGCCCCGGCAAGGCGGAGGCCGCGGGCCCCGAGCTCGCGCGCGCGCACCTCTTCTGCGACGACTGGGAGCAGGCGTCGCACGGCGGCGAGCTGGCGCACGCCGTCGACGAGGGGCTCGTGACGCGCGTCGACGTGACGCCGCTCGGCGACGTGCTGGCGGACACCGCGCGCGGCCGAGCCGACGAGCAGGAGATCACGATGTTCGACTCGACGGGGCTCGCGATCCAGGACCTCGCGGTCGCGATCGCCGCCCTCGACGCGGCCGACCGCGACTCGCTACCGCGGCTCGAGCTGTAGCGCGGGAAACCGCGCAGCGTCGAAGAGCTCCAGCTCGGGCGGGTGCTCGCCCAGGAGCGCCCGCGCGACGAGGTCGCCGCACGCGAGGCCGAGCACGTTGCCGTGGCCCGAGTAGCCGGCGGCGACCCACAGCTCGTCCCGACCCGGTACGCGACCGACGAGCGGGCGCAGGTCGGGCGTCGTGCCCCAGATCCCGGCCCACCGGTGCGTGACCGCGGGCCGCCGGCCGACGAGCTGCTCGACGAGCGCCTCGATCCGCCCCTGCACGAGCTCGGTCGTCTCCATCACCTCGGTCGACTCCTCGTCGCGGGCGACGTCCCGGAAGCCGCCGATCACGAGCCGGCCGTCGGGAAGCTGTTGCCAGTAGTCGTATCCCTCCCGGGCGTAGTGCGGCCGCTCGTACAGGAGCTCGCCGAGCGGCTCGGTCACGAGCACCTGCCCGCGTGTCGCCACGACCAGGCCTGCCAGCGCGGGCACCAGCGACGCGGTGAAGCCGTCCCCGGCGACGACGACCGCGTCGGCCTCCACGGTCGCGACGTCCGCCGCCTCTCGCTCGCGGATGTCGGCTCCGGCGTCCGCAGCGCGGGCGGCGAGCCGTCGCACCCAGCGAGCCGGAAACAGCGCGCCGTCGTGCGGGTGGAGGATCGCGCCGCGGTACAGCCGGTCGAGCGGCGCGGGAAGCTCGTCGATCCATTCGACCGCGAAGCCGTCCTCCCGCAGCGCGTCGTGCTCGCCCGTGAGCGCCTCCCGCTCCAAGTCGTCCCACGCGAGCCGCAGGCTGCCGACACGCCGCAGGGCGTCGCCGGCGAGCTCCTCCATGCGGTCGAGCGTGCGCTCGGTGAGCTCCATCAGCCGGCGGGCGCGCTCGGGGCCGAGGGACGCACGCGCGGCGTCGTACGGCTCCGCGGCGCCGCGCAGGGCGAACCCTCCGTTGCGCCCGCTCGCGCCGCCCGCGATCTCGCGGGCTTCGTAGAGACGGACGCGGACTCCGCGCTCCGCGAGCGTGAGCGCGCACGAGCACCCCGTGACGCCGCCGCCGATCACCGCCACCTCGGCGGCACCGGCGAACGGGCGCACGCGCAGCTCCTCGCGCGCTTCCTCGAGCCAGTACGACGTCGTCACGCGGACCTGGTTGCTCACACGCTCCAGGACGCGAACGCCTCGCCGGTGAGCGCGCGCAGCCGCTCGACGTCGGGCGCGTAGAGCTCGACGAGCCGGTCACGCAGGTCCGGGTCGAGCGTCGGCGGCTCGACACGCGGAAGGGTTCGCGCCTCGACCGCCGACGCCGCCCGCCGGAGCTGCAGGTACACCGGCGCCGGGAGACGAGACAACCCTGCGGCGGCCGAACGACGGAGCCGGGCATAGCGGGACCCGTCGCCGCGCCGGCCGGGCGCGAAGCCGAGCTCGTGGTCGAGCTCCCTGGTCCAGAAGCCCGGGTCGACGTCGAGGAACGCGTAGACGCGGCGCAGCGTCGCCACACGGTTCCGGCGCAGCTCGTGCTGGTCGAGCACGAGGATCCGCTCGGCCGGAAAGACGCTCAGGTAGCGCTCCAGCTGCGTCGCGTACCGGCCGCCGCAGGTGTAGATGTTCGTCAGGCTGTCGGCGTCGGCGAGCGCCTCCCGCAACGACCGCCGCTCGCCGCCCGTCGCAGACCAGTGCGAGAAGTGCGAGAGCGTCCGTGCGATCGGGTCGCGCACGATGTACACGAACCTCGCGTCCGGCACCGCCTCCCTGATCCGTTCCGGTACCCCCGTCCTGCGCGCATACTGGGTGTAGCTGGGCGAGGCCTCCCCGCGAACCCGCAGGTCGGTCTCGAACAGCCGCTCGTAGTCCTCCAGCCGCTCGACCCGGTTCGCCGGATAGGGGAACCCGTTCTCCGGGCCGGCGAAGAAGTGCGGCTCCTTGACCGCAGACATGTGGATCTCCGGATGGAGTCCGAGGTAGTAGCTCAGGCTGGTCGTGCCCGCCTTCGCTGCCCCGATGACGAAGAACGTCGGCAGCATCTCCTCTCTATATACGACGACAACGACGACAGCGAACGCCCGCCTCATGGCGGCCGGAGCGCGCGGAAGACGCCGTCGACGCCGGTGACGATCCCGTGGAGCTCGAGCTCGGCGAGCGCCGACGCCACCTCGGCCGCAGTGAAGCCTGCGCGCCGCGCGATCTCGTCGGCCGCGGCGGGCGCGTCGGCGACGATCCCGCGCACGCGTTCGAGTCGCGCCTCGAGCGCCACCGGCTCCGGCGGCGGCGCGTCGAGCCCGAGCACCTCCAGCACGTCGTCGACGCACGTCGCAGGCGTCGCTCCCAGCCGGAGCAGGGCGTTCGTGCCGGACGAGAGCTGCGACGTGATCTCGCCCGGGACCGCGAGCACCTCCCGCCCCTCGTCGAGCGCGAGATCGGCGGTGATCAGCGCCCCGCTCTTCTCGCGCGCCTCGACGACGACCGTCGCGTCGCACAACCCGGCGACGACGCGGTTGCGGGCTAGCAGCCGCACTTTCACTAGTCCAGGCACGATGGTGCTTCAGCGGCGCAGGGAGACGACTACTTGCAATGTTGGTGCTTGTCGGAGGGATCATCACCCTCATCACCGCACTCCTGGTTCTGATCACTGCGATTCTCAGGAGTAGGGGGAAGGGCAGTTGATCCCTCCGGCGCAGGAGTTCAGAGGGCCAGGCGACTGGCCCTCTTTCTTGGCGAGGCGTCCGCTCCCACAGGCAGAGTGATCGGGTGGTCGTCTCCATCTCGGTCGGGCGCAGATACCTAGAGCCTTGGTGGAACCGCGCCAAGCTCTCGCCGCAGGAAGGGCGGCGTCAGGAACGGAACCACCTAGACGCTTTCATCACGAGGAACGGATAGTCGAGTGGCTCCAAGAACACGTGGACAACGCCGCAGTCACGCTCTTCCAACGAGCGAAGACCACTACTCAGCCCGTCCAGCTCGGATCGGGAGTCTCAGCCGCTCGACTACTGGCACTTCCGGGTAAGTACTTCCCGCCTGCCTCCCCTTAGTTCCCCTTCTTCGGCAATCGACTACTGCGCACCTAGACTCGTGCAGGCTCTGGATGATTGCGCGACTGTGCACTCAGTCTTGACATTCGGGCCAATTCCTGGTACTATAGGTGGTTGGCGGATTTCTTCTCACCTACGGTGTCGCCCCTAGAAATCGGGGCGCATCGGGAACATAAGAGGCGAGAGAGACTTTGCGGTTACATTCTCGCCCCCTCAGGCGTAACTCCGCAAAGTCTCCGCCTTGAGGGGGCTTTGACATTGGAGCAATAGCAGGATCACTGAATAGAGACAAGCGGGTAGTGCCAGATAGCTCGTCAGGCGTGACGTCAAAAGATATGCAGCACCGAGGGTAGACAGCTTATCCCTGGCGACAGGGGGAAACAGGCCAACGCAACGCCGTATCCAGAGAGGTACGGGCAGAACGAAGAGCGACGTAAACCCTTCGCCTCAGGGACGTATCGAGTGAGACGGTGAACCTTCCTGAGTCACCGAAGGCGGTCGTAAACCTAGGAGACTAGTGGGACTCTAGCGGCTGGAAACGGGACAGCAGTTCTAGCGGAGCTATATCCAAAGAAGCTATAGAGAACTCCCTATGGAGGCTTACTTTGCGGATAGATGTGTCCTCGAAGATTAGAACTAGGCATCCTAAATCGTATATGGCTCCTCGGTGTTTCATCAGTTGAAGTGTCCTGTGTTCATGTAGCTAGGGATTCAGCGAGGTAGCCCAAGTGACCCGACTCTTCCATCATCCCCTAAGACAAATAGGACACTTACTACTGAGGGCACGGCAGACCGTTTATCGACTGTGACGAAAGGGGAGTTCAGCGGACAATCATCTTGCGTCTCCACCACTAGCACCACCTTGGAGGATCGTTTGTGAACACTTTGCAGATCGACAGCCTCGCTTCTACGCAACTAGGCGTCGAACGGGTTACAACGCCAACAATCCGGTAGTTGCGGATTCTCTACCCGAGCTTCTGCTTCAGATCGAGGAAAATCGATCAAGCGATCCAGGCGAAACGGGATCAGGCTCGTAAGCCAGACGCGAGCTTTCCCCCCGCTATGGCGGGAGAGCCTCAGATGAAGCACAACCCGCCGCCGCAGCGGACCTGTCTGCAATGTGGCACCCGCTGGAACGGCGGCTTCGCAAGCGCGATGTACCGGCAGATTCATGGAACTGACCCGCCGCCGATCTGCTCTTTCTGCGGCGGCCCACTGACCGATTACCACCCACCGGAGCTTCCGCCGGTACGCCGTCGCGTGAAGAACCTGCTCGGCTCGTCTCTGTCAAACAAGATCGACGATCTACGTCGTCGGCTCTACGTCTGAGGAGGTACGCATTTCGTACATCCATGGCTCGTGCATGAGGCTCTATTCGCGCGTGGCGCGATGGGAGTTGCGGGGAAACGTTCTGAAGAGAGAATTGTGGGCGCACGCTGCGACCTGTGAGTGTGAGAGATGCAGTCTCTGCGCACGCCTGATCGACCTCTCTCGTGAGGACAGCCCCAGGATCGAGAAGCTGTTCCTCCGAACGATCCGTCTCGTGCCCGCTGAGGGTCAGAAATGACATCAACATCTATAGATTCCGCTGCTGCGAGGCTTAAGACGACCAAAGACCTTCCCGAGGCACAGGACGTTCAGGAATACACAACTTCATGTGATTCCGGAGCAACGAAGGCATCCCGCAAGCTCGATGCCGATCTTCTCTCTCGTCAAGACATTGAGGCTTTGATCCGGGCGTGCTCCCCACGAGCAGCTACCGGTATCAGGAACCGGGCGCTGATCACCGTCACCTGGCGGTGCGGCTTGAGGATTAGCGAGAGCCTCTCGCTCAACCTCAAGGACATCAATCTGGATCAGGCAACGCTCGTCGTTCAGCATGGGAAGAACGACAAGCGCAGAGTCCTCGGCCTTGACGCCGGAACGGTCGAGATGACGCGTCGTTGGCTTGATCTTCGGACGAAGCGCAAGATCAAGAGAAGTGCTCCTTTGTTCTGCACACTCGCTGGACGCCAGATCGATTCCAGCTACGTTCGACACCTGCTTCCACGCCTTGGCGCTCGTGCAGGGATCGAAAAGAGACTGCACGCCCATGCACTTCGTCACAGCTTCGCTCTGGAGTTGGAGAGCGAAGGAGCGCCGCTCTCCGTGATACGCGACGCTCTTGGACATTCCAGCGCTGCCGTAACTGATCGCTACCTACGTCGCGTAGGGGGAGGGGCGGCCACGAGCTTCGTCCGGGAGCGAAGTTGGTCGCTGAGATGAGAACCACTGGGATGGAGGCCAAGCATGAAGAGGATCACGGTAGTAGTAGGCGCGCTGGTGCTTGCCGGTCTAATCGCCGGTGGTGCGTTCGCGCTCGGACGAGATGTTCGTGTGCCGAGAGGCGGAAGCGCTACCTTCGCGCCGAGCTATTGGACGTGCCACAACGGTGGAACGACCGCCACGTGCTTCAGCGGCGATGCGCATCCCTACGTTGATCTGACGGCGACGAAGTCAGGTGGGCTAACGGTCACAGTTCATACATTGCCCGATCCGCGAGCCGGCCATCTCCTTCGTACCTCAAAAAGGACCGAGGCGATTTACACCTTCAGCGCTCTATAGCCGGTCGTTTCAACAGCTTGTTTGCTTCAGCGACGGCTGCGGCCCAACGCGTAGCCGGTAGCGCGACGCGAGCGCCTTCAGTTTCGCTCGATAGATCGTCATGTCGCTGCGTGTCCAGTCTCCGTGCGTCTGGCAGCGCCAGGGCGCGTAGTTCTCGTGGTGGTAGGGGCTGGTGAGGGATTCGTTGTGGCCGATCACGTTCGCAAGCTTGATGTGGAAGCGGCTCATCAGCCAGAGCGTCAGCTTCAGCGAGGCAGCGATCTGCTTCGGGTTATCAAGGATTTCGCTGTCGCTCATGCCGACATGCTCGATCCCTATCGCCGTGTAGTTGAGGCCAACGGTGTGGCGGCACATCGTGTTCAAGGAGACGAGTTGGTAGATCGACCCGTCCTTGTCGATCACGAAATGAGCGCAGGTTCCGGGTAACTCGCTGAGTTCGGGATCCGGGGTGTCAGCGGCAAAGGTGTTCCAGGTCGCGCTGAAGGACTCGTTTGCCGTGTAGTGCTCAACGATCACCTGTGGGTGGATCAGCCGCCACGTGTTGATCCCATAGTGCCTCTGCGCATACGCCGCCATCTCCCGCTTCCGCGCTGTCGAAAACGGGATTGGCTTAGACACGATCCTCGGGCGCGGAACCTGCACCGTCGCACCAACCGACACAGCAGCCACCAGGGCGCACAGCGCAGCTACGAGTAAGAGCGGAAGACGCAGCAGTCAGAACGGGAAGTCTTGCGGGAACGGAGGTAGACCGGCGTCGCTTCGAAGGTTGTCGTACAGAGTCATGAACCTGGCCTTTGCTGCGACCGCAAGCTGATCGTTCGCCTGGGCACGCGCCAACGCGGCGCTGCTGCCTGCGTCGATCCAGCGCTGGTAGAGCAGGTCGGAAGTAAGCGAAAGCTGGAACGCCCGCACGAAGGCAGCCTGTGTTTGTTCTGCTCCTGAGGGCACGGCGGCGTTACTGGCTGCGTCCAGTTCATCGCGCCGGGCGGCTACAACAAGAGCGAGAGCCTGTTGCGCCGCCGCCTGGTTGGTGCTCGCCTCGCTGACTGCCGCCACAAGCTGCTTACGCACCGCCGCCGAGTTCTCAAGCACATGCGCGACCGCCCGCGCATACGTCACTTCGTCGGAAACCGTCGAAGGTGTCGTGGGCGTGCCGATATTCGTGCCGAGGTCGCCGCAGTAGACCGCCTCCGTAGGCTGAGGCGCAACCTGCCAGGCCTTCAAAAGCGGTGAAGCAACGCCCGCGCTAACGGCAAACGCAATCCCGTTCGCCCCGCTCGTACGAAGATCGACCAATCCCAAAACCTTCCCTGTGTCCGTTGCAAGAAGCGGGCCGCCACTGTTGCCGGGATTGACTGCTGCATCCGTTTGAACAAGCTGACGGCGGTTTACGTTGTCGATAGGGATCGTCCTCCCGAGACCGCTCACCGATCCCTTCGTCACGGTCAGCGGCAGCCCAAGCGGGAAGCCGAGCGCCACCACATCCTCACCCAACGCCGGAGAACGATCAGCAAACGCGAAGTCGTACCCGGTGATCGGCTCCTTCGTCCGCAGAAGCGCCAGATCGCGAGCAGGATCAGCACCGATCACTGTCGCGCTCCCCAAGCCCTTGCCGTTCCGCGACAGCTTGATCTGCTGCGCCCCATCGACGACATGCTCAACGGTGGCGACCAGCCGTGGACTAAGCAGAAAGCCCGTGCCAATCTCGCCGCCGTCACAGGTCGCCGTCGTGATCCGGATGATCCCGCTCTTCGTCTTGCTGATCAGAGCCTCGACAGGATTCGCTGCCGTCGTTGATGGCGGCGCAGTCGTTGCTGTCGCCTGCTTAGACGCGGACGTGGAACCGCACCCGCTCACAACGACCAGCAGCGTACCCGCCACCACAGCGAATCCGAGCCTTACCATGCCGCCTCCGCTTTGACGGCATCAACCTATGCAATCTCCTAACGAAGTCAAGGCGTTAAGCCGAAATGGGGGATCAGCGGTACCGTGTCCGCATGCATCCGCTACGGGCACGCGCGATGATCCTCCTGCCGACGCTCGTCCTGGCGCTGACGTATGCAACCGGGAGCATTGGCGCTAGAGCCGCCGACGCAACGATCGACCAGTCTGGCCGAATCGTCCCGTGGTACGCCATCGGCGGCGTCGCCATTGGTGAATCGCGGACTCGCGTCGAGTACGCCTACGGGCCAGGCACCACCGATACGCGCTACTCTGGAGTGCGTTTCGCCGCGCCCGAAGGAGCGCTTATCCTTCGCTTTGAAGTTCCACGGATCGGCGGCGGCCAGGAACGTGTAGGGATGGTCGCCACCTACTCGCCCTCCTACCGCACACCTGGCGGAATCCATGTCGGGACGAAGATCCCGCTTGGGCCATGTCACCACGTGCAGGCGACACCGGTTCAACCTGCGCACTGCGATTACCGATATCGCGGGTTCCATCTTGAAGGCTCGTCGTGGCGTCGCGAAAGTTCTCACAACGGAATTGGCATCAGCGCCTTCATGGACGTGAAACACGGATACGTAACGATGATCCGACTCATGTCCGCGCAGGCTGTGGAAGGCGGCTGAGCATCGGCACGCGCAGTCGATGAGGATCTTCGCGTCCGCATTGATCGCCCGCGCTTGCCGCCTGAGTAGTGCGACTCGGCGCACGTAGACGGTGACCCGAACCGTTACTTCAGCGGCACGTCGCTGCTGTGCGTCCTGCAGCGCTCCGAGTCACAGTTCTGCACGGAAGCGTGTCCGTATCGCATGTGAAACGGCGCTGCGTGCCAAAGCGTGACTGAATCGTTCTGTTTGCGGGCGCAGCCCCGGACTAGCGGAGCTGCTGAGTCCAGTCGGGGAGGTCTAGGTCTTGCTCTCTGATCATCCGCTGCACGCCGGGTAGGGCGAGGGTTCTGAGGAAGTGGGCGCGTAGGGCGGGTCGTTCCCACGCTGCCGGATCGAGCTTGCGCCCCCACCGCGTCAGCATGAACAGAAAGAGGTCTGCTCCGGTGCGGTGGCTTGCGGCCAGCCATTCCCTGCCATTCAGGGCCTGCTCGACAACGTCGAACGCAGCCTGCGCTTCAACTTCAGCCGCTGCGGAAACGGCACCGCCGCCGTACCGCTCCGGGTAGAAGAACCGAAGCATCGTCGTCTGAACGGTGTTCGTAAGGAAGACAAGCCAGCGGTAGTAGTCGGCACGTTCGCTCGGCGCGAGGGAAGCGTGGGGGTACTCGTCACCGAGATGGAGCATGATCGCCGCCGACTCGGTGAGCACCAGCCCTCGCTCTTCGTCAACAAGCGTGGGGACGACCCCGAGCGGATTCAGGGAACGATAGGTGGGATCGCTCTGCGCTGCTTCCCGCTCGATCCGAACTAGGTTGTACTCGACTCCTATCTCCGCGAGCGCGGCGTGCGGAGCCATTGAGGCGGCTCCTGGTCGCCAGTACAGGATCAGCGCCATACCGCAGGCTAGCCCTGAAAACGGCGCTCGTGTTCGCGCAGCCAACGCTGCACAGCTTCACGCCCGTCCGAATCAAGATCGCTCGGCTGCTCGCGCAGCCACTGAACGAGCCGGTTGCCGTCGATGTAGGTAACGCTTCTGACCGTCGCGCTCCCCGCGTATGTGATCCACGTCAGGCGCGTGCGTCGAAGACGCTAGCGGCGGAACAGGTCGCCGCCAGGATCGCCGCTGCGGTCGTTTTCTAACATGCAGATACATAGATTCGAAGCTCGTAGCTTCGGTCCGACTGATTGGTCATCCCACCCCCCGTGCGACGACATGGGACTCCTAGATGCGGATCGATCACACTGGCCGTGCCAGGAAGATCGGGATCATCCTGCCGCTTCGAGATATACGGCGGGTACCCGTAGACGCCTGCACACACCCGGCAGTCGCGCGAGTTCTGCTGGCGTGGGTTACGTTGGGCTCTTGGAGGGCACGAACAGCACAAGACACGTCACGGAACGCGGGGTCTATGCGGCTGGAGATTCATCGGCACGCTCAAGGCGTTGGTTCTGGACTAGGGGCACGATGACGATGCCCCCAAGTCACGACGCGAATCTTGCCGCTCCACGCGACGAACGCGGGTGGTCGTCTGACGAGATTATGTCGTTAGTGCGTCGGGACCTGGGACGCTACACGTCAAAGGTGCTGCTGGAAGCGCAGAACGCTGCCGGAGTGCTGCAACCGACCGAGCGGCTGTTTGGTTTCGCGCTTGCAACAGCCTACCCATCTCGTGCTACTGCTCTTCGCCCCGGGCTCGTGATTGCGAGCGACCGAAGGCTGATCGTCATGAAGGCGGGTGGGCTAATGCACGCTGGCGGCATGGACACCTGGTTCTACTCCGAGATGTCCGATGTTAAGGCGCGTGCGGCGGAGGAGATTCTCTTTTCTAGTAATCGCCATCCAATCGTGCTTCGTCTCTTTTTCGTGAGGGAGAAAGCAGAGCCGCTGCGCCGGCACATGCGCTCTCGGATCGAGGCGTATCAGCGTTCTACTCAAGTGATGTCAGAACTTGAGGCGTTCCTCCGGCGCGTCATTGCAGGTTACGACGTGTCAGCCAGCGAGTGGCAAGAGGCGTTAACGACTACGCACGGCCTAGAAGCGACGCACCCGCCGCAGGAGCTGGTGCCAATCCGCCGCCCGTTCGAACAAATGGTTGAGCTTGCCACGCTGCGGGAGGCGGGGCGACTCAGCACCGTTCATTACTGGAACATAGCTGAAGAAGTTCTTGGGGACGAACAAATCAGCGAAGAGCGGTTCGCGCTTCTCAAAGAGCAATACGCTGTAGAGGGCGCCCTTGGTGATACGTCGCTTGCCAGGCCGAGCGCCATCCCCGGAACGCGCCAAAGCTTTGTGATTCTCGAAAGCGGCGACATCGTGTTTGGCACGTCCGACCTCGAAAGAGAAGACGGGGTTGCGTGGGGACAAGTAAGCTACTTTGCGGGCACTGCTGCGATTGAAGTCGCCTTTGCCGTTTCGATCAACAGCGGCGAACGAAGGTGGGGGCCGGTTGCGTCCAGTGATGAGCAACGCCGACTCACGGAAGAAGTTAAGAGAGTCCTCCGAGAGAAGGCGGACATACACAACTTCTACGTGGCCGAGAGCGATCCCTCGGAGGTCTGAGCCTCGATCCAAACCGTGCCAGAGAAAGGACTTTGATGCCGAAATTTCCCGGTTGGCCTGACTGGCAACCTTGCCCAAAGTGTGGCACTAACAGCCCGACGAACATCGGAATGGGCGTCTACGAATGCCCCAAGCATGGGCGCTTCACGATTCGCAAACCGTGAGGCCCGAGGAAGAAATGGATAGACGGCCCTGGTTGGCTAGGGAAATCGCGCAGCGGGCGAGGCTGATCGATGCGGGTGAAGAACGTGCGTTCAATGGTTCCGAGCGCGTCTTCGTGCGGCAGCAGGTCGACTCGAATGACATGAGCTACGAGGGGAGCGACCTGGCGCTCGCTTGCGGGGACACCATCAACGTTGAAGAAACCCTCGATGTGTTCGTCGATCCCGATGGAGGCACGGCGTGCGCTGCGTGCCTAACGCGATACGTAAGAGCGGGCCGGGCTTCCTTTGACATCGAAGATGTGCTTTACGCTGCTGAGATAGCCGACGCGGAGCTCCAAAAGCCGGTTCTTGAAGAAGAGCTATCGATGTTGCGGCGACGACGAAGCTCGGATCAGAAGGAGGCGCTTCAGGCCCTTCAAGAAGAGGTTGGGGGTACGCTCGCGTCGGAGCTTGAGGGCCTCCTATGAATAATTGACTTCTGACGTAGTTGGTACAGCGCGTGACCACTCGTCAGGATACGGCGCGGCGCGACGACGGCGCCGCGCTCTCCTCGGACAAGCTGAAGGCGAACGCGCGGCTGCAGAGCCTTTTCCAAGTATCAGTCAGGAGCGAAGACGATCTTGCCCTCCCTTCTGTGCTCGGCCACGACTTCTACGTCTTCACGCGTCATAGACACGCTGAGCCTCAACCTCTCTTGAACAGGAATCCTCTTTCCCTTGGGATTGGGATCAACGGTGCAATCCGCGATGATTCTGGCGAGATACTCAGAGCGGGACTCGTCCGTCCAGGTCTTCCACATCTCGATGACTTCCTCGTACGACGGTTCTTCGTCGCCCTCTAGGGCGTCTACAGTCATCTGAGCGGCATCCCGGGCGACCACGTATTCCTCAAGAAGCTCGTTCCAGGCATCCGCACCGAGAATCGAGATGGCCTTACGGTTGGCGAGGAACTGATCCAGAGCGTACTGAGCCTCTTGCAGTTCCTTCTGAGCCTCTAGAAGAGCTTGTGCGTCCTTACCTTCAGCCGTCTTCATGTTGGCCTGAGAGAGCCTAAGGAAGCCTAGAACGCCATCTGAGACGAACTGATCCACGCTCTCAGACGCATATGCGTGGTGTTCGCAGAAGTTGTTCCGACACTGGTACGCACGCCTCTTCTCTCGTCCGCCACCAGGTAGCCGCGCTCCCCTAGTTCCAGCCATCACCATGACGCGTGAACAGGTGCCACAGCGAATGATCCCGCGCAAAAGCGGCGTGTGGCCGCCTACGTGAATCGGCTTCCTCCCCTTCGCCTTCCGTGCCTTGTCGAAAAGGAGCCGAGGAACGATCGGCTCATGAGCCTTTTCGTTCACAACGTCGCCTTGGCGAGCGTGACCCAGATAGGCGGGATTCTGCAACATTCCGCTGAGCGTGGTCTTGGCGAGCTTCAGACCATGTGTCTCCATGGCCCAATCGCTCAGGTTCTTCCAGGAAGCACCGTTTGCCCGCCGTTCAAATAGCGCCCTGACGATAAATGCTTCATCCTCGTTTGGATGGAGTCGCCTGTCCTCACCCCTGATGTAGCCGAAAGGGGTTCGGGCCGCGATGTACACCCCGCGAGCGATGGCGCTAGCGGCGGCGTTCTTAAATCCGGCCCTGGCGCGATCCGCCTCATCCTCAGCGATGGCAAGCCGGATATTGCGATCCAGCTTCCCCAGGTTGCCTTCTTCGGAATAGAGCTTCCCGCCTGCACCCTCGATTCGATCCAGGGCGTTGAGGGCGTCTCTTACGGAGCGTGAGAACCGGGACAGGTTCCACACCACAATTCCGCGCGTCCTTCCCTCCTCGACCCTTTGAAGGGCTTCTAGCCACATTGGGCGCTTGGCATCCCCACCGGATGCATCAAGCTCTTCGTACTCGTTGACCACCCGCAAGCCTTCGCGCTCACAGACTCGCTTGATGGATGCCCTCTGAAGATCAGGCGAGATGAGTCTGTCGCCACGGTCACCAACACGGCTGACGCGGATGTAGGCATCTACGGGGATTCCCTGCTTTGACGCCATTTCTGAGCCACCACCTTAGAGCGGACTAGTAACGGTCCGCTCTCAGGCCGGGAAGCGCCACGGCGCCGGCTCGACACCCGGTGGGTACTCGGACACGATCAGGCCGCGCTCTGCCACGGCGGCTGCCAGCGCCGCGTGCGTCCGCGGGTAGTCGCGGTCGATCCCGCGCCCGAGGACGGCGACGGTCTCCCCCGCTTCGAGCGCGCCGCGATGCGCGGCCGCGTCGACCCCGCGCGCGAGGCCCGACACGACCACGACCCCCGCGCGTGCGAGCTCGCGACCGAACTCGTGCGCGACCGCGAGCCCGTAGGACGAGCAGGCGCGTGCGCCGACGACGGCGACGCACGACCGCGCGAGCAGCGTGGGGGCCGCGCCACCGCGCAGGAACAGCCCAGGAGGCGGATCGTGGATCGAGCGCAGGCGCTCCGGGAACGCGCCGTCGCTGCGCGGGACCCAGCGAATCCCGCGGCGCGCGAGGCCGTCGAGGAACGCCCGGTCGTCGAACGTGTCGCGGAAGCGCTCGAACCGCGCCGACTTCGGCTCGTGCACGAGGTGCGCCCCGGTCTCGGCGGCGAAGACGGCCAGCGCGAGCTCGGTCATGGCTGGAGCTCCGGCGGCGGACGGTACGAGAGCGCCTCGGCGACGTGACCCGGCTCGACGGCGTCGCTCCCCGCAAGCGCCGCAATGGTCGCGGCGACGCGCGCGACGCGCGCACGGCCGCGGCCCGAGAGCGGCAGACGCTCTACCGCCCGCGTGACCAGCTCGTCGGCGTCCTTCGTGCGCGCAGGCGGCCCGTCGCGCAGCCGCGCCCTCGCCGACAGCACGCGCTCGCGCACTGCCCGCGACGACTCCGCCGGCGGCCCCGCCAGCTCGTGCCCGCGCGGGCGCGGCACAGCGAGCACGAGGTCGAAGCGGTCGAGCAGCGGGCGCGAGATCCGGTGGCGGTACCGCTGCACGCGCTCCGGCGCGCACGTGCATTCCGCCGCAGCGTCGCCCCGGCCGCCGCAGGGGCACAGGTTCATGGCGGCGACCAGCTGGAAGCGCGCGGGGAACACCGCGCGCGTCCCCACGCGGACGACGGTAACGACCCCGTCCTCGAGCGGCTGGCGCAGCGCCTCGAGCGCGGGCCGCTGGAACTCCGGCAGCTCGTCGAGGAAGAGGACGCCGCGGTGCGCCAGGCTCGCCTCGCCGGGGCGGAGCGCGCCGGCGCCGCCGCCGACGAGGCCCGCCGTCGACGTCGAGTGGTGCGGCGCCCGGAAGGGCGGCACGCGGACGAGGCCGGCGCCGGGCGCCAGCACTCCGCTCACCGAGTGGATCCGTGTCACCTCGAACGACGCCTCGTCGTCGAGGAGCGGCAGGATTCCCGGCAGCCGCCGCGCGAGCATCGTCTTCCCGGTGCCGGGCGGGCCGGCCAGCAGGAGGTTGTGGCCGCCCGCCGCCGCCACCTCCAGCGCGCGGCGGGCACGCTCCTGGCCCCGGACGTCGGCGAGGTCGGGGACGGTCGCGAGCAGCTCGAAGTCGTCCTCGAGCGGCGGGGGCTCGGGCGGCTCGTGCTCGCCGCGCAGGTACGCCACCGCTTCGCCGAGGTGACGGACGCCGACGGGCTCGATGCCTGCAAGCGCGACCTCCGGTGCCGACTCGGCGGCGCAGACGAGGTGCGTGAGGCCCGAACGGCGCGCGCCCTCCGCCGCCACGAGGGTGCCGGGGACCGGCCGTAGCCTGCCGTCGAGGCCGAGCTCGCCGAAGGCCGCGTGGCCGTCCAGCGCACGCCTCGGCACCTGCTCGGACGCGGCGATGACGGCGAGCGCGATCGGGAGGTCGAAGCCGGATCCCTCCTTGCGGAGCGCGGCCGGGGCGAGGTTGATCGTGATCCGCTTGCCTGCGCCGGGCCACTCGAGCTCGGCGGCGGAGACACTCGAGCGGACGCGCGCCTTCGCCTCCTGGCACGCCCGGTCGGCGAGGCCGACGATCGCGAACGAGGGGATCCCGCCCTGGATGTGGGCCTCGACCTCGACGCGGCGCGGCTCGATGCCGACGAGCGCGTGCGTGACCGTCCGTGCAAGCACGTTGCCACCGTAGGCGACGAACGCGCACGCGTGTGTGTCAGCCTCGTGCCGAGTTCGTGACGGCGGCGAGGGCGCGCAGCCCGCCGCCGGGCCCGCAGAGGGGCCCGACGGCGAGCAGGCGTCTCAGGCGCGCCTACTCCGCGAGCGGCTTGCCGGTCTCCAGCACCGTCTTGAGGCCGCTGAGGACGAGCATCCAGCCGCCGGAGACGCTCTCCGCAGTCTTGGGCGCGCCCTCGAGCCGGTCGTGGACGACGGTGAGGAGGCAGTAGCCGCCGTCCTGCGGCTCGATCTCCCAGGTCACGCGGCTCTCCTCCTCGTCCGCGAGCTCCGGGTCGTACATGGACTGCCAGCCGTGCACCAGCCGCCGCGGCGGGTCGAACTCGAGGGTCGCCGAGTCGCCCCAGAGCGAGCCGTCCGGCGCGACGGCCAGGTGGCGCTCGGGCGTGTTCTCGATGCGGCCGCCGAAGAAGTACTTCTGCGTGAACTCCGGCTTCGTGATCGCGTCCCAGATCTGCTCCGGGCTCGCCTTGATGAACAGCCGGTAGACCTGCGTCGTCTGAGCGGTCATCGTGCTCATCCGTTCCTCTCCTCCAGTCGCGTCTTGAGCTCCACGAGCGCCGACACGCGGCGCTCGGCGTACTTGTCGATCCAGCGGTCGTGGATCAGCCGGATCGGCACCGGGTTCAGGAAATGCAGCTTCTCCCTCCCGCGCCGGCGCGTGACCACGAGACCCGCCTCCTCGAGGACCCGCAGGTGCTTCATCACCCCGAAGCGCGTCATCTCGAGCTCCGACTCGAGCTCGGTGAGCGTGCGGCCGTCGCGCTCGAAGAGCCGGTCGAGGAGATGGCGCCGCGTCGGGTCGGCGAGCGCCTTGAAGACGAGATCGTCGTCGGTCACGCGGCGATCATACGTGACCGAATTGTCACATGTCAAGCAGGGCGACGAGCACGTCCTCGAAGTACTCGCCCGCGCGGCGCCCCGTGCGCCGGTTCACGTGGCGCCGGTAGCGCTGCTCGAGCACGAGCCCGGCACGAGCGAGGATCTCCGGGTAGAGATCGCGCCGGTCGTTGACGACGATCACGACGCGCCCCCGCGGCCGCAGCACGGCGCGGCAGGCCGTGAGGACGTCGACGATCCCATCGCCGTACGCTGCCAGCGCCGCCCTCGTCACGCCGCGCGCAGCCGCGCCGATCTCCCGCTCGCGCAGGTCGTCGAGGCCGAGCAGCTCGTACGCGTACCGGTGCTGCTCGTGGTAGTCGATCAGGCCGGGATAGGGCGGCGACGTCACGACCGCGTCGAACGGCCCCGGGAGCTCGAGCTCGCGAGCGTCGCCGTGCATGACGAGCGTGTCGCGGCGCTGCCGGATGTGCGCGAAGTCCTTGAGGCGCGCGAGCGTGTCGAGCGCGTAGCGCCGCACGAAGTGCGCCGCGCGCTCGACCGGCCTGCACTGCCGCCTGTGCTTGTGGCACCAGTACGGGCCGGTCTGCGGCACGCGCGGGAAGTCGAGGTCGAAGTGCGTCGTCAGCCGCGCCGAGCGCGCGGCCCGCGCCAGGACGACGCGCATGACGTCGGCGTGCTCGTAGCCGGCCACGAGCGACCCGAACCGCAGCAGCTCCTCCTGCGCAGGCGGTGCGAACCACGTTCGCACGTACTCCGTGCCCTCCCCCGCGTCGCCCTCGCCGCGCTCGAACCGCGCCAGCACGTCGCGGAGCTCGCGCTCGAGGACGAACGGGTTGTACGCCCGCGTCTTCACCCGCGTCAGGAGGCAGTTGAACGCCGCGACGTCGGCGCCGGCCGAGTCGAGGCCGCTCTCGAGCGCCTGCACGAGCGTCGTGCCCGAGCCCGCGAACGGGTCGAGCACTCGCCCGCACGGCGGGACGTGGCGCCGGAAGAGCTCTTCGACGAGCTGCGGGACGTACTTGCCGAGGTATGGGTGGAGGCGGTGGACGTGCTTCGTCCGCTCTCGCTCCGGCAGGTCCCGCTCCGACCACGAGAGGTCGAGGTCGAGTCCCTCGTAGAGCTGGTCCTGCGTCGCCGCCACGAGACGTGGTTCGACGCGCGCTAGAAGGCGTCCTGCACGACCTCGAGCCGCCGCGAGCGCACGGCCGCGACGTCGAAGCGCAGGTCGAGGTGCCGCAGCTCGGGATGAGAGCGGAGCCACGCTGCAGCGGCCCGCCGGATCCGCTCGACCTTCACCGGCGTCACCATCTCGAGCGGGTCGCCGAACCCGTCCCCCGACTTCGACTTCACCTCGACGAACACGAGGAGGCGGCCGCGGCGCGCGACGAGGTCGAGCTCGGCTCCGGCGCACCAGACGTTCGCGGCGAGGACGCGGTAGCCGCGCAGGCGGTACCACCAGGCCGCCTTGCGCTCAGAGGGATGCCGCGGCGAGCTCTTCGTCCGTCAGGTATGCACGCGCACGCCACGTGCGGCGATGGATCTCGCACGGCCCCCGCCGCCGCACGATCGCCGTGTGCGACGGCGTGATGTACCCGACGTGGGACGCGAACCCGTAGCCGGGGTACAACGCATCGGCGGTGCGCATGTAACGGTCGCGGGTCACCTTCGCCACGATCGACGCGGCGGCGATCGCGGCGCTCTTGGTGTCACCGTCCACGACGGCGCGGTGAGGCGGCGCGGACGGCCCGAGGCGGAACCCGTCCACGAGCGAGACGTCGGCCGGCTGGCACGCCCACAGCGCCTCTCGCAGCCCGCGCAGGTTGCACCGGTGCAGCCCGTCGCGGTCGATCACCGCGGGCGGGAACACCCGGACCGAGATCCGGTCGGCGCAGGCGACAACCGCCCGGTACAGCTCGTCGCGCGTCTCCGGGTCGACCTGCTTCGAGTCGTTCAGGAGCGCGAGCGGACGCACCCGGTGATCGCGCAGGCACTCGTAGTCGAGCAGCACGCCTGCGACCACGAGCGGCCCCGCCAGCGGGCCGCGGCCGGCCTCGTCGGCCCCCGCCACCAGACGGGCGCCGAGTCTCCGGTCGAACCGGAGGAGCCTCTGCCCGGTGCGCTTCGGCGGCACGCTCCGAGGGTAGCCCCGCGGACGGCGGGAGATCGTGACGAAAGTGTGGAAAGAGCGGCGCTAGCTCTGGCGCAGCTCGCGCACGCGGGCCTTCTTGCCGACCTTCCCGCGCAGGTAGTAGAGCTTCGCGCGGTTCACGTCGCCGATCGCGGCGACGTCGATCTTGTCGATCTTCGGCGAGTGGAGCGGGAACGTCCGCTCGACGCCCACGCCGAACGAGTTCTTGCGCACGGTGAAGGTCTCGCGGGCGCCCGAGCCCTGCCGCTTGATCACGATGCCCTCGAAGACCTGGATCCGCGACCGGGTGCCCTCGATGACGCGGAAGTGCACGCGCACGGTGTCGCCCGCCTTGAACCGCGGCACCTCGCGCAGCTGCTCGCGCTCGATGTCCTGGATGATCGTGCTCATGTCGAAGGCGGGCCGGGAGCCGGACGGCAGTGTAGCGGAACGCCGCCGGCGCTACGCCGCCCGCGTCACTCGATCGAGATCCGGTTCGGCGGCCAGTAGATCGCGAACACCTTGCCGATCAGGTTCTGGCGCGGGACGGTTCCCCACGCGCGCGAGTCGCACGACGACTGCCGGTTGTCGCCCATCATGAAGTAGCTGTCCTTCGGGATCCTGATCGGCCCGAGTGTCCTGGTGTCGCGCCGGTCCGGCTTGATGTACGGCTCGTTCAGCTTCTTTCCGTCGATGTAGACGTAGCCGTCGCGCTCGGACCACACGTCGCCGGGGAGGCCGATCACGCGCTTCACGAACGTCCCGCCCGCGCCGCAGCGGAGCGCGGCGAGCTTCGGCGTCTTGAACACGACGATGTCGCCCCGCTTCGGGCTCCAGAAGCGGTAGCAGAAGCGGCAGGCGAGGACACGGTCGGAGTAGTTCGCCTCGCAGTCGGGCCCCGGTCGTGCGCAGTGGAGGGTCGGCTCCATCGAGCTCGAGGGGATGCGGTACGGGTTGACCACCCACGCCTTGATCGCGAGGACGATCGCGATTGCCCCGACGATCGTCACGAGCCAGTCGATCGTGACGCGCCACCCTCGCGGCAGCCCCTCGGTCAGGTAGTCGATCGGGTTCCTCAGCGCACCTGCTCCCTCCGCCAGCCTTCGATCCTCGCGTGGTCGCCCGAGAGCAGCACGTCGGGCACCCGCCACCCACGGAACTCCGCGGGGCGCGTGTAGTGAGGGTACTCGAGCCGCCCGCCGAGCTCGTCCGAGAACGACTCGAGCTCGCCCGAGCCCTCGGCGAGCGCGCCGGGCAGCCGGCGCGCGATCGCGTCGACGAGGACCATCGCGGGCAGGTCGCCGTTCGAGAGCACGTACGGGCCGACGGAGATCGCGTCCGTCGCCAGGTGCTCGACGATCCGCTCGTCGAACCCCTCGAAGCGTGCGGAGAGAAGCGTCACGTGCGGTTGAGCCGCGAGCTCCTCGACGACGGCCTGCGTGAGCTGCCGGCCCTTGGGCGAGAGCGCGACGACGGACTGCGGCGCCGGGCCGCCGTAGACCGCCTCCAGCGCCGCCGCGACGACGTCGACGCGCAGCACCATTCCCGCGCCGCCGCCGTACGGCTCGTCGTCCACCTGGCCGTTGCGAAGAGGCGTGAAGTCGCGGTACGAGAAGAGCCGCAGCTCGAGCTCGCCGCCGAGCACCGTCGCCACGGGCCGCTGCTCCGTCAGCCATGCGAACGCGTGCGGGACGAGCGTGAAGACGTCGAGTCGCATCACCCGGAGCTCGCGAAGCCCTCGGCGACCGTGATCCGCCCGCCTTCCACGTCGACCAGCCGCACGCAGTCCTCCACCATCGGCAGGAGCACGCCCGAGTCGAGCTCGAGCACGTCGTTCGCGACTCCGGTCGTCACGGACTGCACCGTTCCGAGCGCGCGCCCCGTCTCCTCCACGACCTCGAGGCCGACGAGCTCGAACGCGTAGTACTCGTCGTCGCCTGTCGGCGGGAGCTGAGCGCGTTCCACCTCGAGCACCGTGCCGCGATCGACCTCGCGGTCGAGCTTGACGACGGGCCGGCCGGAGGAGCGGCGCGCCGAGACGACCCGTGCCGCGCTGCCGCCCGCGAGGAGCTGCGCCCCCGGCCGCCACCAGCGCTCGTCCTCGCTCGCGTCCTCGACCACGAACGACCCGTCGAGCCCGTGCGCCCGCCCCACTCGCCCGATCGGCACCCTCAACGCTGCGCCTCGAAGTGCGCGATCGCCTCGTCGCGCGAGACCGCCTGCAGAAGGTTCTCTTCCACGAACTCGTCGCCGCCGGGCCAGTCGCTCGCCCGGATCGCCGCGACCGCGCGGTCGACGTCGATCGCGGTCTTCCTGAACGCCGGCTCGCCGTCCACGACGAGCGCCCAGAACGCGGCCACCTCGCCCTCGTACGGCATTCCCACCGAGCCCGCGTTGACGACGCGTAGCTCGCCGACGCGCCGGTCGAACTGGTGGTGCGTGTGACCGATCACGAAGGTGCCGCGCTCGCCGAACAGCGAACGCAGGTCGTCGTCCGGAGTGCGCGCCGTCGTGATCGGCGTGTTCGCATGCGGCGCCGCGTGGCAGTACGTGACGCCGTCGAGGTCGATCGCGAGCGGCAGCGCGGCGCCCCACTCGTACGCGTCCTCGACGTTGCCGCGCACCCACGTCGCGTCGACCGACCGGGCGAGTGCGAGCGTCTCGTCCTCGAACGGCCCCCCGACGAGGTCGCCGCCGAAGACGACGGCGTCGACGCCCTCCCGCTCGACCTCGGCCAGCACCGCCTCGAGCGCCCACGGCATCGCGTGGACGTCGTACAACGCTGCGACGCGCATCAGTCGGGATCGGCGATCTCGACGAGCACGCGCCGGCCCTCGCGCACCGCGCTCGCGCGGACGAGCGTCCGCAGCGCGCGCGCGATCCGGCCCTGCCTGCCGATCACCTTCCCGACGTCGTCCGCCGCGACGTGCAGGACGAGGACGAGCGCCCCTTCACGCTCCTCCTCCTCCACGCGAACCGCCTCCGGATCGTCGACGAGCTCGCGCGCGAGGTACGCGAGCAATTCAGCCATCCCGCCCTTACTTCGAGATTCCCTGGATCTTCAGGAGCTTCGCGACCGCGTCGGTCGGCTGCGCGCCCTTGGCCAGCCAGTCCTTCACCTTCGCCTCGTCGAGCTCGACGGTCGACGGCTCGGTCTGCGGGTTGTAGCGCCCGACGATGTCGAGGAACTTCCCGTCGCGCGGGGCGCGCGCGTCGGCGGCGACCACGCGGTAGATCGGGTTCTTCTTCGACCCGACGCGAGTCAGTCTCAGCTTCACTGCCATACGGTTCCTTTCAGCGCCGCGCCTTTCGTTTCTTGCGCTTCGAGCCCGGCTTCCGCGTCGCGGACGCCGCGCCCGGCACGCCCTGGGCCGGGAGGGCCGGCATCTTCCCCCGCCCCAGCTGCTTCATCATCTTCTCCATCTGCTTGCGCGCCTCGAGGAGCTGGTTCACCTGCTCCACCGTCGTCCCCGAGCCCCTCGCGATGCGGAGCCTCCGCTTGCCGTCGATCACGATCGGCGACCTGCGCTCCTGCGGCGTCATCGAGAGCACGATCGCCTCGACCCGCGCGAGCTGCCGGTCGTCGACGTCGACGTCTCCGATCTGCTCCTTCATCCCGGGGATCATCTTCAGGACCCCCTGCAGCGGCCCCATCCGCCGCAGCATCCTGTACGCCTTCAGGAAGTCGTCGAAGGTGAACTGGCCCGCGGCGAGGCGCTTCTCCATCTCGGCCTGCTCGTCCGCCTCGACGGCCGCCTCAGCGCGCTCGATCAGCGTCAGCACGTCGCCCATGCCGAGGATGCGCGACGCCATTCGATCCGGGTGGAACACCTCGAGCGCGTCGATCTTCTCGCCGGTCGACGCGAACTTGATCGGCTTGCCGGTGATCGCCTTGACGGACAGCGCGGCGCCGCCGCGGGCGTCGCCGTCGAGCTTCGTCAGGATCACGCCGTCGAACGCGATCCGCTCGTGGAACGCCTGCGCGACGTTCACCGCCTCCTGCCCCGTCATCGCGTCGAGGACGAGGAGCACGTTCGTCGGCTTCGCCGCGTCGCGAACGCGGACGAGCTCGTCCATCAGCTCCTCGTCGATCTGGAGCCGCCCGGCGGTGTCGACGATGACGGTGTCGAGGCCGTCGGCCTTCGCGCGCTCGAGGCCGCTCCGCGTCGCCTCGACCGCGTCCTCCGTCTCGGTGCGGTAGACGGGGACCTGGATCTGGCGGCCGAGCTGCTCGAGCTGGTCGATCGCAGCGGGCCGCTGCAGGTCGGCGGCGACGAGGCCGGGCTTCCGGCCCTGAGCCCGCAGGAGGAGCGCGAGCTTCGCCGCGGCCGTCGTCTTGCCGGACCCCTGCAGGCCGGCGAGCAGGACGACCGTGAACCTGCCGAACGCGAGACCGGACTCGCCCTCGCCCATCAGCTGCGTGAGCTCGTCGTGGACGACCTTCACGACCTGCTGGCCCGGGGTCAGGCTCTTCAGAATCTGGTCGCCGAGCGCCTTCTCGCGGACGCGCGCGACGAAGTCGCGCACGACGGTGAAGTTGACGTCCGCCTCGAGCAGGGCGAGCCGGATCTCGCGCATCGCGCGCGAGATCGACTCCTCGTCGAGCTTTCCCTTCTTGCGCAGGTCGCCGAGGGCGCCCTGCAGCTTATCCGACAGGCTGTCGAACACGAGCGCGCATCGTAGCTGGGCGGTTTCCGCCGCCCTACACTCGACGGATGGCGACGCTCGCCCGCAAGACGGTCACCGTGCTGTTCGCCGACGTCGTCGGGTCGACGCCGTTCACGGAAGAGCGCGACCCGGAGGCCGTGCGCGCTGTGATGTCGCGCTACTTCGACCGCATGAGCGCAGTGATCGGACGGCACGGAGGCACCGTCGAGAAGTACATCGGCGACGCGATCATGGCCGTCTTCGGCATTCCGAGCGCGCACGAGGACGACGCGCTGCGCGCCGTGCGCGCCGCCGCGGAGATGCGGGTCGCGCTCGCCGAGCTGAACGCGGGCCTTTCCGACGCGATCTCGATCCGGGTCGGCCTCAACACCGGCGAGGTGGTGGTCGGCGACGGGCACACGCTCGTCACCGGCGACGCGGTGAACGTCGCCGCGCGGCTCGAGCAGTCGGCGCTGCCGGGCGAGATCCGCGTGGGCGAGACGACGCACACGCTGGTGCGCGACGCGGTCGTGGCGGAGCCCGTCGGGCCGCTCGACCTGAAGGGGAAGGCGCAGCCGACGCAGGCGTGGCGGGTGCTGGCCGTCGTCCCCGACGCGCCGGGCCGCACGCGCCGGTTCGACACGCCGCTCGTCGGACGCAGCGACGAGCTCGCGATGCTCCGGCAGGCGTACGCCCGCGCCGCCGCCCGCCGAGCCTGCCACCTGTTCACGCTCCTCGGGCCCGCCGGTGTCGGCAAGTCGCGGCTGGCGCGCGAGTTCACCACGGAGGTCGCCGTCGAGGCGAGGGTCGTCGTCGGACGCTGCCTCCCCTACGGCGACGGGATCACGTACTGGCCGCTCCGCGACATCGTGCGCTCCCTCGGCCCCGTCGCCGGCCTGCGGGAGGGCGACACCGCCGTGATCGACGCCGCGCTCGGCGAGGGCCGTGCGGCCGCGGGCCCGGAGGAGACGGCCGGCGCCTTCCGCCGCGTCGTCGAGGCGGCGGCCCGGGAGCGGCCGCTCGTACTCGGGTTCGAGGACATCCACTGGGCCGAGCCGGCGCTCCTGGCGCTGATCGAGCACGTCGCCGACGGCGTCCGCGACGCGCCGATCCTGCTGCTCTGCCTCGCGCGCCCGGAGCTCTACGACGAGCACCCGAGCTGGGGCGGCGGCAAGCCGAACGCGACGACGATCCTGCTCGAGCCGCTGGACGCCGCGGTGTCGGAGGCCCTCGTGCACGAGCTCGGCGGCGACGCGATCGCCGCCGACATGCGCCGGATGATCACCGAGGTCGCGGAGGGCAACCCGCTCTTCCTGGAGGAGATCGTGGCGATGGTGGTCGACGAGGGCGCGGCGCCCGTCGCGCCGCCGTCGGTGCAGGCGCTCCTGACGGCGCGCCTCGAGCTCCTCTCCGACGCGGAGCGCGCGGCGCTCGCCGCCGCGGCCGTCGCGGGGCGGTTCTTCTCCCGCGACGCGCTCGCGGTCCTCGGCGGCGACGAGGCGCTCCAGGCCCTGCCGTCGCTCGAGCGCAAGGACCTCGTGCGCCCGCACGAGACGAGGCTGTCGGACGCCGGCTACCGGTTCCGCCACATCCTGATCCGGGACGCCGCGTACGACTCGCTGCCGAAGGCGCGCCGCGCCGACCTGCACGTGCGGCTCGCGGACTTGCTCGCGGAGACCGCGACGGCGGAGACGCGCCGCGAGGCGGACGAGCTCGGCGCGTGGCACCTCGAGCAGGCGTACGAGGCACGGCGCCAGGTCGGGATCGCCGACGACGAGCTGGGACGGCGCGCCTTCGCCGCGCTCGCCCGCCTCGGGCGCGCGGCGCTCGACCGCAGCGACGCGGCGGCGGGCGAGTCCCTGCTGCAGCGCGCGCTCGCCATCGAGCTGCCGCTCGACGCCGACCGCGTCGCCGTCCGGTTCGAGCTCGTGCCGGCGCTGCTCGAGCGCGCGGAGCTGGCGCGGGCGGACGCCGTCGCGGCGCGCGTGGCCGAGGAGGCGGCGGAGCTCGGCGACCCGGTGCTGCTCGCGCGGGCCGAGATCGAGCGGCTGTACGTGGACTTCGCCGTCCGCCCGTCGCGGTGGGTCGAGACGGCGTCGTCGAGCGCGCGGGCGGCGCTCCCCACGCTCGAGGCGGCAGGCGACGACGCGGCGATCGCGCGGGCGTGGCTGGTGATCGTCACGTACGACTACGTCCGCGGCCGCGTACGCGACATGGAGGCGGCGCTCGACAACGCGCTTCGCCACGCGCGGCGCGGGGGCGACCGCTATGTCGCCGACCTGCTCGTGCTGGCCGTGCGCAGCCTCGTCTTCGGGCCCCAGCCGGTCGACGAAGCGCTCCGACGCTGCGACGAGATCGCCGCAGAGGGCGGAGACGAGAGCGTCGTCCACGGGATCCGCGCCGCGCTGCACGCGATGGCCGGGAGGTTCGACGAGGCGCGCGCTGCGTACCGGGCGGGGCACGCGCTGCTCGAGGAGCACGGGCGGACGCGCCTCCTCGCGGTCCAGCGCGCCTACGCGGGCGTCGTGGAGCAGCTCGCCGGCGACCCGGCGGCAGCCGAGCGCGAGCTGCGCGCGTCGGCGCGCGTGCTCGACGCGATCGGCGACCGCGCGACGCTGTCGACGATCGGCGCGCTGCTCGCGACGGCGCTGCACGCGCGGGGCCGCGACGGCGAGGCGCGCACCTGGGCGGCGAGGAGCCGCGACGACGCACCGACGATCGACCTGACGTCGCAGGTGCAGTGGCGGACGGCGCTGGCCAGCGTCTCCGCCGACGTCGCCCTGGCGCACGAGGCGGTCGCGATCGCCGAGGGCACCGAGGCGACGCCGTTGCACGCCGACGCGCTCCTCTGCCTGCGCGAGCTGCTCGCCGCGGCGGGCCGCCGGGAGGAGGCGGACGCGGCAGCGCGGCGCGCGGCGGAGCTGTACCGCGCGAAGGGCCACCTCGTCGGCGTTCAGCGCGCGGCCGCCGCGCCTGCGCGGAGCGGCGGCACGTAGAGCGTCGCCTGCGCCGTCGGCTCGGCGTTGCCGAGGGCGGCGACGGTGAGCCGCTCGATCAGCGGCTTCACGACCGGGTACGGCGAAGCCTCGTAGAGGACGACCTCGTGGTCGGGCGGGTACGACTCGAGGAGCCGCTCGGCGAGGAGCGGCAGGTTGCGGCCGTGCTGGCCCTCGGTGACCGCGCGCGTCTCGCCCACGGCCGCGACCTGCCAGAGGACGAGCATCGCCGACGTGTCCACGATCCGCGGGACCGCGACGAACGCCGACGCGTCGTAGCTCGCGCAGCCGTCGACCGCGGGGTCGACCTCGAGGTCGGCAAAGAGGCAGTCCTCCGCCGACACCGCCGGCAGCATCCGCGCGTCGTAGCCCTCTGCGCGTGCGCGGCGGATCGCCTCGTGCGAGGGCCGCACGAAGATGCCCGGGTGCCCGTAGAACGCGGCGCAGACCCTGGCTCCGGCGCGCACCCGCTCGAGGATCGCCTCGGCGATCGCGGCGTAGATCTCCTGCCGCTCGGCGCCGGCGCGGTACAGCGTCGCGAGGTTGCGCGCGTGCGGGTGGAGCGACGCCAGCCAGCGGTCGGCGAGCGGCTCGGCGTTCACGTACAGGAGCTCGTCGGCTGCGTCGATCGCCGCGCGGCTCTCCGGAGTGAGCTGCAGCCCCATGCGGATGCCCGTGCCGACGACGGTCAGGGTGCCGCGCAGGCGCCCGGCGCGACCGGCTAGTGGATCCAGATGTGGATCCAGGAGAAGGTCGTCTTCGCGCCGTCGACCTCGAGCTCGAGGTTGACCATCACCTTGATCTCGCTCAGCGTCCCGCCGTTCAGGAGGCGCAGCGCCTCCTTGCCGAGCCCGAAGCCCTTCGCGAGCTCCTCGAGCGGCTTCCCCGCGAGCTCCTTCGGGTTCGCGGCGAGGTGCAGCAGGAAGTCGTTCAGCGACCGCGTCGACTCGTCGTCCACGCGACGACGCTACAAGGTGGCGCGACCCACGGTCAACACGCGCTCGTAGAATCGCGCGGGTGCCCTACACAGCCGCAGCGTCGCGCTACGACTCCATGCAGTACCGGCGCTGCGGGCGCAGCGGGCTGCTGCTGCCGGCGATCTCGCTGGGGCTCTGGCACAACTTCGGCGGCGACCGCCCGCTCGAGACGTCCCGCGCGATCCTGCTGCGCGCGTTCGACCTCGGCGTCACCCACTTCGACCTCGCCAACAACTACGGGCCTCCGTACGGCTCGGCCGAGGAGACGTTCGGGCGCGTGCTGGCGTCCGACCTGCGCCCGTACCGCGACGAGCTCGTCATCTCGACCAAGGCGGGGTACGACATGTGGCCCGGGCCGTACGGGGAGTGGGGATCGCGGAAGTACCTGCTCGCGTCGCTCGACCAGTCGCTCGCGCGCATGGGCCTCGAGTACGTGGACATCTTCTACTCGCACCGGTTCGATCCCGAGACGCCGCTCGAGGAGACGATGCGCGCGCTCGACACCGCGGTGCGATCCGGCCGCGCGCTCTACGCGGGCATCTCCTCGTACTCGCCGGAGAAGACGCGCGAGGCGTACGAGATCCTCGAGGCGCTCGGCACGCCGCTTCTCATCCACCAGCCGTCCTACTCGCTGCTGAACCGGTGGATCGAGCCCGAGCTGCTCGACACGCTGGGCGGGCTCGGCGTGGGCTGCATCGGCTTCTCGCCGCTCGCGCAGGGGATGCTGAGCGACAAGTACCTCGACGGCATACCGGCCGGCTCGCGCGCCGCAGCTCGCACCTCGCTCTCGCCCGACCTGCTGACGCAGGAGACGCTCGCGAAGATCCGCGCGCTGAACGAGATCGCGACTCGTCGCGGGCAGTCGCTGGCGCAGATGGCGCTCGCGTGGACCCTGCGCGACGACCGCATGACCTCGACGCTGATCGGCGCGTCCAGCGTGGCGCAGCTCGAGGACTCGCTCGGCGCGCTCGCGAGCCTCGACTTCTCCGACGACGAGCTCGCCGAGATCGACCGCCACGCCACCGACAGCGGCATCAACCTCTGGGCGCGCTCGTCGGCGGATTAGACGCAGCTCGGCCTGCTTGAGCTGGAGCTTGCCGCCGAGGGGACGTTCAGGAAGCGGAGGCTCGCGCCGCGGGACGGTAGTGCGACGGCTCGATCGCCTCGAGCGTGACCGTCGGCGGCGCGACCTCGAGCACTGCCTCCGTCAACGCACGCCCGTGCCACCGCGTCAAGGGCTCCGCGAGCGCGAACCGGTCGGCGGCGACGGTGCTCACGCCGCGACGAGCGCGCGTGCGAAGTCGTGCGCGTCGAACGGGCGGAGGTCCTCGAGCCCCTCGCCCACGCCGACGAGCTTCACCGGCAGCCCGAGCTCGTAGGCGATCGCAACCGCGATGCCGCCTTTCGCGGAGCCGTCGAGCTTCGTGAGCGCGACGCCGGTCACGCCGACGGCGTCGTTGAACAGGCGCGCCTGCTGCAAGCCGTTCTGGCCCGTCGTGGCGTCGACCACGAGCAGCACCTCGTCCGGCGCACCGTCACGGCGTCCCGCGATGACGCGCCGCACCTTCGCCAGCTCGTCCATCAGGTTCGATTGCGTGTGCAGGCGTCCGGCCGTGTCGACGACGACGACGTCCGTGTCCGCGCCGACCGCGTCGTAGGCGACCGCGGCCGGATCGCCGCCGCGCTCGCCGCCGACGAACGCAGCGCCAGCACGCTGCGCCCAGATCTCGAGCTGCTCCTCCGCGGCCGCGCGGAACGTGTCCGCGGCACCGACAGTCACGGTGCGGCCCGACGCCCGCAGCTTGTGCGCGAGCTTTCCGATCGTCGTGGTCTTGCCGGTGCCGTTGACCCCGACGACGAGGATCACCGACGGCCGCTGCGAGACGTCGAGCGTCGGCGGCTCGCCGAAGAGCGTGGCGATCTCCTCCGCGAGCGCCGAGTTGAGATCCGTCAGGTCCTGCCTCGCCTCGAGGCGCCGGATCAGCTCGGCGGTCGCGCTCACGCCGACGTCGCCGTAGATGAGCGCCTCCTCGAGGCGCTCCCACGAGCTGTCGTCGGACGGGTCGAACGCGGCCACCTGGATCTGCTCGGTCAGCGCACGGCGCGACTTCGAGAGCGAGTCGCGCAGGCGGCCGAAGAAGCCGCGCTGCTCCTCGACCGTCTCCTCGGGCTCCGTCGAGTCCCCGAGCAGCTGTGCCCAGCTCCGCGCCACGAGCGGGCACGTTAGCGGCTTCCTGTGTAACCTAGCGGTTACATGTCCGAGCCGCGTTGCGCGCTTCGCACGCTGCCCGCGTCGACCGCGCGGATCGTGCTCTCCCGAGACGGCGACACCACCGTGCTTGTCCTCGACCACGGCGACATCCCGGCGCCGGGCGGGATGCGCGCGATGCGGATCTGGACGGCCGCGCTCGGCCGCCTCGAGGCGGCCGCGTGAACGCGCTCGAGGCTCTGGCCGACCCGACGCGGCGCCGGATCGTCGAGCTCCTCGCCGAGGAGGAGCGGAGCGCGGGTGAGATCGCGTCGCACTTCCCGACGTCGCGGCCCGGCGTGTCGAGGCACCTGCGCGTGCTGCGCGACGCCGGGCTCGTGCACGTGCGGGAGCAGGGCCAGCGGCGGCTGTACTCGCTGGAGCCGGAGCCGCTCGCCGAGCTCCAGGCGTGGCTCGAGAACCGGCTCGACGCGCTCGACACGGAGATCAGACGACGGAGGAGGAACCGATGACGAGCATCACGCCGTACCTGCTCTACTCGAGCTGTGAGGACGCGCTCGACTTCCTGCACCGGGCGTTCGGGTTCGAGGAAGTGCTCCGCTATGTCGGCGAGCAGGGCTACGTCAACCATGCCGAGATGCGGCTCGACGGCGTGCCGATCTTCATGGGCAACCCGGGCCCGGGTTACCGCAACCCGCGCGAGCTCGGACAGGAGACAGTCGGCATCTACGTCGAGGTCGACGACGCGGACGCAGTGTACGAGCGCGCGCGTGCCGCCGGAGCGGAGATCCTCGCCGAGCCGCGCGACGAGGACTACGGACACCGGCGCTTCACCGCGCGCGACCCCGAGGGCCACCACTGGTTCTTCGCGCACGTGATCGCGGAGCCCGAGGCCGAGGACTGGGGAGCGGTTCGTGCCGACGTGGGCTGACGTCCGGCGCATCGCGCTCTCGCTGCCGGGCGCCGAGGAGGCGACGACGTACGGCCAGCCGTGCTTCAAGGTCAACGGCCGGCCGTTCGTCAACACCGGTCGCGTCGAGGGCGCGATTGTGACCCGCGCGCCCGACGAGGAGCGCGACCTCCTGATCGCGGCCCGGCCCGACGCGTACTTCGTCACGCCGCACTACGACGGGTGGGAGGCGGTCCTCGTGCGCCTCGACGCGGTCGACGAGGACGAGCTCGCCGGCCGCATCGAGGACTCGTGGGACTTCATGTCGCGCAAGAAGCCCGCGCGGAAGCGCCGCTAGACCAAGGACCTACGCGGCCGCGTCGATGCGGTAGCTGTGGCGGAAGCTCGCGAGAGCGGTCGACGACGCGACGCGGAGGTGGCCGTTCGACGCGAACGTGTCGGGAGGCCACCGGTGCACGCGCCGTTGCAGCGCCGTGTACCACCCGTCGACGTCGTGCTGCACGAGGAACAGCTCGACCATCGTCGCCTCGAGCACGAATGCACGCTTCCACGGGAACCGCTTCGCCTCGATCCAGTCGAGGTCGAGCGCGTCGACCGCGTCCCACGACTCCGCCGGGTAGAGGAGGTCGAGGTCGGCATGGTCGCGCGGGCGGATCAGGCCGCGTAGCTCCTCGCCCCAGCCGCCGAAGACCCACGTCTCGACGCGGCGCGCGCGGAGCATCGTCTGCGCGCGTTCTACAAACGGGAGATCGTTCATCCCACGTGGTTCACGCCGTCTGCGCGACCTCCTCCTCGCGCGGCAACCGGCGCGAGACGATCTGCGAGACGCCGTCGGCGCCCATCGTGACGCCGTACAGGACGTCCGCCGCCTCCATCGTGCGCTTCTGGTGCGTGATCACGATGAACTGCGCGCGGTCCGCGTAGCGGCGCAGCAGGTCGGTGAAGCGGCCGATGTTCGTGTCGTCGAGCGCAGCCTCGACCTCGTCCAGCAGGTAGAACGGGCTCGGCCGCGCGAGGAAGAGCGAGAACAGGAACGCGATCGCGCCGAGCGCCTTCTCGCCGCCCGAGAGCAGCGACAGGCGCGTGACGCGCTTGCCCGCCGGCCGCAGCTCGACCTCGATGCCCGGCTCCTCGCCCTCCTCGTCCGGCTCCGCCATCCCGAGCCGCCCCTCGCCCCCGGGAAAGAGCGTGGCCGCGACCTCGCGGAAGTGCGTCTCGACGGCGGCGAACGTCTCCGCGAAGCGCGTCTCGACCGTATGCGTCAGATCGTCGCGCAGCTTCTCCAGCTCGGCCAGGCTCGTCTCGAGGTCGGCACGCTGCGCCGCCAGCTCCTCGAGGCGCTCCTTCTCCGCCTCGTACTCCTCCTTCGCGAGCGGGTTCACCTGCCCGAGCTGCTCGCGCCGCTTCTCGTATCGGGTCAGCTTCTCGACGAGCTCGTCCCGGTCCGATCCCTCCGCCGGCTCCGAAGCGGCGGCACCGAGCCGGCGCTGCGCCTCGTCGCGCTCGGCCTCGGTCCGCGCGAGCTCGACGTCGATCGCCGACAGCCGCTCGGCGGCCGCCGATGCCGCCTGCCGCAGCTCGACCTCCTCCGCCCCGAGACGGCGCAGCTCCGCGCCGAGCTGGCTCGTGCGCGCGGACTGTGCCTCGGCCCGCTCGCGCACCGGCGCCTCGAAACGGTCGACGGCGACCTCGAGCGCGCGCTCGAGACCTTCGGCCGCGGTCACGAGCCGTGCGAGCACGAGCTCGTCCAGCCTTCGCGTCCGCGCCGGGTCCGCGTCGGCGAGCGCCCGTGCCGCGGAGCGGGCGCGCTCGGCAGACGCGTCGGCGGCCGACGCGGCCTCGGACGCACGGCGCTCCAGATCCTCGGCCTCGGCGACCAGCGCCGCGAGCTCGCCGCCCACCGCCGCCGTCCGGCCGCCCGCGCGCCGCTCGGCCCGGAGGGCGCGCGCGTCGGCGTCGGCGACGGCCCGGCGCAGCTCGCCCTCGCGCGTCGCGATCACGCGCAGCTCCTCGGCCAGCGACGCCGTCCGCTGTGCGAGCGGCGTCTCGAGCCGGCCCGCGGCGGCGGCCGCGACGCGGAGCGTCTCGTCGAGGCGGGCTGCGCCCGCGGCCACCTGCTCGAGCCGGTCCGGATCCGCGCGCCGCTCGTTCCGCCGGTGCGCGACGGGCGCGAACGCGTCGGCCGCCGCGCGCGCGCGCTCCGCAGCCTCGGCGGCGCGATGGGCGGCCGCCTCCGCGCGCGCGGCCAGGTCCTCCACCTCGGCGCGCAGCTCGCGCCGCCGCGCGTCCAGCTCGAGCAGCACGGCCTCGGCGGTCTCGCCCGCGAACCACAGCTCGCCGCTCCGCGGGTCCCAGCCGATCCCGTCCTCCGTCACCGCGGGCACCCTCGACGCGAGCAGGTCGTCCCGCGCCACGACCGGCAGGTCGGCGAGCTCGCGCGGATCGCGCCCGACGAGCACGACCACCGGCCCGAGCCCCGAGGACTTCGCCCGTTCGACGAGCTCGAGCGCCCGCTGCGCGTCCGACGCCACGACGGCCGCGGCGCGGTGCCCGAGGGCGGCGGCGACGGACCGCTCGCGGCCGGGCTCCACCTCGAGCAGCTGCAGCGCGAGCCGTTCTCCCTCCTCTGCGAGGGCGCGCGCCGCCGGCGGCAGCCCCTCGCGCTCGGCGAGCGACTGCTCGAGCGCGGCCAGGCGCTCGCGGGCGAGCCGCACGCGCGCCTCCAGGTCTTCGTGGTCGCGCCTCGCCGCGCGCGCCGCGGCGTCCGCCTCGTCGGCGGCGCGGCCGAGCTCCGCCGGCGAAGGACCGGCCGGCACGCGACGCGCCTCGGCCAGCTCGCCCCGAAGTTCCGCGAGCAGCCGCTGCGCCGACTCGTGCCGCACCGTAAGCCGCTGCGACGCGTCGCGCAGGGCGAGCAGCGCGTCGCGGCCGCCGCCGGTCAGGAGCGACTCCGTCTCCGCCCGGCGCGCGAGCAGTCCGTCGAGCTCGCCGGCGAGCGCCGCCTGCGCAGCCCGCTCGGTCGCCGCGACCCGAGCCCACCGCTCTTCGGCCTCGACCGTCAGGCGCGCGCGCTCGCCGGCGGCAGCCTGCGCCGCCGCAGCGGCTTCGCGTGCCGCGCGCTCGAGCTCGGCGGACGCCGCCGGGTCGTAGGCGCGCGCCGCCTCGAGCTCTGCGCGCAGCGACGCCGACAGCGACGCGGCGGACTCGCGGCGAAGCGCGATTCGCTCGGCGCCGCTCCGGAGGCGGTAGAGCGCGGCGGTCGCCTGCTCGCGCGCCCCCGCGGAGTCGGTCAGCTCCTCTTCCGCGCGCTCGCGCCCGGCGACGAGCGCCGCGATCCGCTCCTCGAGCGACCGCCGCTCGTCGGCAGTCGCGGCGCGGCGGCGTTCGGCGTCCGTGCGGCGCTCGGTGAGCCGCGCGAGATCGAGGGTCGCGATCGCCGCCTGCAGGCGTCCGATCTCGACCGCGAGCTTCTCTGCGCGCTCCGCCGCAGTCGCCTGGAGCGCGAGCGGGCGCAGGCGCTTCCTCACCTCGTCTTCGAGGTCGCGCGCGCGTTCGACCTGCACCGCCACGCGCGCGAGCTTCAGCTCGGCGCGATGGCGCCGCCGCTTGAAGCGGCCGAGGCCGGCGGCCTCCTCGATCAGCTCGCGGCGCTCGGACGGCTTCGAGTTGAGGACCGTCTCGACGCGGCCCTGCGAGATGACCGACCGGAGGCCGCCGCCGAGCCCGACGTCGGAGAGGAGCTCTACCAGGTCGAGCCGCCGGACGGCCGTGCGGTTGACGAGGTACTGGCCCTCGCCGCCGCGCTGCAGCCGTCGCGCGATCGAGACCTCGCTGTACGGGAGGTCGGGCCACGCGCCGTCCGAGTTGTCGAACAGCAGGTCGACCTCCGCGAGGTCGGCCGGCCCGCGGCCCGTCGCGGAACCGGCGAAGAGGACGTCCTCCGGCTTCTCGGCGCGCAGCTCACCGGGGCTGAGCGATCCCGTCGCCCAGAGGATCGAATCGGAGACGTTCGACTTGCCGGACCCGTTCGGGCCGACGACGACGGCCACGCCGGGCTCGAGGCGAATCTCGACCGGGTCCACGAACGACTTGAACCCGCGAAGCTTGATTGCCTTCAGGTGCACGCCGAGGGGAGGCTAGCGACGGCCGCGGACGCCGCCCGCGCCGGGCTCAGGCAACTCCCGCGCCGTTCAGCGCGGCGAGCGCCTCGCGCGCCGCCTGCTGTTCCGCGTCCTTCTTGGAGCGGCCGACGCCGGTGCCGACGACGGTGCCTTCGATGACCGCGGCCGCCGTGAAGGAGCGGTCGTGCGGCGGCCCCTCGACCTTGAGCGTCTGGTAGGTGACCGTGCGCGCAGAACGGGCGAGCTGCTCCTGCAGCTCCGTCTTGTGGTCGACGTGCGTGGTCAGCGCGTAGTCGATCCGCGACTCGAACGCGGCAACGATCGCGGGCTCGATCCTCTCGAACCCGTGCTCGAGGTACACCGCCGCGATCGCCGCCTCGAGCAGTGCCGCGAGCACGTTCCGGTTGGCAGCGAGCCGCTCGACCTCGTCGGCCGCGCCCGTCGCCGTCGCGAGCAGGCGCTCGTCGAGGCCGAGCTCGCGCGAAACGACGGCGCAGCTCGCGCGCGAGACGACGTGCGACCGCACCTTCGCCATCCTCCCCTCGCTGAACGCGGGAAAGCGGTCGTAGAGCGCGCGGGCGATCGCGAGCTCGAGGACGGAATCGCCGAGGAACTCGAGCCGCTCGTACGACGACGCGCGGTTGGCAGCCCATGACGAGTGGGTGAACACCGCCTCCGCCCGCTCGGGCGGGAGCGCTTCGATCAGCTCCCGGAGGCTTCGGCCGGCCGAAGCCCTACTGGTGCGACGTGACGTAGTCGACGGCCTGTCCGACGGTCGTGATCTTCTGGGCGTCCTCGTCGGAGATCTTGATCCCGAACTGGTCCTCGAGCTCCATGATCAGCTCGACCAGATCGAGGGAGTCGGCGTCGAGGTCGTCCTGGAACGACGCTTCCTCGGTGATCTGATCCTCTTCGACGCCGAGCTGCTCGGTCAGGACTTCCTTGACCCGCTCGTAGACCTCTTCACGCGACGCTGCCATGTCACCTCAGTCGTTAGTTGGGGGGTTTCCGGCGAAAACCGGGCGATCATACACCGACGCGTTCGGGAAGCCGCTCCGCGAGACGCTCCACGACGCGGTGCTCGGCGCCGCGCGCGGCGAGCCGGACCGCGTTCGCGATCGCACGGCGGCCGCTGCGTCCGTGCGCCACCACCGCGAGGCCGCGCAGCCCGAGCAGGTACGCGCCGCCGTACGCGTCCGGGTCGAGCTTCGCACGGAGCCGCCGCGCCGCGGGGCGGATGAGGAGGCCGCCGAGCTTTCCCCGCGGCGTCGCCTCGATCTCGTCGCGCAGCGCGTCGAGGAGCTCCACGATCGTGCCCTCGAGGAGCTTGAGCGCGATGTTTCCCGTGAACCCGTCGGTGACGACCACGTCGGCGGCGCCTCGGAGCAGGTCGCGGCTCTCGACGTTGCCGCGGAAGTCGAGGCGGTTTTCGTCGCGGAGCAGCCGGTTCGCCTCGAGCGCGAGCTGGTTTCCCTTCTCGTCCTCCTCGCCGATCGAGAGCAGGCGCAGCGTCGGGCTCGCGATCCCGAGCAGCTCCTCTGCGAAGACCGCGCCCATGTGCGCGAACTGGAGCAGGTTGTCCGGGCGCGCGTCTGCGTTCGCGCCGGCGTCGAGGAGCACGCTCGGCCCTCGGCGCGCCGGGATCGGGACCGCGATCGCCGGGCGCATCACGTTCGGCAGGCGGCGCAGGTGCAGCAGCCCGGCGGCGAGCATCGCGCCGGTGTTGCCCGCCGAGACGACCGCGTCGGCGTCCCCGTCCGCGACGGCGCGGACGGCGGCGACGAGGCTCGAGTCGGGCTTCGCACGCACGGCCTCGGCCGGCTTCTCCGCCATCCGGATCTCCTCCGTCGTCTCGACGAGCGGCAGGCCGTGCGTGTCGAGCCCCGCGGTGCCGTAGAGCGTGACCTCGATCCCGGCCGCCGCTGCGTCGAGCGCGCCGAGGATCACCGCCTCGGGCGCGTTGTCGCCACCGAGCGCGTCGACCGCGACTCGGGTCACCCTGTTACGGCGCTTGGAGGCGCAGCGGCTCGACCTCGCGACCGTTGTACGTGCCGCAGGTCGGGCAGACGCGGTGCGCGCGCTTCGGCGACCCGCACTGCGGGCACGTGTTGACGCGCGGCGCCTCGACGGAGTGCGTGGCGCGGCGCTTGTCGCGGCGAGCCTTCGACGTCTTCCTCTTCGGGACGGCCATGAGCGGCCGCCAGTTTAGCCGAACGGCCGCTTCACTCCGGTAACCGTCGCCAAACGAGGGTGACAGAAGTGTGACGGGCGCCCGACTGCGAGGAAACCTCCCTAGCTCTGCTCGCGGAGCGCTTCCAGCGCCGCCCAGCGCGGGTCGCCGTGCTCCTCGTCGTGCGTGTGCGGCTCGTCGTTCAGGTTCTTGCCGCAGACGCCGCACAGCCCGGCGCAGTCCGGCCGGCAGAGGATCTTGTCCGGGAGCGCGAGCGCGACGGCGTCGCGGGCCCACTGCGAGACGTCGAGCGCGCCGCCCGAGATGTACTGCGTCGTCATCTGCTCGTCCTCGGGCTCCTCCGCCTGGTACTCGCGCGCCGAGATCGGAACCTCGAGGACGGCGTCGCCCAGGCAGCGGTAGCACGGGCCGTGCAGGCGCGCCGTGAACTCGAGCCTGTAGACGGTTCCGGTGTTCGCGCGCGTGATCTCGAAGGCCGCCGGCACGCGCTCCGGCACCGGCACGTAGCGCTCGCCGCCGAACGCGAACGCCGGCAGCTCTATCTCGAGCTCGTCGCGGTACTGCTCGCCCGGACGGAGCTTCACCTGGCCGAGGCTGAAGCTCGTCATGCTCGACACGGTAGCGTCCCGGTCATGGCGGACGAGTGGTTCGTGAAGAACCTCGCCGACGCCCGCTGGGTGGAGCGGGCCGGCTTCGGGAAGCGCGTGCAGCTCGAGCCGCAGGATGAGCGGTTCGAGCAGCTCGGGATCCAGATCGGCGTCTTCGGTCCGGGCGAGCGCTCGACGCTCTACCACGGCGAGGCGGGGCAGGAGGGCTTCCTCGTCCTGCGCGGGTCGTGCCTCGCGATCGTCGAGGACGAGGAGATCCCGCTGAAGCAGTGGGACTACGTCCACTGCCCGCCGTGGACGCGGCACGTGTTCGTGAACGAGGGCGACGAGGACTGCGTGCTGTTGATGGTCGGCGCGCGCGTCGGGCCCGGCATCGTCTATCCGCGGTCCGAGGTCGCGTTGCGGCACGGCGGGGGCGTCGAGCACGAGACGCGCTCTCCGCAGGAGGCGTACGCGCCCTTCGGCGACTGGAAACCGACGGACCGCGCGGAGCTCTAGTAGCTCGAGCCGTTGTCGGAGAGGTCGACCGGCCCGATCCCGGCTACGACCGACTCCTGCGAGCGCTCGTGCAGCCGCTCCCGCCCGCGCCGCACGGCTGCGAGGAACTTGTCGAGGTTCGTCTCGAGGGTCGCGAGCATACCGTCCGCCCAGTCCTCCATCTCGAGGCGCATCTCGCGCGCCTGACGCCGCGCCTCGTCAATGATCTCCTGCGCCTGGCGTTCGGCCAGCTTCACGATCTCCGTCTGCGACGCCTCGCGCACCGCCTGCTCGCGCGCTTCCTGAAGGAGCCGGTCCTGCTCCCGCTTGGCCTCGGCCAGCATCTCCTGCCGCTCCTTGACGATCCAGCGCGCCTGCTTGATCTCCTCGGGGATCGTCGCGCGCATCTGGTCGAGGATGTCGTAGATCTCCTCGCGGTCGATCCGCACCTGGTCGGTGAGCGGCACGGCCTTCGCGTTGTGCACGAGGTCGTCGAGCTTGTCGATCAGAACCAATACGTCCATTGCCGTTAGATCCTACTCCGCATTCCAGTCTACTCCTGGTCGGAGACGGGGGCGCCGACGCGGCCGTTCGGGAACATCTCCCGCAGGCGGTCGGCGACCGCGCGGGGCACCAGCTCCTCGACGTTTCCGCCGAAGGAAGCGATCTCCTTCACTCCGCTCGACGAGACGAAGCTGACCTGTGGGCTCGCCATCACGTACACGGTCTCGATATCCGGCGCGAGCGTCCGGTTGAGCTGGTTCATCTGGAACTCCCATTCGAAGTCCGATACGACGCGCAGCCCCTTGACGATCGCTCTGGCGTTCCACCGGCGCGCGAAGTCGACGACGAGCTCGCTGAAGACGTCGACCTCGACGTTGTCGACGACGCCCTCGAGCGCCTTCTTGATGAAGGCGACGCGCTCCGGCACAGGGAACATCGGCGCCTTGTGGTGCGGGTTGCCGACGACGCCGACGACCACGCGGTCGAAGACGCGCGCGGCGCGCGTGATCACGTCGACGTGGCCGTTCGTGACCGGGTCGTACGTGCCGGGGTAGATCGCGGTGATCATCGCTCGAACAGCGTAAGCCTCGCAGAGCCGTAGGTGCGCGTCGTCCTCACCGCGAGGCCCGGAACGTCCGGCGGCGGCCGGCGGCTCGCCGACTCCCAGACGAGCAGGCCGTCGTCCTCCAGCAGCTTCGCGAGCCGCGGGGCGAGTCGGTCCGCGTCGAAGTCGTACGGCGGGTCGCACAGGACGAGGTCGTAACGGCCGTGCTCCTGCTCGACGGCGCGCAGGACGTCCTGGCAGAGCACCGTGGCCTCGAGGCCGAGCTTGTCGAGGTTCGCGTCGATGACCCGGCACGCGTCGCGGTCGGCCTCCACGAACGTCGCGCTCGCGGCTCCGCGCGACAGCGCCTCCAGGCCGAGCGCCCCCGAGCCGGCGAACAGGTCGAGCACGGCCGCGTCATCGACCGGGCCGATCAGGTTGAACGCGTTCTCGCGCACCCGGTCCGACGTCGGCCGCGTGTCGCGCCCCTTCGGCGCCGCGATCCGGTGGCCGCGGTGCGTGCCGGCGATGATCCTCACCAGCGAAGCGGTACCAGGTACCGCAGGTACCTGGTATCTGGGCTACGCCGCGACCTCGCCACCCGCCGCGAGCCGGTCGGCCGCGTCCTGCCACGGGCCGTCCTCGTCGCGGAGCCGTACCGCCAGCGCGCGCGCACGCTCGATCAGGTCGCGGTCGGCGCGGAGCCTCGTGAAGCGCAGGTCGCTCCACCCCGACTGCCGCGTGCCGAGCAGCTGCCCCTCGCGCCGCAGCTCGAGGTCGATCTCCGCGAGCTCGAACCCGTCGGTCGTGCGCACGAGCGCGTCGAGGCGCGCCTCCGCCGCCTCGGTCAGCTCCTCGCACGGCCGGGAGATCAGCAGGCAGTAGCTCTGCTCCGCGCCGCGCCCGACGCGCCCGCGCAGCTGATGGAGCTGCGCGAGCCCGAAACGGTCGGCCTCCTGCACGATCATGATCGTCGCGTTCGGGACGTCGACGCCGACCTCGATCACCGTCGTCGCCACGAGCACGTCGAGCTCGTGCCCCGCGAACCGTTGCATCACGGCGCGCCGCTCCGCCGGCTTCAGCCTTCCGTGGAGGAGCCCGACGCGGTAGCCGCGCAGCTCGGCGTGGCGCAACCGCTCCGCCTCCACCTCGGCGGCACGCGCGAGCCGCGTCTCGGACTGCTCGATCAGCGGACAGACGACGTACGCCTGCCGCCCCGCGTCGAGGTGCACCCGGAGCCGCGAGTACGCCTCGCTCGACCGCTCGGCGCCGACGCGCGCCGTGATGATCGGCTTGCGACTCGCAGGCGGCTTCGCGATCTCGCTGACCGCGAGGTCGCCGTAGATCGTCAGCGCGAGCGTCCGCGGGATCGGCGTCGCCGTCATGTGCAGGACGTGCGCCGAGCGGTTCTCGGCGAGCGCCTTCCGCTGCTCCACGCCGAAGCGATGCTGCTCGTCGACGACCGCGACGGCGAGGTCGCGGAAGCGGATGTCGGGCTGGATCAGCGCGTGCGTGCCGACGACTATCGGTGCTTCCACGCTTCCTTTGACCGCGCCCGTGAGCAGCGCGACCTCGACGCCGAGCGGCTCGCACAGCGACTCCACCGTCAGGAAGTGCTGCTCCGCGAGCGTCGCGGTCGGCGCCATCAGCGCGCCCTGGCGCCCGTTCTCGACGGCCCGCAGGAGCGCGTACAGTGCGACGACGGTCTTGCCCGAGCCGACGTCCCCCTGCAGGAGCCGCTGCATCGGCGCCGTCTGCGCGAGGTCGAGGTCGATCTCGGTGATCGCGCGCTCCTGGTGCTCGGTGAGCGTGAACGGCAGCACCGCGCGGTAGCGCTCGATCAGCTCTCCCGGCTGCGCCAGCGACGGCGCGACGGCGTCGGTCTCCCGCAGGCGTGCGACCACGAGCTGCAGCGCCACCAGCTCGTCGAGCGAGAGCCGCCGCCGCCCCTCCTCGGCCTGCGCCTCGTCCTGCGGGAAGTGCAGCGCGCCGAGCGCGTCCGCGAACGTGGGCTCGGCGAGCTCGACCGGCAGCGTGTTCGGGAGGAAGCGGCCGTGGTCCGCGAGCGCGCGCCGGACGAGCTCGCGCAGGCGCACGGACGGGATCTCCTCGCTCGCGGGATAGACGGGGGCGAAGTCGGCGGTGCGCCTCGTTTCGCCGAGGTCGTAGCTCTTTACCTCGAACCCGAACCGGGAGAGCCGTCCGCGCAGCCGGACCTGCGTCCCGGGCGTGAGCTTCTCGACGAGCCACGGCTGGTTGAAGAACTGCGCCGTGATCTGGCCACCGCTCTCGTCCCGCACCGTCGCCTGTACGAGCGTGCGGCGCCGGCCGCGAAGCGGCCGGACGCGCGCGCCGGCTATTCGACCTTCGATCACGACCTCGCCCTCGGTGAGGCCGAGCTTCGCGATCGCGACCTGCTCGGCCGCCGACTCGTACCGCCGCGGCGCGTGGTCGAGCAGGTCGCGGACGGTCGAGATGCCGAACGCGCGCAGGCGGCGCGCGAGGGTCGGCCCCACGCCGGGCAGCGTCGCCACGTCGAGCGCGTCGAGCCGCTGCGGCGGCGTCCAGCCGCGCGGGCGAGGCCACTCGTGCTGGACCACGCCTGCGAACCCCGGGTGCATGCGGGTCACCGTCGCCACCGCGAACGGAGCTTAGGACCCGGTCCGGACGTCATGTCCCGGCGCCTCCCACGGCGAGGGCCGGCCGGTGCCGGGAAGGCAGCAGTCGGGCGCGCACGTGTCGTGGCCCGGTCCGAACCGGCCGAGCGCACGGCGCGGCGAGCGCGCGTCGAGGCGCTCCTCGACCGCCTCGCGGATCGCGGCGACGAACGCAGGGTGCGTCCCGGCCGTCCCTGCTCGCGCCGCCGGCAGCCCGAGCCGGTCGGCGACCGCGCGCGCCTCGACGTCCAGGTCGTACAGCACCTCCATGTGGTCCGAAAGGAACCCGATCGGCGCGAGCACGACGCCGGGAGCCCCGGCGGCGTGCAGGGCCTCGAGGTGGTCGCAGACGTCCGGCTCGAGCCACGGCACGTGCGGCGGCCCGCTGCGGGACTGGTAGACGACGTCCCAGTCGACGACGCCCGCCGCCTCGGCGACCAGGCGCGCCGTCTCGCGCAGCTGCGCCTCGTAGGCGCAGCTCTTCGCCATCGCAACGGGAATCGAGTGGGCTGTGAACGCGACGGCCGATCGCTCGGGTACCGCTCGCAGCGCCTCGCGCACGCGGATGGCATTCGCCTCGACGAACCCTGGATGGTTGTAGAGCATCCGCAGGCGCGACACGGCGGGCGCGTCCTCGCCGACCGCCTGCTGCGCCTCGTACAGGTTCTCGCGGTACTGCCGGCAGCCCGAGTAGGAGCTGTATGCGGAGGTCAGGAACGCGAGCGCGTTCCGTACGCCGGCGTCGCGCATCTCGCGCAAAGCGTCGGCGATGAACGGGTGCCAGTTGCGGTTGCCGAAGTAGACCGGGAGCTCGATGTCGTGGGCGTGCAGCTCCTGCTCGAGCGCCGCGACCAGCGCGCGGTTCTGCTCGTTGATCGGGCTGACGCCGCCGAACAGCTCGTAGTGGTGGGCGACCTCGAGCAGCCGCTCACGCGGGACCCCGCGACCGCGCGTGACGTTCTCGAGGAACGGCAGCACGTCCTCCGGCCCTTCGGGCCCGCCGAACGAGACGACGAGGAGCGCGTCGAAAGGCGCGTCGACCGGCGCCGCGCGGTCGGCGGGAGGCTTTCGCTCCGAGGCGGGTGTCGGCACTACGGCGAGTCTTCGAACCAGAAGAACCCAACCGTGCCAGGTCCGGCGTGCGTGCCGACGACGGCGCCGAGCGTCGTCGCGATGTCGATCTGCGCCTGCGGCCGCACGTGGCGCACCATCCTGCGCAGCGCCTCCATCCGCTCGAGCGCCGCGGCGTGCGCGATGCCGATCCGGAGGTGCGGCGAGTCGGTAGACGTCGACTCGAACAGGTGCTGGAACTCGCCGAACGCCCTCTGGTTGCCGCGCACGCGCTTGAGCGGGACGAGCTCGCCGTCGCGGATCGTGAGGATCGGCTTCACGTGCAGCAGGTTCCCGGCGAACGCGGCGGCCTTGCCGATCCGCCCGCCGCGCGCGAGGTAGTCGAGCGTGTTGACGGTGAAGAGCAACCGGTGCTCGCGCCCGTACGCCGCGACGAAAGCGTCGATCTCCTCGTCGGTGGTGCCGCGCTCCAAACGGCGCTGCACGCCGAGCGCGAGCAGCGCGAGCGACGCGGAGACGGTGCGCGTGTCGACCACACGCACCTTGGCGCCGCCGAGCGTCTCCGCGGCCGCCTGGGCACTCCGGAACGTCCCGGAGAGCGTGGAGCTGATCTGGAGCGAGAGGATCCGCTCGTACCGCGGCGCGAGCTCCTCGTAGGCGGCGAGGAAGTCGGCGGGCGTCGGCTGCGACGTCGTCGGCAGCTCGCTCGTGGTGCGCAGGCGTTCGTAGAAGCGCGCCGGGTCGATCTCGACGTAGTCCCTGAAGCTCTCGTCGCCGAACCGGACGTAGAGCGGGACGACGCGGAAGTTCGGGTACCGCTGCGGCGCCTCGGGGAAGTCGGCGGTGGAGTCGAGGACGACAGCGGTGTTCTCCGCGGTCAGGATCACGACGCGGCAGCCTCGCAGACAAGCCGAACGAGGCGATCGAAGTCCTCGTCCTTCGTCACGCACGCGACCGCGCCGGCCGAGAGGACCTCGTCCACCTCCTCGGCGGTGACCGAGGCCGTGAGGCAGATGACCTTCGTGCCGGGCGCGGCGGCGAGCACGGCCCGCGTCGCCTCGGCGCCGTTGAGGCCGGGCATCCGGTAGTCCATCAGCACGACGTCGGGCTCGACCCGACGAACGAGCGCGGTCGCCTCGTCGCCGGATGACGCGCTTCCGACGACCTCCACCTCCTCGCGCATCCCGAAGAGCAGCTCGAGCGTCTCGCGGAACATGTCGTTGTCCTCGACGAGGACGAGCCGGGCCGGCGTCACTCCGCCGCCAGCAGGAGCGGGTAGTGCGGCTGCCCGCCGTCGTGCACGTCGAGCTCGAGGTCCGGATGCGCGTCGCGAATCTGCGCGAGCAGCGCGTCGAGCACCGGCGCGCCCTCCCCGGTCAGCAGGGTCAGTACGTCCCGCGGCTCTTCCAGCAGCCGCTGCAGCACGGCCGCCGCGACGGCGTCGAAGCTCCCGCCGCCGGCGACCGGCTCGCCCTCGGCCAGGCCGAGCCACTCTCCGCGCTCGACCGCCACCCCGTCGAGCTGGATGCCGCGGCTCGCGACCGCGACCGCGCCGGTCGCGACCTCCGCGACCGTCTCCGCCATCGCCGCGGCGTTCTCCGCGGCCGACGCGCCGGGGTCGAAGGAGACGACGGCGGCCAGCCCGGCCTGGATCGACCGCGTCGGGACGACCAGCACCTCCTTCGCCGAGGCCCCCGCCGCCTGCTCGGCGCTCATGATCACGTTCGCGTCGTTCGGGAGCACGACCACCTCCGCGGACGCGGCGCGCTCGATCGCCGCGAGGAGATCGGCGGTCGAAGGGTTCATCGTCGCGCCGCCGTCCACGACGAGCGCGCCGAAGCTCTCGAACAGCCTGCGGTTGCCCGCGCCCACGGCGACCGCGACGACGGCACAGGCACCCTCCTCCCCCGCCGGGTGCAGCAGCCGCTCCTCGCGCTCGTGCGCCTGCGCGTGCATGTTCGCCACCTCGACTCCGCCGATCGTCCCCCGCACGACGCCGAGCGAGAGGACGCGGCCGGGGTCGTCGGTGTGGATGTGCACCTTGAGCGCGCTCGAGTCGCCGACGACGAGCAGCGAGTCGCCGAGCCGCTCGAGCTCCCGTGCGAGCTCGTCCGCGTCGAGCTCGTCGCCCTCGACGACCACGACGGTGCAGTAGCGGTAGCGCGAGAGCTCCTGGTGGATCGCCTCGAGGCCGAGCTCGTCCTCCATCACCTCGGGCGGCGGCGGCGGGAGCGCCTCGCCGGTCAGCGCCGCCTGCAGGCCGCGCACGATCTCGACGAGCCCGGCCGCACCTGCGTCGACGACGCCGGCCTCGCGCAGGATCGGGAGCATCTCGCGCGTCCGGAGGACCGTCTCGTCACCGCGCGCGACGATCGCCGCGAGGTCGCCGCCGGCGTCGGCCGCCTCGGCCATCGCGCGGATCGCGGTCAGCATCGTCCCCTCCGCCGGCTGCTTCACCGCACGGTACGCGGCGTCGCTCGCGCCACGGAACATGCGCGCCGCGTCGCCGCCTTCGGCGAAGGCGTCGCACGCGCCGCGCACGATCTGCGACAGGATGACGCCGGAGTTCCCCCGCGCGCCGAGCAACGCGGCGCGCGTGATCTCGCGCGCCAGGCCCGCACGGTCGTCGGGGCCGTCGCGCACGAGCGCCTCGTCCACCGCCCGCACCGTCAGCGTCAGGTTCGTGCCGGTGTCGCCGTCGGGCACCGGGTACACGTTCAGATCGTCGATCCGCCCTCGGTGCGCCTCGATCGCGGCACGCGCGCCCCTCACGAGCTCGTGCGCGCGCTCCCTCATGCGGATGACCCTACTCCGCGTGGATGCGCTAGACGGCCTTCGTGACGCGGCCGCTCTTCAGGCAGCGCGTGCACACGTAGGCGCGGGTCGGCGCGCCCTTGAGCATGATCCGGACCCGCTGCAGGTTCGGGTCGAAGCGCCGCTTCGTCGCCACCATCGAGTGCGAGCGATGGTGACCGAACGCGGGCTTCTTGCCGCAGATTGCGCAGACCTTCGACATCGGCGGCGCAGTGTAGCGGCTACGCCCGGGCGCTTGCCCGCAGCCGGGCGAACAGGTCGGCCATCTCGAGCGCCGAGCGCACCGCCTCGGCCGCCTTGTGGATCCGCGCCTCGCCCTGCTCGACGTTGTCTACCGTGAGAACGCCGAACGCGACGGGCACGCCGGTCTCGATCCCGGCGAGCTGGAGCCCCGAGGCGCACTCGGAGGCCACGTAGTCGAAGTGCGGCGTCTCGCCGCGAACGACAGCGCCGAGCGCGACGATGCACGCGTAGCGCCGCGTCTTCGCGAGCGCCATCGCCGCCAGCGGGAGCTCGAACGCGCCCGGCACCGGAACGACGGTCACCGCGTCCTGTGCGACGCCGGCTTCGAGCAGCGCGTCGAGCGCGGTCTGCAGCATCCGGTCGGTGAGGCCGCCGTTGAAGCGCGAGACGACGACGCCGACCGACCGCCGCTTCCCCAGCGGCGTCCCCTCGAGCACCGTGAACCCGTCGGGGACCTTCACCTCGCCGCGGACGTGCTCGACGCTCACGCCGTCCGCCGGCGGCTCCTCGATCACGGCCGCCGATTCGGCGGCGGGCCAGCCCTCGAACGGATCGGCGGGCGGGGTCTCGTCCGTGTCCTCCGACACGGTGGTCGTACCTTCCTGCTGCTGCTCGATCTCGCTCATTCGGGCTCCGGTTCGTAGTCGAGGTTCTTCAGGTCCTGATGGTGCAGGCGGTGACCGAGCTTAGCCCTCTTGGTGGCTAGATAGCGTCGGTTTTCCTCCTGCGGGACGACCTCGATCGGCACCTGCTCGACCACGCTGAGGCCGAAGCCGTCGATCCCGGTCAGCTTCTTCGGGTTGTTGGTGAGGATCCGGATCGTCGTCAGGCCGAGGTCGGCCAGGATCTGGTTCCCGATCCCGTAGTCGCGCGCGTCGGCCGGGAAGCCGAGCTCGAGGTTCGCCTCGACGGTGTCCCGCCCGCGCTCCTGCAGCTCGTACGCGCGCAGCTTGTTCAGAAGCCCGATGCCGCGGCCCTCCTGCGCCATGTAGAGAAGGACGCCGCGACCCTCGGCGTCGATCTGGGCGAGCGCGTGCTCGAGCTGCTCGCCGCAGTCGCAGCGCAGCGAGTGGAACACGTCGCCCGTCAGGCACTCGGAGTGGACGCGGACGAGGACGTTCTCCGCGCCCTCGACGTCGCCCTTCACCAGCGCGACGTGCGTCTTGCCCGTCAGCTTCTCCTTGAACGCGATCGCCTGGAACTCGCCGTACTCCGTCGGGAGGCGCACCGCGGCCCCGCGCTCGACGAGCTTCTCGTGGCGGCGGCGGTACTCGACGAGGTCGGCGACCGTGATCATCCTCAGGCCGTGCCGGTCGCAGTACGGGACGAGGTCCGGCACGCGGGCCATCGTCCCGTCGTCGTTCATGATCTCGCACACGACGCCGGCCGGCGTGAGCCCGGCGAGGCGGGCGAGGTCGACCGCCGCCTCCGTCTGCCCGATGCGCTCGAGCACGCCGCCCGGCTTCGCGCGCAGCGGGAACACGTGCCCCGGCTGCACGAGGTCGCGCGGCGTCGAGTCGGGGTGGATCGCGACCTGGATCGTCCGGCTGCGGTCGGCTGCAGAGATGCCTGTCGTCACGCCCTCGCGCGCCTCGATGCTGACGGTGAACGCGGTCCCCAGCGGCGCCTCGTTCCGCTCCGTCATCGGCCGCAGGCCGAGCTCGTCGGCCCGCTGTTCCGTCAGGCACAGGCAGACGAGGCCGCGTGCGTGCCTCGCCATGAAGTTGATCGCCTCCGGCGTCGCGAACTGCGCCGCGATCGTCAGGTCGCCCTCGTTCTCGCGGTCGGGGTCGTCGACGACGACCACCATCCGCCCTTCGCGGATGTCCTCGATCGCCTCCTCCACCGTCGCGAACGGCGTCGTGACGCTCATCCGGACAGGCTAGCCGCGGCGCAGCCGGTAGAGGACGTGCCGGCGAAGACGCGGGTCGTCGACGAGCGGGTGGGCGAAGTCGTCTGCAGGGTCGTGCGTCATACCGAGCCGCTGCATGACGCGCTGCGAGCGCGTGTTCGTCGCGCTCGTGAACGAGACGACCTCGTCGCGGCCGAGCCCGCCGAATGCGAACGCGACGGCGGCTCGCGCGCCCTCCGTGGCGTAGCCGTGCCCCCACGCTCTGCGCTCGAGGCGCCAGCCGACCTCGAGCGCCGGCGTGAAGTGCGCGTCGAAACGAGGCTCCGCCAGCCCGACGAAGCCGACGAACTCGCCGGATGCCTGCACCTCGACGGCCCACAGGCCCCAGCCGGCGGCGGCGATGTGCTCGCGGATCCGGCGGGCGAACGCGTCGCTCTCCTCCCGCGTGTGCGGCCGCGGGAAGTGCTCCATCACCTCCGGATCGGAGTTCAGGGCCGCGAACGGCTCGAGGTCGTCGTCTCGCCACTGCCGCAGCAGGAGCCGCGGCGTCCGCAGCTCGGTCACGAGCGCGCGAGCAGCTTCTCGACGTACTTCGCGAGGACGTCGGCCTCGAGGTTCACCCGCGCGCCGGGCCCGAGATCACCGAGTGTCGTCGCCTCGAGCGTGTGCGGGATCAGCGCGACGGCGAACCCGCGGTCGTCGCTCGCGGCGACGGTGAGGCTCGTCCCCTGGACCGCGATCGAACCCTTCTCGACCACGTAGCGGAGGAGCTCCGGCGGCGCGTCGAACCAGTGCAGCCCGCCTGCGACACCGCGAAACGTGCCGACACCGTCGACGTGCCCCTGCACGTAGTGGCCCCCGAGCGGGTCGCCGGCGCGAAGCGCCGGCTCCAGGTTGACCCTCGACCCGCGGTCGAGTGTTCCGAGGCTCGTCCGCGCCAGCGTCTCGGCGACCGCGTAGAACGCGAGGCTCCCGCCGGCATTCGAGACCACGGTGAGGCAGACGCCGTCGACGGCGACGGAGTCGCCGACCCGCGCCTCGAGCGACGACTCGACGACGAGCCGGCCGCCGTCCATCGAGCGGACGGTGCCCACCTCGCGCACGAGGCCGGTGAACACGGCTCCTTAGTCTCCGTAGACCAATGTCTCGACCGTCTCCCGGACGCGGGCCTCGAGCTGGGCGCGCTCGCCGGGCGCGGTCGTCTCGAGCTCGGCGAGCAGCTCGCGCACGGCCTGCCGCGCTCCGGGCGTGAGCTCGTCGGTCCCGATCTCCTCCACCTTCCGCCGCAGCTCGTCGTTCCCGAGCTGGCGCGTCAGCCAGTGGCTCAGGTGGGTGACGATCTGATCGTCGGCGCGCTGGGACTCAGGGGTCGTGGACATACGCTTCGAGGAGCACGTCCGGGCCGACTTGCCGTGCTCGAAGCCGGGCGAGCGTGCGCGGGGAGGGTAGCGAAGCGGCGAACGCCGCCGGGCCCGCACCGGCCAGCGTCGGCGCCACGAAGACGAGGAGCTTGTCGACCAGGTCCGCCTCGAGGAACGAGCTCGCGAGCGTCGGGCCGCCCTCGAGCAGCAGCGACTGCACGCCCTCCTGCGCGAGCGCGCGCAGCTCCTCCTCGAGGCCGCCCGTCCGCAGCTCGAGGTCGACACCGTCGGGGAGCGGCCCACGCGAGAAGACGAGGCGCCGCGGCTGGCCCCGCGGCGTGCCGACGCCGCGCGCGTCGAGCCGCGGCCGGTCGGCGCGCGCCGTGCCCCCTCCGACCGCCACCGCGTCGACCGCGGCCCGCAGCTCGTGCACGAGGCGGCGGCTCTCCTCGCCCGTCACCCACCGCTCGCGGGCGACGGTGACGCGCCCGTCGACCGTCGTCGCGGCCTTGTACAGGACGTACGGGCGGCTCTTCGCCACCCACGTCCGCCAGGCCTCGTTCACGGCCCGCGCCTCGAACGAGTCGACGAGCTCGACGTCGACCCCGGCCGCGCGCAGGCGGTCCGCGCCGCCCGCAGCGCGCGGGTTCGGATCCGCTGCGCCGTAGACGACGCGCTCGACGCCTGCGGCGAGGATCGCGTCTGTGCACGGCGGCGTCGTGCCGTGGTGGTTGCACGGCTCGAGCGACACGTAGAGCGTCGCGCCGCGAGCGCGCTCGCCGGCGGACTCGAGCGCGACGACCTCCGCGTGCCGGCCGGCCGCCTCCGTCACGCCCTCCGCGACCACCTCGCCGCCGGCCACGACGACCGCGCCGACGGTCGGCTTCGGGTAGGCGCGGTCGCGCGCCTCGCGCGCGAGCTCGACGGCGCGCTCGATCGTCATCCGGCGAGCTCGACGAGCGTTCGGTACGCCTGCGGCGGATCGTGGTGCGCGAAGATCGCCGACGCTGCGACGAGCAGCGTCGCGCCGGCGTCGCGCAGCCGCCGGATGTTCGTCTCGCCGACTCCCCCGTCGACCTGGATGTTGACCCGCTCCGGCAGCGCCTCCCGCAGCCGCGCCACCCGCCCGTATGCCTCCTCCTGGAACGGCTGCCCCGAGTAGCCGGAGTGGATGCTCATGCAGAGGACGAGGTCGGCGTCGCCGGCGACCGCGGCCACGTCGTCGGGCGCCGTCTCGGGATTGAACGCGACGCCCACCTGCAGCCCGCGCCCGCGCGCCTGCGCGATCGTCCGCGGGACGTCGTGAACGGCCTCGTAGTGGAAGGTCACGCTGTCGCCGCCCGCGGCGCGGACCGGCGCGAAGTACTTCGACGGATTCTCGACCATCAGGTGCACGTCGAGCGCGCCGCCGCCGTCGTGGACGATCGGCGAGATCGCCTCCAGGACGATCGGCCCCATCGTGATCGGCTCGACGAAGTGGCCGTCGCCGACGTCGAAGTGGAAGACGCGGCAACCGGCCTCGAGGAGCGCGCCGACCTGGTCGCCGAGGTGCGCGAAGTCGGCGCCGTACAGCGATGGCTCGACCTCGACGCCGCGGATCCACTCCGACCAGCCCATCCGTCAGATCGTACGGAGGCGCGCGATGAAGAACCCGCTCGTGCGGTCGCGGTCCGGGCGCGTGAGCACGAACTCCGGCCGCGTCGGGTGCGCGTACTGCGGCCACTCGTCCGTCAGCGGCTCGATCTCCAGACCGGCTGCGTCGACGACGGCCTCGTTCTCGTCGGCGTTGAGCGTGCACACCGAGTAGACGATCGTGCCGCCCGGCTTCGTCCGCTCGGCCGCGGCGCGCAGGAGCTCGAGCTGGAGCTCCGGCAGCGGCCGCGCGCGCCAGCGCAGGTCAGGCCGGCGCGCGAGGACGCCGAGCCCCGAGCACGGCGCGTCGACGAGAGCGCGGTCGAACCCGCGCTCGTCGAGCTCGCGCACGTCGGCGTTCACGACGCGCACGTTTCGCCCTGCGCTCCGTGCGAGCCCGGCGGCGCGGCCGGGATGGACCTCGACCGCTGTCACCTGCCCCCGGAGGATCGCCGTCTTCCCGCCCGGCGCCGCGCACGCGTCGAGGACGCGCTCACCCTCCTCCGATCCGACCACGATCGCGGCGAGCTGCGACGCGCGGCTCATCGGCCGCATCCGCTCCGGGTCGACGCGCTCCACCACGTAGGCGCCCGGGACGTCCGTCGGCTCTCCGACCGGCTCGGCCGCGCGCACCTCGAGCGCAGGCGGCTCGTTCTGCGCGCGCATCAGCGACAGCGCAGACTCGGCGCCGAGGTCCCGCGCCCACGTCTCCGCGATCCAGTCCGGGTAGGACTCCTTGACCGGCCCGTCGGGCAGCGACGCCACGAGGCCGCGCAGGCCCTGCGCGAGCCGCCGCATGACCGCATTCGTGAACGGCACGGCGCGCTCGCGCCTCGCCGCGCGGACGAGCTCCACCGCGTCGTCGACGACCGCGTGCTCGGGGAGCTCCGTGAACGCGAGCTGGTATGCGCCGAGGCGCAGCGAGGCACGCACCGGAGGGTCGAGCTTCCGCACGGGCCGCTTGCCGAGCTGCTCGATCCCGAAGTCGAGCGTGCGCGCCCGCTGCACCGTCCCGTAGGCGAGTCGTTGCGCGAGCGCGCGGTCGCGTTCGTCGAGCCCCTCGACTGCACCGGCGAGCGCGCGGTCGGCGTACGCCTCCTGTTCGAAGACGCGGAGCACGACGTCGAACGCCGCGCGGCGGGCCGGCGCGATCACCGCACGCCGCGCAGGAACTCGTCGTAGCTCATGCGCTTGCGTCCGTCCGGCTGCACGACCTCAGGCACCAGCTCCCCGCGCTCGAGGCGCGCGCGCCAGATCGTCACGCGCCGGCCGTGCAGCTCGGTGCGCGCGCCGATGTGCGGCGAGAGCGCGCGGACGCGACGCCACGCGTCCACCGGGTCGGCCGGGTCGAGCTCGCGGTCGGCCGGCCCGATCTTCTCGGCGTACGTCGGCGCTCCGACCTGCGGCTCGAATCGCGGGCAGACGATCACCTCGTCGACCAGGCGCGCGCCGACCTCGGCGGCGCGCTCGAACACCTCGCCGGCGTCCGCGGCGCCGATCGGGAACGCCTCGCGCGCGGCGATGGGCCCGGCGTCCAGCTCGGCGACCGTCTCGTGGATCGTGACGCCCGTCTCCTCGTCGCCGGCGAGGATCGCGCGCTCGACCGGCGCGGCGCCGCGCCAGCGCGGCAGCAGCGACGGGTGCACGTTCAGGAAGAGCGAGCGCGCGAGCAACCGCGGCGGGATGTAGAGGCCGTACGCGCAGACCACCACCCGTTCGACCTCTTCGGGCAGCTCCGGCCGCTCCGGTTGGTGCACAGGGATTCCCAGCCGCTCCGCCGCCACCTTCGCCGGCGGCGGCCCGACGCGGCGGCCGCGCCCGCGCGGCGCGTCGGGACGCGTGAGGAGGAACGCGATCTCGTGCGTGGCCGCGAGGCGCTCGAGGACGTCCGCCCCGAGCGGCGCCGTCGCCGCGACGCCGATCCGCACTAGCGCAGGACGGCGCGCGGCCGCAGGATTCCGAGCGCCTCCTTGCGGTGCTCGTCGTCGGTGCGGTCGATGATCAGCACGCCGTCGAGGTGGTCGAGCTCGTGCTGCGCGATTCGCGCGCCGTAGGCGTCGAGCTCGATGTGCACCTCTCCCCCCTCCGGGTCCTTGCCCTCGAGCACGAGCCGCGTCGCGCGCTCGACGGGGACGCGAACGCCCTGGAGCGAGAGGCACCCCTCCTCGTCGGAGACCGTCTCGTCTCCTCGCTCGACGACGACCGGGTTCACGACCGCCCGCGGTCCCTCCTCGTCGGGCTCGAACACGAAGACGCGGCGGAGGATCCCGACCTGCGTCGCCGCGAGGCCGACGCCCTGCGCGTCGTGCATCAGCGAGATCATCCGGTCGGTGAGCCGGCGGAGGTCGTCGTCGAAGTCCTCGACCTCGCGCGCGGGCATCCGCAGCGCCGGATCGCCGTACTGGCGGATCTGCGCGAGCGCGAGCCGGCGCCGCGCCTCGGCCTCGGCGCGCTCGCGTGCCTCGGCGTCGCTCGCCTCGTCGTCGTGCTCGTGCTCGTCGTGCTCGTGCTCGTCCGCGTGTGCCAAGGCCGGGCAGTTTACGCAGGGAACCGCGCGAGGATCCACGCCGCGTCGAGCCGCTCGCGACGGTACGAGCGTCCACCGACCTTCACGTAGTCGCGCGTCCGGGGGTCCATCGCTAGCCGCGCCTCGATCGGGTAGTAGCGGTTGTGCCGGTCGATCAGGTCGTTGACCTCGCCGAAGTCCCACCGTTTGGCGACCTCGCGCCAGCGGCTCGGATCGGACACGTGCTCGGCGTAGGCGTGCGCCAGCCTCGCCGTGTGTGCCTCGATCGCGTCGTCGATCTGCCGAAGGCGCTGCATGTACGGAAGCGGCCCGCCGAGCGACGCGAGGTAGCGGTCGGCCTCCGGGCGGAAGCGCCTGATGCGGCGCTTCAGAGGCCGGCCGCTGAGCGGGTTGATCTCGACCTCGTCGAGGAGCTTCCGCCGCTCGGCCAGCGACGGCGGGGTTACGTCCCGTACGCCCCATTCGCCCAGCACGTCCTCCGGCCGCCGCTTCGCCATCGCCTCATCGTGCCAGGGCCGGACGGTGCAAAAGCGATGTAGCTGTACAGCTACATCGCCTGTCCCTAAAGGCTCTGGGGGTCGACGTCCACGACGGCCGTCAGCCCTGCGCGGCGCATCGCCGGCGCCGCCGCCGCGAGGAGGTGCGCCGCCTGCGACGCGATCCGCCGCGGCGCCGGCGTCTTCGCGACGAGCTGCGCCCGGTGGCGGCCGCGCAGACGCAACAGCGGCGCCGGCCCGAGCAGCTCCGCGCCCCTGATCCCCGCCTTGAGCTCGTCGAGCGCGCGCACGACCGGCTCGAGCGCGGGACCGGCCACGACGACGCGGACGAGGTGCGAGAACGGCGGGTAGCCGAGCGCCCTTCGGCGGCCGAGCTCCTCGGAGAGGAAACGGACGACGTCGTGCCGCGCCGCGTGTGCCACCGGGCGCGCGTCCGGCTGGAACGTCTGCACGAGGACGCGGCCCGGCGCGCCGCGGCCGCTCCGGCCGGCGAGTTGCGTGATCAGCTGGAACGTTCGCTCCTCGGCACGGAAGTCCGGCAGGGCGAGGCCGGTGTCCGCGTCGACGACGGCCGCCAGCTCGACGCCGGCGAAGTGGTGCCCCTTCGCGACCATCTGCGTCCCCAGCAGCACGGCCCCGCGGGAACCGGCGAAGCGCGAGAGCGACGCCGCGAGCTGCTCCGGCTTCGCGACGGCGTCGGCGTCCAGCCGGATCAGCTCGAGGTCGGGCAGCTCGCGCGCCAGCTCGCGCTCGAGCTTCTGCGTGCCGGCGCCGATGCGCGCCAGGTCCGGCGAGCCGCATGCCGGACACGTCGCGGGCGCGGCGGCCCGGAAGCCGCAGTGGTGGCACTGGAGCGAGGCGTCGCCGTGCAGGACGAGAGCGACGTCGCAATTCGGGCAGCGGATCGTCGTTCCGCAGGCGCGGCAGTGGATCGCCGGTGCGACTCCGCGCCGGTTGAGGAGCAGGATCGCCTTCCCGCGGCTTTCTGCGACCCGGCGAAGCGCGTCGAGGAGCGGTGCCGAGAGCGGATACCCGGCCTCACGGCGGAGGTCGACGACGCGCACCGGCGGCAGCGAAGCTCCGATCCGGCCGCCGAGCTCGAGGTGCTCGAGCGTCGCCCACGACTCCGGCCGCGGCGTCGCCGACCCGAAGACGGCGACGGCGCCCTCGAGGGACGCACGCTTGGCCGCGACGGTTCGCGCGTCATAGCGTGGGTCGGCGTCCTGCTTGTAGGACGGATCGTGCTCCTCGTCCACCACGATCAGGCCGAGCCCCCGCATGGGCGCGAACACGGCCGAGCGCGCGCCCACGACGATCCGCGCGACCCCAGATGCGATCCGCTCGCGCTCGTCGCGCCGCTCCGCCTCGGTGAGCGCCGAGTGCAGGATCGCGACGCGGTCGCCGAAGCGGGAACGGACGCGACCGACCGTCTGCGGCGCGAGCGCGATCTCGGGGACGAGGATGATCGCGCCGAAGCCGCGCTCGAGCATCGCCGCGCATGCCTGCAGGTAGACCTCCGTCTTGCCCGAGCCGGTCGCGCCGTAGAGGAGGAGGTTGCCCGGTGCCCCGTCGACAATCCGCGCGACGGCCGACCGTTGCGCGTCCGAGAGCCGCACGGGAGCCGCCTCGCCCGCGAGCGCCTGCCGCTCCGCGGGCGGCGGCTGCTCCTTCCGCCGCTTCGGCGTCGCCGGGGCGACGAGCGCGAGCGCGCGCGCCGGCGTCGAGCCGTAGTAGTCGGCGAGCCACAGCGCCAGATCGACGAGCGCCGGCGGAAGGCCGCCGACGACGGCGTCGACCGGCCGCGGCTCCACTCCCTCGGGCGGGGATTCGACGAGCTCCGTCACGATCCCGCGCGCGCGCGAGCGCCCGAAGGGGACGCGCACGATCGCGCCGACGCCGACGTCGTCCGGCACCTCGTACGTGAACGCGCGCGCCACCGCTCTCGCCGTCACGAGCGGGTACACCGATGCGAAGCGCATCAGGCCGGCTGCTCTTCGGCGCGGGCGCGGAGGCGCAGCTTCTTGAACGAGAGCGTGCGCGCCATGAGCCCGATCGCCGCCAGCCCGAGCACGAGATTCGCGACCGTGAGCGCGATGTTCATCCCGACGCTGAACGCGAGCAGGCGCGTGTGCGAGGCACGCCCGTTGAGCAGGAACTCGGTCAGGCCCTGCTTCGTGCCGGCGCCGCCCGGCGTCGCCGGAAACAGCGTCGAGAGCGAGTCCACCACGAGCACGAGCAGCGCGTTGTGGATCGTCGCCTGAACGCGGAACGCCTCGAGGAAGAAGTAGAGGGCGGCGATCCGGAAGACCCAGGAAATCGCCTGCGGCACGACAACCGAGCGTGCGAAACGGCCGCGGTCGCCGAGGATGGCGAAGCCGCGCCGGACCCGCGCGCGGAACTCCGCGATGCGCGGGCGCAGCGCGAACCAGCAGACGACCGCCGCCGCGGCGACCGTCCCGACGAGGATCAGGGACAGCTGCTCGTGCCGGAGGAAGAACTTCCAGTCGACGTCGGGGAGGCGCGAGTAGAGCCGGTGCGTCGGCAGCACCCCGCTCACGAGCGCCCACACGATCACGGCGCCGGCGGCGACCGCGTCGAAGAGCGTCTCGACGACGAGCGTCGGCGCCAGCGTCGCGTACGTCGCGTCCGGGAGCCGGCCCTTGACCAGGTAGAGCTTGACGACGTCGCCGCCGCGGGCCGGCACGACGGAGTTGACGCCGACCCCTGCCACGTACGCGCCGAAGGCGGTACGGTACTTCAGCCGCGCGTCGGGATATGCCGCGTCGACGATCGCGCGCCAGGCGCCGGCACGGAAGAGCAGCTTCGCGACGTGGCAGCCGAGCGCGTACGCGAGGAACTCCCACCGCACAGCCGCCAGGTGGTGGAAGAAGACGGCGACGGCGTGGAAGAAGTGGCCCAAGGGGGCTAAAGGGTAGCCGCGGGTCGCGCCGGCTCAGGCTCCGGCGGCGACGAGCACCCAGTCGGTGCCGAACCCGAGCAGCAGCCCGACGAGAAGCGACCACGCGACGAGCTGCGGCATCGCGAACCGCCGGCACACCTCGAACAGCTGCACCACCACGTACAGGATCGATCCGCCGGCGACGGCAAAGAAGACGACCTCGAGCGCTGGGCTCACCCACGCCTGCCCGACGACCGTGCCCAGGAACGTGGGGCCGCCGCCGATCAGGCCCATCAGCCCGAGGAAGCCCCACGTCGGCCGCTCGGCCTCGCCCGACATCGGCCCGACGATGCCGAAGCCCTCGGTGGTGTTGTGGAGACCGAAGCCGATGATCAGGACGAGCGCGAGGCTCAGCTTCCCTGCGGCAGCCGACTGGCCGATCGCGAGACCCTCGCCGAGGTTGTGGAGCCCGATCCCGGTCGCGATCAGCAGCGCCAGGCGCTGCCCGGGCGTCAGGCCCTCGAACCACGACCGGTGCTCGAACTCGTCGACCGCGGCCGCGCCCGGCCCGACGAGCGGCGTCGCCCGCCTCGACTTGAGCCAGCCGTCGTAGTAGACGAGGCTCATCATCCCGGCGGTGAAGCCGAGGCAGAGCAGCGCCGCGTAGCCTGCGAACCCGGCCCACGCGTGCGCCTCCAGGTGCGACTCGACCGGAGCGACGCCGTTCGAGACGACGTCCCAGAAGAGGAAGACGAGGATGCCGGTGGCGATCGAGGAGAGGGCAGCGCGGACGCGCGGCGACGCGCCGCTCAGGCGTCCCATCGGCAAACCGACGAGGATGGTCAGCCCGGCGATCGCGCCGAGCGCCAGCGTCTCCCCCGTGCTCATGTAAGGCTCACCTTACACAAGGTTCCACGAGTTACCATCGCTGACACATGGCTGCGAGCCACGGGATCGACGAGTACCTGGAGACCATCTACTTCCTCGCGTTCCCGATCGGCGAGTACCGCCCGACCGGCGGCGGGACGACGCAGACGATCGCCGCACGCGTCGCCGAGATGCTCGGGGTCTCGCGCGCGTCGGCGGGCGAGATGCTAAAGCGGCTCGAGGCCGAGGGGTTCGTCGAGCGGGGCGAGCACAAGGAGGCGATCCTCACGGCGGCGGGCGCCGAGCGGGCGCGCAAGGTCGTGCGCAAGCACCGCGTGATCGAGCGGCTGCTGACGGACTTCATGGGCTACACGCCGGCCGAGGCGCACGTGCACGCCGACGAGCTCGGCGCGACGTTCAGCGACGACATGATCGAGCGGATCGAGGCGAAGCTCGGCCACCCGGACCGGTGCCCGCACGGCTGGCCCGTCGACCCGGACGTGGAGCAGGAGGAGAACCGCGAGCTCGAAGCCCTGTCCGACCTCGCGGAGGGCGACGCGGCGACGATCGTGCGGCTCGCCGAGCACGACGGCGAGCTCCTGCACTGGTTCTACGACGAGGGCCTCGTCCCGGGCGCGCTGGTGGAGCTGCGCGCGGCCGAGCCGGCCGCCGGGCAGTTCCGCGTCGCCGTCGAGGGCGAGGAGAAGGCGATCGGCGAGAAGGCTGCCGCCGGGCTCCTCGTGCGCCGCACCGACCCCGACCTCGTGACACGGGACCGGGACGTGTCCTTCCGCACGGAAGCGCGTCCACAACCCGTGGCCGCCGCGGACGGGTAGCCCGCCCGCGGCGCGGCTTCGCTCCGCATCCCGCCGCGGGCCGACTGTGGACGAATCTCCGCGGTGACTGCCACCCGCCGGGGCCGGCACGGCCGTGGCCGCCGGGTGAGGTTCGTGACGCGCCCGCCGGGCGGCGGCGAGGCGCCGCGGCGCAGCTAGTCGACCGCGGTCGGCTCGCGGTCGGGGCGGCCGGCGAGGCCGGCGGCGGCGCGGAGGGCGTCCGCCTTGTCCGTGCGCTCCCACGAGAAGTCGTGCTCCTCGCGCCCGAAGTGGCCGTACGCGGCCGTCTTGGCGTAGATCGGCCGCCGCAGCTCGAGGTTCTGGAGGATCGCCGCCGGCCGCAGGTCGAAGTGCTCGCGGACGAGCGCCTCGATCCTCGGCACCGGCACGCGCTCGGTCCCGAACGTCTCGACGAGCACGGAGAACGGACGCGCGACCCCGATCGCGTACGCCACCTGGATCTGGCACCGGTCGGCGAGCCCCGCGGCGACGACGTTCTTCGCGACGTACCGCGCCGCGTACGCGCCCGACCGGTCGACCTTCGTCGGATCCTTCCCCGAGAACGCGCCGCCGCCGTGCGGCGCCGCGCCGCCGTACGTGTCGACGATGATCTTCCGTCCCGTCAGCCCCGTGTCGCCCATCGGGCCGCCGATCACGAACTTCCCGGTCGGGTTGACGTACACGAACGCGGGGTCGTCGAGGCGCCGCTCGTCGCAGAGGTCGCGCGGGAGGATCGGCCGCAGCACGTGCTCCACGAGGTCGGGCTTGATCATCGTCTCGGCGTCGAGGCCCTCGCGGTGCTGCGTCGAGATGAGAACCCGCTCGATCTCGACCGGCTGCTGCCGTCCGTTCGCGTCGACCTCGTACCGCACCGACACCTGCGCCTTGCCGTCGGGGCGCAGGTACGGGAGCACGTCCGCCTTCCGCACCTCCGACAGCCGCTTCGCGATCCGGTGCGCGAGCATGATCGGGAGCGGCATCAGCTCGCGCGTCTCGCTCGTCGCGTACCCGAACATCATCCCCTGGTCGCCGGCGCCGACGCGGTCGAGGGGGTCGTCGTCGCCGGGATCGTGCTGGAGCTCGTACGCCGTGTCGACGCCCTGGGCGATGTCGGGCGACTGCTCGTCGAGCGTCACGATCACGCCGCAGGTGTCGGCGTCGAAGCCGTACTTCGCGCGCGTGTAGCCGATGCCCTTGACCGTCTCGCGCGCGAGCCGCGGGATGTCGATGTACGTGTCCGTGGTCATCTCGCCGGCGACCACGATCAGCCCGGTCGTGATCAGCGTCTCGCACGCGACGCGGCTCTGCGGATCGTTCGCGAGCGCGGCGTCGAGCACCGCGTCGGAGATCTGGTCGGCGATCTTGTCGGGATGCCCTTCGGTCACCGATTCCGACGTGAACAGGAAGCTGCGCGCGGCCATTGGCGAGGGAGCGTAGCCGACCTACGACGTCTTCAGGTACACGACGAACGACTCGACGTCCCCGTCGCGGGACCCGAAAGCGAGCAGCGAACGGAGCGGGCGGATGTTCGCCGCGACGGTCGCGGGCAGCTTCCGGTTCGCCAGCCGCAGGATCTCCTGCAGCGCGGGCACCCCGTGCTCGAGGTCGACGTAGAGGAAGCCCTGCGAGGCGTCCGGCATCCCGGCGCCGTCCTTCGCCTCCTTGAAGATGCCGTCGTCGGCGAGCCGCGCCGAGCCGCTCTGCAGCTCGGACAGCGCGTTCGCGCTGTCGGTGACGACGACCTCGTCGTGCGACACGCCGTAGTAGAACGCGATCGAGCCGAGGTCGACCTTGTCCAGGAGGCCGCCCTGGACGGGCGTCGGAACGGCCGTGCCCGCGCCGTGCGCCAGCCGTACGACCAGCTGCCCGACGGCCTTCGCCGTCCGCGCCGGATGCGGCGGCCTCGCGGCGACCGTCACCTCGGGGATCGGCGTCCCGGCCTTCACGTACGCGATCACGGGCCCGCCGAGCGCATCGAGGAGTGCGCCGAGGTCGAACCCGACCCTGCGCGAGAGCGCCGACGTCTGCTGCTTGACGCGCGCCGAGACGCCTCGGCCGCCGCCGGCGAGGCTGAGCGCGACGAGCGAGCCCGAGGGGATCTGCCCGGCGAGCCCTGCGCCGGTGGGCACGCCCGCGGCCGTCTCGCCCTTCGCGTGCACCTCGAGCTTGAACGCCCCGTCCTGTGACGTCAGCGCCGCAGCGACCCACTGCGCCTTCGCGACCGGGCCCCGGGTCGTGCCCGCGGCGCCGAGCGTTCCCGCAGCACGTCCGAGCGCCGCCTGCAGCCCGCCGGTCGACGCATACGCGCGCACGATCGCGTCATTCGGCACGGTCATCAGCGCGGCCCGGAAGGCCGCCGCGGCCGCGAGGCTCGCCGTCCGGTGCCTCACCGCGTCGAGGGCCGCCTGGGTGTCGGCGAAGACCGTCCAGCCGCCGATCGTCGCGTGCACGGAGGGGGTCGGCCCCCGCGCGAGCTGCGCGTCGAACGCCTTCTCGTCCTTCGGCTGCGTGAAGCCGACCGCGCTCGTGTTGCCGTCGACGTTCAGGACGGCCACGTCGAGCTCGGGCCCGATCGACGACCTGAGCGCGGCGACGTTCACGCCGTTCTTCGCGAGCGACGACCGGATGCTCCGCAGCAGCGTCCCCTTGAACGGAAACTTGTCGAGGACCGAGGACGCGCTCTGCAGCTGGGCCGAGCCGGAGCTCGTGTCGATCGTCAGGTACGCGAGCGCGTCGGCCGGCGCGAGCGAGGCCGCCTCAGCCGCCGGCGCGTCGCCGCCGCCGCCGCCGCAGCCGGCGGCCAGCACGCCGAGCGCGAGGATCAGCGCGAGACGGACCTGCATCCGCGTGATCGTCACTCCTCTGTCGGACGGCGGCCCATCAGGCTCTCGGCGAGCGTGTGCAGCGGCATCCCCTCCAGCACCGAGCAGACGCCTTCGGTGATCGGAAGCTCGACCCCGATGCGCCGAGACAGCTCTCTCAGCACGGGGGCGGTCGTGAGGCCCTCGACGACCTGGCCGATCTCGGTGCGCGCCTCTTCGGGGGTGGAGCCGCGCGCGATCAGCTCGCCGGCGCGGCGGTTTCGCCCGCGCGGGTGGAAGCAGGTGACCATCAGGTCGCCCATCCCCGCGAGGCCCGCGAACGTCTCGGGTTGTGCGCCGAACGCCTCGCCCAGCCGCGCCATCTCGACGAGGCCGCGCGTGATCAGCGCCGCCTTCGCGTTGTCGCCGAGGCCGAGCCCGTCGACGCCCCCCGCCGCGAGCGCGATCACGTTCTTCGCGGCGCCGCACAGCTCGACGCCGGCCACGTCGCCGTTCACGTACACGCGGAAGACGAGCGAGTTCAGCGCGTGCTGCAGCCGGACCGCCAGCGCCTCGTCCTCCGACGCGACCACCGTCGCGCCTGGCAGCCCGGCGAGCACCTCCTCCGCCATGTTCGGCCCCGACAGGACGGCGACGGGGCGGCCGGCGACGAGCGTCGACAGCCGCTCGCCCGTCGCGGGATCGAGCCCCTTCGCGAGCGAGAGGATCGGTGCGTCGCCGCGGACGCGGTCGAGCACCTCGCGAAACGCATGGCTCGGGACCGCGAGCGCGACCACGTCGGCGATCTCGTACGGCGCGTCGTCGAGCGTCTCGCGCCTCGCGACGAAGACGTCGTGGCCGCGCTCGCGCAGGACGTGCGCGAACGCCGTGCCCCACGCGCCCGCCCCGACGACGACCGCGCGCACCTACGACCGCGCCCGGAAGTCGACCACCACGGGGACGCCGTCGAGGCCGAGCCGCTCACGCAGCTGGTTCTCGACCCAGTAGCCGTAGTCCCGCGTGACGAGGCCGGGGTCGTTGACCGTGAACCGGAACCGCGGCGGACGGGTCGCGACCTGCGCGCCGTACAGGACGTTCAGGCGGCGCTGGCCTTTCGTCGGCGGCTGCCGCTCCGCCTTCAGCTCGGCGATCACGCGGTTGAGCTCCGCTGTGGGGACGCGCCCGACGTAGCGGTCGTAGAGCTCCGCGACCTTGTCGAGCAGTCGGGAGACGCCGCGGCCGGTCACCGCCGACACCGTGATGAAGTCGGGGCGCTGCCGCAGCCGCCGCTGCAGCTCGGGGCGAACGTCCTCGATCGTCACCTGCGCGACGTCCCACTTCGAGAGCACGACCAGCGTCGCGCAGTGCGCCTTGCGCGCCACCTCGACCGCCGTGATGTCGCCCTCGACGATTCCCTCGCCCGCGTCGATCAGGACGAGCGCGACGTCGGCGCGTCGCGCCGCGTCGAGCGCGCGCAGCTCGGAGTAGTAGTCGATTCCCTGGCGCTGCTTCCGCTTGCGTCGCAGGCCGGCGGTGTCGACGAGCTGGAACGTGCGCTCCCCGCGCTCGATCACCGTGTCGATCGTGTCGCGCGTCGTGCCGGGGACCTCCGAGACGATCGTCCGCTCCTCGCCGACGAGGCGGTTGTAGAGCGACGACTTCCCGACGTTCGGACGGCCGAGGATCGCCACGCGGATCGCGTCGGCCGGCAGCACATGCGGCGAGTCGCCGGGGAGCCGCCCCAGGATCTCGTCGAGCAGGTCGCCCGTGTTCGAGCCGTGCAGCGCCGAGACCGGGAACGGCTCCCCGAGCCCGAGCCGGTGGAGCTCGAGCGCGAGCGGCTCCTGCGCCGGGTCGTCGATCTTGTTCGCGAGCACGAGCACCGGCTTCCTGGCCTCGCGCAGGATCTGCGCCAGCTCCTCGTCGCCCGGCGTGACGCCCGCGCGCGCGTCGACCACGAAAAGCACGAGGTCGGCGTCGCGGATCGCCAGCCGCGCCTGCTCCGCGATCTGCCGCGTGATCGGGTGCGGGTCGGCGATGTCGACCCCGCCGGTGTCGACGAGCAGGAACCGGCGGCCGTTCCACTCGCAGACGTACTCCTTGCGGTCGCGTGTCGTGCCCGCGGTCTCGTGGACGACCGCCTGTCGCGTCGCCGTCAGCCGGTTGACGAGCGTCGACTTGCCGACGTTCGGGAAGCCGACGATCGCGACCGTCCCCGCGAGCGTCAGCGGTGCTTGCGCTCCAGCCATTCGAACAGCTCCAGGATGCGGCGTTCGACCACGGCCGTCGCCTCCTTGTAGCCCCTCCCGCCCCTCGGCAGCCCTTCGAGCTCGAGCGGCTCGCCGAACGCGACCGAGCACGGTGCGAAGTTGCCGATCCGCCAGAACTGCGTGCCGTAGACGGCGACCGGCACGACCGGAACGTCCTCCTGCAGGGCGACCATCGCGGCGCCCGGCTGCGCGCGCCCCGGGCGGCCGGAGCGCTGGCGTGTCCCTTCGACGAAGAGCCCGATCACGTGCCCGCGCCGCGCCTCGTCGCGCATCTTCCGGACGGCGTCGCGGTCGGACTCGCCGCGGCGGATCGGGATCGCGCCGTGCAGCCGGAGGAACCAGCCGAGCGCGCGGTGGTTCGCGGCCTCCGCCTTCGCCACGAACCACACCGTGCGCGGCGAGAGGGCGCCGACGAGCGGGATGTCGATCCAGTGGAGATGGTTGATCGCGTAGACGACGCCCCCGACCGCCGGGACGTTCTCGACGCCGTACGCTTTCCCGCGCGTCAGCAACCGCGTCGGCAGGCCCATGTAGATCCGCCCGACGGCCCAGGCGGCGTCCTCGCGCGTCACGGCGCGATCAGCGAGCGCTCGCGGATGAGCGTCTCGATGCGGCCGACGACGTCGTCGACCTGCAGCTCGGTCGTGTCGATGAGGATCGCGTCCTCCGCCGGCTGCATCCGTTCGCGGTCCGACTTGTCGCGCGCGCGCAGGTCGGTCGCGAGCGCGTCCGGGCCGATGTCCGGCCGCTCGCGCTGCCGCCTGCGCGCGCGGATCTCCTGGTCGGCCTGCAGGTAGACCTTCACCTCCGCGCCGGGCGCGACGACCGTGCCGATGTCGCGGCCTTCGATCACGACGTTCCCGTGCCGCGCGAGGTCACGCTGCCGCTCGCGCATCACCTCCCGCACCGGAGCGTGGCGCGCGACGACGGGAACGATCTGGTCGATCCGCGCCTGGCGGATCGCAGACGTGACGTCCGTGCCCGCGATGAAGACGCGGCCGACCTCGTCGAACGTGACCGGGTTCCGCCGGGCGAGCGACCCCAGCGGCTCCGGGTCGCCGAGCGGCAGCCCCTCGCGCAGCGCGAGCCACGTGAGCGCTCGGTACATCGCGCCCGTGTCGAGGTAGCGGAAGCCGAGCCGCTCCGCGAGCTTGCGCGCGACGGTGCTCTTGCCGGCTCCCGCCGGGCCATCGATGGCGACGATCATCTGCGAGTTACCTGCTCGAGGAGGTCGAGGAAGCCGGGGAAGGATACTCCGACGCTCTCGAATCCCTGCACGTCGACCCCTTCACGGCTCGCGACGCCCGCGACGGCGCCGAGCATCGCGATGCGGTGGTCGCCGTGCGCGTCGATCCGCCCCCCGCGCGGGCGGGCGGGGACGCCGGTGACGTCGAAGCCGTCCGGCCGCGCCTCCGCGCGCACGCCGATCGCCCGCAGAGCCTCGACGAGGGCCTCGATCCGGTCGGACTCCTTGTGACGGAGCTCCTCGGCGCCGCGCACGCGGCTGGTGCCGCGGGCGTGCGCCGCGAGGAGCGCGAACAGCGGCAGCTCGTCGATCAGGAGCGGCACCTCCCGCGCCTCGATCGTCGTCGCCGTCAGCTCCGCCGCGCGCACCTCGAGGTCGCCGCCCGGCTCGTGCCCGAACCGGCGCCGGGCGACGATGCCGACGCGCGCGCCCATCCGGTCGAGCACGTCGAGCAGCCCCGTCCGGCGCCGGTTGAGGCCGACGTCGTGGATCGTGATCCGGGACTCCGGGACGATCGTCGCGGCGACGACGAACGGCGCCGCGGACGAGAAGTCGCCTGGGACCTCGACGGTGTCGAGCCGGAGGCGCCGCGGCGGGTCGACGCTGACCGACGCCGGCCGCGCAGTGACGCGAACGCCGGCCTCGCGCAGCATCAGCTCGCTGTGGTCGCGCGTCGGCACCGGCTCGACCACGGTCGTCCTCCCCTTCGCGCCCAGGCCGGCGAGCAGGACCGCCGACTTCACCTGCGCGCTCGCCACCGGCAGCTCGTACTCGATCCCCTGGAGCCGGCCGCCCGCGATCGTCAGCGGCAGCCTTCCGCCGGTCGTCTCGACGCGTGCGCCCATCCGCCGGAGCGGATCGGCGACGCGGTCCATCGGCCGCGACGACAGCGAGTCGTCTCCGGTGAGCGTGAACTCGCCCTCCTGGAACGCGAGCAGCCCGGTCAGGAGCCGGGCGAGCGTCCCCGCGTTGCCGCAGTCGACGGTCGCGCTCTGCAGCCCGCGGAGGCCGACGCCCTCCACCGTGAGCTCGCCGTCGTCGTGAACGGCGGCGCCGAGCGCGCGGACGGCCGCGAGCGTCGACTCGGTGTCGGCGGAGCGGCCGAAGCCGCGAATCGTGGTCTCGCCTTCGCTCACCGCTCCGAGAAGGAGCGCGCGGTGCGAGATCGACTTGTCGCCGGGCACGGCGAAGTGCCCTTCGAGCGCCGCGGCGGGCTCAATCCGCATCGAGGACCGCCGAGACGACGACGATGTAGCCCTGGCTCTCGAGCAGCCCAGCCGCGCGCTGGGCCTCGGGCTCGCCGCCGACGAGGAGCGTGAGCGTGCCCCCCCGCTCCGGCGAGACGTGGTGCAGCTCGAAGTCCTCGATGTTGATCCGCTCTGCGCCGAGCGCCTGCGTGATCCCGGCGAGCACCCCGGGCCGGTCGGGGACGTGGACGCGCAGCCGGTGCAACGTCCCCGGGTCCGGGTACTCGCGCTCGAGCATCCTGCGCCGGTTCTGCGACGCCTCGCCGATCCAGCGGGCGAGGAAGCCGGCGTCGCCCTGCTCGAGCGCGGTCTCCACCTGCTCGATCCGGCGCCGGTGCTCCTGCAGCGCGGCGCGGATCGCGCCGGCGTTGTCGAGGTAGATGTCGACCCAGATGCGCGGGTTCGCGCCGGCGACGCGCGTCATGTCGCGCAGCGACCCGGCGGCGTGCACAAGCGGCTCGTGGCCCTCGATGCGAGACGCTCCCGTCTGGTTGGCGACGACGTTCGCGAGCACGTGCGGGACGTGGCTCGTCATCGCGACGAGCCGGTCGTGCGCGTCCGGGTCGATCGCGACCGGCGTCGCCCCGAGGGAGGTGACGAACGTGTGCACGAGGCGGTGCCGGTCGGCGCCGGTGCCCGCGACGGGCGTCAGGAACCACGTCGCGCCCTCGAACAGCGCTGGTGTCGCGTGCTCGGGGCCGCGCGTTTCGGAGCCGCAGATCGGGTGGCCGCCGACGAACCGCGGGGAGCCGTTCGCCGCCCGCACGACCGATGCCTTCGTCGAGCCGACGTCGGTGACGGTCGCGTCGGCGGACGCGTGCAGCACCGCCGCGACCGTTGCGGGGAGCTGCGCGATCGGCGCCGCGACCACGACGAGCTCCGCGCCGCCGACCGCCTCCTCGAGGCTCGCCCGCGGCTCGAGCGCCTCCCGGGCGGCGGCGCGCGCGAGCACGTCGGCGTCCGGGTCCCAGCCCGCGACCTCGTCACCGCGGTCGCGCGCGGCGAGAGCGACCGACGTTCCCATCAACCCGGTTCCCACTACCGTGAGCCGCACGAGTGCTCATGGTGTCAGACACCTTGCCGGTGTCTGACACCCTGTCGGCGTGCAGGGCGCCCCGGCAATCGTTCGCTCGCTCCACGCCGACGAGCGCGGGTTCGCGACGACGCACGATCCGCGCTTCGCGCGCGACCGCCAGGCGATCCTGCGCCTCGTCGGGCGGCACCCGGCGCTGGCGGCCGCGGTCGTACGGCTCGCACCTTCGGAGCGCGACGACGTGCAGGCGCGCCTCGACCTGCAGCGCCTCGCCGCGCAGAGCCCGCCGCTGCGCGCGCGGATCCGCGTCGGGCGTCCGGCGCCCGCGGCGAGACTCCTCGGCTGGTACCGCGAGGCGCAGGCGAGGTTCGGCGTGCGCTGGCAGCTCCTCGCCGCGATCAACTTCGTCGAGAGCGCGTTCGGCAAGGTCCGCAACACGTCGACCGCGGGAGCGCAGGGGCCCATGCAGTTCCTGCCGGCGACGTGGCGCGCGTACGGGCTGGGCGGGAACGTTCACGATCCCCACGATGCGATCCTCGGCGCTGCGAACTACCTGCGCGCGAACGGTGCCGCGCACGACGAGCGCGACGCGCTGTTCCAGTACAACCATTCGCGGCTGTACGTGGACGCGGTGCTCCACTACGCGCACCGCATCGCCCGCGTGCCGACGGCGTTCGCCGAGTACTACGCCTGGGACGTGTACATCCGGACGGCACACGGCTCGAGGCGCGTGCCGGCTCGGCGTCAGCGGCGCATGAGCTCGGCGAGGCGGAACGCGAGGTCGAGCGACTGGCGTGCGTTCAGGCGCGGGTCGAGGAGCGTCTCGTAGCGGTGCGAGAGCTGCTCCTCGACGACGTCGTCGGCGCCTCCCAGGCACTCCGTCACGTTCTCGCCCGTGAACTCGAGGTGGACACCGCCGGGCCACACGTTCTCCTGCCAGCACGCCGCGAAGAACCCCTCGAGCTCGCGCATGATCGAGTCGAAGCGACGGGTCTTCACGCCGTCCGCCGTTCGGATCGTGTTCGCGTGCATCGGGTCCGACGCCCAGAGCACCGGATGCCCCTCGTCGCGCACCGCGCGCAGCAGCGGCGGGAGCAGCTCGCGCACGTGGTCGGCGCCCATGCGGGCGTAGAACGTGAGCCGACCCGGTACCCGCAGGGGATTGAGCCGCTCGCACAGCCCGACGGCCTCGTCCGGTGTCGCCGCGGGGCCCAGCTTCACGCCGAGCGGGTTGTGCACCCCGCCGAAGAACTCGACGTGCGCGTCGTCGATCCCGCGCGTGCGCTCGCCGATCCAGAGGAGGTGCGCTGAGCAGTCGTACCAGTCGCCGGTGAGGGAGTCCTGCCGCGTCAGCCCCTCCTCGTAGTCGAGCAGCAGCCCCTCGTGCGAGGTGTAGACGTCGACCTCGTGCAGGCGACGCTCGGCCGCGAGGTCGATCCCGCACGCGGCCATGAACGCGAGCGCGCGCTCGATCTCCGACGCCAGCCGCTCGTACCGCTGGCCCTCCGGCGACGAGGCGACGAAGTCCTTGTTCCAGAGATGGACCTGCGTCAGGTCCGCGTAGCCGCCCTTCGTGAACGCGCGCAGCAGGTTGAGCGTCGCGGCCGACTGGTTGTAGCCCTCGAGCATCCGCCGCGGGTCCGGCACGCGCGCGTCGAGGCTGCGTTCGTCGCCGTTGACCATGTGCCCGCGGAAGGACGGGATCTCCTCGCCGTCGACGACCTCGAACGCGTCGGAGCGCGGCTTGGTGAACTGCCCGGCGATCCGTCCCACCTTGACGACGGGCAGCGTCGCGCCGTACGTCAGCACCGCCGACATCTGCAGCATGATCTTCAGCTTCTCGCGGATCCGCATGGTCGAGATCTCGTTGAACGACTCGACGCAGTCGCCGGCCTGGAGGAGGAACGCGCGCCGGTCGATCGCCTTCGCGAGCTGCTCGCGCAGCGCGCGCGCCTCGCCCGCGAACACGAGGGGCGGCGACGCCTTCAGCCGCTCGACGACGGCCGCCGCGCCCGCCGCGTCCGGCCACTCCGGCTGCTGCAGGGCGCGGCGCTCGCGCCACGAATCCGGAGTCCAGGTAGCCGACGTGACCGCCATTTCTCTATCCTGCCAGCGTGCACTCCGCCTCCGTCCTCCGTTGGTCGTGGCGCCGCGGGCGAGGCGGAGCCCTGCGCTAGGCCGCCTCGTCCGCTGACCCGACCCGGCGCGACGACGACTCGACGACGAGGTGACCCCAATGCGCGTCTTCTCCGGCATCCAACCGACGGGTGCCAAACACATCGGCAACTACATCGGCGCGATGCGCCAGTATGTCGCGACGCAGGACGAGGGCGACGCCTACTTCTGCATCGTCGACCTGCACTCGATCACGGTCGAGCACGACCCGCAGGACCTGCACGACCGCACGCTCGACCTGGCAGCGCTGCTCTTCGCCGTCGGCCTCGACCCCGACCGCTGCACCCTCTTCTGCCAGAGCCACGTGACCGCACACGCGGAGGCCGCCTGGCTGCTCTCGGCCGTGACCGGGTTCGGGCAGCTCGGCCGCATGACGCAGTTCAAGGAGAAGGGCGAGGGCAAGGAGTTCGTCTCCGCCGGCCTCTTCACCTACCCCGTCCTGATGGCGGGGGACATCCTGCTCTACCAGACCGACATCGTCCCGATCGGCGACGACCAGCGACAGCATCTCGAGCTGGCGCGCGACGTGGCCGAGCGCTTCAACTCCAGGTACGGCGAGACGTTCACGGTGCCGCGCGCCGTCTACCCGGAGGTCGGGGCGCGGATCATGGACCTGCAGGAGCCGACGAGGAAGATGTCGACGACGAACGGGACGCCCCAGGGGACCGTGCTCGTGCTCGACGCGCCAGACGTGATCCGCCGGAAGTTCAAGACGGCGGTCACCGACTCGGGGCGCGAGATCGCCTACCGCCCCGAGGAGAAGCCGGGCGTCTCGAACCTGATCGAGATCCTGTCGGTCGCGACCGGCAGCCCGATCCCCGAGGTGGAGGCGAGCTACGACCGCCGCGGGTACGGGGAGCTGAAGACGGACGTCGGCGAAGCGGTCGTCGAGCTCTTCCGCCCGGTGCAGAACCGCTACGCCGAGCTGCGGTCCGACGAGCCCGAGCTGAGGCGCCTGCTCGAGATCGGCGCGACCAAGGCACGCGAGGCCTCGTCACCGACGCTGCACCACATCTACGAGCGCATGGGCTTCGTCAGGCCGTAGCTCGCGCCACTCGCCCGGCGCCAGATCGTCGACGGTCAGGCTCGCGTAGCGGGAGCGGTGGAGCCGCCGGACGCGGTGGCCGACTGCCTCCAGCATGCGGCGCACCTGGCGGTTTCGCCCTTCGTGGATCGTGAGCTCGATTCGCCGCTCGCCGAGCCGCCGCACGCGCGCCGGGCGCGTCGGGCCGTCGTCGAGCTCGACGCCCTCGCGCAGGCGCCGCAGGTCGCGATCGGCGACGCGCGCCTCCGTCTCGACCTCGTAGACCTTGTCGACCTCGTAGCGCGGGTGCGCGAGCCGGTGCGCGAGCTCGCCGTCGTTCGTCAGCAGGAGCGCCCCGGTCGTGTCGACGTCGAGACGCCCTACGGGAACGACGCGCGACGGGTGGCGGACGAGGTCGACCACGGTCGGCCTCCCCCGTGGGTCGCGCGCGGTCGTGACGACGCCCGTCGGCTTGTTCAGGAGCACGTACGCGGGCCGCTGCTTCGCGAGCGGCTCTCCGTCGAGGCGCACGTCGTCGCGCGCGCTCACGAACGTGTTGAGCTGCCCGGGCTCGCCGTTGACGGTGACGCGGCCGGCCTTGATCAGCTCGTCGGCCTTCCGGCGGGACGCGACGCCCGCGCGCGCGAGCCAGGCGTTCAGGCGCATGCGTCTAGGCGACGGCGAAGAGCTCCCAGCGCCCCGGCACGCCCTTCAGCTCCACGCTCCCGCGTTCCTCGAACTCGATCCCGGAGCCCGAGACGAGGTCACGGACGGTGCGCGAGACGACGACCTCCCCCGGCCCGGCGTTGGCCGCGACGCGCGCGCCGATGTGGACCGCGATCCCGCCGACCTTGCCGTCGAGCTGCTCGCACTCGCCCGTGTGGAGCCCGGCCCGCACGTCGATCCCGAGGTCGCGGACCGTCTCGGTGATCGCGCAGGCGCAGCGGATCGCCCGTGCGGGCCCGTCGAACGCCGCGAAGAAGCCGTCGCCTGCGGTGTCGATCTCGCGTCCGCGGTACCGCGCGAGCTGGCGGCGGACGCGCACGTGGTGCTCGCCGATCAGCTCGCGCCAGCCGCGGTCGCCGAGCTGTGCGAGCTTCTCCGTCGAGCCGACGATGTCGGTGAAGAGCACCGTCGCGAGCACGCGGTCGGGCTCGACCGCGTCCCACTCTCCGCGCTCCCACAGCTCGGTCAGGAACCGCTCCGCGTGGTCCCCGATCTGGTCGGGCCGCACCCACCACCCGTGGTCCGGCCCCGGCAGCTCGACGAACTGCGCGCCCGGTACGTGCGCAGCGATGTACCGGCCGCACTCGAAGGGGATGTCGGTGTCGTCCACCGGGTGCAGGACGAGCGTCGGGACGCCGATCGACGGGAGCACGTGCCGCGCGTCGAGCCGGAGGTTCACCCGCCGCAGCTCGGCGAGCGCGCCCGGGCTCGTGCTCTCGAGCACCCAGCGGCGCCACCACCGCTTCAGCTGCGGGTCGTCCGCGATCGACGGCGACAGGCCGTGGAAGAACTCGTCGAACCAGTCGTCGGTGCCGAACCGCGCCCGCTCCGGCTCGATCCACGCGAGCCGCTCCTCGACCGTCGGCTGCCAGGGATGGTCGTCGTCGCCGACGAAGGTGGAGGTCGTTGAGTAGAGAACCGCTGCCGCGACGCGGTCCGGATGCGTCGCCGCGAACAGCAACGTCAGCGGACCGCCCTCGGAGACGCCGAGGACTGCCGCCCGCTCGGAGCCGACCGCGTCCATCACCGCGCGGATGTCGTCCATCCGCGTCTCGTAGTCGGGGAGACCGTACGAGCGGTCGGAGAGGCCGGTACCGCGCTTGTCGAACAGGATCAGGCGCGAGAACGACGCGAGCCGCCTGAGCGTGTCGGCGGGCGGGCCGTCCCACGCCGACAGGAAGTTCGTGACCACCCAGCCGCCCACGAAGACGAGGTCGAACGGGCCGTCGCCCACCGTCGCGTACGCGATGTGGACGTCGCCGTTCTTGACGTACTTGACGTCCGGCGCCTCCACGGCCGGACCTTAGCGCCCTACGGGACGAGGATCAGCTTTCCCGTCGTCCGCCGCGCCTCGAGATCCTCGAGCGCCCGCCGCGCCTCCTCGAGCCGGTAGCGCGCGCCGATCCGCACGCGCAGGTCGCCGCGGCGCACCAGCTCGAACACGGCGGCGGCGCGCTCACGCAGGAGCTCCGGCGTGCGCGTGTAGGTCGCGAGCGTCGGGCGCTGCAGGTAGAGCGAGCCCTTGGCCTCGAGGAGCTGCGGGTCGATCGGCTCGGGCCGCCCGCTCGCCGCGCCGTAGAGGATCATCCGGCCCGTGGGAACGAGCGCGTCGAAGCCGGCGAGGAACGTCTCCTTGCCGATGCCGTCGTAGACCGCTGCCACTCCGAGCTCGCCCGCGCGCTCGCCGAGCTCCCCGTACGAGAGCACCTCGTCGGCGCCCGCCTCGCGCGCGAGCGACCGCTTCTCCTCCGTCGACGCCGTCGCGATCACGTGTGCACCACGGAGCTTCGCGATCTGCGTGAGCAGGGTGCCGACGCCGCCGGCCGCCGCGTGCACGAGCACGCGGTCGCCCTGCTGGATGGGATACGAGTCGTGCGCGAGGTAGTGCGCCGTCATCCCTTGCAGGAGCACCGCGACGGCGTCCTCCGTCGAGACGCCGTCGGGGATCGGCACGGCCTTCCGGCGCGGCACCGCCACCTTCTCCGCGTAGCTGCCCGGGACGGCGGACCAGACGAGCCGCTCGCCGTCCGAGCTACGTCCACCGGCCTCCGCCCCGAGCACCGCGGGCGGGTCGGAGCCGTACCCCTGCCGCTCCCGCTCGTAGACGTCGCGGAAGTTGACGCCGACCGCCTCGACGTCGACGAGCACGTCGTCCTCCCCGGGGACGGGCTCCGGCACGTCGCGCACCTCGAGCACCTCCGGGCCCCCCAGCCGCTCGAACCAGATCGCCCTCACGTCTCTTCCGAACGCAGCCTGGGCAGCACGTGTTCCCCGTAGGTGCGGATCGCGCCTTCCGGATCGGAGCCGGAGCAGTTCATGACGGCGATCGCCGTCGCGCCGAGCTCCTTCAGCTCCGAGAGCCTCGTCGCGTGCACCTCCGGGTCGGCCGAGACGACGGCCTTCTTCTCGAACTCCGAGTCGGAGACCTGCTCCTCTGCGTGCTCGTACATCTGCTTCGGGTCGTGCCAGTCGTCGACGTAGTACTCGGGCGGCTGCGCGCCCTTCCAGACGCGTGCGCCCTCGAGCGCCTGCTCGTCGGTCTCCGCCCACGAGACGAGCGCCTGCAGGACGACGTCGCCCTTGCCGCCGGCGCCGCGGTAGGTCTCGATCACCTTCGGCGCGATCTCGGGGTCGCCGAGCGTCCAGAGCCCGTCGGCGTACTCGGCGGCGACCTTCGCCGCACGCTCGTGGAACGCCGACACGTAGAGCTTCGGCGGCGAGTCGGGCCGCGTGTGCAGCTTCGCGTCCTTCGCCGGGAAATGCCTCGTGCCGAACCGAATCGTCTCGCCGCTCCAGAGCCGGCGGATCATGTCGAGCGCCTCGTCCATCATCTCGAGCTGCTCGTCGCCGGACGGCCAGTCGTAGCCGAGCGGGCTCTCGTTGAGCGACTCGCCCGAGCCGTAGCCCAGGAAGACGCGCCCCGGGAACATCTGCTCGAGCGTCGCGAACGCCTGCGCGACGAGCGCCGGGTGGTACCGGCGAACCGCCGGCGTGACGGCCGTTCCGATCTGCACGCCGGGCACCGTCGCCCCCACGGCGCCGAGCCACGGCCACGCGTGGCCGGACTCGCCCGGCTCCCACCACGGCTGGAAGTGGTCGCTGCACGCGATGCCGTCGAAGCCGGCGTCTGCGGCGAGCCGCGCGTGCCGCAGCAGGTCGCGCGGCGTGAACATCTCGTGTCCTGCTCCGTAGTAGATGCGCATGGAGCGTCTGCTACCGGCGCTCGCGCTCGGCAAACGTCGATACAGTCGCCGCGATGGCCGAGGCGAAGCTCGAAGACGCCGGCTCCGGCCTCGCCCCGGCGAGCGACGGCTGGTTCACGGTGAACGTGCGCGACGCCGAATGGTGGGTGTCGGACGCGTTCGGGTCGGGCGTCGGGTTCGAGAGCCGCGAGCTGCCGTTCCCGCAGCTCGGCGTCAACCTCTCGGTCCTCGAGCCCGGCCAGCCCAACTGCCTGTACCACTCGGAGTCGCAGCAGGAGGACTTCCTCGTCCTCGCCGGCGAGTGCAAGCTGCTCGTAGACGGCGAGGAGCGGCCGCTCCGCGCGTGGGACTTCGTCCACTGCCCGGCGGGCGTGGAGCACGTGTTCGTCGGCGCCGGCGACGGCCCCTGCGTGATCCTGATGACGGGCGCGCGGACGCCGGACGAGAAGCTCCTCTACCCGGTGTCGGAGCTCGCTGCGCGCTACGGCGCGAGCGCGGACGAGGTGACGCCGGACCCGCACGAGGCGTACGCACGCTTCGAGCGCCCGGAGCGCGGGCGGCCCGCGTACTGGGACCAGCTCCCCTGGGCCTAGTCGCCTAGTACAGCGCGGCGGCGAGCCGGCGCCGGTACTGCGCGACGAGCGGATGCTCGTGCCCGAGCTCGCCGAAGAGCGCGACCATCGTCTCGCGGTCCTTGCGCTCCAGGAGGAGCTCGAACGCACGCTCGTAGTCGTCAGCTTCGAGCGCCGACTTCAGCTCGGGGTCGTCGGTCGTCTCGGCGACGCCCGGCTTCGTCAGCTCGTCGAGGAACGACTCGACGCGCGCCTTCGGCAACGCGCCGACGAACTCGGAGACGACGTGGCCGTTACGGAACGCCTTCACCGCCGGGATGCCGCGGATGCCGTACTCGTTCGCGAGCTGCTGGTTCGCGTCGACGTCGAGCTTCGCAAGGCGCACTCCCTTCGCCTGCGCCGCCTCCTCGAGGACCGGCCCGAGCGCGCGGCACGGCCCGCACCACTCCGCCCAGAAGTCGACGACGACCGGCTCGCCGTGCGAGCGGTCGATCACCTCGGCCTCCCAGGTCGCCTCGCTGACGTCCATCGGCGGCCACGGTAGCGCGCGAACGGGGGATCAAGCGGCGGCGCGAGCGGGCCGACGCCTCGCCAGGTGGGCTGGCGCGACCGCGACTGGGCGAAGTTCGACGACGACGAGTGGTCCGAGCTCGTGCACGCGAGCGCTCCGGCGCGGCGAAAGCCGCGGACGCGCGTCACCGTCATGTCGACGTCGCTGGTCGTCGGGGTCGCGGCTTCCGCCGCCGCGACGTTCCTGCTGCACGCGAACCACGTCGTCTCGCTGGAGCTCGTCCCGGCAACGCCGCCGAACGTCGTGGGCGTCGAATGGCGCAACGTCGACCTCACGCCCGCGTCGACCGCCGGCCGCATCTGCATCCCGACGCCGAAGGAGCGCCGCATCTGCGCGACCTACGCCATCGGCGAGAAGCCGGCGGACGCGCTCACGCGCCGGCTGCGCGCGAACGGCCTGACCGTACGAAGCGTCGACTGACGACTCGCTAGGCCGGCCGCTTCTCGGCGACGGCTTCGAGGCGGCCGCGGATCTCCGTCACGTCCTCGCCGAGGTCGTCGACGCGCGGCAGGGCGGCGAGCGACTCGAGGCCGAAGATGCGCTCGAAGAGCGGCGTCGTCCGGTAGCGGATCGCGCCGAAGTCGTTCTCCCGGCCGCTCTCGGCGATCAGCCCGCGCTCGACCAGGCCCGCGACGACGCCGTCGACGTTGACGCCACGGATGCGCGCGATCTCGGGTCGCGACACCGGGCCGAGGTAGGCGACGATCGCGAGCGTCTCGAGCGCCGCCTGCGAGAGCCCCTTCTCGGCGGGCTTCTCGAAGAGGCGTGCACACGCGTCGGATGCGGCCGCCGAGGCGCGGAACGCGAAGCCGCCGGCGACGTGCTCGAGGACGATCCCGCTCCGCCCTTCGCAGAACCGCTGCTCCAGGATCTCGAGCGCCTCCTCCACCTGCGACGCCTCGGCGTCCGCCGCCGCCGCGAGCTCGGAGACCGGCAGGGGCTGCGAGGCGACGACGAGCAGCGCCTCGAGCGTCCGCGCGAGCTCGAGCGCCGGCGTCGCGTCGGTCGTGATCAGGCGGAGTGGGCTGTCCACGAGAGGCTCCTTTCTGCGTCGGCGCGGGAAATCCTTATCGGCGCGAACGGCACCGCCTGTGCGAGCGCGACCTCGTTCTGCTTGCGCAGCTCGAGCAGGGCCAGGAACGCGACGGCGACCTCGACGCGCGACAGGCCGGCGACCTCCTGGTCGAAGTCGAGGCGGGTGCGGCGCCGCAGCAGCGACCGCCACCGCTCGAGGAACTGGTGCACGGGCGGGAACCGGAGCGCCATGTGCTCGACCGACGGCGCGGGCGGCTCGACGGCCAGCGCGCGCAGCGCCGCGGCCAGCTTCTCCGGCTGCTGCGACGCGAGCCTCCGCTCGGTCTTCGGCGCAAGCGGCGCGGGGCCGACGCGGAAGTGGAGGTGACGGCGCTCGTCGAGCCGGTCGCGCAGGAAGCCGGCCGCTTCCTTCGCGCGCCGGTACTCCGCGAGCCTCCGCGCGAGCTCCTCCGCCGCCTCCTCGGGCTCGAGCTCGGCGAGCTCGGCCTCCTCCTCGGGGAACATCGCACGCGCCTTCAGCTCGAGGAGCGCGCTGATCAGCACGAGGAACTCGCCGCAGGCGTCGAGGTCGAGCTCGCCCTTCCCGTCGAGGTGCTCGACGAACGCGACGACGATCTCCGCCAAGTCGATCTCCCGGAGCGGCAGCTCCTCGCGGAGCACGAGCGAGAGCAGGAGGTCGAACGGCCCCTCGAACGCGTCCAGGTCCAGCTCGAGCTCGCGGACGGCGACCGGCATCGGGGCAGCGTACTGGCGCTACCGGACGCGGCCGCGGGGGATCGCCATCGCGTGCTGCGGCTTCGGCGGCTCGCGACGGCGCGGCTCCTGGCGTCGCCGCTCCTTCCGCTGGTGGAGCACGATGTAGACCACGGCTCCGGCGAAGAGGATCGCGCTGACCCACGCGTTCAGGCGCAGCCCGGCGATGTGGTGAGCCGGGTCGATCCGCAGGAGCTCCTCGAAGAAGCGCCCGAAGCAGTACCAGGCGACGTAGAGCGCGAACAGGTTCGGCGGGTTCAGCCGCCCGCGCAACCGCTTGCCGACGTAGATCAGCAACGCGACGCCGACGACGTCCCAGATCAGCTCGTACAGGAACGTCGGGTGGAACGTCGCGTAGCCCGCGTACTTGGGATCGAGCGGGCGGTGGGCGGCGTCGATCTCCAGCGCCCACGGAAGCGTCGTCGGCTTGCCGTACAGCTCCTGGTTCCACCAGTTGCCGATCCGCCCGACGCCCTGAGCGAGCAGGAGCCCGGGCGCGGCCGCGTCCAGGAACAGCGGCACGCTGACGCCGGCGCGGCGGATGACGGCGGCGCCGACGACCGTGCCGAGGAAGATGCCGCCCCAGACGCCGAGGCCTCCCTTCCAGACCTCGAAGATCCCCTGCCACTTCGGCGAGGGCACCTCGTTCCACGACGTGATGTCGTGGTACGCGCGGGCGCCGATCACGCCGAACGTGACGCCCCAGACGGCGACGCGCGTGACGAGGTCCCAGTCGCCGCCCAGCGCCACCCAGCGACGGCCGGTCAGCCAGATGCAGAGAACGATCGCGACGAGCAGCGTCAGCCCGTACATGTGGAGCTGCAGCGGCCCCAGATGCACGACGCCGGTGTGCGGCGAGGGGATGTACGCGAGCACCGGCGGGATTGTGCCCGCCTTCGCGGGTTAGATGAGTAGTTCCACGGGTCCGTGCGTCCGGCTGCGCGATCTGGGCAGGCTGGGCCGCTGCCGGCCGGTTGCGCCCGGCGAAGGCGGGCTGCACCGTCCGGCAGCTGCACGACGCCGCACAGGCACGGGTAGTGCTGCTACCCGTGCCTGCACGTCGCCGCGCCCCAGCGAGCCCAGCTCACGCCCCGGAGGAGACGTCCCCGTGGAACTACTTATCTAGCGGAGGATCTGCGCCGCGAGCTCGGGCGCGCAGCCCTTCTCGAGCAGCTCGATCGCGCGGTGCAGGTCGACGTCGCTCCGCATCGCGAGCTCGGCCGCGACCTCGTGCGAGAACCCCGCCCGCTCGAGCTCCTGCGCGCGCCACCGTTCGACCTGCTCCTGCTCGGTCTCCCTCAGTCCGGTGGTGTCCGCAGTGGGCATCGCAGTGATTCTCTCTGTAGCTCTGTTCGTACAAACGTGCAAGGCGGTTCTGCCCATACCAATGGGTAGTTCGATTTAACGGAGTTCTTACTCAATCCGGCAGCAGCGGCATCGCGATGCCGGCATCACGGCCGACGAGGACGCCGCGGGTGATCGCGCTCGCGCCGAAGCGCTCACGGATCTCGTCCAGCGCCGCGTCGAGCTCCTCGAGCCGCCGCCCGTCGAGCGCGAGCGCGAGCTGCACGCTTGCGGCGTCGTCGAGGTTCGCGACGGAGATGCCGACGAGCGTGAGGCCGCGCCGCTCGAGCGTCGGCAGAGCCTCCTCCGCGAGCTCGCGCGCGGTGCGGAGGATCGTCTCGGTGCTGGCCGTCGCCTGCCAGAGCGTTCGTGAGCGCGTCGCACGGCTGAAGTCGTCGAACCGGAGGCGGAGCACGACGGTCCGGCCGACGCGGTGCGCGTTCCGCATCCGGCGCGTGACCCGGTCGACGAGCGCGCAGAGGTCGGCGTCGACGTCGGCCGGCGTCCAGGGGCGCCGGCCGCGCGCCCGTTGCGAGCCGATCGAGCGGCGGCGCCGGCGGGTCTGGACGGGGCGCGGGTCGAGGTTGTGCGCGAGCGCGTGCAGCTTGCGGCCCTGGGCGCGGCCGACCAGCGCCTCGAGCACCGGCTCGGACACGCGGGCGAGCTCGCCGACCGTCGTGATCCCCAGCGCGCGGAGCTTCCGCGCGGTGACGGGGCCGACGCCCCAGACCCGCTCGACGGCGAGCGGGTGGAGGAACGCGAGCTCCTCGTCGGGCGGAACGAGCAGGAGCCCGTCCGGCTTCGCGACGCCGCTCGCCACCTTGGCCAGGAACTTCGTTCGCGCGATGCCCACCGTGATCGGCAGGCCGACCTCCTTACGCACCCGCCGCCGGAGCCGCCGGGCGATCTCGAGCGGCGGGCCGACGCTCCGCTCCATCCCGGCCACGTCGAGGAACGCCTCGTCGATCGACAGCGGCTCCACGACCGGGGCGGCGGCGTCGAAGATGCGGAAGACATCGCTGCTCGCGGCCGAGTACGCGTCGAACCGCGGTGGGACGACGGCGGCGTCCGGGCACAGGCGCAGCGCGTGCCGGTGGCTCATCGCCGTCTGCACCCCTCGCGCCTTGGCCTCGTAGCTGGCCGCGAGCACGACGCCGAGCCCGACGATCACGGGCTTGCCGCGAAGGCATGGATCGTCCCGCTGCTCGACGGAGGCGAAGAAGCTGTCGAGGTCAGCGTGGAGGATCGCCGCTGTCACGAACGTATGTTCGCACAGCGGGAGCCGCGCCGTTCGCGCGCCGCCGGTCGAGCAGCTGCACCGCGATCCGCAGCAGGCCGACCGAGGCGATCAGCACCCACGTCATCCAGTAGGTGGTGAAGGAGTGCGCGAGGGCGCTCGACACGGCCGCAGCAACCACGCTCTCAGTGTCGGCGGAACTCGGTGCGCGGGCGATCCCGCGATCGGGGGAAGCTTTCCGGGTGGGCGGCCGGCGGGCTGCCCACCCGGAGTCGTTAGAGGTCGGTCGGGCTGCTCGGTGGGTAGGACGCGCCGGAGCTCGACCCGTTGCCGCCCATGTTCGGGCAGTGGTGCGTTGCACGCGGCGTCGTCGTGCTCGGGGTGGTCGTCGTCGTTCCGGTCGTGGTCGACGGCGTCGTGGAGCTGCCACCGGCAGCCCACGCGGCGCCGGCGCCGATCGCGGCAGCGACGGCGAGCGCGGCGAGCAGCGTGCGGAGTTTCGGCATTCGCACCTCCTCTGTCGGGTGGCGAAAGCCAACCGCGTCGACCTAAGGCGGACAGAAGAGTCCGCTGTGAATGCGCTGGGAGGGCTAGAGACCCATCTGGTGCCAGGGAAGCGACGGCCTCCCCTTCCAGACGTCCCACGCACCGTCCTCGCGGCACGCGGTCGTGTTCACGTAGCTCGGCGGGTGGAACCGGTAGTTCTCGAGCGTCAGGCGCGACAGCGCCATGCTGTACTGGAGCGGGACGCCGAGGCTGTGCGCGGTGATCCACGAGAGCTGCATCGCGACGCACTCCGTCATCGCCTCGTTCCGCAAGCCGAGCGCGTGGAGCATCTCGTGCGTGAGCGTGTCGACTGCGTTCGCGGTGAACCGGTTGGGGTACTTCGGCCGGTGGTAGAGCAGCGTCTCCATCGTCCGGCAGATCGACGGCGAGAGCTCGAGCCAGTGCGGCATCCCGGGCATCCAGAAGCCGAGCACCGTGTACGCGCTCTCGGGGTCCTGGTGGACGATGTTCGCCCAGTCGGGCGTGCTCCAGCATGCGACGGCGACGCTCTTCGGCGCGCCGATCAGCTTCGAAAGCGCGTATGCCGCCGCGGAGAGCCGCGTCTGCTTCACGCTGTGGCCCGTGTAGTGCGGCGACGAGGGCAGGTAGGGCGCGTCGCCGACCGCGCGCGGCTGCGGCGTTCCGCCGCCGCCCGTCCCGCCGCCGCCGGCGGCCGGCTGCTTCACGGTGAAGGAGCGCGGCCCGTAGACCCACGTGCCGCCGTTCTGCGAGACGGCGACCCACCAGTAGTACGTCGAGCCCGCGGCCAGGTTCGCCGCGGCTTGCACGTCGCAGTAGTAGGTGTCGGGATCGGTCGTCGTGCCGCTGCAGCCGTAGACCGCGGTGCCCTCGGGCGTCCCGTCGTCGGCGTATCCCGGCGAGGTCGAGACGTAGAAGTGAACGGTCGCGTTCGCCGGCAGCGTCGCCACGAGGCGCGGCGTCGCCGACACGGCCACGCCGTCCGCGGGGCTGACGAGGGTGACTCCGGCCGGCGGCGTCGGCGCCGCGGCCGTGAACTGGAAGGGCCCTGAGATGTTGAGCGTCGGGCTGGGATTGCCCGGGTCCGTGCGGTAGAACGTGAGCCACCAGTAGTAAGTTCCGGCGGCGAGCTCGTTCGTGCCGGTCGTGCTGTAGAGCGACGGCTGGCACGTGTACATGTCCTGCTCGGTGTACGGGGCCGACGGGATGCAGCTCCCGATCTCGCCGCTCGAGAACCCGTTGCCGTCGACCGTCGAGTCGGTGCCGACGTGCACCTGGGCGCCCGAGTCGCCGCCGTCGAGGTAGACGAGGAAGGTCGGGGTAAGCGTCGTCTGGGTCCCGTTCGCCGGCTGCACGCCGTAGCCGGCGAGCGCATTGCCCGCGAAGAGCAGCGCTACCGCCGCCGTCGCGGCACACACAGACGCAAAGACACTCCACCGCACGAGATGACCCCTTTCGATTGCCGCCACGGTCTACGTAGGCGATCGCCCGCCGCCGGTCAATGCTCGAACGGGGGAATTCACGCGACGGCCGGCGCGCCGGAGCGCGTCGGCGAGCTCGGTGCTCTCGCTGCGATCGCTCGCGACATCCGCTACGACAACTTCAAGAACGAGGTCGCGGCGCGAGATCGCCGGCGGGCTCACCTCTACCACGACGTCTGGGCCGCGCTCGGCCGGCTCCAGGAGGGCGGCCCGTACTCGTAGCTCGCCTGTTGGCTACGCGATCGCCGACTCGCCGAGCAGCATCTTCACCTCGGCGTAGAAGTCCGGCGCGGGCTTCACCTTGAACTGCGGCCCGAAGGCGTAGACCCTCTTCCCCTGCGACGTGATCAGGTCCGCGTAGACGGGCGACTCGCCCGGGAAGTCCCGGATCAAGCGCGCGAGCTCGCGGATCAGGCCGGCCCGCGCCTTCGTCGCGTCGATCTTCAGACGTACCTCGCGCTTCTCGGCGACAGCCTCGAACGCTGCGATCTCCAGCGCCACGAGCTTCGTCTCGCCCTCCTTGCGGTCGATGCGCCCCTTCACGATCAGCACGCGGTCGGGGACGCACAGCTCGCGTGCGCTCTCGTAGGTCGAGTTGAAGACGACGGCCTCGGTGCCGCCGGTCACGTCCTCGAGCCGCAGGAACACCATCGCGTCACCGCGCTTCGTGGTCGTTTGACGGACGTCGGCGACGATGCCGCCCACGGTCACGACCTCGCCGTCGCGGCGGCGGTCGAGCTCGCCGATCGTCGCGTCCGTCTTCCGCCGGAGCTGGTCGCGGATCGCCGACAGCGGGTGCTCCGACACGTACAGGCCGAGCACCTCCTTCTCGAGCCGCAACAGCTCGTTCTTGTCGAACTCGTCGGTCGGCGTCGGCGGGTGGTGCTTCGGCTTGGCCTCCTCGACCGGGGCGAGGTCGAAGATCGAGCCCTGGCCGGCGAGCCGGTCGGCCTGCTGCTTCTGGCCCCACGCGACAGCCTGCTCGAGCACCTCGAGATTGCCCCTGCGCGAGCCGGGAAGCGCGCCGCACTTGACGAGCGCCTCGAGCACGCGCTTGTTCGACACCGACGGATCGACCCGCTCGGCGAAGTCCCAGATGGACTCGAACGGCCCGTCGGCCTCTCGCGCGGCGATGATCGCGCGGCACGCCGCCTCGCCCACGCCCTTCACGGCGTTGAGCCCGAACCGGATCCTGCCCTCGACCACGGCGAAGTCCGTCATCGACTCGTTCACGTCGGGCGGCAGCACCTCGATCCCGAGCTCGGCACACGTGTTGACGTAGAAGGGGACGCGGTCCTTCGTCGACATCACCGAGCTGATCAGCGCGGCCATGTACTCGCACGGGTGGTTCGCGCGGAGCCAGGCGGTCTGGTACGCGATCAGCGCGTAGCAGGCGGCGTGCGACTTGTTGAAGGAGTAGTCCTGCGCCTTCTCGATGTCGTCCCACAGCTGCCGCGCGACCTGCTCCGACGTGTCGTTCGCGATGCAGCCCTCGATGAACTTGTTCTTCAGCGAGGCCATCAGCGCGTGGATCTTCTTGCCGATCGCCTTGCGGAGGTCGTCGGCCTCCATGGGCGTGAAGCCGGCGATCGCCTTCGCGATCTCCATGGATTGCTCCTGGTAAATCGAAATGGCGTAGGTCGAGCCGAGGATCGGCTTCAGGCGCGGATCGAGGAACGTCACGGCCTCCTTGCCGTTCTTGCGCGCCGCGTAGTTCGGGATGTACTGCATCGGGCCGGGCCGGTAGAGCGCGACGAGCGCGATCAGGTCCTCGAACTCCGTCGGCTTCACGAGCCGGAGCGCGTCGCGCATGCCCGACGACTCGAACTGGAACACGCCGGCCGCGTCGCCGCGCGCGAGCATCTCGTACGTCTTGCGGTCGTCGAGCGGGATCTTCTCGATGTCGAGGTTCCCGACGAGCTCGCACGCGGTCGCGATCACGTCGAGGTTGCGCAGCCCGAGGAAGTCCATCTTCAGCAGGCCGAGCGACTCGACGTCGCCCATGTTGAACTGCGTGACGACCTCCTGGTCAGCTCCCTTCTGCTGCAGCGGGACGACGTCGATCAGCGGCTCGGCGCCGATCACGACGCCGGCGGCGTGGATCGAGTCGGCGCGCGTCAGCCCTTCGAGCGGCTCGGCGAGCTCGAGGATCTCCTTCGCGACGGGATCGCTCGCGACGGCACGGCGCAGCTCGTTCGCGTCCGCGAGCGTCTGCCCGGGCCCTTCGGGAATCAGCTTCGCGATCTTGTCGACGACGCCGTACGGGATCTCGAGCACGCGGCCGGCGTCGCGGACCGCGGCGCGCGCGGCCATCGTCGAGAACGTGATGATCTGCGCGACGCGGTCGGAGCCGTACTTCTCGCGCACGTAGTTGATCACGCGCTCCCGGCCGTCCACGGCGAAGTCGATGTCGATGTCGGGCATCGACTTGCGGCCCGGGTTGAGGAAGCGCTCGAAGAGCAGGTCGTAGCGGATCGGGTCGAGGTTCGTGATCTCGAGGCAGTAGGCGACGAGGCTTCCGGCGGCGGAGCCGCGGCCGGGCCCGACGCCGATCCCGTTCCGCTTCGCGAAGCCGATGAAGTCCCAGACGATCAGGAAGTAGTCGGCGAAGCCCATCTCCTTGATCGTCTTGAGCTCGAAGCGGAGGCGGTCCTGAAGCTCGGGCGTCACCTGCTCGTATCGCTTTTGCAGGCCTTTCTCGCACTGCTCGACGAGGTAGTCGAACGAGTCGCGCCCCTCGGGGACGTCGAATTTCGGGAGCAGGATGCGCCCGAGCTCGATCTCGACGTCGCAGCGCTCGGCGACCTCGAGCGTGCGCCGAAGCGCGTCCTCCTGACCCGGGAAGTCGAGCGCCATCTCCTGCGGCGACTTGAAGTAGAAGTGGTCGGTCTCGAAGCGCCAGTGGTTCGGGTTCTTGAGCGAGTCGCCCGACTGGATGCAGAGGAGCGCCTCGTGGGCGCGGGCGTCGGTGTCCCGGAGGTAGTGGACGTCGCCGGTCGCAACCGTCGGCAGGCCGGCGGCGGCAGCGAGCTGCACGAGCTGCGACAGGATGCGCGCCTGCACGTCGAGGTGTGCGTTCTGGAGCTCGACATAGACGTTCTCCTTGCCGAAGGTCTGGGCGAGCTTGTCGAGCTCCGCCTGGGCGTCGGTGAGGCGGTTCTCCTCGAGCGCCTTGCAGACGCGGCCGGAGAGGCAGCCCGAGAGGGCGATCAGCCCGCTCGAGTGCCGCTCGAGGAGCTCCCAGTCGACGCGCGGCTTGTAGTAGTAGCCCTCGAGGTATCCGAGCGAGCTGAGCTTGATCAGGTTGCCGTAGCCCGCGTTGTCCGACGCGAGGAGCGTGAGGTGCGCGTTCCCCTTCGTGCTCGCCTTGCGGTCGTCGGTGACGTAGACCTCGCACCCGATGACCGGCTTCACACCGGTCGAGCGGGTCGCCTTCCAGAGCTGGACGGCCCCCGCCATGGAGCCGTGGTCGGTGAGGCCGACCGCCGGCATCTCGAGCTCCGCCGCGCGCTCGACGAGGTCGCCGATCCGGCAGGCCCCGTCCAGGATCGAGTACTCGGAGTGGACGTGCAGGTGGACAAAGTCGGCTGAGCTCTTCGAGACGGCGGCCATCGCGGAGGGACATCGTACGCCCGGGTCCCGACGACTCCCGAAACCCGCGTGGCTATGCTCGTGGGATGGCGGTCGTCGGCGACGAGCGGGCTCTCCGGGAGCTGATCGGGCATCCGACCGAGCTCGTCCAGCGCAAGATCGCGGACCGGCTGAACGACCTCACGCGCCGGTTCGTCGAGCGCTCACCCTTCGTCTGCGTCGCGACCGCGAGCCCCGACGGCGGGCTCGACGTCTCGCCGCGCGGCGACGCCGCGGGCTTCGTCCGGGTCCTCGACGAGCAGACGCTGCTGATCCCGGAGCGGCCGGGAAACAAGCTCGCGGACACGCTCACGAACATCCTCGCCGACCCGCGAATCGCGCTCCTCTTCCTGATTCCCGGCATCGGAGACTCGTTCCGCGTCAACGGGCGCGCGACGGTCGTGGACGACCCGGAGCTCCTCAGTGCGTGCGCCGTCGACGGCAAGGCGCCGAAGCTCGGCATCCTCGTCGCGGTCGAGGAGGCCTACACGCAGTGCTCGAAGGCGATCGTCCGGTCCGACCTCTGGAACCCCGCCAACCACGTCGAGCGCAGCGAGCTCCCGTCGAGCGGCGAGATCCTGCGCGCGCTCGCCGACCCGAGCCTCGACGTCGAGCGCTACGAGCGCGAACGCGCCGAGCGGTACGCCCGCCGCGACGGCCTCTACTGACCTCGGCGAGCCTTCAGGCGGCGGCGCCCACCTCCGCGAGGTACGCCTCGGCCTTGTCGGGGAACATGAACCAGTCGAAGTAGTCGACGGGATCGTCGAACCCGTTCACGAACCGGTGCGCGATCTCCGGGCTCTCGTTGCCGGCAGCGAGCAGCCTGAGCACGTGCTCCGGCGGCGGCGACAGCAGGGCGTTCGTCCACGCCGTCGTGTACCGGCCGTAGCCCTCCCAGAAGTCCTCGAACGTCCGCTCCATCCACGCGCGGTCGAACGGCGCGTCGCCGTGCTCGCGGATCGCGGCGAGGTACGCGGCCGCCATCTTGGACGCGTTGTTCGAGCCCTGGCCCGTGATCGGGTCGTTGAGCATCACGGCGTCCGCGAGCCCGAGCACGACCCGCCCCGACGGCAGCTCGGCGACCGGCCGGCGCACGGTCGGCGGGAACCGCCCCGTGAGGATGCCGTTGTCGTCGGTGAGCTCCACGTGCCGGCAGCGCTCCGCCTCCCACGGCATGAACGTCTCGAGGATCCACTTCGACTTCGCGAGGTGCTCCTGCGGAGTCGTCACGTCGCCCCAGCAGTCCATCGGGCCGCCCGGGATCCCCTCGAAGACCATGATCTCGCACTCTCCGGTCGTCGTGAGCGCCGGGAAGACGAAGTACTCACCGACCGTCGGGACGAGGTTGAAGCACACGGCCGAGTACTCCGGCCGCGGGGTCATTCCCGTGACGTACGTCAGCGCGAGCGCTCGCATCGGCCTGTCGTACGGCGAGCGCTCGGGATCGCGCTCGAACAGCGACACGATCTCGCCCTTGCCGGCGGCGACGACCACCAGGTCGTTCTCCTGGGTGTACCGCTCCAGGTCGTCGACGCCCGCGTCGTGGACGACGACGCGACCGCCGCGCTCCTCGAGCTTCTCCATCCAGCCCGGCATCTTCACGCGCTGGTCGACCGACTGTGCGGGCCGGTCGAGCCGCGAGGCCCAGTCGATCGCCTTGCCGGACCCGTCCGGAGCGGGCACGGCGAGCGAGATCCCCTCGACGTCCGGGCACTCGTCCGCCCAGAAGTCGAGGCCGAGGTCGCGCTCGTGCTGCAAGGCCGCGTCGAACATGCACTGGCTCGACATGACGCGGCCGGTGCCGATGTCCTCGGGCGCCCGGTTCGAGACGACGGTCACGCCGTGGCCGTCGGCGACGAGGCCGAGCGCGAGCTGGAGGCCGGCCTGGCCGGCGCCGACGATCAGGATCTCGCTCACAACGCTCCTCCTACTCCATCAGCTTCGGAATCGCGGGCACCGCCTGCTCGGGGCCCATGGCCGAGTAGCCGCCGTCGACGGCCCAGTCGGCGCCGGTCACGAACGATGCGCGCTCGCTGCAGAGGAAGACGACCACGCTCGCGACCTCCCGAGGGTCGCCGACGCGGCCGAGCAGATGGAACGGCGCTGCGACGCGATTCGTCTTCTCGCGGTCGCCGCCCGTCAGCTCGACCATCACCTTCGACCACGTCCACCCGGGCGAGACGGAGTTGACCCGGATGTTGTCGGGCGCCAGGTCCATCGCCATGTTCCGGGTCAGCTGCACGAGCGCCGCCTTCGAGACGGGGTAGAGCCAGCGGCCGGTCTGCGCCACCTTGGCCGAGATCGACGTGAAGTTGACGATCGAGCCGCCGCCGCGCGTCTTCAGGTGCGGGCGCACTGCGCGGGCCGTCATGGCTGCGGACACGACGTTCACGTTCAGCGACTCGAGCCAGTCCTCCCGCGGCGAGGCGAGCCCGTCGTCGACGTACGAGCACGCGAGGTTGACGAGGATGTCGATGCCGCCGAAGCGCGCGACCGTCTCGTCGACGAGCGCGGCGATCTGCGTGTCGTCGCGGAGGTCGGTCGGCACGAAGAGCACGTCGTCGCCGAGCGCGCGGCCTCCGTCCTCGTCGATGTCGCCGACGGCGACGTTCGCTCCTGCCTCGCGGAGCGCCGACACGACGCCGCGGCCGATCAGCGTTGCGCCGCCGGTCACGATCCCCGTCTTCGCGTCGAGCTCGGGCACGCGCGAATTAGAGCAGCAGCCCCATCTCGATGCTGTCCCAGAGCTCGCCGTTCTGGCGGCGGTAGTGCTTCACACGCCGGCCCTCCTCGACGAACCCGAACTTCCGGTACAGCGCGATCGCGCGCTCGTTGTGCGCGAAGACGCCCAGGGTCAGCTTGTGCAGCCCCCGCTCGCGCGCCCATGCGATCGCCGCCTCCATCAGCGCCGTGCCCACACCGCGGCCGCGCCACTCGGACGCGACCGCCATGCCGACCTCGCCGTAACCGTGCTTCGACGCGTCGACGTGGATGTTGCCGACGATCTCGCCGTCGACCTCCGCCACGAAGTCGCCTTCGAGCGACCACGACTCCGTGCGCGCCTCGACGTCGACCGGCGGCTCGCCGCCGATCCAGCGGCGCTCCGACGCGACCTCGGCGTACAGGCGCGCGAGCCTCAGACGGTCCTCGGCACGTGAAGGGCGGACGGAAACCAACTGGGCGACCGACCCTACAGCGGAGGGAAAGGGCGGGCGCGGCGGGCTATCCGGACGCCCGCCGCAGTGAGCGAGCCGTTAGGTTGCGCCGCGCCCGGCGCACCGGTCGTATCGGCCGCGGATCACGGATCCGTTAGCGATTTCGTCAGCCGCCGCGGGCGCGCGCGGTGCCGCCGGTCCGGTCGAGCGAGTCGAGCTCGGTCATCGCCTCGTCGTCGAGCTCGAAGTCGAACACCTCCGCGTTCGACCGGATGCGGTCGCGGCGGCTCGACTTCGGGATCACGACCGTTCCGTGCTGGATCGCCCAGCGCAGCATCACCTGGGCCGGCGTGCGGCCGAGGCGCTCCGCAAGCGCCACGATCGCCGGATGGTCGACGCGGCCCTGCTCGAGCGGGCTGTACGCCTCGAAGACGATCCCGCGCTCCTCGCAGTAGTCGAGGAGGCCGCGCCGGTAGCGGAACGGGCTGAACTGCACCTGGTTGACCGCCGGCACCTGCATGCCGCGGCGCGCGAGCGAGTCGAGCTCGCCCGTGCCGAAGTTGCTCACGCCGACGTCGCGTGCGAGGCCACGCTCGCGCAGCTTCTCGAGCGCGCGCCACTGGCGCGGGTAGACGCCGCGCAGCGGCCAGTGGATCAGGTACAGGTCGACGTAGTCGAGCCTGAGCCGGTCCAGGCTCTGCGCGAGCGCGCGCTCGACGTCGAGCCGCGTCGGCATCAGCTTCGTCGTCACGAAGACGTCCTCGCGCGGGACGCCGGAGCGGCGGATCGCGTTCCCGACGCTGCGCTCGTTGCGGTACATCGCGGCGGTGTCGACGTGGCGGTAGCCGGCCTCGAGCGCCCACTCGACGGCCTGCTCCGTCTCGCTCCCCTCCTCCATCTGCCAGACGCCGAGACCGAGCACCGGCATCGCCGCCCCGGAGGCCAGCTCGCGCGTCTCCACGCCTGGATCGTACGGATCCGCCGACGCAGTACGCTGTCGCCGGTGGAGGAAGTCACGTTTCTCTTCACCGACATCGAGCGCTCGACGTCGCTCCTCGAGCGCCTCGGCGAGCGGTACGTCGCCCTGCTCGAGCGGCACCGCGAGGTGCTCGCCGACGCCGTCGCGGCGGCCGGCGGGCGCGTCGTCGACTGCCGCGGTGACGACCTCTTCGCGGTCTTTCCGACCGCAGCGGGCGGCATGCGCGCCGCCGTCCACGCGCAGCGCGAGCTGACCGCCGCCAGCTGGGCGGCCGGGGCCGGCCTGCGCGTGCGGATGGGGCTCCACAGCGGCCGGGCGCAGTCGGCGGGCGACGGCTACGTCGGGCTCGCGGTACACCACGCGTCGCGGGTGGCGCAGACGGCGCACGGCGGCGAGATCCTCGCGTCCGAGAAGGCCGTGGTCGCCGCGGGCGAGGTGGCCGGCGTGACCGCGACCGACCTGGGCGAGTTCGAGCTGCGCGGCATCCCGCGGCCGACGCGGCTCTTCCGCGTCGCCGCCCCCGGCGTCGAGCGTGACTTCGCACCGCCGCGCGCGCAGGCGTCGAGGCCGGCGCCGACGCGCGTCGCGCTCGCCGACGACTCGGTGCTGCTGCGCGAGGGAATCGCGGCCATCCTCGAGGAGGACGGCTTCGACGTCGTCGGGCAGGCGGGAACGGCGGACGACCTGCTCGACCTCGTCGAGGCGACGCTGCCCGACGTCGCGATCGTCGACATCCGGATGCCGCCGACGAAGACCGACGAGGGCATCCGCGCTGCCGCCGAGATCCAGCGGCGCCACCCGCGCACGGGCGTGCTCCTGCTCTCGCAGCACGTCGACGTCGAGAACGCCGTCCAGCTCTTCGCCGGCGAGCCGTCCGGGATCGGCTACCTCCTCAAGGACCGCGTCGCGGACGTCGACGACTTCCTCGGCGCCGTTCGGCGCGTCGCGGGCGGCGGGACGGCGCTCGACGCGTCGATCGTCGAGGAGTGCCGCAGCGGCCTGTGGCCCGACGACGCGCACGCTGCGATCGTGGCCGCGGCGGCGCGCGCGGCCGTCGTCGGCTACGGCCCCGCGTAGTCGAACGGCGCGACGGCCGCGTAACGGCCGGAGTGGTCGTACGCGACCTCGCTCGAGACGCGGAACGTCTCGGACATCCCGAAGGACATCTCGCGGGTGACGAGCCCCTCCGGCAGCACCGCGCCGGGATGCACCTCGGCGCCCGTGACCGGGTTCTTGATCGTGGTCATCCGCAGCTCCACCGCGTCGCCGACGACGGCGGACGAGAACAGGCCGTCGAGGTGGATCTCGAACGGCATCGGGCGCACGTCCACGACCTCGTAGGTGTTGATGAAGATCCCCCAGGGCCCGCCGAGCTCACCCCGGACGAGCGACGCGATCGTCTCGGCCTGCCGGTCGTCGGCCCGCTCGTCGTAGAAGGAGATCGCGCGACCGCCGCCCTCGTGGATCGCACCGGGCCAGTCCGCGGTCACGGTCCAGCTCAGGCCGTCGAGCGAGACGTCGCCGACGCCGCCCTTCTCGACGTGCCAGAGCCACTGGCCCTCGCAGTCGCCGCGCGAGGGGCGCGCGTTGAAGTTGCAGGGGCAGCCGAAGTCGCAGTTGCACGCGATCAGCAACGTGCCGGCGAGCTTCCACTTCGCCTTCGTCGCCGTCATCCGTTCATCTCCATTCCGGTCGAGGGAATCGTGAATCCCGGAAGGGAGTGCGGCGCGACGAGCACGACGAGCGCGAGCGCGAGCAACAGGCCCGCGGTGCCGAACGTCGCGACACGCTCCCACGGGAGAAGCTTCTCGACTGCGATCAGCGCCGACACGAACGCCATCCAGACGAGACTCATGATCCCGAGCGCGAAGAGCGATGCCATCAGCGCCCAGCAGCAGCCCACGCACCACGCGCCGTTCTTCGCGCCCATCGAGAGCGCGCCGCGCAGGCCGCCGCGCCACGAGCCGAGGAGCGCGCCGAGCGGGCTACGGCACTTCGCCAGGCAAACGTCCTTGAGCGGCGTCAGCTCGTAGACGGCGGCAACGGCCAGCGTCGCGCCCGCGACCCAACGGCCCGCCCGCCCCCAGCCGAGGACGCCGGCGTCGACCGCTCCGCCCGCTGCGGCGATTCCGTACGCGGCCAGCCCGGCGGCGGCCCACGTGAGGAGGTAGCCGCCCGCGAAGACGACGCCGGGCAGCGGCGATCGCCTCGCCGTCATCTTGGCGTAGAGCGCGACGGTCGGCGCGACCGACGGGAACATCATCGCCGCCATCATCACGACCCAGACGGAGACGAACCACCCGAGCCCGCCGAGGCTGGTCCACGGGCCGGCATCCATGCCGCCCATCCGGCGCGCCGTCCACCACCAGGCAAGCCCGGCGAGCGCGACGAGGAGCACGACCAGCCCGAGGCGGACGCGAACCGCGGAGAGCGCCCAGCCGCCGCGGCCCGCGCGGGCGTCCAGCGCGGTCGAGGTCACGCAGCCCAGGCGAAGTCGGAGCTCGAGAGGCCGGTCTTCCCCTCGTACGAGATGCCGAACGCGTCGATTCGCGAGCGCTGCGCCTCGGCGATCGTTAGGTTCGAGCCGGCTGGGTGGAACATCCCGTCGAACCTGACCGGGCGCCCGTTCTCGACGCCGAAGGGCACGATGTCCTCGATCTCGAAGTCGATCGCTTCGCCGACGCGGACGCTGTGCTTGAGACCGTCGTCGACGATCTCGATCGGCGCTTTCTCGACCCCGAGCATCTCGCCGATCAGGGGGACGACTCCCTCCATCGGGCCGCCCTTCTGCCCGCTGAAGACCGCCACCAGCTTGTCCGTCTGCTCGTCGGAGGCGCGCTCGTCGACGAACACGCCCACCTTCCAGTTCCCGTCGGTCATCACCTTCGGCGTGTCCGCGACCGCGACGACGTTGAGGCCGCTCACGTCGGTTCCTTCGATCTCGCCGTCCTTGATCGCGAATGCCAGCACCACACGGCAGTAGTCGTAGACGGCGCCGTGCGCGAGCGACGCGTTGCACGGGCAGATCAGGTCGCACGAGCACGTCTCGACGTAGCTGCCCCTCAAGCTCCAAGCCATGGGCCCACCTCCCGGGGACGTCGCGCGATTCTAGTACCGCTGCCCGCCGACTGCGAGCACGGCCTTCACGATGCCGTCGTAGCCGGTGCAGCGGCAGAGGTTGCCGGAGAGCGCGATGCGGACGTCGTGCTCGGTCGGCGCGGGGTTCCGCTCCAGGAGAGCGGTAGCCGAGATGAGCATCCCCGGCGTGCAGAACCCGCACTGCACGCCGGCGTGCTCGAGGAACGCCTGCTGGAGCGGATGGAGGACGTCGTGCTCGGCGAGCCCCTCGACCGTCGTCACGCGGCGACCTTCCGCCTGCAGCGCGAGGTAGGAGCACGAGTTCACCGGCCTGCCGTCGAGGAGCATCATGCAGGCGCCGCACTCGGAGTCGTCGCACCCCTCCTTCGAGCCGGTGAGCCCCACCACGTCGCGCACTGCCGCGAGCAGCGACGTCCCCGGCTCCAGCTCGACCGGGTACGAGACTCCGTTGACCTCGAGGACGGCAGGTTGCTTCATCCGCGCCCGTAGGTCGAGTCGCTGGCGGGGACCGGCACGTCGACGCCGTTCGCGCGCGCGACGGCCGCGGCGACGGCACGCCGCGTGATGACGGCCGCCATCGCCCGCCGGTACGCCGCCGAAGCGCGCACGTCGTCGATGGGCGCCGCCGCACGCGCCGCCGCCTCACCGGCCGCCAGCGCGGCCTCCGCGCCGCCGTCGGAGCCGACGAGAGCCGTCTCGGCCTCGGAGACGCGGACGACGGTCGGAGCGAGCGCGGTGATCGCGACGCGGGCGTGACTGACGCGGCCGCCGTCGAGCGCGGCGACGCACGTGGCGCCGACGACGGCGATCTCCATCTGGCGGCGGTACTCGAGCCGGACGTACGCGCTGCCCGCGCCCGGCGGAGGCGCGGGCACGTCGACGGCGACGAGCAGCTCGTCGGCCGCCGCCGAGGTCCTTCCCGGTCCGACGAGCAGGTCGGCCAGCGGGAGCTCGCGCGTCGCCGTCGCCGACCGCAGGGTGACGGTGGCGCCGAAGCAGACGAGCGGTCCGCCGGTCTCCATCGCCGGCGATGCGTTCATCAGGTTGCCGCCGATCGTGCCGTTCTCGCGCGTGGCGACGGAGCCGACGATGGCGCACGCGTCGGCGAGGGCGGTGTAGCGCGTGCGGACGACGTCGTCGTCGGCCAGCTCCGCGTGCGTGACGAGCGCACCGAGCCGGAGCCCCTCGCCCCGCTCGATCCCGCGGAGCTCGTCGAGCTCGTGGATCGCGAGCAGGCTGTCCGGCAGGGGCGCCTTCCCGGAGCGCGCGGCGACGACGAGATCCGTCCCTCCGGCGACCGGCCGCGCACCCGCCGCGAGCGCGGCGAGCGCCTCGTCGAGCGAGCGCGCGTTGACGAACGTCGCGCTCATGCGGCGGCGGCAGCCGGCTCGTGCGCCGCGGCCCAGACGCGCTCGGCCGTCATCGGCAGCGCGGGCACGGGACGCCCGACGAGCTTCGCGATCGCGTTCCCGATCGCGCCCGCCGTCGGCACGCACGGCGGCTCGCCGACGCCCTTCGCGCCCTTCGGACCGCCCTCCGCGGCCGGCCGCTCGACCCAGTCGACGTCGATCCTCGGGGCGTCGCTCGCCGTGACGAGCTTGTAGTCGAGGAGGTGCGGGTTGAGCTGGTGGCCGTCGTCGTCGAACCGGGTCGCCTCGAACAGCGCCGTCCCGATCCCCATCACGACGCCGCCGAAGACCTGGCCGTCGGCGCCGACGCGGTTGACGATCGTGCCGCAGTCGTGGACCGCGGCGACCTGGAGCACGCGCACGACGCCGGTCTCGCGGTCGAGCTTCACGCGCGCGGCGTGCGTGAACACCTGCGGCGCGAGGAACGACTCGTTGCCGAGCCGCCCGACGCAGCCCTCGGCCTGCACCGGCGGCGCGTCGATCGCCTCGGCCGCGCCCTTGCCGATGATCGGCGAGCCCGACCCGGCGAGCTCCTTGATCGTCACCGACCGCGACGGCGCGCCGACGACGCGCACCTCGCCCTCCACGAGCTCGAGATCGGACTGCTCGACCTCGAGCTCCTCGGCGGCGAGCTCGAGCAGCCGCTCGCGCGCCTCGGCCGCGGCCTGCACGACGGCCCGGCCGTTGTTGAACGTCGTCTGCGAGCCGCACGAGCCGGCGTCCCACGGGCCCGCGTCGGTGTCCTGGTAGAGCAGCGAGAAGTCGTCCGGCTTCATCCCGAGCACCTCGGACACGAGCACGGGCAGCGCCATCACGGCGCCGGTGCCGTTCTCCTGCGCGCCCGTGATGATCGTCCCGGAGCCGTCGGCGTTGAGCTTCACGTACGCGCCCGACGGGTTCCCGAACGACGGCCACCACCCGCAGGCGACGCCGATCGCCTCGTCCTCCGGCAGCTCCTCGCCGTAGCCGATCAGCTCGAGCGCGCGCTCGAGCGTCTCCTTGATGCCGATCTCCTCGAGCACCTGCCCCGCCGGGCCCTCGGACCCCGGCTCGACCAGGGTGCGCCGGCGCAGCTCGGCGGGGTCGAGGCCGACGGCGGCCGCCACCTCGTCCATGTGCTGCTCGAGCGCCCAGCAGACCTGCGGCGCCGTCGGCGCGCGGATCGAGCCGGAGGGCTGCTTCGTCGTGTAGTTGAGCCATGACTCGACCTTGACGTTCTCGATCTCGTACGGCCCGCACGCGTGCATCGCCGCCATCTGGCCGAGGAAGCCGCCCTCGCCGCAGTACGCCCCCTTGTCGAGCACGAGGCGGCCGCGGCGCGCGACGAGCGTGCCGTCGTGCCTCACGCCGGTCTCGAGCTCGATCACCATGCCCTCGCGGCGGTGATCGGGCGCGATGAACTCCTCGCGCCGCGTGAGCACGAGCTTCACCGGTCGCCCCGCGGCGCGCGCGAGCGCCGCGACGTGCGCCTCGAAGTGGAAGTCGCACTTGGCACCGAACCCGCCGCCGAGGAGCGGGACGATCACGCGCACGTTCGACTCCGGAATCTGCAGCGTCCGGGCGACGCCCTTGCGCGCCTCGAACGGGACCTGCGTCGACGTCCAGACCGTCACGCGGTCGCCCTGCCACTGCGCGAGGATCGCGCGCGGCTCGATCGGGACGCCCTGCGACGCATCGGCGACGTAGCGGCTCTTGACGACGACGTCGGCGGAGGCGATCGCCGCGTCGGCGTCGCCCTTGACGATCGTCGAATAGCCGAGCGTGTTGCCGTCGCGCACGAGCGCCTCGTCGGCGCCGTCGGCGTCCCAGTCCTCGTGCACGAGCCCGGCGGCGTCGCCCATCGCGTCTTCGGGGTCGACGATCGGCGGCAGCGGCTCGTACTCCACCTCGACGAGGGCGGCGGCGTGCTCCGCGAGCTCCGGCGTCATGGCGGCGACCGCGGCGACGACGTCGCCCTCCCAGCGCACCTTCTCGCGCGCGAAGAGCAGCCGGTCCTGCACCATCCCGCCGTACTTGACGTCGGGGACGTCCTCGTGCGTGATCACGGCGAGGACCCCGGGCACCGCGCACGCCTTCGACGTGTCGATGCGCACGATGCGCGCGTGGCTCACCCCGGCGTACCGGAGCTTCGCGTGGAGCTGTCCCGTCAGGTTCACGTCGGCCGTGTAGCGGCCGGCGCCCGTCACCTTCTCCTTGCCGTCGGGGCGGATGAACGTCACCGACTGCGGACACTAACTGCGAAGGCGCGGTACGCGCGCACGAGCACCTCGACGAGGTCGCCGTCGGGCGTCGCGATCCCGCTCGCACCGAACCGCTTGGGGACGGACTCCGGCGGCCGCCGCGCCGGCGGCGGGAGCGGCGGCAGCTCCGAGCCGCGCCACGGGTCGTGGTCGGACGCGGCTCCGCCGTAGCCGCGCCAGCGCAGGAGCGTCGCCGGCTCGCGCTCGATCGCCTCGGCGACGGCGTGCGCGACCGCGGCCACGTCGTCGTCGGCGCCGACGCGGACGACCTCGCGCGGCACGAGCGGCTCCTCCCAGGTGTGCTCGAGGAGCTGCGCGAGCTCGGCCGACTGGCGGTCGGTCCTGACGGAGCCGTCGATCGCGGCCCAGATGCCGGGTGCGATCGGCGGCGCCGAGAGCGTGACCCGCCGGCCGTCGACCTTGGCCGTGATCAGAGAGGGTTCGACGCGCAGCTCTGTGACCCGTCCCCGGGCAGGGTGGCAATCCAGCGCGGCGAGGAAGGAGCGGGCCCACGGCCCCACTAGGCGCCCTCCTCGTAGGCGTCCGGCGCGAGCGCGACGGCGGCTCGGATCGCGGCGAGGTCGAGGTCGCCGAGCCAGTCGTCGCTCGTCCCCGCCATCACCTTCTCGACCAGCTCGCGCTTCGACTCGAGCAGCAGGTCGATGCGCTCCTCGAGCGTGCCGGTCGTGATCAGCGAATGGACCCACACCGGCTTCTGCTGTCCGAGGCGGTGGGCGCGGTCGGTCGCCTGCTGCTCGACGGCGGGGTTCCACCAGCGGTCGAAGTGGAAGACGTGGTTGGCCGCCGGCAGGTTGAGCCCGCGCCCGCCGGCCCGCAGCGAGACGACGAGGACCGCGGGGCCTTCGGGCGACGCGAACGCCGCGAGCAGCTCCTCGCGCTGGGCCGCGTTCAGGCCGCCGTGGAAGAAGTCGACGCGCTTCCCGAGGCGCTCGGCGAGGTGCTCGACGAGCCCCGCGAAGCTCGTGTACTGCGTGAAGACGAGCGCCTTGTCGCGCTCGGGAACGTTCCCCAGCAGCTCGACGAGCCGCTCGAGCTTGCCCGAGCGGCCGGCAAGCGGGCCGCCCTCGTGCAGGACCATCTCGGGGTGGTTGCAGACCTGCTTGAGCGCCCCGAGCATCGCGAGCACGGCGCCTCGCCGCCCGAACCGGTCCTCGTGCGCCTCCACGCGCGGAAGCCACGAGTCGAGCACCTGCCGGTAGAGCACCGCCTGCTCGCGCGTCAGCAGGCAGTAGTCCTTCAGCACCGTGATCGGCGGCAGGTCGAGCTCGACCTCCGGGTCGTCCTTCTGGCGCCGGAGGATGAACGGGCGCACGATCGAGCGCAGCCGCTCGAGCGCGTGCGGGTCGTCGTCGACCTGGATCGGCTCGACGAACGCGCGGTGGAACCACTCGCGCGTGCCGAGCAGCCCCGGGTTGAGCAGATCCATGATCGCCCACAGCTCGCCGAGGTGATTCTCGATCGGCGTTCCCGTCATCGCGAGGCGCCGCCGCGCCCGCACGAGCCGCAGCGAGCGAGCGCGGCGCGTCTGCGGGTTCTTCACGTCCTGCGCCTCGTCCAGCAGCAGGCGGTCCCAGCGCACGAGGCCGAGCGTCTCGACGTCGCGCGTCGCGATGTCGTACGAGGTGACGACGACGTCCGACGCCCGCGCGCGCTCGGCGAACGCCTCGTCCGCCAGCCGGGCCGGGCCGTGGTGGAGGTGCACGCGCAGGCTCGGGGCGAAGCGCTCGACCTCGTGCACCCACTGGCGCGCCACGCTCATCGGGCAGACGACGAGCGCCGGGCCGAGCGCGACGCGTCCGAACTGCTCGCGCTCGGACAGGAGCATCGCGATCGCCTGCACGGTCTTCCCCAGGCCCATGTCGTCGGCGAGGACGCAGCCGATCCCGAGGTCGCCCAGCAGGCGCAGCCACCCGTGCCCGGCCTCCTGGAACGCATAGAGCGCGTGCGACATCCCCGGCGGCGTCGGGAGCGGCCTGAACCTCGCCTCGCCGCCGAGCATTCCCGCGAGCCGCTCGTCGAGCGACACCTCCCCGAGCTCGAGGCCGTACTCGTCGACCGCGAGCCCCGACGCTGCCCGGACGAGGTCGACCATGTCGCCGCCGGAGCGCCGCCGCTCCAGGAAGCGGAGCGCCTGCTCGACGTCGTCGCGCCGCAGCGCCTGCCAGCAACCCTCGGACTTGACGAGCGGCGCGCGCTCGGCGGCGAGGCGCCGAAGCTCCCGCTCGTCGAGCCCGACGTCGCCCACGCGAAGCGTCCAGTCGAGGTGCGCGAGCAGGCCGCTCGAGGACCGCGCCCGGAGATCCGCGACGATCGAGGCGGGGCGCTCGGTCCAGGCCGCGGGGAGCACGACGGGCACGCCGAGCGTCGGCAGCACACGGCGGATGAAGTACTCGACGTCCTCCGCGTCGAGCTCGACCTCGCGTGGCTCGTGCTCGTCGAACGCGAAGCCGTGCTCGCGAAGGACCGGGCGGAGCTCGCCGAAGGCACGGCGGAGGTCGCCGTAGGGGTCTGCGTCGCGGAGGAACTCGAACGCGTCCGGCCCCGCGTCCCACAGGAGCGACGCCGGAAGCGCGACGGTCGCGTCGTCGGAAGCGTGCAGCCACAGCTCGAGGAACATCCGTCCGTCGCGCTGCTCGAGGTGGACGCCGACGCCCCACGGCGCGCGGATCAGCCGGGCGAGGCCGTCGTCGACCCAGCGCGTGACCTTCTTCTCCAGCGCGCGGTACGACGGCCCGTGCGGCAGCTCCGGCTCCGGCGCGCCGAGGCCGCGCAGGAACGCTTCGACGGCCCGGTGGCGGCCGAACGGACGCGCCGACCCGAGCCGCACGCCGGCGTCCACGAGCCGCTCGCGCGCGACGCGGTCGACCAGGCGCGGGTAGAGGTCGTTCACGGTGGCGAGGCGGTCGCCGTGGAAGTAGTCGGCGATCACAGGGGGCGCCGCCGCGGCGATCGCGGTCAGCGCCTGCTCGATCCGCGCCTCCAGCGTCGCGCCCCAGAACGCGAACCACTCGCCCCCGATCTCTGCGAGCTGCGGGAAGACGAGACCCTCCGAGACCGCTCGGCGCGCGAGCTCGCGGACGTGCAGAAGCGTGCGGGCGCTGTCGGCGAGCGGCTCCCCCGGCTGCCATCGCACCAGCTCGTCGACGCCGAGGAAGCGGCCGCGGTACGGCTGCTCGAGGACGTCGAGCTCGTCGTCACCGCCGAACGACCCGTCGCGCGAGAACGCGAACGCGACGGCTTCCGGGTGCCAGACCAGCTCGAGCACGGCCGACCATCGTAGGCAGGACCGCCTTCCCTCGGTCAAGCGATCGATTCGCGTGCGGCGCGTGCCGTTCCTGTCGGCGTGCGGCCTCTCGTGCTCGTCGTCCTGATGGCGCTCGCCGCAGCGACCTCCGCGCTCGCGCAGCCGGACGTGCGCCGCCCCGAGCCGTTCCTCGCGGCGACGCCTCGGACCGGCGCCGTCGTCCTGCGCGACCGGCCCGGCGGCCGCGTGCTCGCGACGCTCGGCAGCCGCACCGAGTTCGGCTCGCCCGAGACCGTCGGCGTCGCGCGCGTCCGCGGCAGCTGGCTCGCCGTGATCAGCACGCGCCTCCCGAACGGCGTCGTCGGCTGGGTGCCGCGCAGCGAGATGTCGCTCAGGCCGGTCGACTGGTCGGTGCGGGTCTCCCTCTCGAGCCGCACGTTGGTCGTGCTCCGCGGCGCGCGGGTCGTGCGCCGCGCCGTCGTCGGGATCGGAGCCGCGGGATCGCCCACGCCGCCCGGCCGCTACGTGGTCACGGACCACATCGACCCCGGCGCGCAGCGGAGCGTCTACGGCTGCTGCATCCTGGCCCTCTCCGGCCACCAGCCGCACCCGCCCGCCGGCTGGGACCGGAGCCGCGACTGGCGGCTCGCGATCCACGGCGGCGCGACGGGTGCGGTGTCGGCCGGGTGCATCCACGCCGACGAGACGACGCTGCGCCTGCTGATGCGGCAGACGCCGCTCGGCACGCCGGTGACGATCTCGCCCTAGAGCCGTTCGACGCGGCTGCCGCCGACGATCGCGTCGCGGCCGTCGGGGTAGCGGACCCAGGCCTTGTTCGTGCCGTCGTAGTCGGGGGCCCACAGGACGAGCGTGGCGTCCTCGCCGCTCACGCGGCACGGCTCGCTTCCCTCGGGGTCGAGGCCGCGCCAGACGCGGATGAACGGGTTCGACTCCCATTCCTCGCCGATCGTCGACGGCAGCGTGTGCCCCGGATGGATACGCGTCTCGGGCGGCAGCGACATCAGCTTGCTCATGATCGAGTCGACCTGGTTCCGGTAGCCGTCGGGGCCGCCGTTCCCGGTCCCGCCGACCGTTCCCTTGAAGAGGCAGTCGCCGGTGAAGCAGTCGGTGCCGTTCACGAGCAGCGCGTAGTGCTCGAGCGCGTGCCCCGGCGTCGGGATCGCGCGGATCTCGAGCTTCCCGGCCCGCACGTCGCCGTAGAACGACCGAACCACCTCGGCGCCGTAGCGCGCGGCGAGCTCGTCGGGGCGCACGACGTGGTCGCCGTCGCCATGCGTGATCAGGACGTGCGTGATGCGGATCCCCTGCTCGTCGACCAGCGCGAGCAGCGGCTCCTCCACGCCGTTCGAGTCGATCAGGACGCCGCAGCCGTCCTCCGCGACGAGGTACGCGTTCGACGTCCACTGCGGATGCTCGGCCCGCTCGACGATCAATTCCCGCTCCGGCGCCGGCAAAGCCGGTGCCTCCGCTCCCTGCTGAGCTCCGTCGAGCGTACGCTCAAAACTCGATCACGCTCCTGATCCCGTCCTGTGCCTCCATCAGCTCGAAGCCGCGGTTGACCTCGTCGAGCGTGAGGCGGTGCGAGATGAACGACTCGACGTCGATGTCGCCGGCGAGCCAGCGCTCGACGAGCGCCGGCACGGCGTCGCGGCCCTTGACGCCGCCGAAGGACGAGCCGGCGACGCGCCGTCCGGTGATCAGGAACCGAGGGACGATGTCGAGCGTCTCGCCCTTGCCTGCCACGCCGGCCACCGTCGCGAGCCCCCATCCCATCCGCGCCGACTCGACCGCCTGGCGCATGACGTCCACGTTGCCCGTCGCCTCGAAGGTGTAGTCGGCGCCGAAGCCGCCGGTCGACTCGACGATGCGCTCGACCGCGTCGGGGCCGCCGGTCATCGTCTCCGTGGCGCCGTGCTTCGTCGCGAGCTTCAACCGCTCTTCCGACAGGTCGACGCACACGATCCGCTCGGCGCCCTGCAGCCGGCAGCCGATCACGGCGCCCAGGCCGACCATCCCGGCACCGAAGACGACGCACGTCGAGCCGGCCTCCACCTTTGCCGTGTTCGTCGCCGCGCCGATCCCCGTCGAAAGCCCGCACGCGAACAGCGCCGCACCGTCGAGCGGCGCCTCGGGCGTGATCTTCGCGAGCGCGATCTCCGGCATCACCGTGTACTCCGCGAACGTCGACGTCCCCATGAAGTGCCGCATCGGCTCGCCGTCGAGGTGGAGCCGCGTCGTGCCGTCCGGGAGGTAGCCCCTGTTCTGCTGCTCGCGGATCGCGAGGCACAGGTTCGTGCGGTCGCTGCGGCAGTGGACGCACTCCCGGCACTGCGGCGAGAACAACGTCACCACGTGGTCGCCGGGCGCGACGGAGGTCACGCCGTCGCCGACGCGCTCGACCACGCCGGCGCCCTCGTGACCGAGCACTGTGGGCACGTACCCGGAAGGATCCGCGCCGGACGCGGTGTAGAGGTCGGTGTGGCAGACCCCGCACGCGACGAGCCGCACGAGCGCCTCGCCGGCCTTCGGCTCGGCCAGCTCGACCTCGCGCACGTCGAGCGGCTTCCCGAACTCCTCCAGGACTGCGGCGCGGATCCGCATGCCGGACGATCGTAATCCGCGAGCGGCCACGACCGTTCTGCTCGTCGACGACGACGCGCGCTACCGCCGCGCGCTGAGCGCGTTCCTCGACGCGACGTACGACATCGACGTGGTCGCCGACACTGGGGACGGCGACGAGGCCGTCGCGCTCGCGGAGCGGCTGCGGCCGGACGCGCTCGTGATCGACGTCGCGATCCCCGGCTCGAGCGGGTTCGAGATCGGAGCGCGGGCCAGGGAGGTGCTTCCCGAGGTCGCGCTCGTGTTCGTGAGCGGCAGCGTCGGCGGCGTCGACGCGCGCCGCGCTGAGGAGCTCGGCGGCAGGCTCCTGCACAAGGGCGACCCGCTTCCGGTCGAGAACGCGCTGCGCGCGCTCAGGCGCCGCTGACGGGCGACGCGCCCGCCCGAATAGCATTAGGCGATGGCAGGCCGGTCGCTCTTCGTCGCAGCGCTGCAGACGGCAGGCGTCCCAGGCGACCGCGACGCGACGCTCGAGCAGTTCGAGCGCAACGTGCGCGCGCTCCGCTCGACCTTCGACGGCCTGCAGCTCGTCGCTGCCCCCGAGCTCCACCTGATGGCGCTGCCGCCCCTCCTCGAGGAGGCCGGCGTCTCCCCGCATGAGCTCGCGGTGGACGTCCCGGGCGAGCTGACCGAGCGGCTCGGCGCGCTCGCGCAGGAGACGGAGCTCTGGCTCGTGCCGGGGAGCGTCTACGAGCGCGCGGGCGGCGGCGTCGCGAACACCGCGCTCGTGCTGTCGCCCGAGGGAACGCTCGTCGCGAGCTACCGCAAGTGCTTTCCGTGGCAGCCGTACGAGACGACGCAACCGGGCACCAGCACCGTCGTGTTCGACATCGACGGCGTCGGCCGGTTCGGTCTCGCGATCTGCCACGACGGCGCGTTCCCGGAGGTGTTCCGGTCACTCGCCTGGGAGGGCGCGGAGGCGGTGTTCCAGGTGACGCTGACCGGCACCTCCGACCGCGACGCCGAGACGGTGATCGCGCGCGCGAACGCGATCGTGAACCAGGTCGCGGTCGTGAACGTGAACGCGGCGGCGCCGGTCGGCAACGGCCGCAGCCTCGTCGTCGACGCCGAGGGCGCCGTCCGCTACGAGGCCGGCGTCGCCGAGGAGGTGGTGACAGCCGTCCTCGACCTCGACGCGGTCGCGCGGGTGCGCGAGCGCGGCAGCTTCGGGATCAACCGGCTCTGGGACGAGATGGACCGCGTCGGGCCGAGCCTGGAGCTGCCGATGTACGGCGGCCGCTACCGGCCTCGCCCGCGGTAGAGCTCGAGCACGCGCTCGCGCGGGAGCGCGCGGACGAGGCGCCCCTCCCGCCCGCACGTGTCGCGGGCGGCCCAGAGCGAGCACAGCACAGCTTCCTCCGTCGCGTCGACCGCCGCCTCGAAGAGCGGATCCAGCCCACGGTCCGGGAACGAGCGGTCGGTCGCGGTCGCGAAGGCGACGAAGATCTCGCCGCTTCCGTGGTGCGCGACCGATCCCGTGCGCGCGAGGCCGAGGCCGGCGCGGCGCGCGAGCCGCTCGAGCTGCGGCGGCGTGAGCGGCGCGTCGGTGGCGAGGACGGCGATGCAGCTGCTGCGCGGGGTCTTCCGCTCCGGCTCGTCCTCGGCGAGCAGCCGCCCGACGGCGACGCCGTCGACGCGCAGCTGCTCCTTCGTCCCGAAGTTCGTCAGCAGGAGGACGCCGACGACGTGTGCGCCGGCCCGCCGGCTCGACGAGCCGATGCCGCCCTTCCACCCGAAGCAGCTCATGCCGGCGCCGGCGCCGACCGCGCCCTGCTCGAAGTCGGCGGTCGCGCCCACGACGGCGCGCGCGACGTCCCCCGCTTGCACGTGCGCGACGCGCGCGTCGGAGAGCCAGCTGTCGTCGCACTCGCCGACGACCGGGATCACGACCTCGTCGACGCCGACGCGCGGGTCTGCGGCGATCGCGACTGCGACCGCGCCGTCGTACACGCGCCCGACGGCATGCGTCGACGTCAGGTAGATCGGCGTCTCGAGCAGCCCCCACTCCCGGATCTCGAGCGAGCCCGTCAGCTCGCCGGCGCCGTTCAGGACCGCGGTGCCTGCGGGCACCGGCAGGCCCGGCGGAACGACGGCCGTGACGCCCGTCTGCTCGACGGTGACGTGACCGACGGTCACGCCGACGTCGGCGATCGTGTTGCGCGGCCCCGGCTCGAGCGCGCCGATCACGATCCCGTCGTCGCGCGGCCGTGTCATGGTGCGAATGTAGTGCTGCCGTTCGTCTGGAGCGACGAGTGCCTCCGCCACGAGCCGGCGGCGGAGATCTGGCTCGGCGTGCGGACGACTGCGACGGAGGTGCCCGCACGCGCCGAGACGATCCGCGCCGCGCTCCTCGACGCCGGTGCGCGCGAGGTCGCGGCGGCGCCGCACGACGACGACGCGCTGCTGGCGGTGCACGACCCGGCGCTGGTCGGCTTCCTGCGGACCGCGTGGGACGAGTGGTCGGCTGCGTCGCTCCCGGCCGACCGCGTCGTGCCGTACGTGTTCGCGCGGCCGGAGCTGACGGGCGGGCGGGCGCCTGCCATGCCCGCGGCCGTGTGGGCGCGGCCCGGCCTCTTCGCGTACGACACGATGACGCTGATCGGCCCCGGCACGTGGGAGGCCGCGCGCGCGGCGGTCGACGTCGCGCTCACCGCCGTCGACCTCGTCGCCGACGGCGCGCCGCTCGCGTACGCCTGCTGCCGGCCGCCGGGGCACCACGCGACGCGGTCGGCCTACGGCGGCTCGTGCTACCTCAACAACGCCGCCGTCGCGGCCGTCGCGCTCCTCGAACGTCTCGGCGGCCCCGTCGCCGTCGTCGACGTCGACGCGCACCACGGGAACGGCACGCAGGAGCTCTTCCTCGCGCGTGCCGACGTGCGCACCGCCTCGGTGCACGTCGACCCGGGCGCGGGCTGGTTCCCGCACTTCCTCGGCTTCGCGTCGGAGAGCGACGAGGCGAACCTCAACCTGCCCCTCGCGCCCGGGACCGGAGACGAGGCGTGGCTTCGGGCGGTGCGCGAGGCCGCGGCGTTCGCAGCCGGCGCACGCGCGCTCGTGGTCGCGCTCGGCGTCGACGCCGCCGCCGCCGACCCTGAGAGCCCGCTCGAGGTGACTCCCGCCGGCTACCGCGAGGCGGGCCGCATCCTGGGCGGGCTGGGCCTGCCGACGGTCGTGGTCCAGGAGGGCGGCTACGACCTCGCGAGGATCGGCGAGCTCGTCCTCGCGACCCTGGCGGGGATCGCCGACGCCTCCCGGTGAGGGATGGGGTGCGCGACCGGGCTCAAACGGCGGCGCCGGACGCGGCGTGCGCCTGCGCCTTCGCCGCGGGCACCAGCGCGCCCTTCCGCGTGTAGACCTCGGCTGCCTTCTCCGCGAGCGGCGGTGCCTCGTCGCGGCGGCCGAGCGCGAAAACGAGTCGCGTGTTTTCTCGCTCGAAAACGGTAAGGCTCAGGCGCCCTGCTCGGGCCAGGGCTCGTCGCTCGCGCCCTCGGCCTGCGCGTTCGTCGACGTCTCCTCCTGGATCTCGCCCGTCACCGTCGAGACGCCGGTCGTCGCGCCCGCGGAGCCGGTAGCGCCCGGCGAGCCTCCCGTCGTCTCGATCCCCGCGCCGGCGGCCGCCGGCTGCAGCCAGCGGTTGATCCTCTCGACGATGCGGGTGAAGGCTCCGATGAGGGGAGTATAGGACGGGTCAGGCGAGCACGAAGTCGCGCACCGCGGGAGCGCCGGGCGCCACCGTGACGGGAAGCTCGTGGGGCCCGAGCCACTCCTCGAGGCGAGCCGCCTCGCCCTGCAGCCGCACCCCGGCCAGGCCGACCCGGCACGCCGGATGGTCGACGGCCGTGCGACCCGGATGCTCCGTCCCCGGCGCCCACTCGATCACGAACGGGAGGAGCGGGTCGGCCGCGGCGCGCTCGACCCCCGCCAGCCGCCAGCGGAGCGTCGAGCCGTCCGGCCGCGTCCGTGAGCCGCCGCCGACGTCGAGCCCGTGCCGCTCGGCGAACGCGTCGAGGTCGTCGGTGCGGACGGCCCAGGCGAACGGGCCCCGCGCCGCCGCGACCCAGCGCCCGAACGCGCTCCCCGCCGCCTCGTCCGCGTCGACGACGGCGATCAGCTCGAGGTACGTGTCGCCGAGCGGGACGATCCGGTTCGCCGTGCCCCAGCCGGGGTGCCGGCCGCCTTCGACGGAGGCGAGGCCGTGAACCGCGAGCAGCTCCTCGGCGCCGGCGGCGAGGTCGCCGACGGCGATCAGGACGTGATCGAGCTCGAGCACGGCTTTACGGTACGGGCATGAAGCCGCTCCCCGACGGCGGGACGGTCGGCGTCGCCGGCCCGGCGAGCCCATACGACATGCGCTCCGAGCTCGAGCGCGGCGTCGAATGGTGGGAGGCGCACGGCTACCGCGTCAAGCTCGCGCCCGGAGTCCACGAGCGGGACGACTACGTCGCCGGCGACCCGCGGCGGCGCGCCGACGACCTGAACGCGCTCTTCGGCGACCCGGAGGTTGACGTCGTGCAGGCGCTGCAGGGCGGCTTCGGGTCGAGCGAGATCCTGCCCTTCCTCGACTTCGACCTCATCGCCGAGAACCCCAAGCCGTTCGTCGGCTACTCCGACATCACGTCGCTGCACGTCGCGATTCGCCAGCGCTGCGGCTTCGCCACCTTCTACGGGCCCGGCCTCGTCGGCGTCGGCGACAAGGAGACGACGGCGTTCACCAGGGAGCGGCTCCTACAGGTGCTCCGCGGCGGCGCGGCGGGCGAGGTCCCGCGCGACCCCGACGACCCGTACGTGCGGCCGGTCGCGCCCGGGAAGGCGACGGCGCCGCTCGTCGGAGGCTGCCTCTGGCTCCTGATGCAGACGCTCGGGACGCCGTGGGAGCTCCGGACGGAGGGAGCGATCCTCTTCTTCGAGGACACGCACGCGCCGCCGTACTTCGTGGACGGGCAGCTCACGCAGCTCCGCCACGCGGGCAAGCTCGACCGCGTCGTCGGCGTCGTCGTCGGCGACATGTACCGCTGCGACTACGGCGACCTCCCGCGCGACGTGTCCGACTGGCGCGCGGGCAAGTCGATCGAGGACGTCCTCGACAAGCACCTGCGGCCCCTCGGCGTGCCCGTCCTCTACAAGCTGCCGCTCGGCCACAGCAAGCACCTCGCTTCCATTCCGCTGGGGGTGCGATATACGCTCGACGCGGACGCACGCACGCTGACGGTGGACGAATCGCCGTTCAGGGACTGAGGAGGAGAGCGGGATGATGGCAAGGCGGTTCACGCTTCTGGGGGCCGTGCTCGCGACGTGCCTCGTCGTGACGGCGGCGACGGGGTCGCATACGAAGAGCGGCGGCACGTTCCGCATCGGCACGGCGTCGGGGATCGACTCGCTGAACCCGTACGTGGCGTTCAACCAGGACGCCTACAGCACCTTCGAGTACATCTACCCGGTCCTCGTCCAGTACGACAAGAACCTCCACTTCGCGCCGTTCTTCGCGCGCTCGTGGAAGGTCACGAACGGCGGCAAGACCTGGACCTTCAGGACGCAGCCGAACGCGAAGTGGAGCGACGGCCAGCCCCTCACCGCCGCCGACGCGGCGTGGACGATCAACACCGACATCCGCTACCAGAAGACCGGCGCCGCGAACGTCGCCGGGCTGATCGCGCACATCACCCGCGCGGACGCACCGAGCCCGACGACGCTCGTCGTGCACTACAAGCAGGCCGCGGGCAACGTGCTCGGCCAGTTCCAGCAGTTCTTCATCCTCCCGAAGCACATCTGGGCGCAGCACACCGGTCACAACGGGACCGACCTGAAGACGTTCCCGAACAACGCGCCGGTCGTCGGCTCGGGGCCGTTCAACCTCGTCAAGTTCCAGAAGAACCAGATCGCGCTCTTCCAGCGCAACGACTCGTACTGGGGCCCGAAGCCGCAGATCGACGAGTTCGGGCTGCAGCAGTTCTCGAACGACGACGCGATGGTCTCGGCGCTGAAGGCGCACAACCTGGACGCGATCGAGTCGGTGCCGGCGACCGCGATGAAGACGGTGCGGGACGCGGGCTTCGACGTCTCCGACGTCCCCGGGCTCGACCAGACCGACTTCATCATCAACTCGAACCCGAAGAAGAAGCACCACCGCGAGCTGCTCAACCTGACGGTCAAGGAGGCGTTCGACCACACGATCGACCGGAACAAGATCGTGAGCGTCGTCTTCCTCGGCGCCGCGAAGCCGGCCGATTCGATCATCCCGGCGTCGACGGGCGCGTGGCACAACCCCCACCTGAAGCCGGTGAGCTTCGACCTGAACCTCGCGAACAAGCTGCTGGACGGCCTCGGGTTCAAGCGCGGCTCCGACGGCATCCGCGTGGCGAACGGGCAGAAGATGTCCTACGACGTCGTGACGCCGACGGACGTCCAGAGCATCCCGCGAACGTTCCAGATCATCCAGGCCGACTTCGCGAAGATCGGCGTGCAGCTCAAGCAGAAGGCGCTCGACTCGAGCGCGGCGTTCGACCTGATGTCCGGGCCGAACGGCACCTACCAGGGATTCGACCTCGCGATGTGGGACTGGACCGCACTGATCGACCCGGACTTCATGCTCTCGGTGGTCACGTGCGCGCAGTACGGCGGCTGGAGCGACTCCGGCTTCTGCGACAAGCGCTACGACGCGATGTACTCGCAGCAGCAGCTCACGCCGGACCAGGCGAAGCGGCGCGCGATCGTCTGGAAGATGCAGGCGTACCTGTACAAGCAGCGGCCGTACCTCTGGCTCGCGAACGACGACTCGGTCAGCGCCGTGTCGCCGAGCTGGGTCGGCTTCGGGAACACGCCGCAGGGACCGTTCAACGAGCTGAACGTCTCGAGCCTGACGAACGTGCACCAGAAGTGACGCGGTGCGTGGTGCCGACTACGTCCTGAAGCGCGTCGCGTTCGCGATCGTCACCGTCTTCGTGGCGGTGACGATCAACTTCGCCCTGTTCCGGCTCGCGCCCGGCAACGCCGTCTCGAACCTGTCGCGCGTCCCGCACGCGACGCAGGAGCTCAGGCAGGCGCTGCGCAAGCAGTTCGGGCTCGACAAGTCGAGGGGCGCGCAGTACGTCATCTACCTCGAGCAGCTCGTGCACGGGAACCTCGGGATCTCGTTCGAGAACGAGCAGCCGGTCTCGAAGAACCTGCGCGTCGCGCTCATCAACACGCTCCCGATGGTCACGCTCGGGACGCTGTTCTCGATCCTGATCGGGACGCTGACCGGCGTGGTCGCGGCGTGGCGCCGCGGCACGGCGACCGAGGCGCTGACGGTCTCGAGCGCCCTCGGGTTCTACTCGATGCCGACGCACTGGCTCGGCCTGATGCTGATCATCGTCTTCGCCGGGATCCTGCCGACGGGCGGGATGACGAACGAGTTCCTGCTCAACCCGTCGTTCTGGACGCACCTGAAGGACCTCGCGTCGCACATCGCGCTCCCGTCGCTCACCCTCGGCCTCGTGCTCTACGGCGAGTACACGCTGATCGTGCGCTCGGCGATGCTGGAGACGCTCGGCGAGGACTACATCCTGACGGCCCGCGCGAAAGGGCTCCGGCCGTGGACGATCGTGCGGCGGCACGCCCTGCGCAACGCGATGCTGCCGGTCGCGACGCTGGTCGCGCTGTCGCTCGGCTACATCGTCGCCGGCGCGATCCTGATCGAGACCGTCTTCTCGTGGCCGGGGATCGGCCGCGCGGTGTACGAGGCGGTGCTGCAGCGCGACTACCCGATGCTGCAGGGCGCGTTCCTGCTGCTGACCATCTCGGTCGTCTTCTTCAACCTCGTCGCCGACCTCGTCTACTTCAAGCTCGACCCGCGGATCACCGAATGAGCCGTAGGCTCGACGGAGGCTCACAAAGAGCGGAGGCACCGGCTTTGCCGGTGCCGGAGCGGGATCCTTGAGCGAAGCCGTCATGATCGAGGCGCCGGTCGTGCCGGCGCAGACGAGAAGGGGCTTCGTCGTCCGCACGCTGCGGCACCGGCCGGCGGCGGTGATCGGCCTCGTGATCCTCGCGCTCGTCGCGGCGGGCGCGATCCTGGCTCCGGTGCTCGCGCCGTACGGGCTGCACACGCAGGTGGGGCCGGTGTTCGGCAACCCGTCGTGGAGCCACCCGTTGGGACTCGACGACGGCGGCATCGACATGGTCACGCTGCTGATGTGGGGGGCGCGGATCTCGCTCGTTGTCGGCTTCGCTGCGACGCTCGTCTCCATGGCGATCGGCGGCGCCGTCGGCGTGCTGGCCGGCTACTTCGGCGGCAGGACCGACACGATCCTGATGCGCATCACGGACTACTTCCTCGTCATCCCCGACGTGCCGCTCATGATCGTCGTGGCGGCGATCTGGGGCCCGAGCCTGTTCCACATCGTGATCGTGATCGGGATCCTGCTCTGGACCGGCACGGCGCGGGTGATCCGCGCGCAGGTGAAGAGCGTGCGCGAGCGGGTGTACGTCAAGCGGGCGCGCGCTCTCGGCGCCGGCCACACGCGCATCGTGCTCCGGCACGTGCTGCCGCAGGTCGCCCCGCTCCTGATCGCGAACACGGTGCTGACGGTCGCCGTCGCGATCTTCGACGAGACCGCGCTCTCGTTCCTCGGCCTCGGCGACCCGAGCCGCACGTCGCTGGGCAAGGTGATCGAGAACGCGTTCGAGCGCGCGGCGATCTCGTCGGGCGCGTGGTGGGCGATCGTTCCGCCCGGTGCGCTCGTGGCGCTGATCATCCTCGGCTGCAGCCTCGTCGGCGGTGCGCTCGAGGACGCGCTCAACCCGCGGCTGCGCGTCGCTCACCTCTCGGCGCGCACCTTCCGGCTGCGGCCGCTCGTCGGCCGGAGCGGCGAGGCGCTGTGAGCGAGCCGCTGCTGCAGGTCGAGGACCTGCACGTCTGGTTCGACCTCGCCGACGGCGGGGAGCTGCACGCCGTGCAGGGCGTCGGCTTCTCGCTCGAGCGCGGCGAGCGGCTCGGGCTCGTCGGCGAGTCGGGGTGCGGGAAGACGACGACGGCGCTCGCGATCATGGGGCTCCTCCCGCCGAGCGCGAGCGTGGCGGGACGCGTGGTGCTCGAGGGCGAGGACGTGCTCGCGGGCGGCGAGCGGACGATGCGGCCGCACCGCTGGGTCGATGTCGCGATCGTGTTCCAGGGCGCGATGAACGCGCTCAACCCGGTGCGCACGGTCGGCGCGCAGATCGTCGAGGCGCTCGAGCTGCACGGCCGCGCGCGCGGCGCGGTGGCACGGGTGCGCGCGGGCGAGCTGCTCGAGGCGGTCGGGATCCCCGCGGCGCGTGCGGGGCGGTTCCCGCACGAGCTGTCGGGCGGCATGCGCCAGCGCGCCGCGATCGCGATGGCGCTGTCGTGCGACCCGAAGGTGCTGATCGCGGACGAGCCGACGACCGCGCTCGACGTGATGGTGCAGGCGCAGATCCTGGAGCTGCTCGACGGGCTCTGCAGCGAGCTGGGGCTCGCGCTCGTGCTCGTGACGCACGACCTCCCGGTCGTGGCGCAGCTGTGCGACCGGGGCGTCGTCATGTACGCCGGACGCGTCGCCGAGCAGGGGCCCGTGGAGGCGCTGTACCACGACCCCCAGCACCCCTACACGCGGTTGCTCTTCGCGGCCACGCCGGATCTGGACGACCTGACCGGGCCGGTGGTGTCGATCCCGGGCGCGCCGCCGCGGCTCGACCGTCCGCTCGACGGCTGCCCGTTCCGCCCGCGGTGCGACCGCGCGTTCGAGCGCTGCGTCGTCGCGCCCGCCCTCGTCCCCGTCGGCCACGGCCGGGCGGCGGCGTGCCATCTGGCGCACGTCCCCGTCTCCCCCGCTTGAGCACGCTGCTCGAGGTCGAGGACCTCGTCGTCCGGTACCCCGTCCCGCGCGGCCTCGTGGGTGCGATCGCCCGCCGGCCGCAGCAGACGGTGCACGCCGTCGACGGAGTGTCGTTCACGCTCTCGCCGGGCGAGATGGTGGCGCTCGTCGGCGAGTCGGGCTGCGGCAAGACCTCGACGGCCCAGGCCGTGATGCGCCTGGTCGAGGCCGAGGGAGGCGCGATCCGGTTCGAGGGCCGAGACCTGACGGGCCTCGGCGTCCGGCAGCTGCGGCCGCTCCGCCGGCGGATCCAGATGGTCTACCAGGATCCGTACGAGTCGCTCGACCCGAGGCTGCGCGTCCGCCAGGCGGTGGAGGAGCCGCTCGCGATCCACCGCATCGGGTCCCGCTCCGAGCGCGAGGCACGCGTGCGCGACGCGCTGGAGCGCGTCGAGCTGAGCCCCGCCGAGCTGTACCTCGATCGCTACCCGCACGAGCTCTCCGGCGGGCAGCGCCAGCGCGTCGCGATCGCGGCGGCGCTCGTCCTCGAGCCCGCGCTCCTCGTGGCCGACGAGCCGGTGTCGATGCTCGACGTCTCCGTGCGCGCCGGGGTCCTCGCGCTGCTCGAGTCGCTGAAGCACGGCGGTCTCGCGATCCTGATGATCACGCACGACCTCTCCACCGCCGCGCGCTTCGCCGACCGGATCGCCGTCATGTACCTCGGCCGCATCGTGGAGGAGGGCCCCGCGGCGCAGGTCGTCGGCTCGCCGCAGCATCCGTACACGAAGGCGCTGCTCGCGGTCGTCCCGCGCCGCGACCCGCGCGAGCGCCACACGGGCCAGGTGCTGCGCGGCGAGACACCCGACGCCGTGCGCATCCCCAGCGGGTGCCGGTTCCATCCACGCTGCCCGCTCGCGTTCGACCGCTGCCCCGTCGAGGAGCCGGCACTCGAGCCGACCGCCGCCGGCCACCGCGCCGCCTGCCTCCTGGCCTGAGCTACCGGGCGACCGTCGCGCGCACGTCCACGACGCCGTGTCGCGCGCCGAGGTCGATCGTCCCGGCCCGGTCGACCCGCACGGGCGTCGAGCCGACCACGACGCGCAGCAGGTGCTCGCCGGCCGGAACGCGCAGGCGTAGACGTGCGTAGGCGTGCATCGGCAGCTCGAGCCGCCCCTCGATCACCGCGCCGTGGCGCGCGAGCGTGTACGTGACCCTGCCCAGGCTCGTCGGTGCGGCGCGAACCGCGATGTCGTGGCCCTCCGCGAGCCACGCCCGCGGCGTCGAGAAGGCCAGGTCGAGCCCGACCGGCACGCCGAGCGGGCCACGGCGCTCGTGCACGAGCAGCTCCCGGAGGGTGCCGAGGAACGACGCGTTCGCCCCCGAGTTCGGCGGCATGAACATCGCGCGCTGGTACGAATGGTCGACGGGAAGCACCGAGACGGCCTCGCCGGAGACGTACGTGCCCTCGGCCATCCCCGCGGCGAGCATCCCGTACAGGCTGAGGACGAGCTGGTCGGGCTGGTCGTTGTCCGCGAGGAAGCGCGACACGCCGAGGTCGTAGACGGGGGCGAGCCCGGCGCCGGGCGCGTCGCCGTACACCGTTCGCGCGTACGTGCGCGGGACGCCGAGGAGCCGCGCGCCGTGCCGCAGGAGGTAACGGAGGACGCCGCGCGCCGCGCGCGAGTGCGCCGGGAACCAGCCCGACTCGAACGCGTACGGCATCACGAGGTTCCAGTACGACCCGTCGCGCGACGTCGTCAGCCGCGCGAACGGCGGCTGGCGCGTCGAGAGCTGGTCGGGCACGAAGAGCGACCCGTCGCGGAGCCGCACGGACGCGCGCCGGACGGCCGGACGGAGCGCACGGTCGATCGACGCGGCGAGCGTCCGCGCACGGGCCGCCTCGGCGGGATATCCGTTCGAGCTCCAGACGCGCCCGACGGCGCGGAGGGACTGGATCGCCTCGATCTGCCCGGGGACGCTGTCGACGTCGCGGTTCTCGAGGTCGGTCGAGAGCGGCTCTGGCAGGAGGCGACCGCGCGCCGGGCCGCTTCGAACCTGCCGCGCGGCGATGCGGCCGACGATCCGAGCGAGCTCGGGCGTCTCCGCTCGGAGGAACGCCCGGTCGTGCGTGAGGCGGTAGTAGAGCGCCGCCGTCGAGAGGATGTGCGCGCCGCGGAAGGCGGTGAAGCGCCACGGGCGGACGCGCATGCGCTCGAGCGAGAGCTCGAGGATCGACTTCGCGACCGACCCGTAGCCGAACTCGGCCGCGACCTCGGCGGCGTCGAGCGACTCCGCGTACGACAGCTCCTCGTAGGGGTTGCCGATGCTGTAGCGCCAGCCGTAGGAGATGAGCTGCGTCAGGACCCCGCGCTCGGCGTCCTCGACCGCCGGCTCTGGCACGTCGAACGCCGCTCCGGCGTCGAGGCGCGCCTGCCAGAACTTGACGACGGTCGCACGCGCCGCGTCGTAGGCGGCGGCGTCGGCGTGCACGTACGTCGCGTCCGACGGCGCGTTCAGCCACTCCGCGTAGAGCGTCTGCTCGGTCCCCGCGGAGACCGCGTAGCGCGCGACGCCGTCGACGAACGCGGCGCCGTCGCTCACGATCAGCCGCGTCCCGCCGCGGAGCGCGAGCCGGTCGGGAGCCGTGTGGGCGAGCCGCCGCCAGGGGACGAGCCGGATCGTCGCTCCCCTCGCGGCGTCGCGCGCGTCGACGACCAGACGGACGAAGCTGATCACCGAGCGCGCGCCGTAGACGCCGTACGCTCGGCCGACGAACGACTCCTCCCGGTAGCGGACACCCGCAGCATCGGTGTACGCCGTCTCGAGCACCGGCAGGTACCCGTCGAGGAGGCGCGCCGGCCGCAGCCGTCCGGCGCAGGAGCCGTAGCGCTCGCGGCCGGACCCGACGTAGACCGTGAGCGACGGGCCGCCGACGCGGCGCGTGACGATCTCGCTCCCGTCCGCGACGTGCAGCGCGAACACCGTCGATCCGTACGGCGTGAACGGGAACGAGAGCGGCACGTAGTACCACCCGCTCGGCGTCAGCGGCCGGCCGCGCCACTGCAGCGCCTGCGTGACCGGCGAGAGGAAGCGCTGCGCTCCGGCGAGCGTCGGCCCGCCGCGCGCGCGGAGGAGCCGCGAGCCCCAGAGGTCGCGGCCGGAGGCGACGGCGGCCTCGACGGACGACGCGTACGCCGCCGTCACCGTCCGGGCGCCGCAGGCGCTCACGGCCGAAGGACGGGCACGCCCCGCGCCGGCGGCGAGCGCGAGCAGCACGAGCGCTGCCGCGGCGAACGTCAGGCGACCCACGTGCCGCAAGGTTACGTGGGCGTCAGCGCGTCGCGACACGCAGCCCGACGAGCTCCGGCGCGCGCCGCACCGCCAGCGCCCACTGCGGCGGAGGCCGCCCGTCCGTCTCCGCGTCGTCGATCGCCAGGATCGCGCGCCGGACGAGGCTCGCGCCGAGCGTCCGCAGCGGCTCCGGCGGCAGCGTCGGCGCACGCGTCGCGAGGAGCGGCGAGCGCACCCGCTTGCCGAGCGCGAGCCGCGCGAGCGTCTGCCCGACGAGCCAGCTCGGCCCGACGCCGTTGCCGGTGTAGCCCGCTGCACAGTGGATCCGGGTGCCGCGAAGCGTGCCCACGAGGGGGAAGCGGTCGCTCGAGACGTCGATCGCCCCCTCCCACCTCGCCGCGATCCGCACGTCGGCGAGCTGCGGGAAGTACCGGCGGAGCGTCTGCTCCGCCCGCGTCCACTCGCCCGACGCGCTGCCCATCAGCACGCGGCCGTCGCGCGTCGTCCGGCAGTAGCCGAGGTAGGCGCGCGCGTCGGCGACTGCCTCTCCGCGCTCCCACCCCACGCGCTCGTGCAGGTCCGGTACCGGGTCCGTCAGGACGATCGCGCTCCGGAAGACGGCGACACGCCGCGCGAGGGGCCAGCGGACGGCGGCCGACGCGTTCGTCGCGACGACGATCTCCTCCGCCCGCACCGAGCCGCGCTCGCAGCGGACGACGCCTCCGTCGACGGCGAGCGCCGGCGTCCGCTCGTGGATGCGCGCTCCCGCCGCGAGCGCGGCCCGGCGGAGCGCGCGCACGAGGCGCGCCGGCTGCACCGTCGCGCAGTCGCGGTGGAAGACGGCGCCACGGAACGCGGGCGACCGGACGGTCAGCTCGTTACGGCCGACCCGCACCGACTCCTCCGGCGCGCCCGCCTCGGCCGCGACGGCGACGTCGCGCTCGAGCACCGCGTCGTGCGCCGGGCCGACCGCGACCGTCAGCATCCCAGCCTCCTCGAGCCACACGTCCTCGCCGAGCGAGCGCACCGCGTCGTACACGCCGGCCGACTCGCGCGCGAGCGCGACGGCGTCGTCGCGCCCGAACTGCCGGACGAGCCGCGGCAGCGCCGCCCAGTAGCCGTGGAGGAACCCGCCGTTCCGGCCGCTCGCGCCGTCGCCGCAGCGCGCCGCCTCCAGCACCACGACGCGCGCCGACGGCCGTGCACGCAGCAGCTCGAGCGCCGTCCAGAGGCCGGTGAAGCCGCCGCCGACGACGGCGACGTCGGCGTCGACGGCGCCTTCGAGCGCCGGCAGCTCCTCGTCGGGCGGCGCCTCCACCCGCCACCAGGGCGTCGTCGGACCGTGGATGTCGCGCGCGTGGAGCCGATTCACTGACTCGAGCCTACGGGACGAGCCGCGGCCGGAAGCCGTCGATCCGGACCGGCAGGAGGCGATACCCGAGCACGCCGTCTTTGCCGAGCGCGACGTGCAGGATGGCGGTCCTGCCCGCGACGCCGCTCGACGGGAACACGAAGTTGCCGAGCGTCCACGCGACCAGCGAGCGGCGTATCGGGGCCGAGACGCCGCCCAGCACGTGCGGGTGTGCGCCGAGCACGAGCTTCGCGCCGGCGTTGAGGCACGCGGCGGCGAGGAGCTGCTGCCGCGCGTCCGGCTCCGGATGGAGCTCGACGCCCCAGTGGAAGAAGCAGACGGCGACGTCGGCCCGCCGCAGCGCGGCACGCACGTCGGCGGCGATCGCCGCTTCGTCGGCCCGGGCCGTTCCCGGCTCGGTGCTCGTGGCGTTGAATCCCGGCGGGTTCACGTCGGAGTAGCCGAGGAACGCGATCCGCAGCCCTCCCGCCTCGACGATCGCCGGCCGCCGCGCCTGCGCCGCGTTCGCACCGGCGCCGATCGGCTGGATCCCGGCGGCGCGCACCGCCCGCACCGTGTCCAGGAGGGCTGCGCGGCCGAAGTCCACGGCATGGTTGTTCGCGAGCGTCAACACGTCGAAGCCGGCGACGCGGCGGACCGGGAGCAGCGCGCTCGGTGGCCCACGAAAGGTGTACTCCTTCACGGCGGCGACCCCGCGCGTCGAGACCGCGCTCTCGAGGTTGCCGACTGCGACGCCGGCGCGGCGCAGCGTCGGCGCGACGTACCTCCACGGGTAGGCGGCCCCGTAGCGCTCGAGCGCCGGCCCGACCTGCTCGCCGAACGTGATGTCGCCGACGGCGTCCACGGTCACCGGCCGCACGACGAGCGTGCCGGCGGCGCGGCGGCGCGCGCCCGCGAGAACCGCGAGGTGGTAGCGCGCCGCGCGCGCGGGCGCGAACCGCAGCGTGTACCGCCCGAGCCGGCCCGCGACGGACGCCGCCGCGCGCCGCCCGTTCGCCAGCAGCGCGACGCGCTCCCCGGCGCCCGCGAATCCCGACACCGTCGCGGGCACCCCGGGCGCACGCCAGCCCGCCGGCTTCGCCAGAACCGTCAGCGGCGGGTTCGTCCCGACGGCGAGCGGCCGGGCGCCGGTCGTCCGGAACGAGAGCACGCCGAGCGTCGCCGCCGCGGCCGCGAACGGCAGCGCCGCGAACAGGAGCCGCCGGGCCATCGGCGGCTGAATTCACCCCTGCGGACGGGTCTCCTCGCTACTCGACGTCGGTGCCGTCGTCGCCGGCGCGCGTGCGCCAGAAGGTCGCGAGGCCGACGGCGGTCGCGATCAGCAGCGCGATCGCGCTCTTGTTCGGCCTCTTCGACTCGGGATCGATCGACGGCACCGCGTCCTTCGCCTTGCGCTTCAGGACGCGCTTGCCGACCGACCACACGACCCAACCGACGGCCGCGTTGCGGCGGTTGAACACGGTCACGCACCGACCCTACCTCCCGTCGCCGCTGCCCAAACCGGCCCGTTGGAATCCATCGGGACGCGTACTACAGTCGCCACCCGTGGGGTCAGCATCGCCGCTCCGAGGGCGCCGGTTCCGGCTGCTCTGGCTCGGGCGTGTCTCGTCGGCGATCGGGGATGCGATCGTTCCGGTCGCGCTCACGTTCGCCGTGCTCTCGATCCACCGGTCGCCGACGGCGATCGGGGTCGTCCTCGGCGCCCTGACGATCTCGCGCGTCGCCTTCACGCTCGCGGGCGGCGTCGTCGCGGACCTCCTCTCCCGGCGCACGATCATGCTCGCGTGCGACCTCGTGCGCGCGGTGGTGCAGGCCGTGATCGCGGCGCTCCTGCTCGCGCACGACATGACCATCCCGCTCTTCGTCGCCTGCGAAGCGGTCTACGGTGCGGCGTCGGCGTTCTTCGGCCCGGCCGCCGACGCTCTCGTGCCGCAGACCGTCGACCCGGCCGAGCTCGGGGCCGCGAACGCGCTGCTCGGGATCAGCCGCAACGCGCTGAACGTCTTCGGGCCCGCGGTCTCCGGCTTGCTGCTCGAGGCGGCCGGCGCGGGCTACGTCTTCGGGATCGACTCCGGCTCGTTCGTGGCGAGCGCGTTCTTCCTGTCTCAGCTCGACGTCGACGCGCGGGCACGCATGCCGTTCCGCTCGTTCGCCGCGGAGCTCCGCGACGGGCTGCGGGAGGTCGCGTCACGCGCGTGGGTGCGCGCGCCGATCGCCGGCTTCGCGATCACGAACATGATGTTCGCGTCGTTCCTCGTGCTCGGCCCGCTCGTCTTCCTCGCGCACGTCGACCACGCGCGGCGCTACTGGGGGATCGTCTCCGCGTGCGGTTCGGTCGGCGCGATCGTCGGCGCCTTCGCGTCGGTGAAGCTCGCGCCGCGGCATCCCGTCTACGGCGCGTTCGTCGCCTCGACGCTGGTCGCCATCCCGATCGCGTCGCTCGCGCGACCGCTCCCGTGGGAGGCGATCGCCCTCGCGTGGGGGTGCGGCATGGGCGCGATCGCGCTCGCGAACACCTGGTGGGAGACGACGCTCCAGCGCCTGATCCCGGAGCACGTGTACGCGCGCGTCCGCTCCTACGACATCCTCGTCTCGTTCGTCTTCATGCCGATCGGGATGGTCGCGTTCGGCCCGGTCGCCGACGCCGTGGGGTTCGAGCGGACGCTGCTCGCAGCCGCGGGCGTCGTCGCCGCGACGAACGCGGTGGTCGCGTTCGTGCCGGCGGTGCGGCGCGTCGAGACGCCGCCGCTCGACCTCAGCTCTGCCGTGCCGAGCTGAGCTGCTGAGGCGCGCGCGTCCTGTTCGGCACGTGGATCGCGCGACCGAGCGCGACGAGCCCCGCCTCCTTGATCGCCTCGCTCAGCGTCGGGTGCGCGGCCATGCCGTCCGCGACCGTGTCGACCGTCGACTCGGCGTCGATCGCAACCGTGCCCGCCTCGATCAGGTCGGTGACATGCGGGCCGACCATCACGATCCCGAGCAGCTCGCCGTAGCGCGTCTCGTGGATCGACTTGACCCACCCGACCGTCTCGTTCTGCATCACCGCGCGCGCGTTCGCCACCCACGGGAAGCGACCGACGGCGACGTCGTCGCCGTACTGCTCGCGCGCCTGCGCCTCCGTCAGGCCGACGCCCGCGATCTCGGGGTCCGTGTAGATGGGCCGCGGGACGGCGCGGTTGTCGACGACCGCGTCGTGGCCGCAGGCGTTCTCCGCGGCCACCTCGCCCTCGCGGAACGCCGTGTGCGCGAGCTGCCAGTAGCCCGCGCAGTCGCCGACGGCGTAGATGTGCGGGACGTTCGTGCGCCGGTGCTCGTCGGAGCTGACGCCGCTGCGCCGGTCGAACTCGACGCCCGCGTGCTCGAGGCCGATGCCCTCGACGAGGGGGCCGCGCCCGACCGACACGAGCATCAGGTCGCAGTCGACGGTCTCGTCGTCGCCGAACCAGACGCGGAGCTGGTTCCCCTGCTGCTCGACGCGCGAGCACTGCTTGCCGAGCTGCAGCGCGATGCCGCGCCTCGAGAACTGCTTCGCGAGCTCGGTCGCCGCGTCCTCGTCCTCCTGCGGGATCAGCGTGTCGAGCATCTCGATGATCGTGACCTCTGAGCCGAAGCGGTTGAAGATCGACGCGAACTCGCAGCCGATGATCCCGCCGCCGAGGATGACGAGCCGGCGCGGCACCTCGGTCTGCGCGAGAAGCCCCGTCGAGTCGACGCAGAGGTCGCTCTCGAGGCCGGGGATCGGCGGCCGCAGCGGAAAGGAGCCTGTCGCGGCGATCGCGCTCTTGAAGCTCACGTCCTCGCCCCCCTCGACCCGGATCGTGCTCGGACCCGAGAACGCGCCGACCCCCTTCACCCACTCCACGCCGTTCGCCTTGAAGAGGCTCGCGACCCCGCCCGTCATCTGCTTGACGACCGACGCCTTCCACTCGTTCGCCTTGGCGAAGTCGAGCTGCGGCTCGCCGACGGAGACACCGAGCTTGGCGAACGTCTCGTGCGCCTGGTGCAGGAACTGCGCGGTCTGGACCCACGCCTTCGTCGGGATGCACCCGACGCGCAGGCAGGTGCCGCCGAGATCGGGCTCCTTCTCGATGCAGGCGACCTTCGCCCCGAGCTGCGCCGCGCGGATCGCCGCCGTGTATCCGCCGGGACCGCCGCCGAGGACTGCGATGTCGACATCCATGGCGGCGATCGTATCGAGGGCTCACGGCACGAGGACGAGCTTGCCGAACTTGCCGCCCGCGGCGAAGCGTTCGTAGGCGTCCTGCGCGCGCTCGAGCGGAAACGTCTCGTGAACCGGAACGCGGAACCGGTGCGGGCGCATGAACGCTTCGAGCCGGCGCATGACGTCCTCCTTCTCCTCGCGCGTCCGCCCGCGCAGGTGCGACGCGTGGATGCGGCCGCGCTTGCGCATCAGCACACCGAAGTCGATCGCGGCGCGCGCACCGGCGCCCGTGCCGATCACGGCGATCCGGCCCTTCGGCGCGAGCTGCCGGAGGTTCGTCGTCAGGTTGTCGCCGCCGACCAGCTCGAGGATCACGTCGTATTCGCCGTCGACGTCGGTGTCGGCGCCGAGCGCGCGGAGCTCGTCGTGGTGGTGGCGGGCGCTCGCGGTCACGTACGCGCCGGCCGCGCGCGCGAGCTGCACCGCCGCGACGCCGACGCCGCCCGCGGCGCCGTTCACGAGCAGGCGCTCGCCCTCGCGCAGCTGCGCCTGCGTGAAGAGCGCGTCGTGCGCCGTCGCGAACACCTCGACGAAGCCGCCCGCTTCCTCCCACGTCATGTGCTCGGGAACCAGGAGCACGTGCGTGTGGTGCGCGACGGCGAGCTCCGCCTGGCCGCCGCCGCCGAGCAGCGCCATCACGCGCTCCCCGGCCTCCGTCTCGCCGGCGCACTCCAGCCCAGGCACGTCGGTGACGCCGGGCGGCGGCGGGTAGCGGCCCGCGCGCTGGGCCAGATCAGCGCCGTTGATCCCGGCAGCCCGGACGCGGATCAGGACCTCGCCCTCCGCCGGAACGGGATCGGGACGTTCCTCGATCTCGACTCGTCCATCGACGATTACCGCTGCGCGCATTCTGGGATGCTACGAACGATGAAGCTCGAAGGCATCCACCACGTCACCTGCATCACCGGCGACGCTCGCGCGAACGTCGAGTTCTACGCCGGCGAGCTCGGGCTGCGGATGGTCAAGAAGACCGTCAACCAGGACGACCCGAGCGTCTACCACCTTTTCTACGCCGACGAGCGCGGCTCGTCCGGCGCCGACATCACGTTCTTCGAATACCCCGGCGCGCCGCGCGGGCGGGCCGGAGACGGGATGGTGCATCTCGTCTCGTTCCGCGTCGCCTCGCACGAGTCGCTCGAGTTCTGGGAGGAGCGCGTCGGAGGGGCGCGCTCGGACGGCGCGCTCGTGTTCGAGGATCCGGAAGGGCTGAAGCTCGAGCTGCTCGTCGACGACTCCGGCGACGCGCCGCTGACGGCGGAGGCGCCGGACATCCCGCCAGAGCACCGCATCCGCGGCTTCGCCGGCGTGCGCGCGTATGCGTCGCACCCGGAGCGGAGCGAGCGCCTGCTGCGGGCGCTGGGCTTCGAGCCGGGCTGGGAGGCGCGAGGCGAAAAACGCGGCGGCTTCTACGAGTACGACCCGCCGCCGGAGCAGCGCGGGCTGCAGGCCGCGGGAACCGTGCACCACGTCGCGTGGGCGTCGCTTCCCGAGGAGCACGAGGCGTGGCGCGAGAAGGTGATCGACGGCGGCGGACAGCCGACGCCGGTGATCGACCGCTTCTACTTCAAGTCGATCTACTTCCGCGAGCCCTCGGGGGTGCTGTTCGAGATCGCGACGATCGGGCCCGGGTTCACCGCCGACGAGCCGTTCGAGACGCTGGGCGAGTCGCTCTCGCTACCGCCGAACTACGAGCGGTACCGGGCGCAGGTCGAGCAGATCCTGACGCCGCTGCCGAACCCACGCCTCGACCGCACGCGGGCGGCCCGCTAGAGCTGCTTGACCATCACGAGGCCGCCGTCCTGCTCGCGCACGCGCCCGAAGCCGTTGCGCTCGTAGAACGCGACCGCCGGCGAGTCGGCCTCGACGGAGAGCGACACCTGCTCGTGCCCCGCGTCGCGCGCCGCCTCGAGCAGCGCGTCCATCAGCTCCTGGCCGAGCCCGTGCCGGCGCCGCGACGGGACGACCGCGATCGAGAGCTCGGGCGTCTTCTCGTCGACGAACCCGTACCCCGGCTCCGAGGCCCTGAAGAGCCGCAGCCAGGCAGCGCCGACGCGGTTTCCGGTCTCGTGCGCGATCACGGCGAGGTCCCCCGGCCGGCCCCAGTTGTCGACGTACCGCGACAGCGGAATGTCGGCCTCGAACGCGTTGACGCGCCACGCGTACGCGTGCGCGAGCATCGAACGCATGAAGGGAACGTCCGCCGCCGACCCGCGGCGGGTCAACCGAGCTCCTGCGTCAGCTGCACGCGGTTGCCGTCGGGGTCGAAGACGTCGACGAGCCGCATCTGGCCTGCCAGCTCGAGCACGGTCCCGACCTCGACGCCCTCCTCGCGCAGCCGCTGCGCCTGCGCCTTCACGTCGTCGACGTCGATCGCCGCGACGCCGCCCGACATCGTCGGCTCGCCCTCGGCCAGCGCGATCCGCATCTGACCGCGCTCGAGCTTCGACCACCTGTCGTCCCAGTCGACGTACGTCTCGTCGAAGCCGAGCAGGCGCTTGTAGAAGTCGCGGCCGCGGTCGAAGTCGCGGACGAGGTACCAGACGCGCGGAGCTTCGTCTGCGCTCACAGCGCGAGGGCGGGATCTTCCACGAACTGCTTCACGGTTCGTAGGAAGTCTGCACCCTCTGCGCCGTCGACGGCGCGGTGATCCACCGTCAGCGTCATCGTCAGGATCGGCCTGATCTCGACCGCGCCGCCTCGCGCGACCGGCGTGTCGACCGTCGCACCGACGGCCAGGATCGCCGCCTGGGGCGGGTTGAGCACGGCGACGAACTGCTCGATGCCGAACATGCCGAGGTTCGAGATCGTGAACGTGCCGTCCTCGAGGTCCTGCGCCGTCAGCTTGGTGTCGCGCGCACGGCCGACCGCGTCGGCGCGCGCGGCGGCGACCTCTGCCAGCGACAGTCGCTCGACCGACCGCAGCACAGGAACGACGAGCCCCTGCGGCGCCGCGACGGCGATCCCGACGTTCGCCGTCGGGAACCGCAGAAGCGAGTCCTCGTCGTACTGGACGTTGACGTCGCGGTGGCGCATCAGGGCCTGCGCGCACACCTTCGCGAGCAGGTCCGTCACCGTGACGCGCACGTCGGGATTCAGCTCGCGCGCCTTGCCGATCAGCTCGTTCGCGCGTGTCATGTCGGCCGTCACCGTGAGCTGGAAGACCGGTGCCTGCCACGCCGCGGTCAGCCGGCGCGCGATCGTCTTGCGGACGTTCGTGAGCGGCACGCGCTCGACCTCTCCGACGGGGGCGGCGGCCGGCGCGGGTGGCCGCGCCTGCGCGCCCTCGACGTCCTTCGCGACGATCCGCCCCTCGGGCCCCGTGCCCTGCAGAGACGCCAGGTCGATCCCCCGCTCGCGCGCCAGCCGACGCGCGAGGGGCGACGCCTTGACGCGGCCGTTGGTCGTCGACCGCGCCGGCGAAGGGGCCGAAACGGTGTCAGACACCTTCTCGGTGTCTGACACCTGTTCGCGCTGCGGCGCCGGCCTCGACTCGGCCGGTCTGGCCTCAGCAACCTCCTCGCCCGCGTCGCCGATCCAGGCGATCGTCTGCCCGACGGGCGCCTCGCCTTCCTGGAGCGCGATCTTCAGCAGCACGCCGGAGAAATCCGACTCGACCTCCTGCGTCACCTTGTCGGTGTCCACCTCGAACAGCGGCTCCCCCTTCTCGACGGTGTCGCCCTCGCTCTTCAGCCACTTCGTGACGGTGCCCGCCTCCATCCCCTGGCCGAGCCGGGGCAGCTTCACCTCGTTCGCCACGTCTACTTCCCCACGGTGCGCTTGATCGCCGCGAGCACGTCTTCCGCGTGGGGGACGACGTACTGCTCCATCACGGGCGCGAAGGCGAGCGGCGCGAACTTCGCGCCGACGCGCTCGATCGGCGCGTCCAGGTAGTCGAACGCCTGGTACTGGAGAACCGCCGCCACCTCCGCGCCGAAGCCCATCCGCGTCACGGCCTCGTGCGCGACCACGGCGCGGTTCGTCTTCTTGACGCTCTCGACCAGCGCCGACTCGTCCAGCGGCTGCAGCGTGCGCGGGTCCACGACCTCGACGGAGATCCCCTCCTCCTCGGCCTTCGTCGCAGCCTCGAGCGCACGGTGGACGAGCGGCCCGATCGCGACGACCGTCACGTCGGTGCCCTCGCGCACGACACGCGCCTTTCCGAGCGGGATCGGCTCCAGCTCCTCCGGCACGGGCCCCTTGACGGGATAGAGAAGGCGATGCTCGAAGAAGACCACCGGGTTGTCGTCGTAGATGGACGTCCACAGCAGCCCCCGCACGTCCTCTGGCGTCGACGGGTAGACGACCTTCAGGCCGGGGATGTGGACGAGCCACGCCTCGAGCTGCTGCGCGTGCTGCGCGCCCGGCGACCAGCCGGCCCCGCCCTGCGTGCGGATCGTCAGCGGGACGGTCACCTGCCCTCCCGACATGTACCGGTGCTTCGCGGCCTGGTTGACGATCTGCTCGAGCGAGAGCGTGAGGAAGTCCTCGTACATGATCTCGACCACCGGCCGCATGCCCGCCATCGCCGCGCCGATCCCGGTGCCGACGATCGCCATCTCGGAGATCGGCGTGTTGCGCACGCGCTCGGGACCGAACTCGTCGAGCAGCCCCTGCGTGACGCCCATCGAGCCGCCCATCTCGGCGATGTCCTCGCCCATGATGAAGACGCTCTCGTCGGCGCGCATCGCCGCGCCGAGCGCGTCACGAACCGCCTCGCGGTACGTGACGTCAGGCATAGACGTTCTCGAGCGCGTCCTCCGGCTTCGGGTCGGTCGCGCTCTGCGCGAACCGAAGCGCCTCGTCCACGACGCGCTGCGCATCCGCGTCGAACGACTCGAACTCGTCGTCGGACAGGCCGAGCCGCTCGCGGAGCCGCGAGATCGGGTCGTGGTCGGCCGCCTCCTGGCGGTCGTCCTTCGAGCGGTACACCTGAGGGTCGCCGATGTAGTGGCCGTGCATCCGGTACGTCTCGACGTCGAGGAAAACGGGCCCGTCGCCGGCGCGCGCGTGCTCGAGCGCCTCGCGCGCCGCCTCGTGCACCGCCTCGACGTCCTGGCCGTCGACCTTGACCGCGCGCATGTCGTAGGCGAGCGCGCGCTTCGACATGTCGTCCCACACCGGCGAGTGCTGCCAGCCGGGGGTCGACTCCGCCCAGTGGTTGTTCTCGCAGACGAACACCGTCTTCGTCTTCCAGAGCTGCGCGAGGTTGAGCGACTCGTGGAACGTGCCGATGTTGGTCGCGCCGTCGCCGAAGAACGCGACGGCGACGCGCGGCTCGTCGCGCAGCTTGAACGCGAGGCCCGCGCCGACGACGGCGGGCAGGCCGCCGCCGATGACCGCGTTCGCGCCGTAGTTGCCGCGCTCCAGGTCGTACAGGTGCATCGACCCGCCGTACCCGTGCGAGCAGCCCTCGACCTTGCCGTACAGCTCCGCCATGACGGCGTTGGGCGGCGTCCCGCGCGCGAGCGTGTGCCCGTGCGCGCGGTGCGTCGACGCGAAGACGTCGCCCTCCTCCATCGCGCTGCACACGCCGACCGCGACCGCCTCCTGGCCGATCGCGACGTGCAGGAATCCCGGCAGCTCTCCCGCCCGGAACCGCTCCTCCACCTTCTCCTCGAACCTGCGAATGAGGAGCATCCCGCGCAGGAAGTCGCGCAGCGTCTCCTCGTCGACAGTGGACTCGCGCTCGACCTTGGCCAAAGTGCCGGCAGTGTACGCTCAGCTTCGTGACCGTCGCGCAGCAGTGGGAGGCGCTTGGATCCGAGCTGCCCGAACGGTGGGCGCGCGCGCAGCTTCGGCTCGAGCTGCCGGACCGGCAGACGGCGGACCGGGCGGCGGCGATGCTCGGGCCCGCCGGCCCGTACCGCGCCGCGCCGACAGTCCTCCTCCTGAACGTCGCGCGCGACGGCACCGCCGCGAGCCCGGACCACCTGACGCGTCTGCTGCGCAACGTGAACGCGGGCACGCTGTCGCTTTCTGGATCCCAGGCCGCGCCGCAGTCGGTTCCGCGGCGCGAGATCACGACCTTGACAGAATCCTGGGACCGCGCGATCGCCGGCCTGCCCGCCGACTGGAGCGACCTCTACGCCGAGGTGGAGCTGACCTCGACGGACTTCGTCGAGCGCGCATCGGTTCTCTGCGTGCAGTGCAATCCGCGCCGCGACGGCGAGCGTGCAGCGCTCCGCTTCCGGTGCGCGCGCACGCGCGGCTACGGCGTGTCCGCGGAGATGGCGCGCCGCTGCCTCGAGCGGTGCGATGCCGAGCGCATCACCGGCAGGGTCGTCGTGCTGCGCGTCCTCTCCGACACGCACCACGTGGCGACCCAGGGCCCGGTGTGGCTCGCGAACGGCAAGACGCTGTGACGGGCGATCCCGTCTCGTGGCTGCTGATCGAGCCCGGATGGCGGGTGATCACGGCCGACGGCCAGGAGGTGGGACGCGTGGAGGCGGTGGTCGGCGACTCGGGCGCCGACATCTTCGACGGCCTCGCGATCGCGACCGGGATCCTCGCCCGCCCGCAGTACGTTCCGGCCGAGCGGGTGTCGGAGATCACCGACGGCGTCGTCCGGCTGTCGCTCGACAGGAACGCGGTCGGTGCGCTCGAGGAGTACGTCGAGCCGGCCGCGTCGGTCGAGGTCGAAGGCGACGGAGCATCGCGAACGGAGCGCGTCGAGGAGGCGCTGCGCGGACCGGACCTGCGCGCGCATCGCGAGGGGATCCTCCGCCGGGCCCTCGCGTGGTTCGGTCTCGTGGGGCGGCGCTGAACGACGCCCTCGGCCTGGCCGCGCAGGTACGCGCCGGCGAGGTGTCGCCGCGCGAGCTCGCAGAACAGACGATCGAGCGGATCGAGCGCACGAACCCCGAGCTCAACTTCCTCGTCACGCTGGCGTTCGACTTCACCGAGCCGCGGGACGGACCGTTTCGTGGCGTGCCGATGCTCGTCAAGGACCTCACCGAGACGGCCGGCATCCGCACGACGTTCTCGTCGCGCGCGTTCGCGGACCACGTCCCGTCGGTCGACGCGGCGATCGTCCGGCGGATGCGGAACGCCGGCTTCACGATCCTCGGCAAGTCGAACACGCCGGAGTTCGGCAGCACCTGCGTCACCGAGTCGGCGCTGAACGGTGCCTGCAGGAACCCGTGGGAGACGTCGCGCACGCCGGGCGGCTCGTCCGGCGGCGCCGCCGCCGCGGTCGCGGCCGGCGTCCTTCCGCTCGCCCACGGCTCCGACGGCGGCGGGTCGATCCGGATCCCGGCCGCGTGCTGCGGCGTCTTCGGCCTGAAGCCGTCGCGCGGCCGCGTCTCGCCCGCGCCGTTCGTGAGCGGCTCGCTCGAGCTCGGCCAGAACGGGGGCCTGTCGGTGACCGTGCGCGACGCAGCGGCGTTCCTCGACGTCCTCGCGGGCTACGAGCCGGGTGACGCGCACTGGGCGCCGCCGCCGGAGCGCCCGTTCGCCGAGGAGGTCGTGCGCGATCCCGGCCGCCTGCGCATCGCGTTCACGGTCGAGCCGCCGATCCCGTACGACGTCGAGCCCGCCCTCGCGGCGGTCGCGCGCGAGGCCGCCGAGGCGCTCGCCGGGTTGGGGCACGAGGTCGTGGAGCGGACGCCGCCGTGGCGCGATGAATCACTGCTCCGGACGTTCGCCCGCATCTGGCAGATCGGGCCGGCGCTCTACCCGGTCCGCGACGCGTCGCTGCTCGAGCCGTTGAACCGCGCGCAGTACGAGCGGGCGCACGCGACGTCGAGCGTCGAGCTCGCGCAGTCGGTGGCGGCGCTGCAGCAGCACGCGCGACGCGTCGTCGCTTTCTGGGCCGACGTCGACGTGGTGCTGACGCCCGCGCTGGCGAAGCTCCCCGTCCCGATCGGGTGGGTCTTCGAGCCGGAGGACCCGTGGCTGCAGTTCGAGCGCGGCGGCGAGTTCACGCCGTTCACGCCGCTCGTGAACGTGACCGGCCAGCCCGCCGCGAGCGTCCCGTTCGGAGTCGTCGACGGTCTCCCCGTCTCGGTGCAGCTGATCGGGCCGCCGGCGGGCGAGGCGCTGCTCTTCCGGCTCGCCGCGCAAATGGAAGACGCATGGCCGTGGGCCGACCGGCTACCCGGCCGGCTCAGCCCGGCGGGCTGATGTTTGCAGCATCCGGCGCACGGCGAAAGAGTTCGCATGCTGCGGAAGGCGATGTGGACGGGGCTCTACGCCGGCCTCGGGGCGGTCTCGACGATGGCCGCGCGCCGGCTCGCGTCGAAGGTGTGGCGCGTGGCGACGGGCGAGGACCCGCCGACGAAGAAATGACGAAGGCCGACCAGGTTCTCGACCGCGCGGCGGACAAGCTCGACGCGTTCGTGCGCGACGCGCAGGCGGCCGGGGGCGTCAAGGCGAAGGTCGGCGACGCGCTGGCCGAGGACCCGGAGTTCCTCCGCAGGCTGAAGCCGAGCCTGATCAAGGCGCGTGCGAAGGGCGAGGCGCCGACCGTGGAGCCTCCGCCCAGACCGGCGCCGGCGCGTCCGCGCGCACCGCGCCGCAGCGGTGGCGGCGGGCCGAACCCGCTCGTCGTCGTGGCCGCCGCGTTCGCGGCGGGCTACGTGCTCGCGAAGATCATCGACTGGAGGGGTTATGCCCACCCGCGTGTCTGAGGCCGCGAAGAACGTCGCGGAGCACGCGTCCTCGATGGCGAAGCTCGAGGTCGAGCTCGCGCTGCTCGAGCTCAAGCGGAAGGTGGTCGCGCTCGGCCTCGGGATCGGGCTCGGCGTGGGCGCCGCGATCTTCGCGCTCTTCGCGCTCGGGTTCGCGCTCGCGACGGTGGCCGCTGCGATCGCGACGACGCTCTCGACCTGGCTCGCGCTGCTGATCGTGGCGGGCGGGCTTGCGCTGCTCGCGGGGCTGCTCGGCGTCCTCGCGCTCGCCAGCATCAAGAAGGGCACCCCGCCGGTGCCGAAGCAGGCGATCCGCGAGGCGAAGCTGACGTCCACCGCGATCAAGAGCTGATGCCGGCGCAGCGCACCCAGGAGGAGGTCCGCAAGGACATCGAGAGCGAGCGCGTCGAGCTCGCGTCGGCGGTCGACGAGCTCCGGAAGTCGATCGGGGCCGCCACGAACGTCGGCGAGAAGCTGAAGGCGAAGCTGCCGCTCGTCGCGGGCGGGGCGGCGTCCGCGGGGTTCGTGCTCGCCGGCGGGATCGGCGCCACGATGCGCTACTTCGCGCGCCGCAGCCGCGAACGGACGGAGCGCGTCCGCGTCGGCCGCTTCTCCATCGTCGACCGCGACTGAGCGCGTAACCCAGGTACCTGGTACCTGCGGTACCAGGTACCGGCCTTCAGGCCCGGAGCACGGCGCCGAACCGTCCCGCGAGGGCCGAGACGATCGCGGCCCGCAGCCGCGTCGCGTCGTCGTCCGTCAGCGTGCGCTCCGGCGACTGGAAGACGACCGAGAACGCGACCGACTTCTTCCCGCGCGGGATCTGGTCGCCGCGGTAGTCCGAGAGGAAGCGCGCCTCGCGGAGCTCGGCCCCGGCGGCCTCGCGCGCGGCGGCGATCAGCTCGCCGGCCGGCACCTCCTCGTCGACGACGAACGCGAGGTCCTGCCGCACCGGCGGGAACGTGATCACGTCCTGGTAGACGATCCGCTCCGGCACGAGCGCGAACAGCTCGTCGAGGTCGAGCTCGAACGCGCTCCACTCGCCCTCGAGCGCGTGCGGAGCGTCGTGCGCGCCGTAGGTCAGCACCCACCCCGACTGCACCGCGGCGCCGACGACGAGCTGCGGCCCGAGGTCGGCACGCGTGAACACCGGCTCGACGTGCAGCGCGTCGAACAGCAGCTCGACGATCCCCTTCGCGCGGAAGAAGTCGCCCTGCACGATCGCGCCGACCCGCCAGCGCTCCTCCGGCACGGGCCCGGGCGGGAGGTACACGTGCGCGATCTCGAACAGCCCGATGTCGTCGTTGCCGAGGTCGACGTTGTGCTTGGCCGCGCCGAGCAGCCCGACGGCGAGCGTCGTCCGCAGCACCCGCTGCTGCGACGAGAGCGGCTCCGGCAGCTCGAGCGCGTTCGGGTCGGGATCCGTCGGCTGGAGCGAGTACGTGTAGACCTCGTACAGGCCGGCCCCGACGAGCACGTCGCCGACGAGCCGGCGCAACCGCTGTTCGTGCGTCAAACGGCCGAACATCGCCTGCCGCCACGGGAGCGTCGGCGGGACGTCCTCGAGACGGAAGCGCCCGACCTCCTCGACGACGTCGACGTCGCGGCGGACGTCGCGGGCGCGCCACGGCGGAGAGACCACCGTCCAGTCGTCGTCGACGGTGAAGCCGAGGCGCGTCAGCCGCTCGCGCTGCTCCGCCTCTGCGATGTCGAGCCCGATCGCCTCGCTCGCGTACGTCGGGCGGTAGGCGATGCGCGGCGGCGGCGGCCATTCGGCGCGCGCCTCCCCCTCGCCCGTCCAGCGTGCGCCCGCGAGCTCGACGAGGAGCTGCGTCGCGTACCGCGCGGCGTGGGCGGCGAACGACGGGTCGACGCCCTTCTCCCAGCGCGTCTGGGCCTCCGACCGCATGTGATGCCGCTCGCCCGTCCGGAGGACGGTGAGCTGTTCGAAGCTCGCCGCCTCGAGCACCACGGACGTGGTCGACGCGCTCACCTCGGTGTCCTCGCCGCCCATCACGCCGGCGAGGGCGACCGGCTTGTCCGCGTCGGCGATTACGAGGTCGGCCGGGTCGAGGACGCGCGGGGTGCCGTCGAGGGTCGTGAGCCCCTCGCCGGCACGCGCGCGCCGGACGACGATCCTGCGGCCCGCGAGCGTGTCGGCATCGAAGGCGTGCAACGGCGAGCCGAGCGCGAGCATCACGTAGTTGGTGACGTCGACGATGTTCGAGATCGGGCGCATCCCCGCGCCGAGCAGGCACGCCTTCAGCCACGGGGGCGAGGTGCCCACGCGGACGTCGCGGAACAGCCGGCCGATGTAGCGCGGGCACGCCTCGAGGTCGTCGATCTCGACGGGCAGCGCCTCGTCCCCGTCGCGCGCTGCGGTCTCGTGGAGGCCCGGCATCGGTCTCAGCTCCGCGCCCGTCAGGGCGGCGACCTCGCGCGCGATCCCGTAGATCGACGTCAGGTCGCCGCGGTTGTAGAGCGTCTCGATCTCGAGCACGTCGTCGCCGAGTGGGAGCACGTCGACCAGCGGCGTTCCGGCTTCGAGCTCGTCGGGCAGCACCATGATCCCGGCGTGGTCCTGGCCGAGCTCGAGCTCTCGCTCCGAGAGGATCATCCCTTCCGAGATCTCGCCCCGCAGCTTCCGCTTCTCGATCCGGAGGTCGCCCGGCATCAGGCCGCCGGGCGTGACGACCGCGACGGTCGCGCCCGCGCCGAAGTTCCACGCGCCGCAGACGATCGACAGCTCCTCGCCGCCGACGTCCACCTTCGTGAGCTGGAGCTTGTCGGCGTTCGGGTGCTTGCCCGCCTCGAGCACCTTGCCGACGACGAAGTGGCCGAGGTTGCCGTCGACGTCGGGCACCCCGCGCCGCACGATCCGGTCGACCTCGCAGCTCGAGAAGACCAGGCGCCGCGCGAGCTCCTCGACCGGCAGGTCGAAGTCGACGTACTCGCGCAGCCAGGACACCGGGACCTTCATCAGAACTGGCTCAGCAGCCGGAGGTCGTTGTCCCAGAAGGCGCGCAGGTCGTGCAGCCCGTGGCGCAGCATCGCGATGCGCTCGATCCCGAACCCGAACGCGAACCCCTGCCACTCGCCCGGATCGAGGCCGACGTTGCGGAAGACGTCGGGGTCGACCCAGCCCGCGCCGCCCATCTCGATCCAGCCGGAGTGCTTGCACACGTCGCAGCCGGCGCCGCTGCAGAGGAAGCAGGTGACGTCGAACTCGACCGACGGCTCCGTGAACGGGAAGTGGCTCGTGCGCATGCGGACCTCGCGGTCGGGCCCGAAGAGCTGCCTGAAGTACTGCAGAACCGTCCCGCGCAGGTCGGCGAGCGTGATCCCGCGGTCGACGGCCAGGCACTCGACCTGCTGGAAGGTCGGCGAGTGCGTCGCGTCCGGTGTGTCGCGGCGGTACACGCGGCCCGGCGCGACCAGGTAGATCGGCGGCGTGCGCGTCAGCATCGCCTTGATCTGGTCGGGGGAGGTCTGCGTCCGCAGGATCGTGTCGTCGTCGAGGTAGAACGTGTCGAGCTTCGACCGCGACGGGTGGCCGAGATCGGTGTTGAGCGCGTCGAAGTTCTCCCACACCGTGACGACCTCGGGCCCGTCCCAGACCTCGTAGCCCATGCCGAGGAAGATGTCCTCGATCTCGCGCCGGATCTGCGTCAGCAGGTGCAGCCGCCCGCGCGCGATCGGCGCGCCCGGGATGGTGACGTCGACCGAGCGCTCGGCGGCGACCGCATGGGCGAGCCGGACCAGCTCGCGCCCCCGCTCTGCGACCGCCTCCTCGAGCCGCGCTCGCAGCCCATTCAGCAGGATCCCGTTCTCGCGGTCGCGGACGCCGCGCAACACCTGCGCCAGGTGCGACTTGCGGCCGAGGTACCGGATGCGCGCATCCGCGAGCTCGCCGTCCGCGAGCGCGCCCGCGATCGCGGCGCGCGCCTCCTCTTCGTACGCGGCCCAGTCCACCGCGGCGAGACTATCCAAGGAAGTAAAACGATAGCCGTGTCCGCCTACGACGCGATCGCGCGCGTGTACGACCCATGGTCGGCGAGCGTGGTCGAGGACGTCCCGTTCTACGTCGAGGAAGCGGTGCGGTCTGGTGGGCCGGTGCTGGAGCTCGGCGTCGGGACCGGCCGCATCGCGGTGCCGGTCGCGGCCGCCGGCATCGAGGTCGTCGGCGTCGATCTCTCCGCCGGCATGCTCGAGGTGGCACGCGAGCGCGCGAAGCTTGCGGGCGTCCCTCTCGACCTTCGCTACGGGGACATGCGCGAGCCGCCCGTGGACGGCGTCTTCCCGCTCGTCATCTGCCCCTTCCGCTCGCTGCTCCACATGGAGACGGACCCCGACCGGCGCCTCGCGCTCCGCGCCGTCTCGAGCCGGCTGGCGCCGGGGCACGGCCGGTTCGTCTTCGACGTGTTCACACCGGCGGCGGACGACATCGCCGCCACGCACAGGCGGTGGCTCGAGCGCGAGCCGGGGATCTGGGAGCGCGCCGACTGGGACGAGCGCACCCGGACGCTCGTCCTCCGCCTCCGGAGCGGCGACAGCGAGACCGAGATGTCGCTCGCGTGGCTCTCGGTCGGCGAGTGGAAGGAGCTCCTGCGCTCGGAGGGCTTCGTCGTCGACGCCCTCTACGGCTGGTTCGACCGCTCGCCGTGGCGCGGCGGCGAGGACTCGGTCTGGATCTGCCGGCGTCCCGAGATGTCAGACACCGGGGGTATCTGACACCCGTCGGGCGTACAGCGGCCTGCGGAGGTGTCAGACACTCTTGGTGTCTGGAACTGAACTCATAATGCGCGGGCGAGGATGAGGATGAGGGCGAGGGTCAGGTAGGCGAGGTAGACGCGGCTGTTGGGTTCGGTTCGGATCGTGAGTCGTTTGAAGCGGCGTAGCCAGGCGTTGGT